>ERZ777011.45-NODE-45-length-181552-cov-6.857733_pt1 | contig 181552 bp, 171 predicted proteins | sample MGYA00374964_ERZ777011 | MGnify/ENA primary metagenome ERZ777011 (study PRJEB29310, sample SAMD00008975) | mouse gut metagenome | study: EMG produced TPA metagenomics assembly of the Metagenome analysis of fecal microbiota from mouse which was promoted... | reverse complement strand
TGGATAATTCCTTACTGGCTGTAAGGGATATTAACCATAAATACATTGTAGTAGGGAGGATATGCAACAATAGAGAAAAACCTGCACACATATAAGACGAATACCTCTTCCATAAACAATCTGGAGGCGGATGCAAAAGAGGTGGGACATGGAGACAAAACTGCAGTTGGTAAAACGGGCAAAGAAAGGCGATGCGGAAGCCTTTGCCGAGTTGTACAGACAGATCTATCAGAATTTATACCGATTTGCGCTTTATATGCTGGGAAATCCTGCGGACGCGGAGGATGTAGTCAGCGACGCCGTGACAGATGCGTGGATGACGATAGGAAAACTTCGGATCGAGGAGGCTTTTGAGGGCTGGGTGTTCAGGATCCTGTCCAACAAGTGTAAGCGGAAGCGGAAGGAATATGTGAACAGGCCGGTCGAGTGGAAAGAAGAGATAGGTGATGCCTCCGGCGCGGATGATCTGGTGGAAAATTACCATCTGCGAAAAGTTTTCGGGGAGTTAGAGGACGACGACCGGATGATCATCGGCATGCATGTGTTCGGAGGGTACACCAGCAGGGAGATTTCCGAGATAACAGGGATCAACGCGAATACGGTGAGGTCGAGGGAGAGCCGCGCCTTAAAGAAGATGGCGGAGAAACTGGAAGGGCAGGAGGTGTCCATATGACGGACAAAGAGTTGTTGGAAAAAATCAAACAGTCGGCAGAGCAGGTCGATGTGCCGGAGAGGCTTTCTCCTGAAAACATATTGGAAAAGTGCGGAAAGTTACAGCAGGAAAAGGAGGCGCAGGAGAGCGAGAGAAAAAAGTTACGGTTCGGGAATCCGAGACTGATCGGAGGATTGTCAGCGGCTGCCGTTTTTATTATTTGCTGTATCTCTCTGGGAGGGATGACGACAGGTAAGTTTTACAGCGGGAACGCGCAGACAGAGAACTCGGAAGCAGCTTATGATTGCCCGGGGGAATCTATGGAAATGGAGGCGGAGGGCGGAATGATGGAAGCTGCATCCGCGGAAGAAAGCACTGTTGTAAGAAAAAATGCCGGGGAACTCTACACTCTGGCGGGCAGCTATGAGGCAGTCTGTGAAAGGCTGAAGGAGAGATCGGGAAGAGATGAGGTCATGACAGACGGCGGTATGACAGAATATATGGAGTATGAGTATTCAATGGATGATCTGGGGGAAAATGCCGCATACGCCGGATCTGCAGAGAGCACGAAACAGGAAAAACTGTCCGGGGAGCCTGAGGAGGCGCAGAGATACTCCGGGACGAATGTACAGACTTTCGGTGTCGACGAGAGCGATGTGGTAAAGACAGACGGTGAATACCTGTATCTGCTGCGGGGCAGTCAGGTCAGCATCTTGTCAGCGGGGGAGGAAATGAAGCGGGTAGGGGAAGTGAAGCCCGAGACAGGCGACAGCGCGGCCAGCGTCTGCGCGATGTATGTGGATAAAGACAGTCTGGTTTTGATGCTGCAGGAATATTCCACAGAACTTAAAGAAAAAGAGAGGGACGTTTTAGGGGACTATGATATGCTGTATATCGATACGGGCAGAAGCGTGTCTGTACTCACCTATGATATCAGCGATAAGAGAAATCCTGTGCTGGCAGGGAAGGTGACTCAGGATGGAACCTATATGACGTCCAGAAAGGATGGGAATATTGTATATCTGTTTACCTGGCAGCATCTGTCGGAGGAGGACGGGAAAGCTCCGGAAGACGTGATACCGGAGGTAAATGCGAAGAAGGTCCCGGCAGACAGTATTTATATGGGAGACGGCGGAGAGAGAACCCTCCTCATCTCCAGTCTTTCCCTATATCGCCCGGAGGAGGTGCGGGATACCGTCATGATACTGGACGGCGGCGCGGAGATTTATATGGGTGAAGATTCCCTGTATCTGTACAAGACGAATTACGGAGGAGCTATGGAGACGACACAGATCGCGAAGTTTTCTCTGACGGGGGGATTCTTGAACGGCGAGGCCGCGGTATCACTCAGGGGGATGATCAGAGATACTTTTGCGATCCACGAGAAGGATCAAAAACTCAGAGTGCTGACTACGGATATGTCCGGAGCGGACTGGGAGAACTGTCTGTTTTTGTTGGACGAGGAACTGAAGGTGACGGGGGAACTTGCACATATCGCTGTGGGTGAGAGTATCTATGCGGCGAGATATCTGGGCGATATGGTTTATTTTATCACCTACCGCAACACGGATCCGTTATTTGCGGCGGATTTGTCCGATGAAAAAAATCCGAGGCTTGTAGGAGAATTGGAGATCACAGGATTTTCGGAATATCTGCATTTTTGGGGAGAGGATAAACTGCTTGGACTTGGCTATGAGACAGATCCGAAAAACGGACAGCAAAAGGGACTGAAATTAGTGATGTTCGACATGTCCGATCCGACGCAGTTGAAGGTTCTGGGCACTAAGGTGCTGCAGGATACAAGCTACAGTCCTGCGCTTTATGATTACAAAACGATACTGGCGGATCCGGAAGAAAATCTCATCGGCTTTTTGGTGGAATCCTACGATAACGGCGTGAGAAGGGATTATGAACTGTACCGGTGGAGCGGAGAGGGTTTTGAGAAAATTCTTTCTGAAGATTTGGACGACGACGGCTATGATAATGCAAATTACAGAGGAATATATATAGAAGAGAAGTTCTATGTAGCCCATCCGGAGATCGTGCGCTGTTATGACAGAGAAAAGTACGAGCTGAGACAGATATTGAAGATGGAATAAACGCTGTTTATCGGAGCGGCCTCAGTCAGCCGGAGAGCGGCTGACTGAGTATAATCTAGTCTTCTCTATAGAATTTTTCCAGATATTCCATTCTGGCGTTCATATTGAGCATCATAAGATCCAGTATCGTCAGTGCGGCCATAGCCTGTACGACGACGACGGCTCTCGGCACGATCACCGGATCGTGCCGTCCTTTTATCTGGATCGTCACGTTTTCGCCCTCTTTGTTTACCGTATCCTGAGGCTGGAAAATAGAAGGAGTCGGTTTTACATGGACTTTAAAAAACAGATCACTGCCGTCGGACATACCGCCTAAAGTGCCCCCGCTGTGGTTTGTTTTTTTTTGGATCAGACCGTTTTCGGTAAAAAACGAATCATTGTTTTCACTCCCTTTTCTTTTGGAAGCCAGAATACCGTCGCCCATCTCGAAGGCTTTTACGGCGCCGATGGAGAGCATGGCCTTTGCGAGGGATGCGTCCAGTTTTTCAAAGACGGGCTCCCCGATTCCGGCGGGAACTCCCGAAACGAAACAGGCGATCACACCGCCGGAGGAGTCCTTTGCGGCCTGACATTCTTTCAGGTAGTTTTCCGCTTTTACGGAAGCTTCTGCATCCGGCATACAGGTCGGTGTGGTCAGGATGGCTGTCTCATCGAAATAGTCGTAGTTGATGGAGACAGGACCTATGGATTCTGTGTAGGCGCAGACCGAGATGCCGAGAGCGGACAGAATTTTCAGCGCCACGGCGCCGGCGGCTACGCGGCCGGCGGTCTCCCTGCCCGAGGAACGTCCGCCGCCGCGGTAGTCCCGAAAACCGTATTTGGCATCAAAAGGGTAATCTGCATGCCCCGGTCTGTAGCAGGAAGCGATCTGAGAATAGTCGGAAGACTTCTGGGATGTGTTGCGGATCATCAGAGAAAGAGGAGTTCCCGTGGTTTTCCCCTCGAAAACGCCGCTTAAAATCTCCACCTGATCGCTTTCTTTTCTGGGGGTGGAGATGGAAGTCTGCCCCGGTTTTCTTCTGTCCAGATATATCTGGATATCTTTCTCTGTGAGGGGAAGTCCGGCGGGACAGCCGTCTATGACTGCTCCTAAAGCTTTTCCGTGGGATTCTCCCCAGGTTGTGATCTGAAAAACAGTGCCGTATGTGGAACCTGCCATGGTATTTGCTCCTTTGTCTTTTAAACTGTTAAAATTATAGTGGATAATCCAAAAAAAAACAATGCACAGGAAAAAAAAATATGATATAATATCCGTTACAATAAAAACAGCAGGAAAAAAAGATGGATAGATCCCGTAAAGAACGCATGATACAGGGAGCAAGAAAGATGATGCGGAAATATCCGCTTCTGAAAGGCCCTATTACTTTCGGCCTTACACTTTGGCTTCTGGTATATTATATCTGCGACTGGTTTGCTTCCAATACGAAGAAACTGATCTCGTTGGCTGTGCTTTTGGTGTTTTACACCATAAGCTGCAGTTTTTGCGCGCCCATCTTTCAGACGGACCGCGTGCAGGAGCAGCAGGTGTTTACAGAGCATTTGGAGACGGAGGAGATCACGCTGGCTGCAGTGTCGGAGACGGCGGTGACAGAGATGACAGAGAAATCGCCGGAGGCGGAATCGGCACAGCCGGAGGAGGAGATCATCAATCCTGAGGCGGAGGACAGCGAAGATATCAACAACTACTCTTCGGATGAGATTTTGGCAGATTATGCCCCTGAGGATTTGAAACTGGTGGAAGAAGAGGATGAGGAGATCTCTGCGGAGGACTGGAGCCTGCTGCTTGTGAATAACAGGCATCCGATTCCGGAAGACTATGAGTTTACGCTGGGGGTCATCCGGGGAAGTTTACAATGTGATGAACGGATCATTCCGCCTTTTTTGAATATGCTGCAGGCGGCAAAAAAGGATGGGATCACGCTTGAAGTGTGTTCTCCTTACCGGACTCTTGACAGACAGGAATATCTGTTTGACAGGAAGATCGTGCGCTACATGAAGCGGGGCATGTCCTATATGGATGCCTATAAATTATCCGCCAGAGTCGTTAATGTGCCGGGAACCAGCGAGCATCAGATCGGACTGGCTCTGGACATTTACACGGATTCCTACAAGTCGTTGGATGAGGGATTCGGCGAGACGGCAGCGGGAATCTGGCTGCGGGAAAACTGCGGCGAATACGGTTTTATCCTGCGGTATCCGAAAGGAAAGGAATACATAACGGGCATCGAGTATGAACCTTGGCATTTCCGCTATGTCGGCAGGACGGCGGCTAAAGAGATCATGGAACAGGGACTGACATTGGAGGAGTTTCTGGAGACATTAGAATAGAAAGAAGCAGACAGGGAGAGATCATGTATAAGATTTTGAAAGAAGAGGGCAGGGCAAAGCGGGCTGAATTGACGACGGTGCACGGTGTCGTGCAGACTCCTGTTTTTATGAATGTAGGAACGGTGGCGGCCATCAAAGGAGCGGTCGCCACTTCAGATTTAGAACAGATCGGGACGCAGATCGAGCTTTCCAACACCTATCATCTGCATGTGAGACCGGGGGATGAACTGATCAGATCCGTGGGCGGCCTGCACAAGTTTATGTCGTGGGAAAAACCGATCCTGACGGATTCCGGTGGATTTCAGGTGTTTTCGCTGGCGAAGCTGCGGAAGATCACGGAGGAGGGCGTGGCTTTCCATTCCCATATAGACGGCAGGAAGATTTTTATGGGACCGGAGGAGAGCATGCAGATCCAGTCGAATCTGGGTTCCACCATAGCGATGGCTTTTGACGAGTGCCCTTCCAGCAAGGCGGACAGGCAGTATGTGCAAAATTCCGTGGACAGAACCACGAGATGGCTTGTGCGCTGTCAGGAGAAGATGCGGACGTTAAACAAAGAAGAGGGTACCATCAACAAAGAGCAGCTTTTGTTCGGCATCAATCAGGGGGCAGTCTTTGAAGATATCCGTATCGAACATGCAAAAAGAATATCGGAACTGGAACTGGACGGCTATGCGGTGGGCGGCCTTGCGGTGGGGGAGACCCATGAGGAGATGTACCGTATTTTAGAACAGACTGTACCTTATCTGCCCAAGGATAAGCCCACTTATCTGATGGGAGTAGGGACGCCGGCGAATATTTTGGAGGGTGTGGAGAGAGGAATTGACTTTTTTGACTGCGTTTATCCCTCCCGAAACGGCAGACACGGCCATCTGTATACGAATTACGGAAAGATCAATTTGTTTAATCAAAAGTATGAAAAAGATATGCGTCCTATTGAGGAGGGGTGCGGCTGCCCGGCCTGCAGGCGTTATTCCAGAGCCTATATCAGACATCTGCTGAAGGCGAAAGAAATGCTGGGGATGCGTCTGTGCGTGCTGCATAATCTGTATTTTTACAATACTATGATGACGGAAATCAGAGATGCGTTAGATCAGGGCAGATTTGCGTCTTACAAAAAACAAAAACTGGAGCGGATGGGAATGGGAAGTGCGCAAGCTGAAAATTAGGACTTGTCTTCGCCGTGAAATTTGTGTATGATAGTTAGACAGGACTTATGTCCGCAGAGAAGAACTGCAATACAGATTTGCAGTTCGGAGAGAACACACAGAAATGAGGATGAAAGAATGTTGAGTTTATTGACAGCAGATGCCGCTCAGGGCGGCGGTTTGATCATGATCGTTTATCTGGTGCTCATCTTTGGATTTTTCTATTTTTTCCTGATGAGACCTCAGAAAAAGGAGCAGAAGAGAGTGGCGGGGATGTTAGCTGCCATGGAGATCGGCGATGTGGTATGTACGACAGGCGGCTTTTACGGCGTACTGATCGATATTACGGACGATACGGTTATTGTGGAGTTTGGGAACAACAAGAACTGCCGTATTCCGATGAAAAAAGAAGCCATTGCGGATGTGGAAAAGGCGGAGAACTGAGAAATCATGAACTGCTTGCAGAGCGTGCAGGCGTTGGCTGAAATAAGGACTGCCCGCGAAGCGTGTTGTCCGTCGTTTAAATAAGGCGCGGCAGCGTCTTATTTTTATCTGGCGGGAAATTTCTGCGGTATCGCGATTATATAAAGAAGCGTAGGGAGGAAAAGCATATGATCTGTAAAATTGCAAGTATATCCGGCGACGGGATCGGGCCGGAAATTGTGGCGGAAGCGAAGAAGATACTGAGTAGAGTGGCGGAAAAGTACGGGCATGAAATAGTATTTGATGATGTGCTGATGGGAGGTGCGTCTATCGATGTGCACGGTATACCGCTGACGGAGGAGACGATAGAAATATGTAAGGCTGCGGATGCGGTGCTGATGGGAGCTATAGGCGGCAACACTCAAACCTCACCGTGGTATAAACTTCCTCCGGAAAGGAGACCGGAGGCCGGGCTCTTGAAGCTGCGTAAGTCTTTGAACCTGTTTGCAAATCTGCGTCCTGCTTATTTGTATGAGGAACTGGCGGGGGCATGCCCTTTGAAAGAGGAGATTAGTTCGGCCGGATTCGATATGATGATCATGCGGGAACTCACCGGAGGGTTATATTTTGGCGAGAGAAAGACCGTGGAGGAGAACGGTGTGCGGAAGGCCATCGATACGCTGACTTACGATGAGAAAGAGATCCGACGTATTGCGGTGAAAGGTTTTGAAATCGCCGAAAAGAGAAGAAAAAAAGTGACGTCAGTGGATAAAGCCAATGTGCTTGACTCTTCCAGATTGTGGAGAGCTGTTGTGGACGAGGTGGCAAAAGATTATCCGGATGTGGAGCTTGAGCACATGTTGGTGGATAACTGCGCGATGCAGCTCGTAAAAGATCCGGCGCAGTTCGATGTGATTTTGACGGAAAACATGTTCGGTGATATTTTGTCCGATGAGGCGAGCATGGTGACCGGTTCCATCGGTATGTTGTCTTCCGCCAGTTTAAACGATACAAAATTCGGACTGTATGAGCCGAGCCACGGTTCTGCACCGGATATTGCGGGGACCGGAAAAGCAAATCCTATTGCAACGATTCTTTCCGCGTCCATGATGCTGCGCTACAGCTTTGATTTGGACAAAGAAGCGGACTCAATCGACGAGGCGGTACGGCAGGTACTGAAGGACGGTTTCCGCACGGCGGACATCATGTCGGAAGGCTGTAAACAGGTTAGCTGCAGCCGGATGGGAGACGAAATCGCGAAACGGTTGATATAAAGGAGTTTTTCGTTGCAAAAATCCGAACGGAATATTAAAATAGGGTATAGAATAACAAAAATATCAGATGGGGAAAACTAAATGACAGGCGGGGGTGAATAAAGAATGAAAAATTATTCAGAAGATGCAAACAGACAGTACCATATTCAGGTGGCAGAGGGGGAAGTCGGTCGGTATGTGATCATGCCGGGAGATCCGAAACGCTGTGCAAAAATTGCAAAGTATTTTGACGATCCGGTGTTGATTGCGGATAACAGGGAGTATGTGACTTACACCGGGACATTGGACGGGGTGAAAGTCAGTGTGACATCCACCGGGATCGGCGGACCGTCGGCGTCCATTGCCATGGAGGAATTGTATCGCTGCGGAGCGGACACTTTTATCAGGATCGGCACCTGCGGCGGTATGCAGACAGAGATAAAAAGCGGTGATATCGTTGTTGCTACAGGGGCTGTCCGCATGGAGGGAACAAGCAGGGAGTATGCGCCCATTGAGTATCCGGCGGTGCCGGATCTTCAGGTGACTAACGCGTTGGCGGAGGCGGCAAAACAGAAAGGTTATCCGTTCCACACGGGGGTTGTACAGTGCAAAGATGCTTTTTACGGGCAGCATGAACCTGAGACAAAACCGGTCAGCTATGAACTGATGAACAAATGGGAGGCATGGAAGCGGATGGGTTGTCTTGCTTCTGAAATGGAATCGGCGGCGCTCTTTATCGTGGGCAGTCATCTGAGGGTGAGGACAGGTTCCTGTTTCCTTGTGGTAGCAAACCAGGAGCGTGAAAAACTCGGATTGGAAAATCCTGTTGCACACGATACGGAATCAGCGATCCAGGTGGCGGTAGAGGCAGTAAGGAGATTGATCAAAGAAGATCAGGAGAGATAGGAGGAGTATCATGATAGATAAGAAAGAACTTGTGAAACACGTTGACCACACATTGCTTTTGCAGCCCTCTACATGGGGGGAGATCAGACAGATCTGCGACGATGCGGTAAAATACGAAACTGCGTCCGTCTGCATTCCGCCCTGCTATGTGAAGCAGGCGGCGGAGTATATGCAGGGAAAGGTGGCTGTCTGCACCGTCATCGGTTTTCCCAACGGTAATATGACGACGGCAGTCAAAGAATTTGAGACAAAGGATGCCATCGCAAACGGAGCGGAGGAGATCGATATGGTCATCAATATCGGATGGCTGAAAGATAAAAAATACGATCTGTTGGAAGAAGAGATCCGTACTCTGAAAGGGGCATGCGGGGAAAAGATACTGAAGGTGATCATCGAAACTTGTCTTTTGACGGATGAAGAAAAGATTAAAATGTGTGAGATCGTGACGGCGGCGGGAGCGGATTATATTAAGACGTCTACCGGATTTTCCACGGGAGGCGCGACTTTTGACGATGTAAAGCTGTTTGCGCAGCACGTTGGGCCTGAGGTAAAGATCAAAGCAGCGGGCGGTATTTCGTCTTTGGATGATGCGGAGAAGTTTCTTGAGTTGGGGGCTGACAGGCTTGGCACGAGCCGCATTATCAAGCTTTTAAAAAACGAAGAAGCTACAGGATATTAAAACTGCGGAGGTGTGTGAATGGAGAAAAGACAGGCAGAGGAGATGATCGAACTGGCAATCCGCCAGATGGATTTTTCGTATGTACCTTATTCTCATTTCAGAGTGGGGGCTGCGCTTTTATCAAAAAACGGAAAGATCTATACCGGCTGCAATATAGAAAATGCGGGTTTTTCTTCGACCAACTGCGCGGAGCGGACTGCATTTTTCAAGGCTGTGAGCGAGGGGACAACAGAGTTTACAGCAATCTGTATCGTGGGTGGTAAGAATGGAGTCCTGACGGGGTACGCTGCGCCCTGCGGTGTATGCAGACAGGTTATGATGGAATTTTGTGATCCCGATACTTTCGAGATCATTTTGGCAAAGAGCAAAGATGAGTATAAAATCTATACTTTGAGCGAATTGCTGCCGCTGGGGTTCGGACCGGCAGATCTGGCCTGATGGGCGGATATCGGAAAAACTATACATTTCATAAGGAAGGGTGTGTATCATGAGGAGTGACAATGTGAAAACCGGGATGCAGCAGGCGCCCCACAGAAGTTTATTCAATGCGTTAGGGTTTACAGAGGAGGAGATGAGAAAGCCGATGGTCGGTATTGTCAGTTCCTACAACGAAATCGTGCCCGGCCATATGAATCTGGATAAAATAGTAGAAGCAGTGAAGATGGGCGTGGCGGAAGCCGGCGGCGTGCCGGTGGTGTTTCCGGCCATTGCAGTCTGCGATGGGATCGCTATGGGGCATGTGGGCATGAAGTATTCCCTTGTGACAAGAGATCTGATCGCCGATTCCACAGAGTGTATGGCACTTGCGCATCAGTTTGACGCGCTGGTGATGGTGCCGAACTGCGATAAGAACGTGCCGGGACTTTTGATGGCGGCGGCAAGGATCAATGTGCCCACGGTATTCGTATCCGGCGGTCCGATGTTGGCGGGACGCGTGAAAGGGCAAAAGAGAAGCCTGTCATCCATGTTTGAGGCGGTGGGGTCCCACGCTGCCGGCACAATGAGCGAGGAGGAAGTGCGGGAGTTTGAGGAGAAAGTATGTCCCACCTGCGGTTCCTGTTCCGGTATGTACACGGCGAATTCCATGAACTGCCTGACGGAGGCACTGGGTATGGGGCTTCGCGGAAACGGCACGATTCCGGCAGTCTATTCCGAGAGGATCAAACTGGCGAAACACGCGGGCATGGCTGTGATGGAGATGTTGAAACGGAATATCTGTCCGAGGGATATTATGACAAAGGAAGCGGTCTTAAATGCGCTGACCGTGGATATGGCCCTCGGGTGTTCCACAAACTCCATGCTGCATCTGCCGGCCATTGCCCATGAGATCGGTTTTGATTTTGATATTGCTCTGGCAAACGAGATCAGCGAAAAGACGCCGAACCTCTGCCATCTGGCGCCTGCAGGCCCTACCTATATGGAGGATTTAAATGAGGCGGGCGGCGTTTATGCAGTGATGAGAGAACTGTCCGAACTGGGACTGCTGCATGAGAATTGTATGACTGTGACAGGTAAGACTGTCGGTGAAAATATAAAGGATGCGGTGAACAAAGATCCTGAAGTGATCAGACCTCTTGACAACCCCTACAGCAAAACCGGCGGTCTGGCTGTATTAAAGGGAAATCTGGCGCCGGACGGTTCGGTTGTGAAGCGTTCCGCAGTGGTGCCTGAGATGATGGTGCACGAAGGGCCTGCAAGGGTATTTGAGTGCGAGGAGGATGCCATCGAGGCGATCAAATCAGGAAAGATCGTGGCCGGCGATGTGGTGGTGATCCGCTATGAAGGACCTAAGGGAGGTCCGGGTATGAGAGAGATGTTAAATCCCACGTCTGCAATCGCGGGAATGGGGCTTGGTTCCAGCGTTGCGCTGATCACGGACGGGCGATTCTCCGGAGCCAGCAGGGGCGCATCCATCGGGCATGTGTCGCCGGAAGCGGCGGTGGGAGGCACCATCGCGCTGGTGGAGGAAGGGGATATCATCAGCATCGATATTCCGAATTACAGCCTGAATGTGAAAGTCCGGAAGGAAATCCTTGAGGAGAGAAGAGCGAAATGGCAGCCCAGAGAACCCAAGGTAAATACCGGATATCTGGCAAGATATCGGGAGATGGTGACCAGCGGCAACAGAGGTGCGATCCTTGAGAAGGTGAAAAAGTAGTCGGCAGATTTAAATCACATATAGAAAACAGATACGGTAAATCAGGAGGAATTTGCATGCAGCTTACAGGCTCGGAAATTGTAATAGAATGTTTGAAAGAACAGGGAGTGGACACCGTGTTCGGTTATCCCGGCGGAACCATTTTAAATGTGTATGACGCATTGTATAAGCACAGTGATGAGATCAATCATATTTTGACAAGTCATGAGCAGGGGGCGGCTCACGCGGCAGACGGTTACGCGAGAGCTACGGGAAAAGTGGGCGTTTGTATGGCTACCAGCGGCCCCGGTGCAACTAATCTCGTAACAGGGATTGCGACGGCCTACATGGATTCCATTCCGGTGGTGGCTATCACGGCAAATGTAAATCTGCCTGCTCTCGGAAAAGATTCTTTTCAGGAGGTGGATATTGCCGGCGTGGTGATGCCGATCACAAAGCACAGTTATATTGTCAAGGATGTGACAAAGTTGGCGGATACCTTGCGGAAGGCGTTCCACATCGCGAGGTCGGGTCGTCCCGGTCCTGTGCTTGTGGACATTACGAAGGATGTGACTGCAAATACTTGTGAGTTTGAGCCAAAGAAGCCGGAAGCGGCGGAAAAGAAGGTGAAATATTCGGAGGAGGATATTGAGGCGGCAATCGAGCTGATTGAGAAAGCAAAACGGCCTTTCCTGTATGTGGGCGGCGGCGTTATTCTGTCGGAGGCATCTCCGGAACTGGCGGAATTTGTGAAGAAAGTGGATGCGCCGGTGGGCGATACATTGATGAGCAAAGGGGCTTTCAACGGAAGAGACGCGGTCTATACGGGTATGATAGGCATGCACGGTACAAAGAGTTCCAATCTGGGCGTCAGCGAGTGTGATCTGTTGATTGCGCTGGGAGCAAGATTTTCCGACCGCGTGGTGGGAGATCCGAAAAGTTTTGCGGCGAGAGCAAAGGTTCTCCATATCGATATCGATGCCGCGGAGATCAATAAGAACATAAAGACAGATGTGTCAGTGGTGGGAGACTTGAAGGAGATCCTGCAGATTTTGAACAGCAGACTGGAGGAAAGAAAGCATCCGGAATGGATTGCGAGAATCGCGGAACTGAAAGAAAAATATCCGCTGACTTACGATAAGAGTTCGTTGACCTGTCCGTATATCATTGAGGAGATCGACAGACTGACGGAGGGCGGGGCGATCATTACCACGGATGTGGGACAGCATCAGATGTGGGCAGCACAGTATTATAAGTATACGGAACCCAGAACCTTCCTTTCCTCAGGCGGTCTCGGCACGATGGGGTATGGTTTGGGAGCTTGTATCGGTGCAAAGACCGGCAGACCGGATAAGATCTGTATCAATATCGGCGGGGACGGATGCTTCCGCATGAATCTGAACGAACTGGCCACAGCCAGCAGATACAATATTCCGATCATACAGGTCGTGATCAATAATCATGTGCTGGGGATGGTCAGACAGTGGCAGACCCTGTTTTACGGACAACGCTATTCACAGACTGTTCTGCAGGATAAAGTGGATTTCTGTAAAGTGGCGGAGGGACTTGGCTGCGAGGCGATCCTCGTGACAAAGAAAGAGGAGGTTGCCCCGGCCATTGAGAAGGCAATTTCTCTCGGGAGGCCAGTGGTACTTAACTGTATTATAGATGAGGACGATAAAGTGTTCCCTATGGTATCTCCGGGCGGGGCGATCAGCGAAGCTTTTGACGCGGAGGATTTGGCAAAGAGAGTATAGAAGTAAACAGCAGACAGTATAAAGAATGGGCCTCATCAGACAAACGATGGGGCTTATCTTTCTATTGGCTTTATATTTCCGCGCGGCAAAGTAAGATTTATAGCGCAGGGGGTTGTGGTCGATGCATGGTTTACGGGATTTGCGGAAACTTCGGAGAAAAATCTATATTTTTGCGTTTATCTGGGAAGAACAGAAGGTATGGATGTAACCAGTTTGGGAGCAAAAGAGATAGCGCTTCGGTTGGTGGAAGATTATGAGCAGGCAGATTAGATAAAAAGAAAGAGTGAGAGCCTGATATAGGACAGAAACAAAAGAGGGTGTATATGGAAACAGGAAAAAAGATACGCAGTTTTGTGGTACTTTTTATATTATTATGTGTGGGCGTTTATGTGGGAATTGCATATTATTATATGAGCGGTTTTTCTTTCGGCACTTGGATCAACGGCGTCTACTGTACCGGGAAAAGCGTGGAGGAAGTCAACGAGGAATTGCTTGCAAAGGGAGCTCAGGCAGAACTGGAAGTGATCTATCCTATTTTGGGAGGGGAGAAACAGCAGGCGGCAGAGCAGGAAAGCCGACGCTTTGTTTTGGACTCTAACACAGTACAGTTTGATTATACAAGACCCCTTAAACAGCTTTTACAGAGGCAGAGACCCCTTTTGTGGGCGAGAAATTTGTTTTTGCCGGAAGGCGGCTATGAAATAATGCCCGAGATCACGATGTCGGAAGAGGGAGAGAAACTGTTTGCCGGGGAGTTTCTGGCGGATGGTACAGTGCAGGCGGAATCAGAAAGAGAAGCCTGTATACGTTTGGAAAAAGACGAGACGACAGGCTTTAGGCTTTATAACGGAAAGAAAAACCGGTTTGACGAAGAAAAGGCATTGCAGGAGTGTATCACGGCTGTGAAACAGGGGGAGAAAAGCATTGTTCTTTCCGCGGCCTGCTATTATGATATGGAGGCGGATGCGGAGGAAAAAGAGCAGGAAGCCCTATACCGAGAATTGCAGGAATTTCTGGACTTTGAGATCATTTATGATATGGGGGCGGAGCAGGTAAGGTTTGACCGAAAAGCTCTGGTGGATCTGCTTGAGACAGAGGGGGAAGAGCCCTTTACATTTGCCCGCGGCGAAGAGGGAAAATTGAAATGGGATGAGCAAAAGATAGCGTCGTCGATCGATACGCTGGCAGAACATTATGACACCTACGGCAAGCCAAGACAGTTTACCGTGACAGGGGGCGGAGAGATTACGCTGGAACAGGGAAATTACGGGACACAGTTAAATAAAAAGGCGGAGGTAAAATGGCTGTCGGAGGCTCTTACGGAGAGAAAGAGTACCACCCATGTTCCGGATTATGTGAGGGAAGCCTATGCGAGAGGCGAAAACGATATAGGAGATACCTATATCGAAATCAATATGACGAAACAGAAACTTTGGTTTTACGCGGGCGGGACTGTGGAGATCGAGACTCCTATCGTGACCGGCAACATGGTGCGGCGCAGAGCTACGCCGGAGGGCGTATACTATGTATACAGCAAGCAGAAAAACCGGATCCTGCGGGGACCCGGGTACGCCTCTCATGTCAATTACTGGATGCCGGTAAAAGGGGGCGTGGGCATTCACGATGCGCTCTGGCGGGATGAGTTCGGCGGCGAGATCTACAAGAAGGAGGGCTCCCACGGGTGCATCAACCTGCCCCTTGAGGCGGCGGAAAATCTCTACGGAATGATAGAGGTGGGGGTGCCTGTAGTGATGTACTATGAGGAAGAGGAATAAAATTTTTCCCGTTGATTTTGCATGTTCAAAGTTGACTTCTCAGGCTCAAGACGGTAAAATGAATTGTTGGCGGAATATAGGTACAGGGTGAAAAGACTGGAGGAATGACCATGGCGAGAGTATATAATTTTTCGGCCGGTCCTGCGGTGCTTCCGGAGGAAGTGCTGAGGGAGGCAGCGGCTGAAATGTTGGATTATGAAGGGTGCGGCATGTCTGTGATGGAGATGAGCCACCGCTCCAAAGTATATGATAAGATCATCAAAGAAGCGGAGGCGGATCTCCGGGAACTGATGAATATTCCTGATAATTACAAGGTATTGTTTCTGCAGGGCGGCGCGAGCCTGATCTTTGCTTCCGTGCCTATGAATCTGATGAAAAATAGAAAGGCAGGCTATATTATTACGGGACAGTGGGCAAAAAAAGCCTATCAGGAAGCGAAGATCTACGGCGAGGCGGTGGAGCTTGCCTCCTCGGCGGATCAGACTTTTTCCTACATACCGGACTGTTCCGATCTGGATATTCCCGACGATCTGGACTACGTTTATATTTGTGAGAATAATACAATCTACGGCACAAAGTACCATACATTGCCGGATACAAAGGGGAAGATCCTTGTGGCGGACGTTTCCTCCTGTTTCCTGTCAGAGCCGGTGGATGTGACAAAGTACGGTCTGCTCTATGCGGGCGTACAGAAAAACGTCGGCCCTGCGGGCGTACAGATCGTCATCATCAGAGAGGATCTGATCTCCGATGAGGTACTGGCCGGGACTCCGACTATGATGAAGTTCAAAACCCATGCGGACAACGATTCTCTCTATAATACGCCGCCCTGTTACGGCATCTACATCTGCGGGAAGGTGTTTAAATGGTTAAAGGCCATGGGAGGCTTATCAGAGATGAAACGCCGCAATGAGGAGAAAGCGAAGATCCTTTATGATTTTCTGGATGAGAGCGCGTTGTTCAAAGGAACGGTCAGAAAGAAGGATCGTTCTCTGATGAATGTGCCCTTTGTGACCGGCGACGTCGAACTGGATGCACGGTTTGTGGCGGATGCGAAAAAAGCAGGGTTTGAAAATCTGAAAGGGCACCGCAGCGTGGGAGGCATGCGAGCTTCCATCTATAACGCGATGCCGAAAGAAGGGGTGGAGGCCCTTGTGGCGTTTATGCGGAAATTTGAGGAGGAACACAAATAAATGTATAAATATCATTGCTTAAATCCTATCGCAAAGGTGGGATTAGACCGGTTTACGCCGGATTACACAAAGACCAATGAGATCGCGGAAGCGGACGGCATTTTGGTCAGAAGCGCTTCCATGCATGAGATGGAGCTGCCGGAGAATCTTCTGGCGGTGGCCAGAGCCGGAGCCGGCGTCAACAATATTCCGCTTCAAAAATGTGCGGATAAAGGTATTGTGGTATTCAATACCCCGGGAGCTAACGCCAATGGTGTGAAGGAGTTGGTGATCGCCGGGATGCTGCTCGCCTCCAGAGATGTGGTTGGCGGCATCGAGTGGGTGAAATCCGAGCAGGAAAACGCTGATATTGCAAAAGCGGCTGAGAAAGAAAAAAAGAGATTTGCCGGAACGGAGTTAGAGGGCAAGAAGTTAGGCATCATCGGCTTGGGTGCCATCGGTGTGAGGGTGGCAAACGCGGCAAAACATATGGGCATGGAAGTCTATGGCTATGACCCCTATGTCTCCGTGGATGCAGCTTGGAACTTGAGCCGTGATGTGCATCATGTGCTGAATGTGGACGATATTTACGAGTACTGTGACATTATTACGATCCATGTGCCCTTGATGGATGCCACAAGAGGCATGGTAGGCGAGGAAGCGGTGGCGAAGATGAAGCGGGGCGTGATTCTGTTAAACTTTGCAAGGGATGTGCTGATGGATGAAGAGGCCGTATTAAGGGGGATTCGTTCCGGTAAGATCAGAAAATATGTAACAGATTTTCCGAACAGCGTTACGGCAGGTCAGGAGGGATGTATCGTGATCCCGCATCTGGGGGCTTCCACCGAGGAGTCCGAGGATAACTGCGCGAAAATGGCGGTGAAAGAGTTAAGAAATTATCTGGAAAACGGGAATATTGTAAACTCTGTGAACTATCCGAACTGCGATATGGGCATCTGTACTAAGGCGGGCCGTATTGCGGTGTTCCACAAGAATATTGCCAATATGATCACAAAATTCACCTCCATTTTGGGGGATGCAGGTATCAACATCTCCGATATGACCAATAAGTCCAAAGGGGAAGTCGCATATACAATGTTGGATCTGGAGACAAAGCCGGATGAAGATTTGATCGGGAAACTGCGTGAAGTGAAGGGCGTATTCCGCGTGAGGGTTGTGAAGTAAACGATAGAAAATAGAGAAAGGAAGCACCGGTGGAGAGTCGGTGCTTTCGCAATGCAGGAAACAAAAGAAGGAGGGGGAGAAAAACAATGGATGAGGGCGGCAGAAAGAATGCGGTCATTGAGTTTGAGCATTTTTCATTCCAGTATTTCAGCCAAGCGGAGCCTACGCTGCACGACATTGATCTGAAGATATATGAAGGGGAAAAGGTACTGATCGTAGGACCCAGCGGCAGCGGAAAAAGCACCATCGGACACTGCCTGAATGGTCTGATTCCTTTTTCCTATCAGGGAAATGTGGAGGGTTCTTTGAAGATCTGCGGCAGGGAAACCGGAGAGATGAACATTTTTGAACTGTCCAAGCGGGTGGGGACAGTGCTGCAGGATGCCGACGGTCAGTTTATCGGATTGACGGTGGGGGAGGATATTGCTTTTGCGCTGGAAAACGATCTGGTCAGACAGGACGAGATGAAAGAAAGTGTGCAGAAAGTGGCGGATATGGTGGACATGGGAGCGTTGCTCAAGTCCTCTCCCTTTGAACTTTCGGGCGGTCAGAAGCAGCGGGTTGCCTTTGCCGGTGTTCTGGTGGACGATGTGGATATTTTGCTCTTTGACGAACCGCTTGCCAATCTGGATCCGGCTACGGGAAAGACGGCCATCGATCTGATCGACAGGGTATGGAAAGAGTATCATAAGACTGTCGTCATTATCGAACATCGTTTGGAGGATGTGCTGTACCGGGATGTGGACAGGATCGTGCTGGTCAACGACGGCCGCATCGTGGCGGATATGTCGCCGGATCAGATGATGGCGGCGGATATTCTGGGGAAATACGGCATCAGGGAGCCCCTCTATGTGACGGCGTTGAAATATGCCGGGGTGAAACTTGAGGAGATCCATCATGCGGGCAGACTGATGACGCTTGATATTCCGGCGGTGCAGGATGCGGTGTTAAAGTGGAGCAGCGAGCCGGAGGAGAAGCCGGGTAAGAAAGAGAGGCCTGTGATTTTAGCGGCCGAACATCTTCATTTTCAATATACGAAGAAGCGCAAGATCCTGCAGGATATCAATTTTGAGATCCCCGAGGGGGAGATGGTCAGCATCGTAGGCACGAACGGTGCGGGAAAGAGCACGCTTGCCAAGGTGATCTGCGGCTTTGTGAATGAGGATGAGGGAAGACTTCTCTACTGCGGAGAGGATATGAAAGGGCAGACCATCAAGGAACGTTCTAAGATCATCAGTTATGTGATGCAGAATCCGAATCAGATGATCTGCAAACCCATGATTTACGACGAGGTGGCGTTGGGACTTCGGCTAAACGGAGTGCCGGAGGAAGAGGTGGAAAGGAGAGTGGAGCAGGCGTTAAAGATCTGCGGCCTTTCACCCTTTAAGAAGTGGCCGGTTTCCGCCTTGAGTTTCGGACAGAAAAAACGGGTGACCATCGCCTCTATGCTGGTGATGAATCCCAAGATCCTGATTTTGGACGAGCCGACAGCCGGGCAGGACTACCACCATTACACGGAGATCATGGAGTTTTTAAAAAGTCTCAATGAGTCCGGCGTGACGATCCTGATGATCACCCACGATATGCATCTGATGTTGGAGTATACGACACATGCCATCGTGATCTGCGATGGGAAGAAGATCGGCGATGCCAGCGCGGTGGAGATCCTGACGAATGAGGAGATCGCGGCGAGAGCGAATTTAAAAGTGACGTCCCTCTATGAACTGGCAAAGCTGGTGGGGATCGAGGATGCGCAGGGATTTGTACAGAAATTTATCGATTACGAAAGGAGGAACATGAGAGCATGAAGGCAAAACTGTTCGACTATGTAGACAGAGATAATTTTATTTTTAATCTGTCCGGATTAACTAAACTGTTCTGTTTTATTTTCATGACATTTTCAGTGATGTTCTCCTACGATATCAGGTATATCCTGTTTGTCATGATCCTTTCGGGAATCATTTTTAAAGCTTCGGGGCTGCAGTTTAAGCAGATCAAGATCATGTTGATCTATGTGATCATCTTTCTGGCCATGAACTTTATACTGACCTTTTTATTCAGTCCGGTATACGGCACGGAGATTTACGGGACAAGACATGAACTGTTCCGGATCACAGATTTTTATGTGGTGACGAAGGAACAGCTTCTGTATCAGATCACGAAGACGACAAAGTACGCTTCGGTGGTACCGCTTGGAATGATCTTTCTGTTGACTACAAATCCAAGCGAGTTTGCGGCGTCCTTAAACCGGGTGGGGATCAGCTATAAAGCTTCCTATGCGTTGTCTTTGACACTGCGGTATTTTCCGGATATGATCCGGAATTATCAGGACATCGCGGTGGCTCAACAGAGCAGGGGATTAGACTTGTCCAAAAAGGAAAAGCTGGGCGTCCGGGTGAAAAATACGATGAATATCTGTATCCCCCTTATCTTTTCCACGCTGGATCGGATCGAACTGATCAGCAATGCCATGGATCTGCGGGGATTCGGGAAGCATAAAAAGAGAACATGGTATGTGGCGAAACCGATGAAAAAAGGTGACTGGGGGGCGCTGGCATTCGGGGCGGCTATTCTGGCGGGATCGCTGTGCATGTCGTTTTTTGTGAACGGATCGAGGTTTTTTAATCCGTTTGTGTGAACTGCGTCCGAGTGAAGACAGAAAAAGCAGATAGAAAGAGCAATTCGATAAGCGATGAAAGGAGAGGATTTATGAAACCAATTTTAGTTTTTCAGACGGATTTTACTTACAAGGAGGGGGCGGTGAGCTCCATGTACGGAGTGGTGAAGACCGTGGACAGGGAGCTTGAGATCATGGACGGGACGCATGAGCTGCCTCAGTATGACACCTGGAGCGCAAGCTACCGATTGTATCAGAGTTTGCAGTTCTGGCCCGAGGGGACGATTTATGTCTCGGTGGTGGATCCGGGTGTCGGCACGAAACGCCGCGCCTGTGTGGCGAAGACGGTGGACGGTTACTATATCGTAACGCCGGACAACGGATCTTTGACTCATGTAAAGCGTTTTATCGGCATTGAGGCAGTGCGGGAGATCGATGAGAGCGTGAACCGTCTGCGCGGAAAGGGGACGGAAGGCGTCGCAATCTTCCACGGAAGGGACCTGTTCGGTTATACGGCGGCCCGCCTTGCCAGCGGCATCATTGATTTTGAGGGTGTGGGGCCGGAGTATCCGGTGGAGGAGATCGTGGAACACGAGATTTTAGAGCCCGTTATCGAGAAAGGAAAAGTGCAGGGGATTTTTGAGATCAACGATCCGAACTTCGGAAATCTCTGGACGAACATTCCTCTTAAAGCGTTTGAGGAGGCCGGATTTTCCTACGGACAGAATGTGCAGGTGACTGTCCGTCATAACGGGGAAGTGAAGTTTGACAAAAACGTGTTGTTCCATAAGAGTTTCGGTTATGCCGAGAAAGGTGCTCCGATGGTTTATAATAATGAACTGATGAAGATCGCGTTAGCGGTCAGCCAGGGAAGCTTTTGCGAGGAGTATGGACTGAATTACGGGCCGGAATGGACAGTGGAGTTCGGACAGTGAAATATACTTGACAAACACTGCAATATTATGTAATCTTTTGTAGGTAATACACAGGAGAGATCTGTGGGGGTAACCCGCAGACTAAGGAGGAGATAAAAATGCAAAAGAAGATGTTTGAGTTTAAGACAAAAACCATCGTGGCTACAGGCCTCGGGGCTGCGTTGTTCACACTGCTGTTTATGTATGTGAAAATTCCCACCGGTGTGCCCGAGACGGAAATCCAGACTGCATACGGTGTCGGCGCGTTTTTCGGCGCACTGTTCGGACCGATTGCGGGAGGGCTCATCGCTTTTATCGGCCATGCACTGTCTGATTCAGTGCAGTACGGTTCCGCATGGTGGAGCTGGGTGATTGCCAGCGGAGTGGCATGTTTCGGAACAGGCCTTGTATATCCCAAGCTGAAAGTGGAAGAGGGTTTATTTGGCGGCAAGGATATTTTACGGTTCAATATTTACCAGATCGTTTCCAACGCGGTGGCATGGATCGTTGTGGCGCCGGTACTGGATATCGTAATCTATGCTGAGCCTGTGAATCTGGTATCTACGCAGGGCTTTGCGGCAGCGTTTTTCAATGCTGTTTCCGCAGGTGTGATCGGTTCTCTGCTGCTGTTTGCTTACAGTAAGACAAGAGCGAAAAAGGGCTCACTGACAAAAGAATGAAAATAACCTATTTGGGACACAGCGGCTTTCTGGTGGAGTTAAAAGAGTGCTATCTGCTCTTTGACTATTACACTGGGAAGCTGCCTGTGTTTTCACCGGAAAAAAATCTGACCGTGTTTGTCAGCCACAGCCATCAGGACCATTATAATAAGGCGATTTTCGGCATTGATCCGGGGCATTTTCCGATCACGTATGTGCTTTCGAAGGATATCCGCAAAAAGCAGGCGGAGGAACTTGTGAAAAGAGAAGATAAACTTCTTTTTGTGAAAGCCCACGAGGTCTATGAACTGTACGGAGGTCGGATGAGGATAGAGACGCTGCGTTCTACGGATGCCGGGGTCGCATATATTGTTACAGTGACACAGGAAAGCGGGAAGACGCGCCGCATTTACCATGCCGGCGATTTAAACCTGTGGAAATGGGCCGGGGAGTCGAAGGCTCATAACAACAATATGGAGGCAAATTACAGGCGGGAGATGGAACTGCTCAAAGGACAGTATTTTGACGCTGCCTTTGTGCCTCTTGATCCAAGGCTGGAGCAGTTTGCCTTTGGCGGCATGGATATCTTTTTAGAGACGGCGTCTGTGGAGGCTCTCTTTCCGATGCATTTCTGGAAACAGCCGGAGATCATCGGGAAGTATTTGCGGGAAAGACCGGAGGCGGTGAATCTGATCAAACTGAAAGAAGAGGGAAAAACCTATACATTTCAGGACAAGGAACAGCGCAGAGGGCCGTAAAAGAAAAACGAAGCGGAAAAAGTCATACAGGCACTATCCCCTTCATAAACTGATACAAGATAATGTAATGTCGTATCAGTGGATGGAGGGGATTTTTTTATGGAACATATCAATACAGCAGGGGCGGTGGGGGCGGCCGCAGAGAGAGAGAAAGAGTTTAATTTATACCGGGATATCAGATTCCGCACAGACGGGGAGATATATCTTGGGGTGGTGGGACCGGTCAGGACGGGAAAATCTACATTTATCAAGCGGTTCATGGATCTTTTGGTTCTGCCGCATATGGAAAACGAGCATGAGAAACTGCGGGCGTTGGACGAAATGCCTCAGAGCGGAACAGGACGCACGATCACTACCACAGAACCAAAATTTATTCCGAAGGAAGCCGCGGATGTCAGTTTACAGGATGGGGTTCACATGAAAGTGCGCCTTGTGGATTGCGTCGGGTTTATGATTCCCGGAGCGGCCGGCGCGTTGGAGGAGGATGTGGAGCGCATGGTAAAGACCCCGTGGTTTGAGGAAAAGATTCCTTTCACGCAGGCGGCGGAGATCGGTACCGAGAAAGTGATCAAGGATCATTCCACCATAGGGATCGCAGTTTTCTCAGACGGAAGTTTCGGGGAGTTTGCAAGGGGGGATTTTGAGGAGGCGGAAGAGAGGACGGCGAGAGAGTTAAAGCAAATGGGCAAGCCGTTTCTGATCGTTTTGAATTCCGCAAAACCTTACAGCGAAGAGACCAGACAGACGGCGAGAGAACTGGAAGAAAGATACGGTGTGGCAGTGCTGCCCGTGAACTGTGAACAGATGAAACTGGGGGATGTACAGCAGATCCTGCAGGAGGCGCTCTATGAATTTCCGGTGTCACAGGTGGAATTTTATATGCCTAAGTGGGTGGAGATGCTGCCGACGGATCACGAGATGAAGCAGGCGTTGATTGAGACCGTGCGGGAGATGATGAAATCTGTCAGCACGATGCATCAGTTTATGAAACAGGAGTCGGATTTTCATATTGCCGGAGATGATGCAGATGACGGGCAGGAGGGAAAAGCCGGACATCGTGACAAGTGTGGGCTGCTCACGGACTGTCCCTACATCAATGCGGCAAAGGTTGAGCAGATCTCGTTGGCGGACGGCACGATCCGTATTGTTCTGGAAGTGGAAGAGAGCTACTATTATGAACTGCTCAGCGAAATGATGGGACAGAAGGTGGAGAACGAGTTCCAGCTTATGCAGATCCTGCGGGAGTTTGCGTCGATGAAGCGTGAATATGTGAAAGTGGAGGAGGCTTTGGAGAGCGTCAGAAGAAAGGGCTACGGTGTAGTCTCTCCGGAGAAGGGGGAGATTTCTCTGGAGGAACCGGAGATTATAAGACACGGCAACAAGTACGGCGTAAAAATCAAGGCTGAGAGCCCGTCCATCCATATGATCAGAGCAAATATTGAGACGGAGATCGCACCGATCGTGGGTACGGAGCAGCAGGCCAGAGATCTGATCGAATACATAAAGGAAGCGGAACGGGGGGATGAGGGTATCTGGGAGACCAATATTTTCGGAAAGACAGTGGAGCAGCTGGTGCAGGACGGCATCCACGGAAAAATCGGTATGATGGGCGACGAATGCCAGTTAAAACTGCAGGAAACCATGCAGAAGATCGTGAACGAGAGCAACGGAAAAATGATCTGCATTATTATTTAAGAGGGCGGCCACGGAAAGAAATAGAGTGTTTTTTGTCAGAACTTTGTAGAATATGACGATTGTAGACAGACTTTCACCGTGCTATACTGGGAAACGTAACATTTATAAAAATTTTATAAACTCAGGAAACAGCTTTTCGATATAATCCGGATAATAGGGTTCCGGAGTTTCTACCAGATACCGCAAATATCTGACTATTGGAAGAAAAGATAAAATACAAAAGAAGTATTCTTTTTTCCGATATACTTCGCAAAAGCTTTTTCCCGCACCCGGTATGATTTTGACAGAGATCTTACCGGCGCTTGACAAAGCGTATCATGTCCGGGCGGCATGATAGACGATTCGAAGGAGGAGAAGAAGAAAAGATGGAAAATTTCTTCAAAGTGAAAGAAAAAGGTTCTACTGTCAAAATTGAGGTACTTGCAGGTCTGACAACATTTATGGCAATGGCGTATATCCTGATGGTGAATGCCGGCATGTTTTCCGATCTGGGAACGGTGTCCTACAACGCAATTTATATTGCGACAGCGATCTCTGCTGTGATCGGTACGGTTCTGATCGGCGTGCTTGCCAATCTGCCTCTTGCACAGGCTTCCGGTATGGGCCTGAATGCATTTTTTGTGTATACCGTTTGTTTCGGATTCGGCCTGACCTATGCCAACGCACTGGTGTTAGTGCTGGTGGATGGTATCATCTTTATTATCCTGACTGTGACCGGTCTCAGGGAGAAGATATTTGAAGCGATTCCGGATCATGTGAGGATCGCGATCCCTGCGGGTATCGGTCTGTTTATTGCGTTCATCGGTCTGCAGAATGCAGGTATCGTAGTCAACAACGCGTCCACCTGCGTCAGTCTGGTTTCTCTGAATATCTTTTCGGGAACTGCGACATGGGCTTCCGTCATGCCGATTCTTGTGACGATCGGCACGGTGATGGCGATCGCGGTAATGTCCAAAAGAAATGTGAAGGGCGCCGTACTTTTGGGGATTGTGGGCGGAGCAGTGGCTTACTATGTTTTAGGGATCACAGTTCCCGGATTTTATGACGGATTTGCGGCCTCTTTAAGCTTTAATCCGTTTACGGCTTTCGGAGAGTTCGGATCTCAGGCCTTTGGCAAAGTATTTACCGAGGGTTTTGATTTCTCCGCATATCTGGCGTCCCATACCCAGACGGAACTGATCGTATTAGTGATCACGACGGCGCTTGCTTTCTGTCTGGTAGATATGTTTGACACGCTGGGAACGCTGTACGGCGCATGTGCAAGAGGAAATCTTCTGACAAAAGACGGCAAGGTCCCCAATATGGACAAGGCTATGCTGGCGGATGCGATCGCAACTACCTGCGGCGCGGTGTGCGGTACTTCTACCGTGACAACATTCGTAGAGTCTTCCGCAGGCGTAGCGGAGGGAGGAAGGACCGGTCTGTCCTCTATCGTAACGGGCGCAATGTTCTTTGTAGCAATGTTCCTGAGCCCTGTGGCAGTGCTGATCCCCGGTTGTGCAACGGCCGCGGCTCTGATCTATGTGGGTGTGCTGATGATGAACTGTGTCAGAAATATCGAATGGCTGAATGCTGATACGGCTGTTCCGGCATTTTTGACTGTGGCTATGATGCCTATGACTTACAATATTTCTTACGGTATTGCATTCGGTATTATCTCCCATATTTTTATCAGCTTGTTTTCCGGCAAGGCAAAAGAGATCAAGGCGGGCACATGGGTGATCGGAATCCTGTTCGCGATCATGTTCTTTGTGACACACTAAAACGGAGTAACAGCGAAGGATTTTAAGGTATCTGAAATATATAAAATCGGACTCCCTGCATTGGATGCGGGGAGCCCTTTTTACTTGAGAGCATATTGGCAGTGTGTTATAATTTTGATGTCGTTGACAGCCAAAAATCGAGATTGAGGAGTGATAAAATGGACAGACCTATTACAACATTGTTTATGTTGATGTCGGTTGACGGAAAAATAAGCACCGGTGCGACGGACGATTTGGATGTAGATAAAGACTTCCCCCAAATTGCAGGACTTAGCGAGGGCTTGCACCAGTATTATGAAATAGAGCAGACAACAGATTTGTGGAGTCTCAATTCCGGTCGGGTTCAAGCCAAAATCGGCGTCAATACAAAGAAAATGCCAAATAGGACGCCGGTGTCTTTTGTGATAATAGATAACAAGCATTTGAATGAAAACGGCGTACGGTATTTTTGTGCTTTGTCAAAAAAGTTTGTGTTGATCACATCAAATGCAAAACATCCGGCATTTAACATAAAGGAAGATAATTTTTATATCATATATCAAAAAGAATTATCCCTGAAAAATGCGCTTATAAAACTCAAATCGGAATATGGCTGTGAGAGGATAACGATACAAACCGGCGGGACACTAAATGGCCTGTTTCTTCGTGAAAAACTATTCGATTATGTTGATATTGTTGTTGCCCCGGTTTTGATTGGAGGCAAAGAAACATCTACTTTAATTGACGGTAAATCTTTGTTTTCACAAGAGGAATTGTCACAATTAGAGGTTTTGAAACTGCAGGAATGCGTGATTTTGGAGAACTCCTATTTGCGGCTGCGTTATAAGGTGATTCACTGATAAATTCTGATGTTGATTACTTCTCTTAACGTACAATTGTTAAAAAGACGTGCGAATTTGTACGGCTGCCTTGCTGGTATCGGTATGAGAAAAATATTATAATGTGAATACATCAGGAGAGGAGGATAAGAGATGAATCTGGGAAACAATTTATTTCAGGCGCGGAAGAAAAAAGGACTGTCACAGGAAGAGGTGGCCGAAAAGCTGGGGGGTAAGCCGACAGACAATTTCGAAATGGGGGACCGACGAGACACTGCCGGACATCAGACAGTCAAAAAGGCTTGCAGTTTTGTACGGGATGTCCTTGGATGAGCTGATTGAATTTGATATCGATGTGAAAGAGATACAGGAAGTGATCGATAAAACAAGCGAACAGACATCGGATAAGATAGATTGGACAAAGATGTGGAGCAAAAAATATCCGGTACTGGCGAAGTATCACGCCAAACTGACCCCTAAATGGCATTTAGGGGTCAATGAGAATGCCGTAGCCTGAAGGCTGTTTGCTTTGTAAATGTGCTGTTTGTGGTATTGGGAAAATCGGTATATATATACATAATGGTAATTTTAAAAACAATGTTTACAATGGCAGGAGATCTGTTTTTAATCCCGAGATTCGGAGTGAACGGCGCTGCTTATTCAAACATTGCGGTAAATATAGCATGTGTTATATTATGTCTGTTTGTCATATTTAAAGAAAAACTGGTAATGGTTTCTTTTCGAATGAAAAAATCCTTTGTGAAGGATTATCTGTCCATCGGTCTGTTTAGCGGATCACAGATATTGTTAGACAATGTAATTTATGCGCTCCTCGTGTGTAAAATGGTAAATTCAGTAGCGGAACAGGGAAATTATTGGGCAGTGAATAATATTATCTGGGGACTGATGTTGGTTCCGATATTAGCGCTGGCAGAAATCATAAAAAAAGATTGTAAAGAAAATCTGACTATGACAAAAATCCGTCACTATAATATAGTTATTATAGTAACGTTTTTGATATGGCTGTGTTTTATTCCGGGATTGGAGCTGTTCTTAAAAAATGTGATGGGAATAGAAAATACTGTGTCAGTCAGGAACATACTGATAACCTTAATTCCATTTTATCTTGCCTATAGTTATAGCGTTTTGTTTGACAACATACTGATCGGATATGGTAAAATGCATTACTGCTTTCTTATATTTAAAAAGGGTTATCAAAAAATTGAAATCTAAACTTATTCCGCCCTGTTCGCGCGTCCGGAAAAACTGCTGTCATTTTCCAGACTTTCCTGAAACTGTTTTTCTCTTTCCACGGCGTCTTCGCTGGCAAGATCCATATATTTGATAAAAATATCCTCCACAGACATCTGCTTTTCCATAGCCAGTTCCTGCATGACGGGGCGAAGTTTCTGAAGCTGGAAAGAGATAGGTGTCTTTTGAGGATCGGTATCGAAGTCTTTTAGAACTTCATCCGCATATTCTCTGATTTTCGTAAACATTTCCCGTTCTTCGGCTGTCATATTGAAATCTCCTGTTATATTTAATTACGCGCGCAATGAGGCAACGTGACGCGCCTGCAACTCTTTTATTATTTTATCACCGAAAACTTGTGTTGTATAGCTTATTTTGATAAACTATTATTAACGACAGTGACAGTTTAGTCAAAATGAGACAGGACGGAATTTTGCATGGCGGATATCAGGATGTTTCGGGCTGTTCGGCCCGTACCGGAAAAGGTGGCAAAAATTGCGGCGCTTCCCTATGATGTTTACAATAGAAACGAGGCGGCGGTGATCGTAAAGAATGATCCGGATTCTTTTCTGGCGATAGACAGGGCGGAAACTTCCTTTGGCGAGGAGGTGGGTACCTACGACGAGCGGGTTTACCTGCGGGCGAAGGAACTGCTCAATGAGCGCATGGAAGCAGGGGATTTTGTGACGGAAGATAAGCCCATGTATTACATTTATGCGCTGACTATGGGTGGGCGTACCCAGCATGGTTTTGTGGCCTGTGCTTCCATTGACGATTACGAGAATCAGGTGATCAAAAAGCATGAAAATACAAGGGAGGACAAGGAGAGGGACAGGATACGGCATGTGGATGTCTGTAACGCCCAGACCGGACCGATCTTTTTGACCTACAGACAGACCGATGTGCTGCGGGAATTTACGCAGAAAAAGACGGCGGAAAAACCGCTTTACGACTGGGTGTCCGAGGACGGGATCAGGCATCAGGTGTGGCAGGTAGAGGATAAGGAGAGTACAGGGACGATCCGGCAGGCTTTCGAAAAGATGGATAACCTCTATATTGCGGATGGACATCATCGCTGCGCCTCTGCCGTGAAGGTGGGGTTAAAGCGCCGTATGGAGCATCCTGATTATACCGGTGAGGAGGAGTTCAACTTCTTTTTATCTGTTCTTTTTCCGGAGGAAGAACTGTGTATTTTGGATTATAACCGGGTGTTAAAGGACTTAAACGGTATGACGGAGGAAGAACTGCTCCGGAATCTGCAGACGGATTTCGAGGTAGAAAAACTGACATTAGTGTCAGGCACGGGCGCAGATATCCGCAGGCCGGTGAAAAAAGGAGAATTTTCCCTTTATCTCAACGAAAACTGGTATAAGTTAAAGGCGAAGCCGCCCTGTTTTTCCGACGATCCGGTGGAAAATCTGGATGTCTCTATTTTACAAAGAAGGATATTCGAGCCGTTTTTTGGTATCGAGGATCCGAAGACAGATAAACGGATCGATTTTGTGGGCGGAATCAGGGGGCTTGACGAACTGGAGAGAAGGTGCGGGGAGGACTGTAAAGCGGCTTTTGCGTTGTACCCGACGGATATCAGAGAACTTTTCGCGGTGGCGGACGCGGGACGCCTTATGCCTCCGAAATCAACTTGGTTTGAACCGAAGCTGCGCAGCGGCATATTCATTCACAGACTGGAATGAATGGACGGCAGCGTGTAAGTTAGAAAGAAACACGAAAACATGTGCAGAGATAAGACTAAAAATCAGACAGGAGGGGGAGTATGCAGGAAAAATTGTACAAATTGATGGACTGGGGATTTATCGAGGGAATTGTTTATTCGGAGGAGGATAATCCGCACCGGGGGTTGGGCGTGCACCGGATGGGAGCGAATCTGGTTTTCCAGACGTTCCAGCCGGGAGCTGTTTCCGTGAATATCCTGCTGCGGGAAGAAAAAAAGATCCTGCCCATGGAGATGGCGGATGAAGCCGGATACTTCGCGGCCATGATGTTTTACCGCAAGATCGGCGCTTATCAGTATGAAGTCTGTTATGAAGACGGCAAAAAGGTGATAAAGGAAGACGCCTATCGGTTTTTACCGCAGATGAGCGCGCAGGATACGGATAAGCTGGAAGCAGGGATCCATTACAGCCTCTATGAAAAACTGGGCGCACATTTGACGGAGATCGACGGTGTAAAGGGCTGTGAGTTTGCGGTGTGGGCGCCAAACGCTCTGCGGGTTTCCGTGGTTGGGGATTTCAACGGCTGGGACGGCAGGGTACACCAGATGCGCAGGCTCTGGGACAGCGGTGTTTTTGAAATTTTTGTGCCCGGAGCAAAAGAGGGAGATTGTTATAAATTTGAGTTGAAAGTGAAAGGCGGGCTCACATATCTGAAAGCGGATCCCTTTGCCTTTGGCGCGGAGGCAAGAGGAGATGCAGCTTCCGTGATCAGGGACATAGGGCATTTTGACTGGAATGACGGAGCTTGGCTGAAAGAGCGCAGGGAGAAACAGGCGATAACGGCCCCCATGAATATATATGAACTGCATCTCGGGAGTTTTGCTCTGGAGGAAACGGAAAGCGGAGAGACGGCGTTTTGTTCCTACAGAGAGATCGCAAAGCGGCTTGTCCCCTATGTAAAAGAAATGGGTTACACCCATGTGGAGTTTATGCCCGTGATGGAACACACGAACGAAGACCTGTGGGGATATGAGACGAGCGCCTACTACGCGCCGGCCTCCGCTTACGGGCCTCCGGCTGATTTTCAGTATCTGGTGGATGAACTTCACAAAGCGGGGATCGGTGTGCTCTTAGACTGGGCGCCCGGATGGTTTCCGAAAAATAAGGAAGGCCTGTCTGATTTTGACGGAACCTGTCTTTACGAACATCTGAACGAGAGAAAAAAGAACCACCCCTTCCGCAATGTGAGACTTTATAATTATGGTCGGAATGAAGTGAAAAATTTCCTGATTGCAAACGCTATGTTCTGGGTGGAGAAATATCATGCCGATGGTATACGCATGGTTTCCGTGGACAGCATGCTTTATCTGGATTATGGAAAAGCGGACGGCCAGTGGATCCCTAATATGTACGGCAGCAATGAAAATCTGGAGGCAATAGAGTTTATCAAACATGTAAACTCCATGATGAAAAAGAGAAATCCGGGTGTGCTGATGATCGCTGAGGATTACTCCGGCTGGGCCGGCGTGACAGGCAGCCTGAAAGAGGACGGGCTCGGGTTTGATTATAAGTGGAATAACAGTTGGACCGGAGGTTATCTGAGTTACATTAAATACGACCCTTACTTCCGTTCGCATCATCAGGAGGAACTGACGCTGAGTATGGTCTATGCCTACAGCGAAAAGTTTATTCTGCCTTTTGACCATGATGCGGTGTCAGGCGGCGGATCCCTGTATCAGAATATGCCCGGACAGGCGGAAGATAAGCTGGCCGGCCTGCGGCTGACTTACGCCTATCAGATGACCCATCCGGGCAAAAAGCTGCTGTTTATGGGACAGGAGTTTGGAGAAAGGGAAAGATGGCGTGCTGACAGGGCGGTTTCCAGAACTTTATTTGAGGAAGAAGGGCATGAGGAGCTCCTAACTATGGTGCGGGAGTTAAACCGTTTTTATCTGGCTCATCCGGCGCTCTACCAAGAGGATCACAAAGACTCCGGCTTCCGGTGGGTGGATTGCATCGATCATGAGAACTGCAAGCTCACTTTTATCAGAAAGGCCGGAAAGCCGAAAACGGGCATGGAAAAATTGTTTATTGTCTGCAATTTTGCCGGTATAGACAGGGAAGTGCAGGTCGGCGTGCCGGAGATGGGAAAATATAAAGAAATTTTCAATACGGATGATACTCGTTTTGGCGGGGAAGGCTATATCAATCCCCGCGCAAGGAAAGCGACGGCGAAAAAGGCGGACGGCTGCGAACAGTCTATCAAAGTAAAGATGGCTGCCCTGAGCGTCAGTATCTGGCAGGTGACAACGTAAAAGGATTCTTATGAGAACAGCACTTTGAGAAAGCTTTGGGAGTCTGCGGGGCTATACAGGAAAGGGGAATTGTAATCTTGGAGAATAGTGAGTTCATGGGAGGAATGGCGGAAATAGCGGAAAGAAATTTGAAACCGGGGGTGATCGAGGCGTTTTTGGAGGAACTGCCTTCAAAAGCGTTGCACCTCGGTGTGAAAGTATTGTTGTGCGGGCTGCTGTTTTTGGTGGGCATGAAACTGATCGGTTTGTTCCGGAAGATGCTGCAGCGTTCCATGCAGAAAGCCGGGGCGGAGGAGGGCGTGCGCTCCTTCGTGGATTCCTTTGTGAAAGCGGTTCTCTATGTACTGCTGCTGTTTATGATGCTGTCTTGGTTTGGCGTGGACACGGCGAGCATCGTAGCTCTTGTGGGTTCCGCCGGAGTGGCCATAGGTCTTGCCGTGCAGGGCAGCCTGTCCAATCTGGCGGGCGGGGTGTTGATTATGTTGTTAAAGCCCTTTAAGGTAGGGGACTTTATCAAGGAGGACACCCACGGAAACATGGGGACAGTGACGGAGATCCAGATTTTTTATACAAAGCTCAGTACCATCGACAATCAGGTGGTGATCCTGCCAAACGGCAGTCTCGCCAACACGAGTCTGACCAACGCCTCCGGCAATCGGGAAAGGCGGATGGATGTGCGGGTGGGGATCTCCTACGGAGCGGATTTGAAGAAGGCGAAGGAAGTGCTGTACTCTCTGCTGAATGGCAATGATAAGGTTTTGAAAGACAGAGAGGTTCGGGTTTTTGTGGAGGAACTGGCGGACAGTGCGGTGATTTTGAATATGCGCTGCTATTTTGCACAGGAAGATTTTTGGGAGGAAAAGTGGCGGATGACAGAGGAGGCAAAACTGACTCTTGATGAGGCCGGTATTGAGATCGCCTACCCGCAGTTGGATGTGCATGTGAAACAGAGATAGAGTTGTTCTGTGCCGATTGGATCGGATATAGAAGTTTTTATAATCTAAAAATTTGATAATAAAAATACTTGACAATCAAATAAAATAGATATATACTTTGAAAGTCAAAAATAAATGAATTCAAAATATTTGATGATTTAAACAATTTAAGGAGAAGATATGTCAGCAGCGATTTGTGGAACAGGATCCTATGCGCCGGATTACATAATGGATAATAACCGGATAGCGGAATTGGTAGAGACAAACGACGACTGGATCAAGGAGAGGACCGGCATCAGAAAACGTCATATTGCAAAGACGGAGACAACGACCTTTATGGCATCCGAGGCGGCGAAGAGGGCGCTGGAAAATGCGGGAGCGGAGCCGGAGGAAATTGAACTTATCATCGTGGCCACGCTTTCTTCCGAACTGATAGTACCCTGCAGCGCCTGCGAAGTGCAGAGGGAGATCGGTGCAAAGAATGCCGCCTGTTTCGATATCAATGCGGCTTGCAGCGGGTTTGTGATTGCCTATAATATGGCGGACGCTTTTTTTGCGGCCGGACAATACAGTACGGCGTTGATCGTGGCGGCGGAAAGCCTCTCTAAGCTGACGGACTGGACGGATCGGAACACTTGTATTTTGTTTGGGGACGGAGCGGGAGCCGCAGTGTTAAAGAATACTTCCGACAGGCACTACAACTCTGTTACGCATTCCGACGGGGGAAAGGGATGGGCGCTAACCTGCAAGAATCGTCTGGATCTTGAGGAAGGCCGGTTTTCCAGAGAACATTATATTGATATGAACGGTCAGGAGATTTTTAAATTTGCGGTTCGCAGGGTGCCGGAACTGATCAGGGAAGTTCTGCAAAAAAACAAGGTGGAACAGGAAGAAATAGCATGGTATGTCATGCATCAGGCTAATTGCAGGATACTGGAAGCGGTGGCGAGGCATCTGGGAGAACCGGCGATGAAATTCCCTATGAACCTGCAGCACTATGGCAATACGTCATCCGCAAGCATTCCTCTTTTATTGGATGAGATGAACCGGAAGGGGATGCTCAAAAAGGGGGAGAAGATCCTGATGGCAGGTTTCGGCGCGGGATTGACATGGAGCGGCAATATCGTGGAGTGGAGTATTTAAAATCATTAAACAAATGAAAGATATCCGGAACATACCGGTTTATCTATAAAAGAAAAGGCCGGAAAAATGTATTTTCCGGAAAATAATTACAATGCGGAGGGAAAACAATGAACGAAATGGTAGAAAAGATCAGAGAAATCGCAGCGGCAAATTTGAACATGGATCTGAGCGTAGTGACGGCTGCAGCAAAATTCAAGGAGGATCTGGAAATTGATTCTCTGGATCTGTTTGAGCTGACTATGGCGTTGGAAGAGGAATATGATATCGAGATTCCGGCCGAGGCGTTAGAAACGCTGACCTGTATCGAAGAGGTGGCGAAGTATATCGAAGAACATAAGGAGTAGGGCGCGGCAGCGTCAGACAGGCCGCAGACGGAAAGTGTGCGGGGAAAAGAGGAGTTTACATGAAAACAGAGATAACGGAGATTCTCGGAATCAAATATCCGGTTATTCAGGGCGGTATGGCGTGGGTGGCGGAGTATCATCTGGCATCAGCGGTCTCAAATGCCGGCGGCCTTGGGCTGATCGGGGCGGCAAATGCTCCTGCGGACTGGGTGAAAGATCAGGTGCGGAAGATAAAAGAACTGACGGATAAACCTTTCGGCGTCAATATTATGTTGATGAGCCCTTATGCGGATGAAGTGGCGAAAGTTATTGTGGAGGAAAAGGTTCCGGTGGTGACAACCGGAGCGGGCAATCCGGAGAAATATCTGAAGATGTGGAAAGATGCCGGAATCAAAGTGATCCCTGTTGTGGCTTCCGTCGCTATGGCAAAGAGAATGGAACGCGCCGGCGCGGACGCGGTGGTGGCGGAAGGCTGCGAAGCCGGCGGCCATATCGGCGAGACGACAACAATGGCGCTTGTGCCTCAGATTGCGGACGCGGTGCAGATTCCCGTGATTGCCGCGGGCGGCATTGGGGACGGGAGAGGTATGGCGGCGGCGTTTATGCTGGGAGCAAAGGGCGTACAGATGGGAACCCATTTTGTTGTGACCAGAGAATGCCAAGTGCACGAGAATTACAAAGAGCGGATTTTAAGAGCGAAGGATATCGATACAAGGGTGACGGGCAGAACGACAGGACATCCGGTGCGAGCCCTTCGCAATGAGATGACAAGGAAATATCTGGAACTGGAAGGAAACGGCGCGTCTTTTGAAGCACTGGAACAGCTGGCTGCGGGAGGCCTTCGCAAAGCAGTAATGGAAGGTGATGTGAAGGGCGGCAGCCTGATGGCGGGACAGATCGCGGGATTGGTGAAGGAGAGCGTAAGCTGTAAGGAACTGATCGAAAAAGTGGTTTCCGAGGCGGAAAATTTATTGCTGCATCCGACAGACAGACTGGGCGTGTCCGTTGGTTTAGCGGATACTGACTGTCAGGGCAGGCAGTGAAAGGAAGGGGATTATGAGCAAGATAGCCTTTTTATACCCCGGGCAGGGAGTGCAGACCGCAGGGATGGGCAAAGATTTTTATGAGAACAGCGCGCAGGCAAGGGGAATTTTCGATAAGGCTTCCGAGGCTTTGGGGCTTGATATGAGAGAACTTTGCTTCGAGAAGAACGACAAGTTAGATCTGACGGAGTATACGCAGGCATCGTTAGTTACGACTTATCTTGCCATGACGGCGGAACTGGCTGACAGAGGTATTGAGGCAGATATGACCGCAGGTCTTTCTCTGGGGGAATATGCGGCAATCAGGACGGCCGGCGCGATGACGGATATGCAGGCGGTGAAGCTTGTCAGAAAGCGCGGAATCCTGATGCAGAACACGGTGCCTGCCGGAGAAGGAGCCATGTGTGCGGTGTTGGCCCTCGATGAAAAGGTGATCGAGCAGGTTCTGGAAGATATGGAGGATGTGGCCATAGCCAACTATAACTGTCCGGGACAGATCGTGATCACAGGGAAAACGGATCAGGTGGAAAAAGCAAAGGGAAAGCTGGAGGCAGCGGGCGCCAGACGCTGTGTGATGTTAAATGTCAGCGGACCGTTTCATTCTCCGCTTTTGTACAGGGCAGGGGAAGAGCTTGCGGCGGAGATGAAACACATGGAATTTACCGCTCTTCGAATTCCTTATGTGACTAATGTGACGGCAAAGAAGGTGGAGGACAGCGGGGAGATCAAACCTCTGTTGGCGAGACAGGTATACTCGCCGGTTCGCTGGATGCAGAGTATGGAAACCATGTTGGCCGAAGGAGTGGATACTTTTGTGGAGATCGGGCCCGGAAGAACGCTTGCCGGTTTTATGAAGAAGATCGCCCCTGAAGCGAAAGTGCTGCGGGTGGCAAAGTGGGAAGATGCAGAGAGTGTGAAGGCAAAACTGTGACAGGAGAGAGCTTGGTATGTTGAAAGGTAAGACAGCGGTGATAACCGGTGCATCCAGAGGGATCGGAAGAGCCATTGCAATCCGTATGGCGAAGCTTGGCGCACAGGTCATCATCAATTATAACGGTTCGGAGGAACAGGCGAGAGAAGCACAGCGGGAAATCGTCGAGGAGGGAGGCAGGGCTTTTGTCTATCGCTGTGATGTGTCCGACTTTAAGCAGTGCGAGCATTTTGTAAAAGAGATCGTGGAAAAATTCGGACGGATCGATATTCTGGTGAACAACGCGGGCATCACAAAAGACGGACTTTTAATGAGTATGTCTGAGGAGGCTTTCGACAAGGTGCTGGAGGTCAATCTGAAGGGGACTTTCAATATGATCCGCTTTGTCTCAAGACAGATGTTAAAGCAAAAAAGCGGTCGTATCGTCAATATGGCTTCGGTGGTGGGAGTGTCCGGCAATGCCGGGCAGGCAAATTACGCGGCATCGAAGGCGGGGGTGATCGGTCTGACCAAGTCCGCCGCGAAAGAACTGGCTTCCAGAGGAATCACGGTCAACGCTATTGCGCCGGGTTATATCAGTACGGATATGACCGGACAGCTGAAAGATGAGATAAAAGCACAGATTGCATCGACGATCCCCGCGGGAGTGCTGGGCGACCCGGAACAGGTGGCTCATGCGGCGGCCTTTTTGGCTTCCGACGAGGCGTCCTATATTACGGGGCAGGTTCTCCACGTGGATGGCGGGATGTGCATGTGACGCAGCGCAGCGAAAAAACCGAAGGAACATTTTGCGTATGGGCGCGGGCCAAACGGCGTGAGCGAGGCCTGAGTGCGTATTGAACTGAGCGGGAAGGAAAAGAGCGAGGTAATCATGAAAAGAAGAGTGGTTGTGACAGGGATTGGAGCGGTGACGCCCATCGGAAATACGGCGGATGAATTTTGGGCGGCGGTGAAAGAGGGGACCGTGGGCATCGACAAGATCACGAAATTTGATACGGCGGATTACAAGGTGAAACTGGCGGCGGAAGTAAAGGGGTTTCATGCGGAGGAGCACATGGATGCCAAAGCGGCAAGGCGTATGGATGCGTTTTCCGGATATGCGGTGGCGGCTGCAAAAGAAGCCTTTGAAGATGCCGGTCTGGATATGGAGAAAGAGGATGCGTTTCGCGTAGGCGTGATTGTGGGCTCCGGCATCGGATCCCTGCAGGTAATAGAGAGAGAATATGAAAAGATCCTGACTAAAGGACCCAACAGGGTAAATCCTTTGATGGTGCCGCTTATGATCTCCAATATGGCGGCGGGCAATATTTCCATTCAGCTGGGGCTGCGGGGAAAATGCACCAACGTGGTGACAGCCTGTGCCACAGGCACAAACTGTATCGGAGATGCTTTTCGCGCGATCAGCTGCGGGGAGGCGGAAGTGATGCTTGCGGGAGGAACGGAGAGCAGCATCTGTCCCACGGGAGTGGCAGGATTCACATCCCTGACAGCTCTTTCCACAAGCACAGATCCCATGCGTGCTTCCATTCCTTTCGATAAAGACAGAAACGGCTTTGTGCTGGGCGAGGGTTCCGGCGTTGTCGTGCTGGAAGAGCTGGAGCATGCAAAAAAAAGAGGCGCGCAGATTTACGCGGAACTTGTGGGCTACGGCTGCACAGGGGACGCATATCATATTACGGCGCCTATGGAGGACGGCAGCGGCGCGGCGAAAGCGATGGAATATGCGATGAAGGAGGCTTGGGTCGAGCCGGCTCAGATCGACTATATCAACGCCCACGGAACCAGCACACATCATAACGATCTGTATGAGACAAGAGCAATTAAACTGGCATTTGGAGAGGCGGCAAAGCAGGTGCAGATCAATTCTACGAAATCCATGATAGGGCATCTGCTTGGGGCGGCCGGAGCGGTGGAGTTCATCGTCTGTGTTAAAAGTCTGCAGGAGGGCTTTATCCATCAGACGATGGGGACGAAGGAGCCGGAGGAGGAGTGCGATCTGAACTATACGTTAGACGCGCCGGTGGAGAAGGAACTGCACTATGCGATGAGTAATTCTCTGGGATTCGGCGGCCACAATGCGTCTCTTGTTGTGAAAAAGTATGAAGAGTAAGGAGTAGTCGGTTATGGAAATGGATCATCTTATAAAACTCATCGATGCGGTGTCTCATTCCGGTCTTTCCAAGTTTGAATATGAGGAAGCGGATCTGAAAATACAGATGGCAAAGCCGGAGGGGAACCGGCCGGCCGGGGCCGCTGTAGTGTTGACGGAGCCGCCGCGGCATATAGAAGAGACGGAAGAAGACTCTCAGGTAATCACCTGTCCCTTGGTGGGGATCTTCTATGAAGCGCCGGAGGAGGGAGCGGAACCTTTTGTGAAAGTGGGAGATACTGTGAAAAAAGGACAGACCCTTGCAATCGTGGAAGCGATGAAGCTGATGAATGAAATTGAGAGCGAATATGACGGCGTTGTGGCAGAAGTGCTGGCAGCAAACGGCGAGGCGGTGGAGTTCGGGCAGCCGTTATTTAAGATCAGATAAGGAGCGATTTGCATGAATCATTTGAATATTGAGCAGATACAACAGATCATCCCTCACAGACATCCTTTTTTGCTGTTGGATTATATTGAAGATTATGAGCCGGGAAAATATGCGGTAGGCTATAAGTGTGTCACCTACAGAGAGGATTTTTTTGCGGGACATTTCCCGGAAGAACCGGTGATGCCGGGGGTACTTACTTTGGAAGCGCTGGCTCAGGCCGGCGCAGTGACGATGCTCAGCCTGAAGGAAAACCGTGGAAAAACAGCGTACTTCGGCGGGGTAAAAAACTGCAGATTCCGCGGGAAAATAGTACCCGGAGATAAGGTCAGACTGGAGACAAAGATCGTAAAATACAAAGGGCCTGTGGGCATCGGGGAAGCGGTGGCAAGCGTGGACGGCAAGGTGGTTGTCAGTGCGGAACTGACGTTTATGATCGGGTGAGGTAGTTATGATAAAGAAGATTTTGATCGCCAACAGAGGAGAGATAGCGGTGCGCATTATCCGGGCCTGCAGAGAAATGGGAATCCGCACGGTAGCGGTTTATTCTGAAGCGGACAGAGAAGCCCTTCATGCAAAGCTGGCGGACGAATCGATCTGTATCGGGGAAGCTCCCGCTTCGGAGAGTTACCTGAGCATGGAGCGAATGATCAGCGCGGCGGTGGTATCCGGCGCGGACGCGGTACATCCGGGGTTTGGTTTCTTGTCGGAAAACAGCAGGTTTGCGGATCTGTGTAAGCAGTGCGGGATCACTTTTGTAGGGCCGGATGCACAGACGATAGAAAAACTGGGTAATAAACAGGAAGCAAGAAAAACAATGGAAAAAGCGGGTGTGCAGGTAGTGCCCGGCACGGAGGAAGCTTTAGAGGACTGCAGGGAAGCCTTTGAGGCTGCAGGGAAGATAGGTTATCCGCTTATGATCAAGGCGGCTCTCGGAGGCGGCGGAAAAGGAATGCGGGAAGTGTACAGCGAGGCGGATTTTGAAGAGAACTTTAAGACCGCGCAAAAGGAGGCTTTAAACGGCTTCGGGGACGGCCGCATGTATCTGGAACGTCTGATCAAAAATCCGAGACATATAGAATTTCAGATTCTGGCCGATAATTACGGAAACGTCGTGCATCTGGGGGAGAGGGACTGCTCCATCCAGCGCAGTCATCAAAAGCTGATCGAGGAAGCTCCCAGCGTGGCGTTAAGCGATAAAATGCGGGAAAAAATGGGAGCTGCGGCGGTAAGGGCGGCGAAAGCGGCAGGATACACGAACGCGGGAACCATTGAATTTTTGTTAGACAAAGACAATAAATTTTATTTTATGGAGATGAATACCAGAATTCAGGTGGAACATCCTGTTACAGAGTGGGTGACAGGCGTGGATCTGGTCAAAGCGCAGATCAAGATCGCAGCCGGGGAAAAATTGGAATTTTCTCAGAGGGACATCAAAATTCAGGGTCACGCCATAGAGTGCAGAATCAACGCTGAAAATCCACAGAAAGGCTTCAGGCCATCCCCGGGGACGATAGGAGATCTCTATCTGCCCGGCGGGAAGGGGATCCGCATTGATACGGCGGTCTACAGCGGTTACACGATACCGGTATATTATGACTCCATGATAGCAAAACTCATCGTCTGGGGCAAAGGCAGGAAAGAAGCGATACGCAAGATGCAGAGCGCCCTCGGCGAGGTGATCATTGAGGGCGTCGATACCAATCTGGATTACCAGTATGAGATCCTGCACGATCAGGATTATCTGGACGGAAATGTCGATGTGGAGTTTATCCGGAAGTTTTCAGCTAAGCAGCCTGCCGGCAGATAGCGGTCTGTGGGCGGATAGAAGACGAAAAAAGGAAAGGTCTGGCGCAACATATGAAACTGGATAATATGTTTAAAAAGAATCAGCTTTCACCTTCGGTGACACAGGAGCGGGAACAAAAATCCGAAGTGCCGGAGGGACTTTTGCGGAAGTGCAATCTCTGCAGAAAAGTTATTTTGGCGGAGGATGCGGAAAAAGGATACTATACCTGCCCGAAATGCGGCGGCTATTATCATATGCCGGCCATGCAGCGTATAGAGACGATCGTCGACGAGGGAAGTTTTGAGGAGTGGGACAGGGAAATGCGCCCTGTAAATCCCATGCGGTATAAAGGATATCTGGATAAATTGAAGACCCTGCAGGAGAAAACCGGATTGAAGGAAGCGGTGGTGACCGGAAGGGCAAAAATAGACGGGACGGATGTGGTACTGGGAGTCTGCGACGGACGTTTCCTGATGGCCAGCATGGGGCAAAACGTGGGAGAGAAGATCGCGCGGGCTGTGGAGCGGGCTACGGAAAAAGGACTGCCTGTGGTGATCTTTGCCTGTTCCGGCGGCGCCAGAATGCAGGAGGGCATTGTTTCCCTGATGCAGATGGCGAAGACCGCAGCCGCTTTAAAACGGCACAGCGAAGCGGGGCTTTTGTATATCAGCGTTCTGACTGATCCGACTACGGGCGGCGTTACGGCAAGTTTCGCGATGTTAGGAGATATTATTCTGGCGGAACCGGAGGCGCTGATCGGCTTTGCAGGTCCCAGAGTCATTGAGCAGACAATAGGCCAAAAGCTGCCTAAGGGATTCCAGCGTGCGGAATTTTTGTTAGAACACGGATTTCTCGACGGTATTGTGGAGCGGAAACTGTTGAGACGGGAATTGTCGCGGATATTGAAACTCCATGAGGAGAAAGGAGATCTGCCTGCGGCTGTCCACAAAACGGAAAAGAAAACGGTCGGAGAAGAAAGGAAACGGAGACAGCCGGAAGCTTGGGAGAGAGTGTTAAAATCCAGAAAGGCAAGTCGTCCCTCGGGCAGTGACTATATACAGGCACTGTTTACCGATTTTGTGGAGTTTCACGGAGACAGAGTGTTTGGGGATGATGCGGCGGTGACAGGCGGCATTGCCAGATTTCACGGGATGCCCGTGACGGTGATCGCACAGGAAAAGGGAAAGAACACAAAGGAAAATATTTTCCGCAATTTCGGCATGCCGAAACCGGAAGGGTATCGGAAGGCGCTGCGTCTGATGAAACAGGCGGAAAAATTCGGGAGACCTGTGATCTGTTTTGTTGATACCCCCGGAGCTTTTTGTGGGATCGAGGCGGAAGAGCGGGGACAGGGCGAAGCCATCGCAAGAAATATTTATGAGATGTCGGCATTGAACGTGCCCCTCTTATCTGTAGTCGTCGGGGAGGGAGGAAGCGGCGGAGCGCTGGCTCTTGCCACGGCGGACGAAGTGTGGATCCTTGAAAATGCTATTTATTCCATTCTTTCGCCGGAAGGATTTTCCAGTATTTTGTGGAAGGACAGCAGCAAAGCGAAAGAAGCGGCCAAAGTGATGAAGATGACGGCTGAAAGTCTGCAGAAACAGCAGATCGTGGAGCAGATATTCGAGGAGCCGGAGGAACTTACGGCAGAGACGATAAACTTTGTGACAGACAAGATGGATCAGGAGATAGCGTCTTTTTTGAAAAAGTATGGTTCGCTGTCAAAAGAGGAATTGCGGGAGCACAGATACGCACGGTTTAGGAAGATGTAGAGTCTGTCGCCTATTTGACCAAAACTTTGTTTTAGTGTATACTCGTACCAGTTTTCGAAACGGATATCGAGATAGAGGGAAGCAAAAATGAAAGATGCCTATAAAAAAATCAATTATGTACTGGTTCGGCTGGTGAATGAGATCTGGGAGCTGGAGGGAAAAGCAATCATTACGGAGGAGTTTAAAGATCTGACGAATAATGATATGCATGTAATTGAAGCGGTCGGTCTAGAGGGCGGGAGAAATATGTCCACTGTGGCGAAAAAGCTGGATATCACGGTCGGATCGCTGACTACGGCGGTCAATCATCTCGTGAAAAAACAGTATGTAGAGCGAAGCCGCAGCGAGGAGGACAGAAGAGTTGTTTATCTGCAGTTGACTGAAAAAGGGGTCGCGGCATATAGGCACCATGAGGAATACCATCGTCAGATGATGGATGCGGTGATGAAAAAACTGGATGAGGAAGATATTCCTGTACTGATAAAAATGTTGGACGGCGTGACGGAATTTTTTAAGGGATATAGGAAGTCGGTGAATCAGGTGCAAAAATAAAAAATTTTATCTTGCCAAAAGACAAAAAACCTATTATAATGATATCGTTGTCTGAAAGACAAAGGTGCTGGAATAGCGCAGTCGGTAGCGCAACTGATTCGTAATCAGTAGGTCGAGGGTTCAAGTCCCTTTTCCAGCTTCCTGTTTAGAAGGGTGCTTTACAGCACCCTTTTCTTATACCAATGTTCTATAAGCTGCAGCCCAAGGTAGAGCAGAATGGCGATCACGCAGAGGATCACGATGGAGGTGATCACCATAGACATCTTAAAGGTCTGGCTGCCGTAGATGATCAGGTAACCGAGACCGCTTCTGGCCGCGAGGAATTCTCCGATGATCACCCCCACGAGGGAAAGTCCGATATTGACTTTCATAGTGCTTAAAATCAGCAGAATATTGGAGGGCAGGACTACTTTTTGAAAAATCTGCTTTTTGTTTCCTCCCAGAGTGGTGATCAGCATACATTTTTCCGGTTCCGTCAGTGAAAAACCGGTATAGAGGCTGATGACGGCGCCAAAGACAGCGACGGAAACGCCCGCTACAATGACAGTCTTGATACCGCTGCCGAGCCAGACGATGAAGAGCGGCGCGAGGGCGGACTTAGGCAGCGAGTTTAATACCACGAGGTAGGGTTCTAAAACAGCCGAAGCTTTTTCTGAATACCATAATAATGTAGCTGCCGCCATGCTGATGCCGAATACCAACAGGAAACTGAAGAGCGTCTCAAAGAGTGTGACGCCGATGTGGGCAGGCAGACTGTTTTCTCGATACAGTGTGACAAAACTTTTACAGACTCTGGAGGGGCTTGAGAAAAAAAACGGATCGATCAGCCCGGCGTTTGCGGTCACCTCCCAGATGAGAAGAAATACCGCGATGATACAGAGACGTGCAAGCGAGATCATTTGGTGGCGGCGTTTATGTTTTCTGATATATTGTTCCTGCAGTGTCATCGTGCAATTCCTCCCATAACAAATTGAAATATGATTTGAATTCCGGCGCATTCCGCGCAGCTAACATACTGTCGTCTGGCAGTGTCAGACGGATCGGGATCTGTATTTTCACTGTGGCGGGTCGGTTTGACAAAACGATTACCCGGTCGGCGATGGAGATGGCTTCCGACAAATCATGGGTGATGAGTAACGCCGTCTTTTTTTCTGCCCGGATGATGCGGCTGATATCGGCCGAGACCTGCAGTCTTGTCTGGTAGTCTAAAGCGCTGAAGGGTTCGTCTAATAAAAGAAGTTCAGGTTCCAGCGCAAGAGTGCGGATAAGCGCCGCTCTTTGCTTCATGCCGCCGGACAGCTCGCTGGGGCGTTTGTCCCGAAAATCCCAAAGGCCATAGTCTTTCAGATAGCTTTCTACTTTCGCCAGTTTATCCGGCGTGGCGAGTCGGTTGAGCTCCAAACCGAGAATCACGTTTTTATAGATGGTTCTCCATTCAAACAGGTGATCGCGCTGCAGCATGTAACCGATTTTCGGGCTTTCATCCGCGGCGAGCATAGGAAAGAGGATCTTGCCGGTTTCCGGTGTGAGCAACCCTGCTATCAGGGACAGGAGGGTGGATTTACCGCAGCCGCTGGGTCCTACGATGGCGATAAATTCACCTCTTTTTACGGAAAATGATATGTCGGTAAGCGCACAGGTCTCCCCGTGCATACCATGGTAAGCATAAGATAGATGATCCAGAGAAAGATACGAGGTTTCCACAAAAAGCGCTCCCTTCTTTCAAAATGGTATATAATATTCTATGTGGAATGTCGGAAAATGTGTGTGATACGAGTGAGTGTTTATTTTTGGAGCCCGATATTCGGTGAAGACCTGCGGAGGTCTTGAGGCCGCGAAGCAATAAAAAGCGAGAAATAATTGTCAGATATATGATTTTGTGGTAAGATGATGCGGTAATAAAAGAAAAGGACAGAGTGATGAATATGGCACAGTTATGGGGCGGAAGATTTACGAAGGAAACGGATAAACTGGTGTATGCGTTCAACGCATCCATCGGTTTTGACAAGAGACTTTTTGAGCAGGATATCGAGGGCAGTCTGGCCCATGTGGCGATGTTGGGTAAGCAGGGGATCCTCTCAAAAGAGGAGACGCGGGAGATCACGCAGGGGCTCATTTCCATCAGGGAAGATGTGAAAAAAGGCGTCCTCGGGATAGATGAAAACTATGAGGATATCCACAGCTTTGTGGAGGCTGTGCTGACGGAGCGGATCGGCGATGCAGGCAAAAAGCTTCACACCGGCCGCAGCAGGAACGATCAGGTGGCTCTGGACATGCGTCTCTATACGAGAGTGCAGGTTGAGACGACGGAGGATTTGTTGACACAACTGCTCAAAGTGCTTTTTCGGATCATGGAGGAGAATACGGATACTTATATGCCGGGATTCACCCACCTGCAGAAGGCACAGCCGCTGACGCTGGCACACCATCTCGGCGCTTACTTTGAGATGTTTCACAGAGACAGACTGCGGATGCGGGACATCCGCGCAAGGATGAATTTCTGCCCTCTGGGAGCCGGAGCGTTAGCCGGGACGACATATCCTCTTGACAGGGAGTATACTGCGGAATGGATGGGGTTTGACGGGCCCACCCTAAACAGCATGGACTCCGTGTCGGACAGGGATTACCTGTTAGAATTTATATCGGCTTTAAGTATTGTGATGATGCATTTGTCCAGATTTTCGGAGGAGATCATCATCTGGAACAGCGATGAGTATAAATTTATCGAGATAGACGATGCCTATTCCACAGGCTCTTCCATAATGCCTCAGAAAAAGAATCCGGATATCGCGGAGTTGGTGAGAGGAAAGACCGGAAGAGTTTACGGGGATCTGATGGCGCTTTTGACGGTGATGAAAGGGCTGCCTCTGGCGTATAATAAGGATATGCAGGAGGACAAGGAGGCGGCCTTTGACGCTTTCGATACGGTAAAGGATTGTATCGTCCTGTTTACCGGGATGTTGGATACGATAAAGTTCAGAAAAGACCGAATGGCAGAGAGCGCTGTGAGAGGCTTTACCAATGCCACGGACGCTGCGGATTATCTGGTGGGAAAGGGTGTTCCCTTCAGAGAGGCGCACAGTATTGTAGGGAAACTGGTGTTGTACTGTATTGAGAGAAATATGTCTATCGATGGGCTGCCTTTGGACGAAATGCAGAAGATCAGCGATAAGTTTGAGGAGGATATCTACGAGGCGGTTTCTTTAAAGACCTGCGTGGAGAAGAGGCTGACCGTGGGAGCGCCCGGCAGGGAGGCTATGAAAAAGGTTCTGGAGATATATAAAGGATATTTAAAATAAATGCAGAGGAGAAAAAATTATGAGTGAAAAATTGCGTGTAGGAATTTTAGGCGGAACCGGTATGGTAGGACAGCGGTTTATCTCACTGCTGGAGGATCATCCGTGGTTCGAAGTGACGACGATCGCGGCCAGTCCCCGTTCGGCGGGTAAGACTTATGAGGAAGCCGTGGGCGGCAGGTGGAAAATGAAGACGCCCATGCCGGAAAGAGTGAAAAGCCTTGTGGTAATGAACGTTAACGAGGTGGAGAAAGTGGCCTCCGAGGTGGATTTTGTGTTCTCTGCGGTGGATATGAGCAAGGAGGAGATCAAAGCCATTGAGGAAGCTTACGCGAAGACGGAGACCCCTGTTGTCTCCAACAACAGTGCCCACAGGTGGACTCCGGATGTGCCGATGGTAGTGCCGGAGATCAATACGGAACATTTTGAGGTGATAAAGGATCAGAGAGAGCGTCTTGGAACGAAGAGAGGTTTTGTGGCGGTGAAGCCCAACTGTTCGATCCAGAGCTACGCGCCTGTGCTGACCGCGTGGATGGAGTATGAACCGTACGAAGTGGTGGCCACAACCTATCAGGCGATCTCCGGTGCGGGGAAGACCTTTAAGGACTGGCCGGAGATGGTGGAGAATGTGATTCCCTATATAGGCGGCGAGGAAGAAAAGAGCGAGAAGGAACCTTTGCGTATCTGGGGCAAGGTGGAAGGCGGGGTGATTGTTCCGGCGGAAAGCCCGGTGATCACCTGTCAGTGTATCCGTGTGCCGGTGTTGGACGGCCATACGGCGGCAGTGTTTGTGAAATTTAAAAAGAAACCGACAAAAGAGGAATTGATAGAAAAATTGAGAAACTTTAGCGGCGAACCCCAGAAACTGGAACTGCCCAGCGCGCCGAAGCAGTTTATCCAGTATCTGGAGGAGGACAACAGGCCGCAGGTGAAGCTGGATGTGGATTTCGAGAAGGGCATGGGCGTCAGCGTCGGACGGCTTAGAGAGGACAGCGTCTACGACTGGAAGTTTATAGGTCTTTCCCACAATACGGTGCGAGGTGCGGCGGGGGGAGCTGTGCTCTGTGCTGAGATGCTCAAGGCGAAAGGATATATCACAAAGAAGTAAGAGATCACAGAGGCGGGAAAATGTTGACAGGGCGCGATAAAGAAATACAGTATCTACAGAAACTTTATGAAAAGGACGGAAGCCGTCTTGTCGTATTATATGGCAGGCGGGGGGTGGGAAAGACAAGGCTGGTCAGAGAGTTTGCAAAGAATATGCCCTGTTTTTACTATGCATGCAGAGATGCCTCCGAAAGGGAACAGCGCTTCCAGTGGGGAAAGGAATTGTCTGAAGCGGGCATTGTCACAGAGGAGTTTCCGGAGTGGTCAGAACTTTTTGCGGGCAGTCTGCAGAGCGCGTCCACAAAACAAGTTTTTGTATTAGATGAGTTTCAATACCTGATGAAGGGCGATGGAGGCTTTATGGATGAGCTGACGGCCTTTGTGGGGGGACTTGCGAAAACAAGAGAACTGCTTGTCATTTTGATCAGCTCTTCCATTTCTTTTGTGGAGAAGAATATGATCAAGAAGATGGGGCGGATGGCTTATAAACTTTCAGGCCTGTTGAAGATCAGACCGCTTGGATTTTATCAGATGCGGGACGCTTTTCCGGATTATTCTTCAGCGCAGGCTTTTGGATTGTATGCTGTATTAGGAGGAAATCCCGGGCTTTGGCAGTGTATGTCTCCCGCAAAAAGCCTGAAGGATAATATCTGTGAGACGGTGCTTTCGCCGACTGGTGCATTATCCGGCGAATGCAGGCGGATCTTGTCGGAGGAACTCAGGGAGTTTTCCGTTTATCAGACGATCCTGTCGGCTCTGGCCGGCGGGCGGCATAAACTGAACGACATTTACGAGTACACCGGATTTTCCAGACCGAAAATCAGTGTATACCTAAAAAATTTGATGGAACTTGAACTGATAGAAAAGGTATTTTCCTATGATACGGCGGGGCGGGAACATGTGCAGAAAGGCGTCTACCGCATCAGTGATCATTTTCTGCATTTCTCGTTTACTTATTTGTATCCGTATGCCAGCAGGCTGGAGCAGACGTCGCCTCAGACTTTTTATGACAGGGACATTTTTCCGGGCTTCCGCAGGTATATGTATCAAGCCTTCAGGGAAGTATGCAGGGAATATGTGCAGCATGAGGCGGCGAAAGGACAGTTTCCGTTTGTAATCGCCTCGATGGGAGAGTGGGCCGGAAAAGCCGGAGATATCGATATTATCGCACAGAGCAGTGAGGGTGAGACTCTGCTTGCGCTCTGCCAGTGTGAAAGAGAAGAGTTCCCTTATGAAGATTATGAGTGGCTGCTGTTTTTAGCAAAACAGGCGAAACTACGAACCGACCATATCTGGCTGTTTACGGACAGAGGGTTTGATGAAAGGCTGACGGCAGAAGCGAAAGAAAAGAAAAATCTGTCGCTGATATTGCTGTAAAACAATATGAAAAGTTTATTTATAACGGAAAAGCCCAGTGTGGCTCAAGAGTTTGCAAAAGCGCTGAAATTGAATATGACACGAAAAGACGGTTATCTGGAATCGGAGAAGGCTGCGGTTACTTGGTGCGTAGGGCACCTTGTGACCATGAGTTATCCCGACGCTTATGACGAGAAATATAAGCGCTGGTCCCTTGAGACGATTCCGTTTATTCCGGATACTTTTTTGTACGAAGTGATTCCGGGAGTGGCGAAACAGTTTCGGATCGTCAGCGGACTGCTAAACAGGCAAGACATAGGAACAATTTATGTCTGTACGGACTCCGGACGAGAGGGAGAATACATATACCGTCTGGTGGAACAGCAGGCGGGCGTGACGGGCAAGACGAGGAAGCGGGTCTGGATCGATTCACAGACGGAGGAAGAGATCCTGCGCGGCATTAAAGAGGCGAAGGACCTGTCGGAGTACGACAATCTTTCGGCCTCCGCTTATCTTCGCGCCAAAGAAGATTACCTGATGGGCATCAATTTCTCCAGAGCGCTGACGTTGAAGTTTGGCTATCCGGTGAAGAATTACATGCATACAGACAAGTGTGTGGTGTCGGTGGGACGGGTAATGACCTGCGTGCTAGGCATGGTGGTGAACAGGGAACGGGAGATCAGGGACTTTGTGAAGACTCCCTTTTATCGCGTACTGGCGGATATCGCTTTGGCAGGGCAGTCGTTTTCCGGTGAGTGGAGAGTTTGGGAAGAGTCGAAATATGCGGGCTATCCGGGGTTATATAAGGAGAATGGTTTTTTGAAACAGGAGGACGCGGAGGAATTTGTACACAGTCTGGAGGGAGTTCCGTTAACCGTACATTCCATTGAGCGGAAGAGGGAGACGAAAAATCCGCCGCTTCTTTATAATTTAGCGGAGCTGCAGAACGATTGCTCCAAATATTTTAAGATCAGTCCGGATCAGACGCTGCAGGTAGTGCAGGAGTTATATGAGAAAAAGCTGGTGACATATCCGAGAACGGACGCCAGAGTGCTCTCAAGCGCGGTGGCAAAGGAGATTGGGAAGAATATTACAGGATTAAGAAATTATAGTGTGTGCGGCGCTCTGGCGGCCGAGATACTGGAGAAGGGCAGTTTCAAAAAGATAGGTTCCACCAGATATACAAATGATAAACAGATCACCGACCACTATGCGATCATTCCCACAGGACAGGGGCTGGCGGCGCTTGCAGGACTGTCTTCTGTCTCTCAGCGGGTGTATGAAGTCATTGTCAGGAGGTTTCTCGCCATATTTTACCCGCCGGCGGTCTATCAGAAAGTGATGTTGGCGGCGGAGGCAGAGAAAGAGCGTTTCCACAGCAGTTTTAAGGTGCTGAAGGAGGAAGGCTATCTGCCGGTGACAAAGTTCTCTTTCTGGAAAGGCCAGAAGATGGCCGGACAGGGGGCGGAAGAAGAGAAAACGGAAGGCGGAAGCAAAACAGGAGAGGAGAACGGAGTGCAGGAGGAAACCTGCGACGAGGCGCTTTTAAATGCTCTCTCCGGATTAAAAAAGGGGGATACGATTGCCTGCAGCGGCTTTTTTGTCAAAGCAGGGGAGACCACGCCGCCTAAACGGTATAATTCGGGAAGTATGATTTTAGCTATGGAGAATGCCGGGCAGCTTATCGAGGATGAGGAACTGCGGGCTCAGATCAAAGGTTCGGGCATCGGGACCAGCGCCACAAGGGCGGAGATCCTTAAAAAGTTAGTTCATATCAAATATCTGACGCTCAACAAAAAAACACAGATCATTACTCCTACTTTTTTGGGGGAGATCATCTACGAGGTGGTGGCCTGTTCCATGAAGCCGCTGCTGGATCCGAGACTTACGGCGAGCTGGGAGAAAGGATTGATGCAGGTGTCCGAGGGGACAATCACGGCGGAAGAGTATATGCGGAAACTGGACGATTTCGTGACCAGACGGACAAATCTGGTAAAGCAGGTGAAGAATCAGACGGCATTATATCAGTCCTTCGATAAATTTGCAGGATATTACGCATAACTGTCAGAGGGCAGGTATATACATACTAAGAGAAAGAAGGATAAAAATATGGCAAAGATGGAACAGGCGACAATTGCAGCGCTCTATACGCTGGAGGAAACCATTGCGGAAAAACTTTTCGAGGGGCTGACCTATCCTTGGGAGGCGCTTCCGCTGATTGGAGAGTTTATCATCAGGCTGGGACAGAGTCTGCCGGAAGACAAGTACGAGCAGGTGAAGGAGAATGTGTGGATCGCCAAATCGGCGACGGTTTTTCCGAGCGCTTACATAAACGGTCCTGCTATTATCGACGAAGGGGCTGAGATTCGTCACTGCGCCTTTATCAGAGGCAATGCGATCGTCGGCAAAGAGGCAGTGGTCGGAAATTCTACGGAATTGAAGAATGTGGTGCTGTTCAACAAAGTGCAGGTACCCCATTACAATTATGTGGGCGACAGCATTCTTGGTTATAAGTCCCATATGGGCGCGGGTTCCATCACATCCAATGTGAAGAGCGATAAGAAGCTGGTTGTCGTGAAATGTGGGGAAGAACAATTCGAGACCGGTTTAAAGAAGTTCGGCGCCATGGTTGGGGATAGTGTGGAAGTGGGCTGCAACAGCGTTCTGAATCCGGGCAGCGTGATCGGCAAAGAGACCAACATTTACCCGACCTCCTGTGTGCGAGGGGTGATTCCGGCGCAGAGCATCTTCAAAGGAACAGGAAATATCGTGACAAAATTTTGACAAATTTTGCAAAGTAGGGCTGGATTTTTTGGTGGATTTATGCGAGAATAAAGTGAATGAAGTTTTCGGCAGGTTATAACAGGGGACAAGCATGTCTCCTGTTACAAATATTATATATTTAATGGAAGGAGTTTTCACATGATAATCTATTCTAAAGAAGTTGAAGAAATGTGTACCGTGGCACAGGGTGTTCACCATGGCTGCGCTCCCATCCCGGAAGAGGCGAAATGGGTGCAGGCAAAAAGAGTGGAAGATATTTCCGGTCTGACACATGGTGTTGGCTGGTGTGCACCGCAGCAGGGCGCATGTAAGCTGACTTTGAACGTTAAGGAGGGCATCATTCAGGAAGCTCTGATTGAGACGCTCGGCTGTTCTGGCATGACTCATTCCGCAGCGATGGCATCTGAGATTCTGCCCGGCCTGACCGTAATGGAAGCGTTGAATACAGACCTTGTGTGTGACGCCATCAATACGGCTATGAGAGAACTGTTCTTACAGATCGTGTACGGTCGTTCTCAGAGTGCATTCTCCGAAAACGGACTGCCTGTCGGCGCAGGTTTGGAGGATCTTGGCAAAGGGCTCAGAAGTCAGGTTGGTACAATGTACGGTACCCTGAAGAAAGGCCCTCGTTATCTGGAAATGGCAGAAGGCTATGTGACAGGTATCGCACTGGATGCTGACGACGAGATCATCGGCTACAAGTTTGTCAACTTCGGTAAGATGACTGACTTTATCAAGAAAGGCGACGATCCTAATACGGCATGGGAAAAAGCAAGCGGACAGTACGGACGTGTGGATGACGCTGTGAAGATCATCGATCCGAGAAAAGAATAGGAGGAATGTAAAAATGGCATTATTTGAATCTTATGAAAGAAGAATTGACAAAATCAATTCCGTTTTAAATGAGTACGGCATTTCTTCTATCGAAGAAGCTGAGAAAATTACAAAAGACGCCGGACTGGATGTCTATGATCAGGTAAAGAAAATCCAGCCCATCTGTTTTGAGAATGCATGCTGGGCTTACACGGTAGGCGCTGCCATCGCTATCAAAAAGGGCTGCCGTAAAGCTGCTGATGCAGCGGCAGCTATCGGTGAGGGGCTGCAGGCGTTCTGTATTCCCGGTTCCGTTGCCGATACTCGTAAGGTAGGTCTTGGCCACGGCAATCTTGGCAAGATGCTTCTGGAAGAGGAGACAGACTGTTTTGCATTTCTTGCAGGCCATGAATCCTTTGCGGCTGCGGAAGGCGCTATCGGAATCGCTGAGAAGGCAAACAAAGTTCGCCAGAAACCGCTTCGCGTTATCTTGAACGGTCTCGGCAAAGACGCTGCAAAGATCATCTCCAGAATCAACGGTTTTACTTTCGTTGAGACAGAATATGATCCCTACACAAACGAAGTGAAGGAACTGTTCAGAAAGCCTTATTCTGAGGGACTTCGTGCAAAAGTTAACTGCTACGGTGCAAACTCCGTTCCGGAGGGCGTTGCGATCATGTGGAAAGAGAACGTGGATGTATCCATCACAGGTAACTCAACGAATCCCACAAGATTCCAGCATCCTGTAGCAGGTACATATAAGAAGGAGAGGACAGAAGCAGGGAAGAAGTATTTCTCAGTAGCTTCCGGCGGCGGAACAGGCCGTACACTGCATCCCGACAATATGGCTGCAGGTCCGGCTTCCTACGGTTTTACAGATACTCTCGGCCGTATGCACTCTGATGCACAGTTTGCAGGTTCTTCTTCTGTACCGGCTCACGTTGAGATGATGGGACTGATCGGTATGGGCAACAACCCTATGGTAGGAGCTACGGTTGCTGTGGCGGTTTCCATCGAGGAAGCGGCTAAGGCTGGGAAGTTCTAAAGAATTTTTTATACAGTAAAACAATTTAACAGAAGTGATAAAGAGCTATGGTTTGCAAAACTATGGCTCTTTTCTTATGGTAAAATCTGAATGGGGGAAAATAAAGGATGATAAACTGGTACAACAAACAGGCCATACAAGGTTTGGGGCTTTACCCTTTGCGATAGCCTGTTTTGAATCAATAGAGAATGAAGAGTTCTATGATTTGGACTTCCTGTCTTTTCTGGCTAATAAGAAATGGTACAAAAAGTACTGTTCCTCAACCGGAAGAGAGCGGATTTCAAGAATCAGATTATGAAGCAGCTCGGAATCAGGAGCAGACTCATCATCAAAAAACTCTTTGGGAGTGATCTTGAAATAGTCACAAATCTCATAAAGCGCCGTAATAGACGGAAATGTCTTTCCGGAGCTGATCGACTGGATATAGCCTTTGCTGTAACCTAAGTCTTTACTCAGCCGGTATTCGGAAACATCTCTCGCGCACCTTAACTCTGTGATTCGTTCCTGTACAAATTTTGGGTCAGTTATGTTTTGTTTACTCATGTATAAATTATACTATTTTAGAGCGGAAGTGAAAACTCCTGAAAGTGGTTTTATATAATTTGGAAAGATAAAATAAACGGATTGAACTGGTTAATTCACTCCTCGGAGTCAGAGTCATCCACAATATATTTTACGTTTTCATCCAAAATTTCTTCTCCGTGAAGAATCTGTAAGATATAGCCGAGACGGGTATTTGCTCTGGTATAATATTCGTAAGCGGCGTCAGCATAGTTCTGGTTGAAAGTTTCGGCCTCATATGCCTGATGATAGTAAGAGACCGCCATACTCATATTTTCACTTGCTTCGTCGGCAAGGTTTTCAGCTGTGGCAAATTCCTCAGGGACGGTCAGTTCAGCCATCTGGGAAAACTGTTCGTTCAGAGTGTCTAGATTTTTTAAAAGTTCTTCCACATCGGACTCCCCGGTCCCGTCTAAGCCGTTGATTTGATCGTTGATATATGAGATATTATCGCAGAAAGTAGTCATACTTGCCTGATAAGATTTTAGCTGGTCTGTGGTTTCATTTTCGCCGCACCCTGTCAGAGTGAAAGCGGTAAATAAAATCGAGAAGATAAGTGTTAAAGTTCGTTTTCTCAAAGTTGTGCCCCCTCTTGCATTCGTTTTCTCGTTTGTAATACTTTTGTAATACTTTGACAGTATGAATGTAACACATTTATAGTAAATTATCAAGTGAACTTGCATATAAGTTGCTGATATCGTGAAATTTTGTCTGAAATGCATATAAATGCATACAAGACAAAATAATGCGTTCTAAACTTGTATTTTAAAAAGATAAGTGATATTATATTCAAAACTATAGGGGTTTTATAATACAAAGAAGGAGGAGTCCTATGATTGGAGCAGATGCAATGGTTAAATGTCTGGAAGCGGAGGGAGTTACCAGTGTCTTCGGTTATCCGGGCGTTGCAATATGTCCTTTTTATAATAGTATTTTACAGAGCGATATTCGGACGATACTGATCCGGACAGAGCAGAACGCCGCCCACGCGGCGAACGGGTTATCCAGAGTTACAGGGAAAGTGGGGGTGTGTGCGGTGACATCGGGGCCGGGCGCTACAAATGTGATCACAGGTATTGCTACGGCTTTCGCCGATAGCATTCCGTTGATCTGTATTACCGGACAGGTAAACTCGGAGCTTCTTGGAAGCGATGTATTTCAGGAGGCAGATATTACGGGGGCAGTGGAGTCCTTTGTTAAATACAGTTATCTTGTCAGAAATGTGGAAGATATCCCCAGAATATTTAAAGAGGCGTTTCACATCGCTTCTACGGGCAGGAAGGGACCTGTCCTGATCGATGTGCCGATCGATGTGCAGAATACTAAAATGAAAAATTTTGAATACCCGGAAGAAGTTTTCATGCGGACCTACAAGCCCACTGTGAAAGGGCATATCGTACAGATCAAGAAAGTTGCAAAGGAACTGGAGAAGGCGAAAAAACCTCTGATTTGTGCGGGAGGCGGAGTGCTGCTCTCCGATGCGGGAAAAGAGCTTCGGACTTTTGCGGAAAAATACCGTGTTCCCGTAGTGTCTACGATGATGGGAATCGGCGCCATGCCTACGGAGCATCCTATGTATTTCGGAATGGTGGGAAATAACGGCAAACTCTGCGCGAACCGCGCCATGAACGAATCGGATCTTTTGATCATGATCGGCGCGAGAGTGGCGGATCGGGCGGTGAACCAGCCGGATATCATCACGACAAATAAAGTGTTGGTACATATCGATGTAGATTCCGCAGAGATTGGGAAAAATGCGCTGCCTTCTATTCCGATCGTCGGTGATGCAAAGTGTATTTTTCAGGATTTCATGGAACAGGAGATTTCCTGCGATGATCATGAGGCGTGGATCGATACGCTGAACGATTATAAACAGAATATTTACAGAAAGAGAAACCCGAATCCGGCATATGTTGATCCGGCGGAATTTATCAGGAAACTGTCGTTAAAAATGCACAAAGACGGCGTCTATGTGGCGGACGTAGGACAGAACCAGATCTGGTCCTGTGCTTATCATATTGTCAGGGAGGGGCGTTTTATGACCTCCGGCGGCATGGGGACGATGGGCTATTCTATTCCGGCGGCAATGGGAGCAAAACTCGCCTGTCCGGAGAAACAGGTCATAGCGGTCTGTGGAGACGGTTCCTTCCAGATGTCCATGATGGAACTTGCCACAATGCGGCAGCATGATATTCCGGTGAAGATAGTTGTGCTTAAAAACAATTATCTCGGTATGGTGAGGGAGTTCCAGCACTACAACTATCAGGACCACTATTCCGTGGTGGATCTGTCGGGGAGTCCGGATCTTGAGAAACTGGTATCGGCGTACGATATGAAGTATATCCGTCTGGAAAATATGGAGAAAGCGGACGAGGCGTTGGACGCTTTTCTGGAGAAGGATGAGAGTGTGCTGATGGAATGCATTATCGATCCGATGGATTTAGTGAGTTAGGAGGGACTGTCTTATGAAAAGAATTTATTCCGTTCTGGTAGAAAACAGATCCGGCGTACTGTGCAAAGTGGCGGGACTGTTTTCCAGAAGATGTTTTAATATTGATTCTTTGGCGGTGGGAGAGACGGATTCGCCCGATACGTCCGTGATGACGATCGTGAGCTCCGGAGATGAGAGAACGATCGAGCAGATTGAAAAGCAGCTCAATAAAAAACTGGACGTGTTCAAGGTGAAAACTTTCTCCGAGAGTCAGAGTATCAGCAGAGAGCTGATGCTGATCAAGGTGAAATACAACAAGGGCAACAGACGGGAGATTTTAGAGACCTGTGATGTGATGAAGGCAAATATTATCGATATGTCTAAAAATACGATGATGATCCAGATCTGCGACGAGCCGGAGAAAGTCAAGCTGTTCATCAGCATGATGGCGTCGGTAAGCATCGTGGAGATGGCGCGGACCGGAACCTTGGCGCTGCAAAAGTGCATGGAGGCTGACGGGTGATTTGAGAAAAGTTTTATTGAAAAGTCGGCCTGACTATAGTATAATGATTTGCGATAAAATTGAGGCGTAAACGGGAAAGGGAAGAGGTATGGATAAATCGATGCGAAAGAAAGTCTTGCAGCTTTTGGTAGATAATACGTCCGGTGTGCTCAGCCGGATTTCCGGACTGTTTTCCAGACGGGGATACAATATCGAGAGCATTACGGCAGGCGTGACGGCAGATCCCCGCTATACGAGGATCACGATCGTGACAAGCGGTGATGACGAGATTCTTGACCAGATCGAGAAGCAGGTAGCGAAACTGGTGGATGTGAGGGACATCAAGGAATTGAAGTCCGAGAGCAGTGTTTACAGGGAACTTGCGCTGATCAAAGTGAGAGCCGGGGAGAAGGAGAGACAGGGAGTGATCTCCATAGCCGATATTTTCCGTGCGAAGATCATTGATGTAGCGAAAGAGAGCCTTATCATTGAACTGACCGGCAATCAGGATAAGATCGGGGCTTTTATGGATCTGTTAAACGGCTATGAGATATTGGAACTTGCGAGAACGGGTATCGCCGGACTCAGCAGAGGAATTGAGAACGTTACCTATTTGGACTAGGCGGAAGCGTTGGTGTGAACTGAAAGGATGATCCTTTTAGCATAGAGAAAAGTCAGAAAAAATGGAGGAAGAGAAAATGGCAAAGATTTTTTATCAGGAAGATTGTAACCTTTCCCTGCTGGAAGACAAGACGATCGCAGTGATCGGCTATGGAAGTCAGGGACATGCGCATGCGTTAAATGCAAAGGAATCAGGCTGTCACGTCATTATCGGCTTGTACGAAGGCTCCAAATCTTGGGCAAAGGCAGAAGCACAGGGGTTTGAAGTATATACTGCTGCGGAAGCGGCAAAGAGAGCGGACATCATTATGATTCTGATCAACGATGAACTGCAGGCTTCCATGTACAAGAAGGATATTGAACCTAATCTGGAAGAGGGCAATATGCTGATGTTTGCGCATGGCTTCAATATCCACTTTGGCCAGATCGTACCTCCCGCATATGTTGACGTGACCATGGTTGCGCCGAAAGGACCGGGACATACGGTGAGAAGCGAATATCAGGCCGGCAAGGGAGTACCCTGTCTCGTAGCCGTTCATCAGGATGCAACAGGCAAGGCGCAGGATATGGCGCTTGCTTACGCACTGGCTATCGGCGGCGCAAGAGCAGGAGTTTTGGAGACTACTTTCCGCACGGAGACGGAGACAGACCTTTTCGGCGAGCAGGCAGTTCTTTGCGGCGGTGTCTGCGCTTTGATGCAGGCAGGATTTGAAACGCTGGTGGAAGCCGGTTATGACGAGAGGAATGCGTATTTTGAGTGTATCCATGAAATGAAGCTGATCGTAGATTTGATCTATCAGTCCGGGTTCGCAGGTATGAGATATTCTATTTCCAACACGGCGGAGTACGGCGATTACATCACAGGGCCTAAGGTTATCACGGAAGAGACCAAAAAGACGATGAAGAAAATCCTGAAGGATATTCAGGATGGTACTTTTGCGAAGGACTTCCTGCTTGATATGTCCGCTGCAGGCGGTCAGGCACACTTCCGCGCTATGAGAAAACTGGCGGCTGAGCATCCGGCAGAGATCGTCGGAGAAGAGATCAGAAAACTTTACAGTTGGAACGGCGAGGATAAGCTGATCAACAACTGATCCTGCTTTGCGGAGGAATAAAACCGCAAAATATAAAATATATTGCTGTATGAGGGAAGCATTATGAAAAGATGGATAGGGATGCTGCTTGGCGCGGTGATTCTGGCCGCGGTACCGGCAGCTCAAAAGATAAATGTTCTGGCGGCGCCGGTAGAAGCAGGAATGACAACATTGTCAGATGCGGCCTTTTTTGATCAGGAGTGGGCAGAAAAGAAATTAGTGATCTCCTGTGCCGGAAATGTCTGGGAGAAACCCGTTGCAGACTTGATGACGCAGGAGGTATGCCTTTATGCAGACTCAGAGAATGGAGCTCTGAGCTGCAAATTTGTGGAGACGGAATGGTCGGATGAATTTCTGAAGCAGGTAGAAGCGGCGCTTCGTTCTCCTGAGTTAGTGAATCCGGCGGCGCCGGAGGGGTATTGCGTTCAGTTTGTGGACGGGTACGGAGAGTGGTATGTCGGCGTGGTGCAGGACAGACTGTTGGCGGGCCCGGTCGAAGATATCGAGATAGAATTGAACGAGTATACCTGCAAAATGATGACTTTTGCGGATGCGGAGGCGGAAGTTGTGCGGGAGGAGGAGGCAGAGTATGTGCTTGCAGGGACATGCACGACCTCTTTCAGAGGAAGCAGCGCGGCGCGGATCAACAATATCCGTATTGCAGCGGAAAATATGAACGGCTATATTCTGCTTCCCGGCGAGACAGGGTCTTTGGACAAAATTTTTAAGCCGAGAACTTCCGCCAACGGCTATCGGTCGGCAGGTGTGTATCTCGGCGGAAAGCTTGCAGATGGCATAGGCGGCGGTATTTGTCAGGTTTCTTCCACAACATACAATGCGTTGATGAATGCGGGCATCACTGTGACAGAGCGGCACACCCACAGTTCCCCGGTGTCTTATCTGCCTCTAGGAACAGATGCGGCGATTTCCGCTGGGACGCTGGATCTGCAGTTCCGCAATGATTATCCTCACGGGATACGGTTAGAGACGGTTGTCGAGGGAAAGAACCTGACGGTGAATGTCTATGTGAAAGAAAAAGATATGAATGGGGTCACCTATAGGCTATGGGCAAAGAAGACCTCTTCCATGTCAGCGATTACCTATCAAACTGTGTATGTGAACGGTGTGGAGACAGAGGTGCGGGAGATCGGAAGATGCAGATACAAGCCTTTGATCAAGGAGGAAGAAGAGGACCCTTCGGAAGATTAGTATGACGACGAATGAATTTATACAAAAACTGGATAGTCTTTTTGTCACACAGCAGTATGACAGGGTGGAACCCTTTATGCTTGCTGTGCTTGAAGAGGCAAAAGAGCGGGAGGACTACGGTCTTTATTTGTCCGTGGGCAATGAGATGATAGGTTATTACCGCTCTGTTTCCCAGTTTAAAAAAGCATATCAGATTTCAGAGGATATGCTTTTATTGATGGAAGAGCTGCGGATGGATCAGAGCGTGGAATTTGCCACTGTACTGCTCAATACGGCGACGGCTTACAGCTTTGATGAAGATTTTGAGATGGCCCTGCAGTTTTACAGGCGGGCGGAACAGATATATCGCTTGCTTGTGCCGGCGGAGGATTATCTGTTTGCGGGTCTTTACAACAATATGAGCAGCCTGATGGAGAAAATGGACCGAAATGAGGAAGCGCTGTCGCTGTTGGTGAAAGCGTTGGAAATTTTGAGACATTATCCGGACAGGCAGATGGAAGCGGCGACAAACTTTACCAATCTGGGTCTCCTTTATCTCAAGATAGGTGATTACGAGAGCGGGAAAAAGTGCGTGATGCAGGCGGTAACGATGTTCGAGACGCTTTATGAACCGGCGTCGCATTACAGTGCGGCGCTTTCGGCGTTGGCGGAGATATGCTATCATGAAAAGGATTACGGACAGGCGGCAGACTGGTATCGGAAAACTCTGGCGGAAATAGAAAAGCATTACGGACTCAATTTGGCCTATGCGGTGGTCTGTGAAAATCTGGCGAACGTGTGCAGGGAAGCGGGAGACGCAAAACAGGCGCAGGAGTGGAATGACAGGGCAAAGAAAGTACGGGATGATCTGGGGCGGGAGAACAACAGGAATGTTGCGGAATCTGCGCAGACAGCAGAGATTGTCGGAAAAGGGCTGGAAAAATGCCATGCGTATTATGAACAGTACGGGAGACCGATGTTAAAGCAGTTCCCTGAACTGCAGGGGCATTTTGCCGCAGGTCTTGTGGGAGAGGGATCGGAATGTTTTGGGTATGACGATGCGATCTCCACAGATCACGATTATTTTCCGCGTTTTTTTATATGGCTGGATGATGAGGCATATGAAAAATATGGGGAAAAGCTGCGGGCCGCCTATGAAAAACTGCCGGATTGCAGCGGGGGCACGATCATGACGCCGGAGGCGGCGGGACGCTGCGGTGTTTACAGAACCACGGATTTCTATTACAGGCTGGTTGGACGGAAAACGCCTCCGGAGAATCTGTATGACTGGGTTTCCCTGCAGGAAACGAGACTTGCCGCGGTGACGAACGGTGCAGTGTTTGAGGACTGCGGCGGAGGGTTTCGTGACCAGAGAGAAGCTTATCTGTCCGGATTTCCGGAAGATGTGCGAAAGAAAAAGATAGCGGCAAGGCTTAGAAAAATGGCACAGATGGGTCAGTATCAGTATGCCCGCTGCATGCAGAGAGGGGAGTATGTGGCGGCGCAGATGGCGGTTGCCGAGTTTATTCAAAATGCAGGTTCCTGCTGCTTTTTGTTGGCAGGGCAGTATATGCCTTACTTTAAGTGGATGCACAGAAAGATGCGGGAATTGCCTGTACTGTCGGAAGTTGCGGAAAAGCTGGAGAAACTGACACTTGTGTCATCACAGCAGGATAAGTGGGATACGGAAAAGCCGGAACAGTACAGATTTTCGCTGAATTATGCGGATGAGAAAGTAATGCTGATAGAGGAGATTGCCGGTATGATAGCGGCGGAACTGAGGCGGCAGGGGCTGGCGGAAGGTCAGGATTCCTATCTGGAGTCCTATGCGGCGCAGGTGGAGAGCAAGATTGCCGATGAAGTGCTGCGGACGGCAAATCTGATGTAGAAAGTTCTCGGACAAAACAGGAGAATATTTTGTTGAAACGATATAAAAAAGATATGATATTCATAGCCGCTGTATTGGCGGCTTGTGTTATTTCAGGATTGTATTTTTGGAACGACGGCAGAAATAAACCGGAGACAGGAACCGGAGTACTTGAGATCACAATGGATGGAGAGATTTACGGAGAGTTTCCGTTGGATGAAGATGCGGAAATGGTAGTCAGATCTCCCTATGGAAGTAATACTGTGGTGATAGAGCAGGGTAAAGCCTATGTGAAGGAAGCGGATTGTCCTGATAAGATCTGTGCGGGGATGCGGGAGATCGCTTTAGGCGGAGAGAGCATCTGTTGTCTGCCCCACAGATTGTTTCTGACGGTGAGAAGCAGAGAGGCGACGGAATATGACGCAGTCACTTCCGGTTATTGATCCTGTCTTTTGTCAAAGATAAAACTTTTTGAAATCCATATACAATAATAAAATAAAAACAGAATATAAAATGAACCGATAAAAGGCTTTGCGGCTCTTAATAACAGGTGCACCAAAAAAACGAGGAGTAAGAAACAGTGGAAGATGAAATTTTAGCACAGCAGTTAAAAAGAGGAGATCGTGAAGCCTTTGATCTATTGTATGAAAAGTACAAGAATCTGGTGATCCGAACGGCTTATCTGATCACAGGCAATAAATCGGACAGTGAGGATGTGGCTCAGGAAACTTTTGTCAAAGTCTATCTTCACATCTCCGAGCTGAAGAATGACGCCGGATTGAAACCGTGGATGATGCAGATTCTCGTCAGAACTGCTTACCGGTCAGGAAGAAAAAGGAACAGGGAAGTGCCGGATGACGAAATAGAGCGTCTTTCGGAAAGAGAAGACCGGACTATTCTATCTCCTCTTGGACAGATGATAAAGCGTGAGGAAGCTGAGGTGATTTCCGAAGCGGTATCGGCGCTGCCGGTGAAACAGCGGACGGTGGTTGTATTATATTATTACAACGAATTTTCGGTCAGTGAGATAGCCGGAATGTTGAACTGCCGGGAAGGAACAGTGAAATCAAGGCTGCATACGGCAAGAAAGTTCCTGAAAGGGGAACTGAAGGACCGGATGGACGTCAAGACAAAGACAAGTTGAAGAGGAAGGAGTTCATATGAGGTCATTACAGGAAGATAGGATAAAGATGGCGCTTGAAATGCAGTGCAGCGATATTTCGGCTTCTGATACATTGAAACAGAAAATTGATATGGATATCCGCAGAAGGGGAAAGATCAAAACGGTTCCCGCGTGTGGAGGACAGGAGGTTTCTATGAGAGAAGAAAACAGAAAGCATTTCAGCGTGAAAAAATTTGCAATCGGTGTAGCGGCGGCATGCCTTTTGCTCTCGGGCGGCGTTTTTGCCGGAAGAACTACAGGGTATATTTCGGCGGGCAGTACGGGCGCTTATACCTACGATGAACTTGCTAAAGCGGAGGAGAAGCTTGGATTTTCTGCGGATGTTGCAGGGAAATTTGACAACGGATACAGTTTTGTGGAAATGCGGGTCCTTAAAACAAGCGCGACGGATGAAAATCAGAGGGTGCTCTATACGTTCCCTGAATTGGCCGCAGATTATGCAAGAGGCGGTGTGAAAGATATCAGTCTCTATGCGGATCAGAAGCCGGAAAAGGGAGAGCGGACCAAAGTGCCGGACATGACAGATCAGTGCGGCGATATTGTACTTCGCTACGATGTATATACCTACAAGTTGGTTCCCGTAGGTTATGAGCTGACGGAGGAGGATAAGGAAAACCTTCAAAGAGACGATTATGAGATATCTGAGGGGTCGGACAGCGTTGAGTATAGCAAGGTGAGCCATGTCACTTGGGAGAAAGACGGTGTGTACTATGATTTACTGGGTATGGATACTGTTCTCTCCGGTGAGGAGATGATTGGGATGGCAAAGGAACTGATCGAGATGGACTAAGCGGGAGGCGACATGCGAAAAATGAAAGAGAGCAGATAGCTTAGGGAAAGTCTGCGGCGGCATAATCGAAGAGGATTATGCCGCTTTTTCGGGAATTATCCGGAAAAAAGCAGAAATTGCGTATAATTTAAAAAATAGGGCGATACTTGAGACTTGAAGGCGAAGGGAGGAAGAAATATACTAAAAAGTGTAAAATAATGGACTATAAAATCTGATGTATAAAGGGGAATTTTATATGGAACAGCTTCATGTACCGGTTACAAGAGATACAGAGAACATGCATAAGATCATTGATGAACTGATGAAGCAGGGAAAAGAGTTTCAGATCATGATAACGGTACCTTCCACCGAAAAGGGCAGCGCTTCAGGGAACAGAGAAGCGGATGTAAAATGGGGAGGGGAGAGCGCTTTACAGGCAGCATCATTCTCAGCGGGTGCGGCAAACGGTATCTCAGCGATTGTTGAGAGCGCACCGGTCTATGATCTGGAGACAGATGTGACTGATATGATTCATGAGATAGGAGTGCCGGCCCATATCAAAGGGTATCAGTATTTGCGTGAGGCGATCATGATGTCGGTGCAGGATATGGAAATGTTGAATTCTATCACAAAACTGCTCTATCCTTCCATTGCCGGCAAATATCAGACTACGCCCAGCAGAGTGGAACGCGCGATCCGGCATGCCATTGAAGTAGCCTGGAGCAGGGGGCGCATGGAGACGTTAGACGCTTTGTTCGGGTACACGATCAATACAGGAAAGGGAAAACCTACTAATTCGGAATTTATTGCTTTGATTACCGACAAATTGCGTTTGAAGTACCGGGAAGGGCAAATATAAAGCGTAGGACGGGATATTTCCTAATAACTTGTAAAAAGGTACTTCCTTTAGCTGAAACCTTGTTGTATAATACGGATATGGAACGGGATTTATCTATATAAAATGCGGGTAAAGGCAAAGGGAGGTTTATGATGAAAAACATACTTTTTATTGCATCGGAAGGTGTTCCATTTATTAAGACGGGCGGTCTTGCCGATGTAGTAGGGTCTCTGCCGAAGTGCATTGACAAAGAGTACTACGATGTGCGGGTGATGATTCCTAAATATTCCTGTATGTCGGATAAAATGAAAGAGAAATTGAATTATAAAGCTCACTTTTATATGGATTTCCACTGGAAAGATGAGTATGTGGGAATTCTGGAAGCGGAAGCAGATGGTGTAACCTACTATTTTATTGACAATGAAGGATATTTTACAGGAGTAAAACCTTACTCTGATAACGCGCTGTTTGAGATTGAAAAATATGCCTATTTCAGCAAGGCGTGTCTCTCTGCGCTGCCTATCCTCGGATTCCGCCCGGATCTGATTCACTGTCACGACTGGCAGACGGGACTGGTGCCGGTTTATCTGCACGAGAGGTTTCAGGGCAATGAGTTCTTCCGCGGCATTAAGACGGTCATGACGATTCATAACCTGAAATTTCAGGGAAAGTGGAATGTCAAAGATGTGCAGGATATCACAGGACTGCCCGACTATTATTTTACACCGGATAAACTGGAAGCTTACAAAGATGCGAATTTATTGAAAGGCGGACTTGTATTTGCGGATGCGATTACTACGGTGAGCGATACTTATGCGCAGGAGATCAAGACGGAGTTTTACGGAGAGAATCTGGACGGGTTGATGCGGGCAAGAGCAGGCGATCTGCGCGGTATCGTAAATGGTATAGACTATGATGATTTCAATCCGGAGACAGATAAATATCTGGAGTATCCGTACAATGCGCAAAACTACCGCAAAGAGAAAATAAAGAATAAACGGGCGCTGCAGAAAGAACTCGGACTTGAGGTAAACGATAAGATCATGATGATCGGTATCGTGTCAAGGCTTACGGATCAAAAAGGTTTTGACCTGATTTCTTATGTGATGGATGAGATTTGTCAGGATGCGGTTCAGATCGTGGTACTTGGAACCGGTGAAGAACGATATGAGAATATGTTCCGCCATTTTGACTGGAAGTACAGCAATAAAGTGTCGGCAAACATTTATTACTCCGATGCGCTGTCTCATAAGATATACGGAGCATGCGACGCGTTCCTGATGCCGTCCTTATTTGAACCTTGCGGACTTTCCCAGTTGATGAGTCTGCGTTACGGCACATTGCCCATTGTCAGAGAGACAGGCGGACTGAAAGATACGGTGGAGTCTTACAATGAGTATGAAAGCAAAGGTACAGGATTCAGCTTTATCAATTACAATGCCCATGAGATGATGGCTACGGTGCGCTATGCGGAACGCATATTCTATGACAAGAAGCGCGAATGGAATAAGATGGTAGACCGGGCAATGGCGGCGGATTTCTCTTGGAAAGTTTCGGCAATGAAATATCAGGAGATGTACGACTGGTTGATAGGATATTAGGATTTAAAAGACTCGATATGTGCAGACTGCGATATATGATGTACATAAGAGAGGCATAATATGGCAAAAAAGAAAGACAATTTTGTGATGCAGGCGGGGATTCTTGCGGCAGCCGGAATCATCGTCCGCATCATAGGTCTTTTGTACAATAAACCGATGGTGGCCATCATCGGAGATGAGGGTTTCGGGTATTATGACAGCGCGTATGCGGCGTACAGTATCGTGTTGCTTATATCATCCTACAGTATACCGTCGGCGGTATCCAAGGTTATTGCACAAAAGCTGGCTTTAAAAGAATATCGGAATGCACACAGGATTTTCCGCTGTGCGTTTATTTATGTGCTGGTAGTCGGTGGTATTGCCAGCTTATTTGTGTTTTTCGGAGCAGGGACACTGGTGGAGATGGAAAGCGCTGTTTTGCCGCTGCAGGTTCTTGCTCCTACTATTTTTTTGAGTGGCATTTTAGGAGTGCTCCGAGGGTATTTTCAGGCCCACAGGACGATGGCTCAGACTTCTCTTTCCCAGATTCTGGAGCAGCTTGTCAATGCAGGTGTCAGTATAGGCATGGCTTATGTGATGGTACAGGCAGCGGCAGACAAAGATCTGTCCACAAAGGCGTCCTATGGTGCGGCGGGCGGAACGATAGGTACAGGAGCAGGAGTGGCTGCGGCGCTTTTATTCATGCTTTGGACTTATGCGCTGAACCGCAAGATGATAAAGAGGCGGATGGAGCGTGATATCCACTCGGAGGCAGACAGCTACGGTGAGATTTTTAAGATGATCCTGCTTGTTGTGACGCCTTTTATTTTGAGTACAGGAATCTACAATATCAACAATTTTCTGGATAAAACGATTTATCAGAAACTGATGATGCTGGTGTTCGATTTGAAGGAATCCGTTGTGGCTACGGATTTGAGTGCTATCGCAAAGGGAACGAAAATATCCAACATTCCTATCGCCCTTGCTTCGGCTATGGCGACAGCTTTGATTCCCAGCATTGCCAGCGATGCCGAAAGAGGGGATAAAAAGAGCGTGCGGCGGAAAGTCGCGAAATCCATGAAAGTGACGATGTTCGTCTCAATTCCGGCCACAGTGGGAATAGCGGTTTTATCGAAACCTATCATGCAGGTGATCTTCAACCAGCCGGAATCTCTTGATCTTGCGTCGAAATTGCTCACATTGACATCCCTCAGCATTCTTTTTTACGGTATGTCTACGCTGACGCAGGCGGTGTTGCAGTCTATCGGGAAGATGGTCACGCCGATCATTCATGCGGCTGTGGCGCTGATATTCCACAGTGCGGTGATGACATTGATGTTATTGTATCTGGACAAAGATTACCGGATGTACTATTATGTGGCGGCGACAGTTTTTTATTCGGTGATCGTCAGTGTGCTAAATGGGTTTTCACTGCGCAGATATCTGAAATACAGACAGGAGATCGACAAGACGTTCCTGCGTCCTGCAGCGGCATCTGTTGTCATGGGGGCGGTGGCTTTCGGCGTTTATCATGGCATATATTATCTGGTTCCGGTGAATCTGTTAGCTCTTGGTCTTGCGGTGGGCGCAGCGATGCCTGTGTATTTTGTGCTTGTTATTGCAATTCGGGCAGTGACGAAGGAGGAACTGCAAAGCATGCCGAAAGGAAAGCTTTTGGTGAAGATAGGAGAGAAAATGAGGATATTGAAATAGGAGATCTAATCTTCAAGTTTGTCTTTAGGGACAGCCACTCTCCAGTCGTAAAATTCTGTCAGGATATAATTTTCCTGAAAAAGTTCTTCATCTATGTAATAAATAATGTAAATGGTATCCGAATTGATATCGTCGTAATTTATGCGGGTCAGAATTTGAATACCGTCTTTTTCAAATGCGGACGGAGTTGGGAAGCGCTCGTATTCAACATGCTCCAAATATTCCGACGGTAAAGTGCCCGAAAATAAAAGCAGACGAGGCCATTGGGCCGCCTTTTCGGCGGATATAGTCGTAATCCCAAGTTCTTTTGCGTTTTTTACCGCGAATGCAACGCTTTCCTGAACGCCGGCAGCAAAATAAGCGTTCGTCACTTCTTTGTAATCGGTATAGTAATCTCTTTGAAATAACAGGAAAGAAATGCTGTAAAAAACGACTGCAGCGATTGTGATGGATTGTCCAATCACTTTCTTTCTTTTGATGATCCATCCGGTGATCTGCCATATCCCATAAGCTTCGCATAAAACGAGAGGAATGAAGAGACTGTTTACTTGATGCAGTTTTGCAGACACATACAGGCCGTTTATTACACCGCATAATACATTGGCTGCGATAAAAAATTCATAGGTAAACTGTTTCTTTATCATGTTGACAACTGTTTTGTAAAATAGGAGGATGGCACCCAGTACGATCAAGATGCGTCCGATATCATAGAAAAGCCCCCAGGGCATCAGCACGTCATATACGCTGCCGGTATCCTGTTTGAGAAACAGCCTTGCGGTAGTCTTAAAATTGTCTATCATATCCGTTACATGAAAAGACATTTCTCCGCTCCTGAAATTAGCGGTTTTTGGAATTGTCATAAAGGACGACGAAAACGGCGGCAGGATATTTTTGTTTACCAGAACAAACAAAAGCAGCGGAAGGGCTGCTACAAAAAGAACCCCTGCGGACAGGAAGGTATATTTATTCAACCGGATTTTTTTGCGGCATAAGCCGTAGATGCTTTGCAGCAGAAGCAGGATAGGGACGATAGGCCAGATCACGGCATAGCAATACAGACTCATTCCGTAAAAAGCAGCCGACAGCAGGAAGAATCTCTGATTATGCAAACCCTTTATGAAGAAAAGTAATCCGAACATGAGAAAGCCCGGCGCAAGATTTGCGTCAAGTCCCCATCTGGACATCATGACATGCCAGGGGCATATCGTCAGCAAAAACATGGCCCACAGACCGGCGGTCCGATTGAACATTCTGCGCATCAGGAAATAGACTGCCAAGATCGTAAATATGGCAACCAAAGCCTGCGGAAGACGGCATAAATATATATTCCATCTGCCGCCCGTAAGGAGCATCAGAAAAGATAACAGCCAGATATACATTGCGCTCTGACCATCGCCCCAGCTTGACATATATACCGGCATATATAAGCCGGCGGAATCTCTTCCCTCGCGGTAAATATCGTATGCATTCAGGGCGACAAATGTTTCATCCTGATGAAATCCGCCGGGCATACTTCCCAGATAGACAAGGCGTATCAGGGCGCCGACTGACAGTATTATAACAGGAAAGAACCACTGTGGGATATTGATGCGTTTTATTTTCATATGGCTAAAATCCTCGATTATATAATATTTATATCGTATTATCGCATATTTATTTTGTTATTATAACAAAACGGTCTTGAAAAGTCTATCTTTCACATGAAGAGTTTTGAATTCGGATATCATAAAATGGTGCTTCTTTGAATGGAATAAGTTATTTTATTGACGGAGAAAAAGAACAAATGTATAATGATTCACAAAGATGTGGGAATGATATTTTATATATGACAGGAAAAGGAGTAAAGCGGCAGCCATGTATGGTAAAGGAGAGCGTAAAAACCGGATGGATTTTCGGAAAAGCAGTCCGGAGAATTTTTGGGAGACGTTCATTTCTCTGAGGGAGGATCCGATAGTTCAGGAATTAAAAAAGTATCCGAATCATAAGATTTCCAATCTTTATGATCACAGTTCCAGAGTCGCGCTGTGCGCTTACGATCTGTCCCGCAGAATGCATATCAAGGTGAATGGTACGAGTTTGGCTAAAGGAGCCATGCTCCATGATTTTTATCTCTATCAGGCGTGGGGAAATAAGGAGATCGGAATGAAAGCGCACTGGTTTGGGCATCCCGTTACGGCGCTGCAGAATGCGGAAAAAAGATTTAAACTTACGGAACTGGAAAAAAATATAATTACAAGCCATATGTGGCCGTTGACTTTTCTGCACTTTCCGCGATCGAGAGAGGCCTTTCTTGTCAGTCTTGCGGATAAAGTGTGTGCCTGCGGGGAGATGATTTTAAAGAGAAACCATATGAGAAATGCGGAGAGGTACGAACGGGAGAAAAGGAAAAGGGCTTGTGATTAAGTAAACGGGACGAAGGGGCAGATAAGATTCATGGAAAAACAAAAGAAAAAATTAAAAATCGTCGGAGCGGATGCAGTGTGGTATGCCGTTTGTTTTATGTTGTTGGGCTTGATAGACCAGCGGCGCGGTAGTGCGGATGGCACAGTGCAGATGATTTTTGCGAATCTGACCGGGGTGGTGACAGCGATGCTTTTGCTGCCATCTATAAAGAAGGAATTCTGGAAGACAAAGCATGCAGGCATCTGGACGGTTGTCTGCATTCTGCTTTTGAGTGGCGGATGTATTGTCGGAAAGAGAGTTTGGCAGTATCCGGGACAGTGGTATACTGCCGTTTTGAACGTGGCATTGATTGGATATGCGGTAGTTTATGTGATGTGGGACCGGGAAGAAATAAAGAGGGGGAACAGACTGCAGAAAGGCTGTTTTTCCATGGTTGCAGGAATGCTTCTTCTGATGCAGCTTTCTGTTCATAAAGATATATGGCCTATATGGTATTTAGGCATGTTTGGCGGATTTTATCTAATCGGAATACTGAAAGAGAAGGAAGAAGTATTTTTGAAAGGGATGTTAATAGGAATAATCTTCTGGTTTTTTGTACAGCAGACGATTGCGTTCGGATTCAGGCCTTATGACTATGTGAGGTACAGAGGATTATACTCCGGAGAGACTCAGAACGGTCTTTTTTATATGATCGTGTTTTGTGCCTTTACGGGAATGTGGCTTTACCTCAAACAAAAGAATGGCAGACTGGTATTTAGGGTGTTATGCTTTTTGTTGTCGGCCGGAAGTGTAAGTTTTCAGATTTTGACCGGAGGAAGAGCTTCTTTTTTGGGTGTCTTTGCAGCGGCGGCAGTGGCATACATGGCATATGATATCATTATTTTTAAAAGTTTCAAACATTGGATTTTGCAGGGAGCTGCGCTGGGGCTATGTGCGCTTTTACTGTTTCCGATTGCATATGGTTTTGTTAGATATCTGCCCACAATTTTACATCATCCGGTTTGGTTTTTGGGGGAGTATGATGAGGAAGCCAGCGTTCGTTCTTTTGATCCTTGGAACAGCGACCGGTATATTTCTTTTGAAACGGTGATGAACAACAATGTGGGGAGACTGCTTCGGGTTTTCGGAATCACTCTCCGGATAGAAGAGGGAGAACTGTATTTTGCCTTGCCGACGGTGATGTCTGTGCATGCGGCGGAAATCGGCGAACCCGGTGACAGCTTAGACAACCCCTTTTATTATGAGTATAAAGAAGGGAGCCTTCTGGGGGTCAGAGCGCCGATTTATCACTATTATGCAACACATTTGAATCTGATCGGGCATGAGGGAAGCGGAAGCTTCTATATGATTGGAGGAAGTTATTATGAAGTTACTGAAATAGGTCATGCCCATAATATGTTTCTTCAGATGGCATATGATTATGGAATTATTGCAGGGGGACTGTTTTTGATCTGGAACCTCTGGTGTTTGGCGCGTCTGCTGCGCAGAAAAGACTTGACAGGTATCGTATGCGCGGCGTTTTTGGCAGCGATCCTGACGTACGGTTTTGCGGAGATGGCAGTGACGACCGGACAGATTACGTTAAGTCTCTTGTTTGTGATCTATTATTTCGGCATGCGGAAGTATGACTGAGGGCTTGCGGGTTGCAGCTTTCGATACACTCACCGCATTGAATGCATTCCGCGTCCCCCACTTTTTTGATATCCATTTTACAGTGACGCAGACAGGCGCCGCAGTGATTGCATTTTTTCTCGTCTATACGCATGCCGAATAAGGAGATTTTGTTGAAGAGGCCGTAAAAAGCCCCTAAGGGGCACAAAAATCTGCAAAAACTGCGAAAGATAAAAACGGCGGACACAAGAATCAGAATAAGAAGCAGCGTTTTCCAGCGGAAAAGGCTGCCTGCCATCTGTCGTAAGGGTTCATTTTTTAACAATAGCGGTATACCGCCTTCCAGCGTACCTGCAGGACAGATATATTTGCAGAAACCGGGCGCGAGGGAGACGAGCGGGATCACAATGACAAAGACCACCAATATCACATATTTCAGATAAGAAAGCTTTCTTGTAAAACTGTTCTTGGGGAGTTTTTTGGATGGAATTTTGTATAGCAGTTCCTGTATCCAGCCGAAAGGACATAAAAAGCCGCAGACTACTCGTCCGAGGAAAACGCCGAACAGCAGAAGCATTCCCAGCATATAGTAGGGGAACCTGTACTTTGAGGAGACAAGTGCTGTCTGCAGGCTGCCGAGGGGGCAGGAAAACACAGCCCCCGGACAGGAATAGCAGTTTAATCCCGGTATGCAGGCGCTCTTTAAATTTCCCTGATAGATGACGCCTTTTGCAAATCCTGTAATATGAAAATTATATAACACTGCGCAGATGAGCTGCACCCATTTTCTTTTTCTTTTCATTTGATTTACCCGATTCCTATACACTCATAGCAGATGCGGACTGCCTTGTTCTTTATGTCTGCGGGACCGTTATGGAAGATGCCGGCCATCAGCAAAAGTACCGCTGCCGTGAGAAGAACAAGACGTATGATTAAGGCGGATACGCTGGTATTCTTATTCTGTGATCTCATCTATTGCACCTTTATATTCCTGATATTGTGTTTCAGCGTCTGCAGCACCCACATAAATCTTTTGGATGATACCCTCGCCGTCTATGACCAGAGTGTATGGAATACCCTGAGTGGGATAGCGCATACTGACGGAACCTTCTGTGTCATAAGCGATGGGGAATGTATACCCGTTTTCTTCGATGAAAGCATCTACAGTTCCTGTATCCTCCAGACAATTCACAGCGAGAATGACCGCATCTTCCCCATATTCTGTATGAAGTTTTTCAAAAGCGGGCATCTCTCTGACGCAGGGGCCGCACCATGTCGCCCAGAAGTTTAACAGTACGACTTTTCCCTGATGTTCGGAGAGAGTAAAAGTGCTTCCATCAGCCAAAGCAGTGGTAAAATCCGGTGCGGCATCGCCTTCGGAGAGAGGATGATAGGCCACGGTTTCCGCTTGAGCAGCGGCCTCTGTTCCGGTATCCGTCTCCTCGGGCGTGTCTGTACTTTCAGCGCTGCCGCAGCCAGAGAGTGTGCAGGCAAAAAGAAAGACAGAAAGAAAGAGTAAAATCATCTTTTTTATTGTTGTTTTCAATGTGGTTCCTCCCTTTTACAAATCGTTTATTTTCTCTATCTACTATAGCAGATTTCTTGTAAAATACCAAAGCATTTTTTATTTCCTTTTTACTGTGAGGGGGACGTACAGCAAAATTCCCGTCGCATCCGCCAAAAACCATCCGATGGGGATCGACCACCAGATCCCGTTTACACCGATGGCGGGAACGGAGGATAAAAGGTATGCAAGAGCGACTCTGGTGCCGAGAGAGATTACTGTCAGCACAAGAGACATGCCGGGCAGATTGATGGCCCGGTAAAGTCCGTAAAGCATAAACAAAGCTCCGATGCCGAAATAGAAGATTCCAACGGTGCGCAGATAAGAGATGCCTATAGCCAACACGTCTCTCTCCTCCGGTCTGATAAACAGGAGAAGAAGAGGTTTTGCAAAGACGAAGACAAGTGCGGAAACGATCAGTGAAAAACAAAAAACGAGGGAGGCGGCAGTACGGATACCCTTCTTAATCCGCTCATTTTTCTTTGCACCGTAATTTTGGGCAATAAAAGTAGAAAAGGCGTTGCCGAAATCCTGCAGAGGCATGTAGGCGAAAGCATCGATTTTTACAGCGGCGGCAAAGGCAGCCATAACGACGGTACCGAAACTGTTGATCAAACCTTGTACCATAAGGATGCCCAGATTCATTACGGACTGCTGCAGACAGGTCAGAAGGGATGCGCCTGTAATTTCACGGAGGGTTTCTTTTGAAAAACGTCTGTTTGGCTTTTCAATCCGCATAAAAGAACACCGGAATATACAGTAGAGCCCAAGACCGATGCCGGAGAACCATTGGGCGATAATCGTTGCAAAAGCGGCGCCGGCCACTCCCAGATCTAAAGAAATGATAAAATATAGATCCAAAACAATATTGATAAATGCGGAGATCCCCAGAAAAATGAGCGGCACAAGGGAGTTGCCAAAAGCCCTCAAAACGGCGGCAAAATAATTGTAGAGGAAAGTGGCGGCAATGCCGAAAAAGATCACAAGCAGGTATTCCCTCATCAATGAATAGGTATCCGCAGGCACGCAGAGCAGCCGCATGATCGGGTCAATAAAAAGGAAGACGGCTCCGTTGATGACCACGGTGAGGATGGCAATCAAAAAAAAGGATACATAGAGATCCTGCTGCAGTCTCTCCTGATTTTTTTCGCCGTAACGTATGGAAAACATGGCACCGCTGCCCATGCACATCCCCAACAGGATGGAGGTCAGGAAAGTCATCAGAGAGTAAGAACTTCCGACTGCTGCCAGCGCTCCTGTGCCGAGGTATTTGCCGACGATCAGCGTATCCACCACATTGTACAACTGCTGCAGCATATTGCCGCAGATCATAGGAAACGCAAAAAGCAATAAATTTTTAGTGATTGGTCCTTCTGATAATTTGATCTGAGCCATAAAGAAATCCTTTGTAACGGTAATTGTATTCTAAACTTTGGCGCGGAAGCGCGTAAAATGCCCGGAGAGTTTTGATTCATTTCTTCCGGCAGTATTGTAAATATTCTAACACAGGCATAGGTGTGTTACAAGGGCGGGCTGAGAAGATGAGCGGCCGGAAAAATAGTTGAATATTGCAAAAGCGTCGCAAAATTAGAATTTCAGCTTTTTCCTTGCTTTTTATGCATATTTTTAGTATGATAAAGATTACGAAATAATGGGGGTACCCTATACCAAGGAGAGCATATGTCAGAATATATTAAAGTCGCGGTAGACGCCATGGGCGGAGACAATGCGCCGGAAGTTATCGTCAAAGGCGCGATAGACGCAGTAAACGAAAGCAAAAAAGTAAAAGTATATTTAGTCGGGCGGGAGGAGATGGTAAACGCAGAGCTGGCAAAATATACTTACGATAAAAATCAGGTGGAAGTAGTACAAGCTTCGGAAGTGATTGAGACGGCGGAACCGCCGGTCATGGCAATCCGCAAAAAAAAGGATTCCTCTCTTGTCAGAGCGTTGACTATGGTAAAAGAAGGAACCTGTGACGCTTTTGTTTCGGCGGGGAGCACCGGGGCGACATTGGTTGGCGGGCAGCTTATCGTTGGCAGGCTTAAGGGCATCGAGAGACCGCCCCTCGCGCCGATGATACCTACGGACAAAGGAGCATCCCTTTTGATCGACTGCGGCGCCAACGTGGACGCAAGACCTTCCATGCTGGTGCAGTTTGCAAAGATGGGTTCTGTCTATATGGAGAACGTCTGCGGCATTAAGAATCCGAAGGTGGGAATTGTCAATATCGGCGCTGAGGAGGAAAAGGGGAATGCGTTGGTGAAAGAGACGTTTCCGCTTTTAAAGAACTGTCCTGATATCAACTTTATCGGCAGTGTGGAAGCGAGAGATATCCCGGCGGGAGAAGCGGATGTCATTGTCTGCGAAGCTTTTGTGGGAAATGTTGTGCTGAAGATGTATGAGGGAGTGGGTTATTCTCTGTTAAAGAAAGTGAAAAAAAATCTGATGGGCAGTTTGCGCACGAAGATTGGAGCCCTTTTAATCAAACCGGCGCTCAAGGAGGTACTCAAAGAGTTCGACCTGGAGCAGTACGGGGGAGCGCCCCTTTTAGGCTTAAAAGGACTTGTGGTAAAAACCCACGGCAGTGCAAAAGCCGGTGAAGTGAAAAACTCTGTACTGCAGTGTGTGACATTTAAAGAGCAGAGGATCAACGAGCAGATTCAGGCAAAGCTTTGTGCGAAAGATGAGGAAGAGATCGTTTGAATTCCCGCAGACGGGAGAAATAATTTCTGCGAGATACGGGGGGAAAAATGGAATTTGAAAAGGTATGTAAGAGCATTGCGGAGGTTTTGAACGTTGATCCCGCAGAGATCAGGCCGGAGACTACTTTTTTAGAGGATCTGGGGGCGGATTCCCTTGATATTTATCAGATTATCATGAAAATTGAAGAGGAGTTTGAGATAAGGATCGACGAAAAAGACGTGGAACATATCAGGACGGTGGCGGAAGCAACTCGGTTGATTACAAGCAGGCGCTGCTGATATAAAGAAAAGATGTGATCATGTCGTGCAGGAAACATGAGTCAGACATATATTCATAAGTTTAGGAAAGCCCTTGTCAAAGGGCTTTCTGTGCGGTGATTACGAAGAGACTGCAGAGGGAGAAAATGACAAATAATACTTATACGGTGGAAAGGTTAGAGGGCAGGATAGGTTATATTTTTCAGAATAAGGATCTGATCAGACAGGCGCTTACCCACAGTTCTTACGCAAATGAAAGAAAGATCAACAAAATTAAAGATTATGAAAGGGTTGAATTTCTGGGAGATGCGGTGCTTGAACTTGTGACAAGCGAATTTCTGTATGGAAAGCACGAAGAAATGCCGGAGGGAGTGCTGTCTCGAACGAGAGCAGCAATGGTCTGCGAACCGTCTCTTGCGGCCTGTGCAAGAGACCTTGAAGTGGATCGTTATATCCTGCTCGGGAAAGGCGAGGAGATGACCGGAGGCAGAGGCAGGGATTCCATCGTGTCCGACGTGATGGAGGCTCTGATTGGCGCCATTTATCTGGACGGCGGCTTTGAGAGTGCAAAAGCATTTATCCGCCGCTTCATTCTGGAGGATATGGAGCATAAAGCGCTGTTTTATGATGCCAAATCCATTTTGCAGGAGGAAGTACAAAAAAACGGCGGAGACGTCCGCTATGTGCTGAAGGCAGAGAGCGGACCGGAGCATGACAAGACCTTTGATGTAGAAGTATATCAGGGAGAAAGACTGCTTGGAAGGGGAAGCGGCCACAACAAGAAAAAGGCGGAACAGCAGGCGGCCTATGAGGCATTACTGTTACTGCGGAAAAAATAAGGTTCGGAGAATGAGGGTTTATGTATTTAAAGAGTATAGAGGTGCAGGGATTTAAGTCTTTTGCCAATAAGATCACTTTTAAATTTCACAACGGCATCACAGGAATCGTGGGGCCAAACGGTTCGGGGAAGAGCAATGTGGCGGACGCGGTGCGCTGGGTGCTGGGAGAGCAGAAAGTAAAGCAGCTGCGCGGCGCCTCCATGCAGGACGTCATTTTTTCCGGGACGGAGATGCGTAAACCTTTGGGCTACGCTTATGTGGCGATCACATTGGACAATAAAGACCATCAGCTTGCCATTGATTTTGAGGAAGTGACCGTGGCCAGAAGGCTTTATCGTTCCGGCGAAAGCGAATATATGATCAACAACAGTCCCTGCCGTCTGAAAGACGTGTATGAACTGTTTTATGATACCGGTATCGGCAAAGAGGGGTATTCGATCATCGGACAAGGACAGATCGACAAGATCTTGAGCGGCAAGCCGGAGGAGCGCAGGGAACTGTTTGATGAGGCGGCCGGCATTGTAAAGTTTAAAAGGCGAAAAGCGGCTTCTGTAAAAAAGTTGGAAAACGAACAGCAGAATCTCTTGCGTGTAAACGATATTTTGTCGGAACTGGAAAAGCAGGCGGGTCCTTTGGAGAAGCAGGCAGAGAAGGCGAGGATCTATTTAAAGAAAAAAGAGGAACTGAAAACACTGGATGTGAATATGTTCCTTCTGGACAATAAGCAGGTCAATGAGCAGCTTGTAAAAGTGGAGGAGAATTACAGGATTGCCGGAGAGGATCTTGCTAAAACCACAGAAAAATTTGAACGGATCAAAACCGAGTATGAGGAGATCCAGCAGGAAATGGAACGGCTGGATGAAGAGATACAGAAAGCCCATGGAGAACTGACCGATACCTCGGCTATCCGCGGAAAGCTGGAAGGCGAGATCGGCATTTTGAGAGAGCAGATTCATTCCGTGGAGGGGAATAAAGAGCATCTGCTAAATAGACTTGCGGCAGTACAGGCGGATATTGAGGAAAAAGCTACCGACAAATCAGGCATCATGACGGAGAAGACTTCCATCGATGAGCAGGTGGCGAAGTTAGAACAGGCCAGAAACGAGGCTAAAGAACGCTTAGAAGAAGTACAGTCACAGATGGAACAGTTAAATACCGGAATCGAACAGGCTAAAAATGTGATCATGCAGGCCTTAAACGACAGAGCGACGACAAAGTCAAGGTTAGAGCGTTTTGACACAATGCTTGAGCAGACGCAGATCAGAAAGGCAGAACTGACCAGTCGTCTGGTGCGGGTGAAATCCGATGAGGCGGAAGTGGAAGAACTTGTGGCACAACTGGAAAAGCAGTTCGATGAAACCAACGGGAAAGTAACCGAATTGAATGAGAAAAAGGAGGCGGCGGAGAAGCGGCTTGTTGAGATCAAGGGGTTACTGACGGAGAACAACAGAGTTTTACAGGAGACGAAGGAGAAATATCATCAGGAGAAGTCCAGACTGGATGCACTCAATAATCTGACGGAGCGCTATGAAGGCTACGGCGGTTCCGTCAAGATGGTGATGGAACAGAAAAAGGCGGAAAAAGGCATTGTCGGCGTGGTTGCGGATATCATTAAGGTTGACCGGAAATATGAGACGGCCATTGAGACAGCTTTGGGCGGCAATATCCAGAACATTGTCACGGAGGAGGAAGAGACGGCGAAGCGCATGATCGCGTTTTTGAAGAAGAACAGGTACGGCAGAGCGACGTTCCTGCCTCTGACCAGCATCCGGAATCCTCAGGAGTTCAAAACGCCGGAAGTATTGAAAGAGGCCGGCGTGCTGGGGATGGCGGATGAACTGGTAGATATTGATAAAAAGTACAGAAACGTGGCGAAGGCTATGCTTGGCCGTATCGTCATTGTAGACAATGTAAATCATGCGTTGACCATTGCAAAAAAATATTCCTACGGCATCCGTATGGTGACTTTAGAGGGGGAGCTTTTGGTGCCCGGCGGAGCTATTTCCGGCGGAGCTTTTAAAAACAGCAGCAACTTGTTGGGAAGACGGCGGGAACTGGAATCTCTGGAAAAAAAAGTAAAAGAACTGTCCGATAAGATGGAGAAGATTGAGCAGGAAATTCAGGATATCAGGGAGGAGAGGAACAAACTCCGCGTACAGTCGGAAACCTTCAGACTGACGCTGCAGAATGCTTTTATTGAACAGAATACGATAAGACTGAATCTGGAAGCGGCGAAGGAGAAAAAGGAAGAGACTCTCCACGGATTCGGGGACTTAAAGTCGGAAGAAGCGGAAATTGAAGGAAAGTTTAAGGAAATCGAAACCGGAAAGACGGAGATTCAAGAAGAATTGGAACGTTCTGAAAATCTGGAGCGGGAAGAAAACGCGAAAGTGGCGGAATATCAGAAAAAACTGGAGGAACTTCGTTCCCTAGAGAGCGATTATGCCGCGAAAGCTGCCGAGTGGGATCTGGAAGTGGAAAAGATGCTTCAGAAACAGGAGTTCGGCCAGCAGAATGTGGACAGGATCGAAGCGGAGATCAAACGGCACGAGAGGGAAAAACAGGAGATCGAAGAGAGTATGGCTGCCGGAGAGGAAGAGGCAGCACGCAAACAGCAAAACATTGAGGAAATTCTTCTGACCATTGAAGCTTCCCACAAAGCGCAGAGCGATACGGAGAAGAGACTGCAGGAGAATACGGAGCGCAAGGAGACGCTCTCCGGAAAACAGAAGACCTTTTTTGACAGACGGGAGGAACTTTCCGCGCAGATGACGGGACTTGACAAGGAAGTATATCGTTTGAATGCCCAGAAGGAGAAGCTGGAAGAGTCCATTGAGTCCCAGATCAACTATATGTGGAACGAGTATGAGATCACACTCAGCGATGCGGCTTCCCTGCGGAAGGAGGAGCTGACAGATCTTGTCGGGATGAAACGGGATATCGCTTCTTTAAAGGACCAAATCAAAAAACTGGGGGATGTCAATGTCAACGCTATCGAAGATTATAAAAATGTCATGGAGCGGTACACTTTCTTAAAAGGTCAGCATGACGATCTGATCGAGGCGGAGAAGACACTTGAAAGCATTATCACGGAGCTGGACGCGGCAATGCGCAGGCAGTTCCAAGAAAAGTTCAAGGAGATAGGCAGAGAGTTCGACAAAGTATTTAAGGAACTTTTCGGCGGCGGAAAGGGAACGCTGGAACTGATGGAGGATGAGGATATTTTGGAGGCTGGCATCCGGATCATCGCCCAGCCGCCGGGGAAAAAATTACAGAATATGATGCAGCTTTCAGGCGGAGAGAAAGCGCTGACAGCTATCGCTTTACTGTTTGCGATTCAGAATTTAAAGCCGTCGCCATTCTGTCTTCTTGATGAGATCGAGGCGGCGCTTGACGAAAACAACGTGACGAGATTTGCGAAATATTTACATAAACTGACAAAGAATACACAGTTTATTGTGATCACCCACAGGCGCGGCACGATGGAGAAGGCGGACAGACTGTACGGTATCACGATGCAGGAGAAAGGGGTTTCGGCTCTTGTCAGTGTAGATTTGATCGATAAGGAGTTGGAGGATTAAAATGGCGGTAAACACAGGCAAAGAAATCAGAAATAAAGTCATTTATCAGATTTTTACGCGAAACTACAAGGACGGCACTTTTTTGGCCGTCGAGGAAGATATTGCAAGAATCAAGGCTTTGGGAGTCGATATCATCTATTTTCTCCCCATTCAGCCATGCGGGATCTTGCACCGCAAGGGAACAAGCGGTTCTCCCTATGCAATCAAAGATTACCGTGCCGTCAGCCCGGAGCTCGGCACGATGGAGGATTTTATCCGTCTGACAGAGAAGATCCATGCTGCCGGCATGGATGTCATGCTGGATGTTGTGTACAATCACACCTCCCCGGATTCATGGCTTTTAGAGAATCATCCCGAGTGGTTTTTTCGCAGGGAGGACGGCAGCTTTGGGAACCGGATCGGCGACTGGTGGGATGTGATCGATCTGGATTATTCAAATGAGGGACTTTGGGAGTATCAGATTGAAACGCTGAAAATGTGGGCAAAATATGTGGACGGCTTTCGATGCGACGTGGCTCCTCTTGTTCCTCTGGAATTTTGGAAGAGGGCGAGAGCGGAAGTGGAAACGGTTCGACCGGGGTGTCTTTGGCTTGCAGAGTCTGTGGAGCCTGAATTTATCACAGACTGCCGTAAGATGGGCATTCCCGCTTTGAGTGACGGGGAACTGTATCAGGCGTTCGATATCTGCTATGATTATGATATTTATCATGATATGGCGGATGTTCTGCGCGGAGAACGAAATCTTTCCGAATATCTCGCCTGTGTAAACAGGCAGGAGGCCATTTATCCCGATAATTACAGCAAGCTGCGCTGTCTTGAAAACCATGACCGCCCGAGGGCCGCTGCTATGATTCCCGACGAGAGGGCATTGCGCAACTGGACAGCATGGACTTATTTTGTGAAGGGTACGACGATGATCTACGCCGGTCAGGAATACTGTGCGAAACATCATCCCACGCTGTTTGATCCGGATCCGGTGGATTTTGATCGGGATCACGATATTTCCGGGTTCCTTGCTAAATTAGGAGAGATCAGAAAAACTCCGCTTTTTGCGGAAAGCAGTTTTTCTGCAAAAGCGGTGGGGAAGAACGCGGAAGTGATTTTCGCCGTGCATGAGGCGAAGGCGGACACATCTGTTTTACAGCGGAGGGCAGTAGGTATTTTCTCTGCCGCCGGATGCGCTCAGGCGTTAAAGATTGATTTGCCGGATGGGGTTTATACGGATGCCATCTCAGGAGGAACGGTGGATGTGTTTGAAAAAACTATAGCTTATGGCGGAGAACCGGTTATATTGCTGTTTTGATTTGGCGGAAAATCATCAGGATAACAGAGTGGATATGGAAAGGGGGACTGTCATGTCCGAGATATTCAGTGAGAAAAATATGATAGAGGCTTTGAAGAAATATATACCCGCCGGAGAAACGTTGACAGCGGGTATCCATGCGGTAGCGAAAGAAACCGGCGTGAAAGAGATTTTCGGAAAATGCATCCGCACGGAGGATGGGCTGGCACCCAGTGAAAACGGGGGAACCGTCGGCGTCCGTAAAAATAAATACGGGACATGCGATATCTATTTTGGAATCACACAGACTTGTTTTATTATTGCCGACTGCGAACATTATAGCCACCATTATGAGTTTGCCGACGGCGCGGAAGTGGGAGGAGCGGACGTTCAGGAACTTGTCTCGTTTCTTTTTTATAAGGATATCGGAACATGTTTTTCTTTGGCGGATATTCAGAAATGTGAGATAAAAAAAGGAATGATGGGCTCTGTAAAATGCTTTATCACCATGAAAAACGGAAGTTATTTCAAGCTGATGTTTCCGAAGCTTGGAGGGGTTGGCGGTGGTATGCCCCATCATACGCAGTACCGCGAGGCAATTTTGCAGGAAATGATGCGGCGGGGAAATTGAGCCTGAGAAGGATGCTGATTCAAAATATATTGAGACAGAAAGAAGAGAAAATTATGCTGGAATTCAGGTATGACACACAGTTATTGATCGAAGGAAATGGACTGGATGAGGACGTTATAACAGAATATTTTACCGAGCACTTTCAGGGAGATTGTCTTCTGGCGGTAGGCGATGAGGAGTTGATCAAAATTCACTTCCACACAAATGAACCGTGGCAGGTACTGGAATACTGTGCGGGGCTGGGGGAGATCTACGATATTGTGATCGAGGATATGGACAGACAGGCCAGAGGGTTAGAAGGGTAAATATACGGAAAGGGGGATATGCATGGGAGAGGAAAAAAAAGGCTTTTTTAGTCGGCTGAGAGAAGGGCTGTCCAAGACAAGAAACAATATTGTCTACGGGATTGACAGCGTCTTTAACGGCTTTTCCAACATCGATGAAGATTTTTATGAGGAACTGGAAGAAATCCTGATCATGGGTGATGTGGGAGTATATGCGGCGCAGGAGATTTTAGAAAAACTGCGGATGCAGGTGAAGGAAAACCGCATCAAGGAGCCTGCGGACTGCAAGCAGTATCTGATAAAGAATATCAGAGAACAGATGGACGCGCCGGATACAGCCTATGATTTCGAGAAAGAGCAGTCGGTGTTGTTTATTATCGGTGTGAACGGTGTGGGAAAGACCACCTCGGTGGGAAAACTTGCAGGTAATCTGAAAGCGCAGGGAAAGAGAGTGATCATCGGTGCCTGCGATACTTTCCGGGCAGCGGCAGGTGAACAGCTCACGGAGTGGGCAAACCGCGCCGGTGTGGAGTTGGTGGGCGGCAAAGAGGGGGCAGATCCGGCCTCTGTACTGTTTGATGCGGTTTCGGCGGCAAAAGCCAGACGGGCGGACGTGCTGATCTGCGATACGGCTGGCCGGCTTCACAATAAGAAGAACCTGATGGAAGAATTAAAAAAAATGAACCGTATCATAGAGCGGGAGTTTCCGAATGCCCACAGGGAAAATTTGATCGTTTTAGACGCGACAACGGGTCAGAATGCGCTGCAGCAGGCGAAAGAGTTCGGTTCTGTGACAGATCTTACCGGCATCATTTTGACGAAAATGGACGGTACGGCGAAGGGAGGCATCGCCATAGCGATCCAGTCGGAATTGCAGGTGCCGGTGAAATATATCGGTGTGGGAGAAAAGATAGAGGATTTGCAGAAGTTTGATGCGGAGACCTTTGTGAGTGCGCTGTTTGATACAACAGTTTAATTGTGAAATATAAGAGGCAGACAGAGGGCAGATAATAGATAGATCAGGAGGAGAATCATGGAAGAACGGATGCTGACGCTGGAAAAGTTTGAGGAGGCCTGCGAGGAGGTCAAAAAAGTTACGCTGGAGACAAAACTTGTATACAGCGATTTTCTGAGCAGACAGAGCGGAAACAGGGTTTATTTGAAACCGGAAAACATGCAGTTTACAGGTGCCTATAAAGTGCGTGGAGCATATTATAAACTGAGCACCCTGACGGAGGAAGAAAGACAGAGGGGGTTGATCACAGCTTCCGCGGGAAATCATGCGCAGGGGGTTGCCTATGCGGCGCAGTGTTATGGCGTGAAAGCGGTGATCGTCATGCCGACGACGACGCCTTTGATCAAGGTAAACCGCACGAAAGGCTATGGAGCCGAAGTGATCCTGTACGGCGACGTGTACGACGAGGCCTGTGCACATGCACTCAAACTGGCGGAAGAAAACGGTTATACTTTTGTACATCCTTTTGACGATCTTGCTGTTGCCACAGGGCAGGGGACGATCGCTATGGAGATCGTGAAGGAACTGCCTCTTGTAGATATTATTTTAGTGCCTGTCGGCGGTGGAGGACTGGCTACGGGCGTTTCTACACTGGCGAAGCTGCTCAATCCCAAAATTCAGGTGATCGGTGTGGAACCCGCAGGAGCGGCCTGTATGCAGGCATCTTTAAAGGAGAATAAAGTTACGACACTGCAAAGCGTGTCGACGATTGCGGACGGCACGGCGGTGAAGACGCCGGGAGGGAAGATATTCCCCTATATCCAGCAGAATCTGGATAGTATTATCACTGTGGAGGATGCGGAATTAGTGGTTTCTTTCTTAGATATGGTGGAAAATCACAAGATGGTTATCGAAAATTCAGGACTTCTGACCGTGGCAGCAATCAAACATCTGGAGTGCAAGGATAAGAGGGTGGTTTCCATTCTGAGCGGCGGCAATATGGATGTGATCACCATGTCTTCCGTGGTACAGCAGGGGCTGATATTTAGAGACAGAATATTTACAGTATCGGTGCTTTTGCCGGATAAGCCGGGGGAATTGTGCAGAGTGGCCGGCATTATAGCGGAGGAAAGCGGTAATGTGATCAAGCTTGAGCACAACCAGTTTGTGACGACAAATCGGAATGCTGCGGTAGAATTGAAGATCACGATGGAAGCTTTTGGCACGGAACATAAGAATAAAATTATCGGAGCGTTGAAATATAATGGTTATCAGCCTAAATTGACAACTACGAATATCTGAAGGGGAAAGCAAAGGAACGTAAAGTATGGTAAAAACAGTGCGGGAAAAACTGGAGAGAAAGAGAATACTGAGATTGATCCGGAATTATGTGATAATCACAGTTTTTTCTCTGACTTATGCGGTAGGCATCAGTCTGTTTCTTGATCCCAACAATCTGGCGCCGGGGGGTGTCAGCGGTATTTCGATTATGTTGAGCCGTATTACGCCGCTTCCCACCGGTACATGGATCATACTGATCAACATACCGATTCTTGCACTGGGACTTTGGAAATTCGGTTTGAAATTTCTGATCTCAACGGTGTATTGCACGATAATCAGTTCCGTGTTTACCAATATGCTGTCGGAGTTTGCTCCGCTTACAACGGATAAGCTGTTGGCCGCGGTGGCGGGCGGCACAGTCATGGCTGTTTCCATGGGGATGATCTTGAAGGCAGGAGCAACGACGGGCGGAGTGGATATCATTATAAAACTGCTGCGGTTGAAGTACAGGCACTTAAAGACCGGCAACCTGTATCTGATGTTGGATGCCATCGTTGTGACGCTGTCCGGTATCATGTTTCGGAATCTGGAGATCGCTCTCTATGCCGCGGTGGCAATATTTGTGAACTCAGTGGTGATGGATACAGTTCTCTACGGCAGGGATGCCGCAAAGATGATTTATATTATCAGCGATCATCCGAAGCAGATCACAGAGAGACTGTTAGCCGATCTTGACATCGGCGTGACGGCGCTGCAGGGCGAGGGAGCGTACAGCGGGAAAGAAAAGAAGGTGCTTATGTGTGTGATGAGAAAACCTCTTGCACCAAAGACGCAGCAGATCGTGAAGGAGGAAGATCCGGAGGCTTTTATGATAGTATCGGATGCCACGGAGATATTCGGAGAGGGATATAAGAGCTATTTCAGTGAGAGACTGTAATAGGGCTGCAACGGATAAAGGAAGATAAAAATGGATGGAGAAAAAACTAAGGGAGCTGTTGTTGATACTTTAAATAGAATTATCTTGAAAATAGACTCATTGCCTCTGTGGTGCTTCGTAGTGGTGGTGGCAGCGATAAATTTTTTACCCTATTTTATTTTAAAAGAGGGCAGTGTGTTTGAAATAATTGACCAGCTGGATGAGGATATTTTGAGTTATGTATTGACAGCGAGACATTGGGGAGAGGGAATTCAGACAATGCCAGAAATGCTGGGAGGAATAAACGCCAGCGGTCTGCAGCCGGCGGCGATTCTTTTTCTGCCCTTATATAAAATATTTCCGACATTTTGGGCTTTTATTATACAATACGCGGTGTGTTTTCTGGCGGCTTTCGGCGGAATGTATTTTTGTGTCAGGGAATTAACGGAAAGTAATATTATGTCAATTGTCGCCGCCGTATGTTTTAGTATGCTGCCGTTATATCCTGTATATGGTTTGTCCATAATGGGAATACCGTTGATATTTTATGCTGTATTGTGTCTGGCGAAGAGGAAGAATATGGTATGGAGCCTGATGTTGACAGTATTTTTTGGTCTGACAAGCAGCCTTGTATATACCGGTTATGCAGTATTAAGTATATGGGCAGTGTTTTTGATAGTTATATTTGTTCGCAAAGACAGGAACAAAGGATTGACAGCCGGTTTTTTATTGCTGACAGCAGTGTACATTATGGTAAATTATCATTTGTTTTTAGAACTGATTTTGGGAGAAAGTTTATATACGAGCCATCGGGAAGAAATGGTCAATTATGCGATGCCATTCTGGAATACGGTGAAAGATGTATTCTTGAATAGTGGGCAGCATGCCAGATCATATCATAAGCAGTTGATATTTCCTATTATACTCATGATGGCAGGAGAAGGCTGCTGCTGGAAAAAGCTGAGTGCAAAAGGACGTAAAGAATATTTAGGGGCACTTGGAGGAGTTCTGTTTCTGGCAGGAGTGGCTGTGTTTTATGGGGTTTGCAAAACGGCACCTGTTGTAGCGTGGAAAAACAGTACGACCAGCTTTTTTCACTATTTTCAGATAGAACGATATTACTGGCTTTATCCGGCCGGATGGTATCTGGAATTTGCCGTCTTGTTCAGTATCTGGTGGAGGCGAATCACTATACTGTCAGATCGGAAATTTTGGAACTGGCCTGCTTTTAAGGTGATTGTCCTTGCATTGATATTGATTCCTGTCTGGAAAAATGTGAAGGAGAATTCTTATTTGTACATGAACGTTAATCAAATCAACAATGGTTCGGGTATTACAGGGTATATTTCCTGGGAAAGTTTTTATGCAGAGGATTTGATGGAGGAGATCGAGACTGCCATTGGCCGCGATATGGATTCCTATAGGATAGTACATTTAGGCATAAATACAACTCCCGCCTTGATACACGGATTTTATACAATAGACGGCTACTCTACAAATTATCCATTGGAATACAAACATAAATTTCGTCAGATCATAGAGAAGGAACTGGAGAAAAATGAACAGACAAGGCTCTATTTTGACGAGTGGGGAAGCAGATGCTATTTGTTCAACGGAGCTACGGGGAATGCACATATGCTTGGTAAGAGAGAGCATATCGTGTATGAAAATCTGGAATTCAATATGGAAGCATTGAAAGAATTAAATTGTGAGTATCTCTTTTCCTGTGGAGAAATATTAAATGCTGAAGAATTAGGAACGGAATTTTTAGGATATTTTGAGACGGAAAAAAGTTATTGGGGGATTTTCCTGTATAAAATTACATAATGGATGGCCGCGAGGCCCTGCGGGAATATAATGGAATTGATTTGGAGACAGGGTTCATTAAAAATGCCGAAAATCCTTGACACGTCACATCAATCCTTGTAAAATTAAACAGATATAGTGCTTTATTTTTTAAAATTTTATGTAATTTTTTACAAATGAAGGGAGAGAAGTATGATTACAAACGGTTTTACCTACATCGCATTTCTGATGTGTCTGGCAGGGATCCTGCTCGCCATGGAGAAGTATACAAAGTGGAAAGTGTTCAATTATATTCCGCCTCTGGTATGGATCTATGTGCTGAATATGATTTTCTGCACGATAGGAATGTATGATTCGGAAGGTTGTTCCGCGGCTTTTGGGGTGCTAAAGAACAATCTGCTTTACGCTATGATCTTTGTCATGCTGCTGCGCTGCGATATCCGGAAGCTGGCGAAGTTAGGCGGAAGAATGGTGGCTATTTTTCTGGGCGGTTCCCTGTCCATTATGGCCGGTTTCCTGCTTGCTTTTGTATTGTTTAAAGGCGCTCTCGGCGGCGGTGAGACAATCTGGGGCGCTATGGCGGCGCTCTGTGCTTCCTGGATCGGCGGTTCTGCCAATATGGCGGCGATGGAAGCGGCGTTTACGATCGATCCGGGCGCTTACGGGTGCGCGCTGGCAGTGGATACGGTGTACTATTCCGTTTGGATCGCACTTTTGCTTATTATGGTTCGCTATGCGGGAAAATGGGACAAGGCAGTAAAGGCGGATACATCGAAACTGCAGGAAGTTGCAGATGCGGCCAATGCAGAAATCGAGAAGGAGAAGAAGCGTGCGACGGCAGCGGACTGGATCTTCTTGATCGGTCTTTCTCTGATGGTTTCGGCTATTGCACAGATGGTCGGCAGTGCCGGCAATACGGCGCTTAAGAGTATCGGACTCGGTATGTTTGATAAGGGGACCCTTACCACGGTATTCGTGACGATTCTCGGTCTGATCTGCGCGCTTACTCCTTTGGGCAAGCTGCCTGCAGTGGAAGAACTTTCCAACATATACCTCTATGCGGTTGTATCCCTGCTTGCATCTACCGCTACTTTAGTAGATCTGGTGAGCGCGCCGCTGTGGATTGTGGCTGGACTTTTGGTTATGGTCATTCATATTGCGGTGATGTTTTTACTTTCCAAAGTTTTCCACTGGGATTGCTGTATGGTTTCCACCGCATCGTTGGCGAATATCGGCGGCAGCGCTTCCGCGCCGATCGTGGCAAGCGCATACAACCCCTCCTATGCCGGCATCGGCGTACTGATGGGAGTGCTCGGAGCCGCAGTCGGCAACTTCTGTGGTCTGGCTATGGGGTATATTATGCAGATGCTGATTTAAGGTGATAGGGAACGCCGGGGATACATACTGCAGTGATTTATATATTGCATCGTGTATCTGAAAGACGGTGTTTCGCAGTAAATCAGGTCAATACGGTTCTTCACCCATAAAAGTGAGTGGAGGACCGTGTCTTTTATGAGGTGAAAATTTTCACAATGCCGTTTCTTTGGCAATGTGGATGAAGGAGGAGAAGATATGCATATAAACGACGCTTTTCGCTATCTGAATATGGGACTGCCGGAGGATATTCTGCGCCGAAAATTATATGGGGATATTGAGGGAGCGGTGCGGCTGATCGACAGGCGGCTGTCCGGGGAACTGCTGTCTCAGGAGATGCGGTTTAATCTGACGGCACAGCGGGAGATGATGCTGCGGATGCCGGATGATTATCCCTATACCGGAGAAGAGGCTTTGGCGCTGATACGGGAACATATTCCGGATTTTACGGAGGAAGAGTTCGAGGAAAGAGTAGATGTCGGAAGAATCGGTTTTATCTATTTAAACGGCGAAAGACGTTTCTTTAACCGCTTCTTTTCCAGTTTGTGCAAATCGGAACCGGCTTTTGCAAAAAGGGCAAAGACAAACCTTCCCGGTGTGGAGAGCGCGCAGCGCGGTTCGGCAGGGGAGGCCAGACTGGACCGCAGTGCGGAGATCATGCGCAAAAAAGGAAAAATCAGCAATCGGATCCGCATTCATGCCGGTGTGCGAATCAAAGACGAGGCGTTTGAGCCCGGAATGTTCGTGCGGGTGCACCTGCCGGTTCCGGCGGACTGCGAACAGCAAAGTGAAATTGTCATAGAAAAAATTTCCCCGGAGGGGGGAAAGGTTTCACCGGCGGATGCATTGCAGCGAACTGTCTGTTGGGAGATGACACTTACGGAAAATCAGGAATTCTATGTGGAATATTCCTATGTGCACACGGCAAAATATCATGATGTGGAGCAGATGCAGAAAGAGGAGCTTTGGAAAAACTGCCGGCAGCCGGACTTTTTCACGGAGGAGGAGTCACCCCATATTGTTTTTTCAACCTATATACGAAAGCTGGCGGAATCCCTTACGGAGGGGGTCGAGGATCCTCTGGAAAAAGCAAGAAGATTTTATGATTACATTACGCTCCATATGAAGTACAGTTTTATGCCGGCTTATTTTGGAATGGACAATATTGCGGAGAACTGCGCGAAGAATTTTACGGGGGACTGCGGAGTATTTGCGCTTCTGTTTGTTACTTTATGCCGGTGCGCAGGAATTCCTGCCTGCTGGCAGAGCGGACTGACAGCGGAACCGGATTTCTGTGGGGCTCACGATTGGGCGCGCTTTTATGTGGAACCCTACGGCTGGCTGTACGCTGATCCGTCTTACGGCACCGGTGCGGTGCGGTTGGGAAATGAGGAGCGCCGGAAATTTTATTTCGGAAATTTGGATGCATACCGGATGGTGGCAAACAATGCTTTTCAGGTGCCTTTTACCATCGAGAAGGAACACTGGAGGGCAGATCCTTATGATAATCAGCTTGGGGAGATCGAGACGGACAGCAGAGGACTGCGCTATCATGAATACGAGCGAAGTCAGAAAATTTTGCTGTGTGAAGAGTTAGAAGACGATTGATAGAGCGCGGCATATTTTTACCGGCTTATGCAGTGGTGATAAATATAATTACGAAACAAGGAGATCAGTATGAAGATTACGGACATTAAACTTGGCATATTATCGGTTCCTCTGCGGGTGCCCTTTAAAACGGCGCTGCGCACGGTAAACAGTGTGGAGGATGTGATCGTGGAGATCCACACCGATACCGGAGCGGTAGGTTACGGGGAAGCGCCGCCGACAGGGGCCATCACAGGCGATACAACGGGAGCCATTGTGGGAGCGCTCAGAGATCATATCGCAAAGACGCTTGTGGGCAGGAATGTGGATGATTTTGAGGATCTGTGCATTGCGTTGAACCGATGCATCGTAAAAAACAGCAGCGCTAAGGCTGCGGCGGATATGGCGCTCTGGGATCTCTACGGACAGCTTTATAAAATTCCGGTATATAAGTTGATGGGCGGCTCCTGCAAGTCTATCGTCACGGATATTACGATCAGCGTCAATGAGCCGGAAGAGATGGTGCGGGATGCGGAGGATGCTGTAAAAAGAGGTTATGACTGCCTGAAAGTAAAAGTAGGCAAAGAGCCGGAGAAAGATGTTGCGAGACTTTCCGCTATCCGGGCGGCCGTGCCGAAAGAGACTAACATCCGTATTGATGCTAATCAGGGCTGGAGTCCAAAGGAGGCGGTACGGATCTTAAACGGTATGCAGGAGAGGGGATTGGATATCGAATTTGTGGAGCAGCCTGTGGCCGCCCATGATTTTGAAGGGTTAAAGTATGTGACAGAGCGATCTTATGTACCGGTGCTGGCGGATGAAAGTGTTTTTTCTGCGGAGGATGCCTTAAAAATCATGCAAATGAGAGCGGCGGATCTGGTGAATATCAAGTTGATGAAGTGCGGAGGTCTCTATAATGCATTAAAGATTGCTTCTGCGGCGGAGGTCTACGGTGTAGAGTGTATGATCGGCTGTATGTTGGAGGCGAAGATCAGTGTCAATGCGGCAGTGCATCTCGCCTGTGCAAAACAGATCATCACGAAGATCGATCTGGACGGACCGGTGTTGTGCAGCGAGGATCCGATACTGGGTGGGGCTGTCTTTAACGAGAAGGTCATCACTGTTTCCGACGAGCCGGGACTTGGCATCAAGGGGATCGAAGCGGGAAGATTGCGGTACATATGATAGGACAGAGATAAAAAAATATAATGGAGGGAAAAATGGATCAGAGAAAGTATCAAATCGACACGGAAGAAAATCGGGCATTTCTGGAGGAAGTCAGGGGAGGGCTGCTTGCTTTCGGCCATCAGTTTCCTTCACCGGACGGGAGCGCATACTATCTGGGGGATGACGGCACGCCATGGAAGGAGAAAAATCGCGAGGCCTATGTGACTTGCCGCATGGCTCATGTCTACAGCATCGGTATGTTTCTCGGACATGAGAGAAGCGCAGAGTTAGTGGATGCAGCTCTGAAAGGACTTAACGGGGCACTGCAGGATACGGAGCACGGCGGTTGGTATGCCGGACTTACGGCAGAAGGTGAAAATCTTCCTGATAAGCAGTGCTACGCTCATGCTTTTGTGATATTGGCGGCGTCCTCCGCGCTGCTTGCGGGAAGAAGCGGTGCGAAAGAACTTTTGCACAAGGCGATCAGTCTGTATGATTTTCGTTTCTGGAATGAGGAGGAGGGACTTGCCTGCGATACATGGAATACGGAATTTACGGTGTTGGATGATTATCGGGGGCTGAATGCCAATATGCATACGGTGGAAGCGTTTCTTGCCGCGGCGGATGTCCTCAAAGACGATACCTACAGAGTGCGGGCGGGACGTATCATCGAAAAAGTAGTTGGATGGGCAGAAAATAACGAATGGCGTATACCGGAGCATTTTACGAAGCAGTGGGAGGCGATGCTTGCCTATAATCAGGAGCGGCCGGATGATCCGTTCAAACCTTACGGCGCAACGCCGGGACATGGGATCGAGTGGGCCAGACTGATTACGCAGTGGGCGCTTTCGGCCAACAAAGATGACAGTGATAAGGCCGGACGTTATATTGAGGCGGCGGAAAATCTGTACTGCCGTGCGGTAGAGGACGCTTGGAATGCGGACGGCGCGCCGGGGATCTGTTATACAACTGACTGGCATGGGAAGCCGGTAGTTCACGACAGGATGCACTGGACTCTGGCTGAGGCGATTAACACGGCGGCAGTGCTTTATCATGTAACGGGAAAAGAAAAATATGCTGCGGACTATGCGGAGTTTATGGAATATCTTGACAGCACGGTGTTGGATCATGTGAACGGTTCATGGTTCCACCAGCTTGACGAGAACAACCGGTTAAAGGAAACCGTATGGCCGGGGAAAGCGGATCTTTACCATGCGCTGCAGGCAACACTGATACCCTGCTATGTGCCGGATGTATCCATTGCGGTGGCAGTGAAGGAGAATTTGAGACAGTAGTATGTCTGTAATCCTAAGAGGCAAAACAGACAGGAGGGAGAGGCCGTATGGGCGTATTGTCGGGACTGAAACCGGAACCGGTTTTTCATTATTTTGAAGAGATCTGCAAGATTCCGCATATATCGCATCATGAGAAAGCGCTGAGTGATTACTGCGTCAGGTTTGCAAAAGAAAGAGGTTACGAGTGCACGCAGGATGAGATGGGCAATGTGATCATCATTGCGGAGCCGACACCCGGCTATGAGGAAGTTCCGGCCGTGATTGTACAGGGGCATCTGGACATGGTTGGGGATAAGGCGGCAGACTGTGACATCGATATGGAAGAAGAAGGCCCCAGAGTTTATGTGGACGGCGATTATATCCGGGCTGAAGGAACAACTTTAGGGGGAGATAACGGCATTGCCTTGGCGTACATGCTGGCGCTTTTGGATGCAAAGAACGGCGAAATTCCTCATCCCCGAGTGGAGGCAGTGTTTACGGTTTGCGAAGAAGTAGGACTTCTCGGTGCATCTGCTCTGGATCTCTCCCCTTGTCTTGCCAGACGCATGTTAAACATTGACTCTGAGGTGGAAGGCATTCTGACGGCGGGTTGTGCCGGAGGAAGGCGAACCTGCTGTCGTATCCCCATAGAGCGTGTATGCCGTACAGGGGTTCGGTGCAGGCTTGATCTCACTGGTCTGGCGGGAGGTCACTCCGGAATGGAAATCGATAAGGGACGCGCCAATGGTGCAGTGCTTATGGGAAGATTTCTTATGTTTTTAATGGGAAAAATGTACTATGATCTGGTTTCGTTTACGGCGGGGACTAAGGAAAATGTCATTCCAAAGAGCGGATCTGCGGTACTTCTTGTTCCGGAGGGTGAAGAGAAACATCTGCGGGAGGCCATAGAGAAATTTTCAGGTTATATGGAGGTAGAATACGGCAAAGCCGATCCGGATATCCGGCTGGAACTTACGGTTGGAAATGCGGAAGAGTGCAGAGCTGTGGAGAAAGAGTCTCTCACCGGGGTATTGACTGCGCTTAACTTAATGCCGAACGGTGTGCAGGCAATGAGTATGGATCTGCCGGGATTAGTGGAGAGTTCCATCAATATGGGAGTCGCGGAACTTGCAGAGGAGGAACTGATCATCAGGCAGTCTGTCCGCAGTTCCGTGGCTTCCGCTAAGGATTTTATCTCCGAAAAGGTGGCGCTGCTTGCGAAACAGCTTGGCGGAAGGGTAGACTTTCAGGGGGATTACCCGGCTTGGCCCTATGCAAGGAACTCGAAGCTGCGGGATCTGTGCGTGGAGATTTTTAAGAAACAGTACGGCTATGAGCCGAAGATCGAACTGATGCATGCGGGACTGGAATGCGGGATTTTGTCTGATAAGCTGGAGGGGCTTGACTGCATATCTTTCGGCCCTGACCAGTTTGATATCCATACGCCGAACGAACATGTAAGCATTTCTTCGGCAGCCAGAGTTTGGGAGTATCTGAAAGCGATACTGGCAGCAAAGCAGAGCTAAGCGATACACAGATCATAATGTCTGGAGGAATGGAATGATCGATTTATTCCTGAAAACAGGACTTTCATTCCCGACAGGAGAAACAGCCGGATGATTCTGCCGATATAAAAAGAAAAACAGGAGGGGACAACGATGGCAGTAGGCGGAATCAAAACGGGATATTATATGGGGGAGACCTATCAGGAGCGCTTGAATAAGATTACGGATAAAAATGCGGCGAACGCTTTTCAGACGGCTTATGCGAAAAAAATGGCGGGGAGTACAGATGCGATCTCGTCCATCAGCAGATCGTACAGTGCAGGAAAGGCGGGCGCTGCAAATTTTGCTGACGCTTTTTTGATGTACGATGTTGTGACACATGTAGGAAATGCTGATATTTCCAGTGCAAATTGGCAGAGAAACGATTTTCCCTTTTGGAAATATTTTGAGAAGGGAACAGGGGCTGACGCATTAAACGACTGGACGCCTTCCGGGCCGAATCCGCCCCAGACCCGATCTGATTTACAGAGAAACTACGGCAGTATCGGTCCGGGAAGGATTGCGGTTCTTGTGCCGGACAGTCTTCAGGCAAAGATGGACGCAGATCCTGCCTATGCGAGACAGATTATGGCAAAACTGCAGGAGTGGAAAGAGGATTATGACCGGTGGGACAATACGGTGGCGGCGGGCTACGGTATGAACGTGGCGGAGCATCAGGCCAGCAAAAGTTATGTGTTTGATCTTGACGAAGAGGGGAATGTGAGAAACTGTACCGTTACAAGCTCCGGAGGGATAAGCGGGCCCACAGAGGAGGAAAGAAGGCAGTTTGAGGCCGAACAGGAAGCAAAAAGAAAAAGACGCGTCAAATATATCCGAATTTTGGAAGAAAGTGCCGAGAGGCGGAAACTACAGGAAAAAGAAAATATGCGCCGGTATATCGATACTCTTTACAAAAAGGAATAAATCATATAGAATAAGCATAGAAAAAAACAGGTGATGCTTATGGAATATAAAAGAATAGATGAAAATACGATACGCTGTATCGTGACGGAAGAAGATATGGAGAGCTTCGGCTTGAATCTGGACGAGTTTTTGAGCCATTCCGGACGTTCAGATGAATTTTTGCAGTACATAGTTTCGGAGGCCAGAGACGAGCTGGGATATCAGAATGACAAAGGAATTGTTTCTATGCGGCTGGAGGTATTGAGTGATAGGCGTATCTCTATTACTTTTGGAAGCGGCAATGAAAAACAGGTCCGCGAACAGGTTCTGAAATATTTGAAGGAACTGGCGGAGAGCAGGATCATGGAAGAGATCGGAAAGCTTTTTGGTGAAAAGCAGAAAACGGCCCATCCGGAGAAAACGGACCAGACGCAGCAGGCGGAAAGTCAGGCAAGACAGCAAAATAATTTAAACGAACCGTATCGTATATATTGTTTTGCATCCCTGCGGGACATCATATCTTATTGTCAGGCGGTGGGGTTAAAGCAGCCGATCAGAAGCCATTTATACAAAGAAAAGGAAAGTTATTATCTGATTGTAGAAAGATACAGGATCTCAGAGTACCATTTTAACCTGTTGACGGCTGTTGCCTTTGATTATGGAAAGGTGGTCGCAGGGCAGGAACATTTATATGATCATTTACAGGAACACGGTGAACTATTGATTCATTCGAGAGCGATCGGTATATTGAGAAAACTTTAAAGAACAGGGAAAAGGCGAAACTGTGTTTCGCCTTTTTCTCGATGGGAAACAGAGGTTATTATGAGTAAACACAGGGAAAAATTCCAATGTCTGCAGGTGACAAAGATGATTCCGGCGTTCATTGCCGATGAGTTATCTTATGAAGATCTGGAACGGTTTATGGAACATATAGAGGAATGTGAAGCCTGCAGGGAGGAACTTTCCATACAGTTTTTGGTGGAAGTAGGGTTAAACAGTCTGGAGGCCGGAAATACTTTTGATCTGCAGCAGGAGTTGAATGTGGCGCTGGAGGAAGTTGAAAAGAGAGTGCAGGTATATCGATTTTTCAGGCATAGTGTGTTTGTACTTGGCTGTATCGGGATTGCTGCGGCTTTGATTGGTGTTGTTTTTCTGATATTATATTTTCTCGGATAAGAGGTTATGGCGATGACAAAAAAACTGGTTTTAATAGACGGACACAGTATTTTAAACAGAGCGTTTTACGGGCTGCCGGATCTGACTAACGCTGCCGGACAGCATACAGGCGGTGTATACGGCTTTCTGACGATCATGTTTAAGGTGCTTTCGGAGGAAAATGCAGACTATCTGGCGGTGGCTTTTGATGTACATGCGCCTACCTTTCGCCATGAGATGTATGCCGATTACAAAGGGACGAGAAAGCCCATGCCGGAGGAACTCAGGCAGCAGGTGCCATTGATCAAAGAGGTGCTGCAGGCCATGGGAATTTTGACTATTGAACAGCCGGGGTTGGAGGCGGACGATATTCTTGGGACGCTTGCGAAACGGGCGGAGCGGGACGGTATGGAGGTGGCGCTTATCTCCGGGGACAGGGATCTGCTGCAGATCGCCAGCGAGCATATTAAGATACGGATTCCCAAGACGAAAGGCGGCCGCACGGAAGTTATAGATTACTATGCGAAAGATGTGGAGGCTGCTTATCAGGTGACGCCTTTGCAGTTTATTGAGCTAAAGGCGCTTATGGGGGATTCTGCGGATAATATACCGGGAGTGCCGAAGGTAGGGGAGAAGACTGCAAAGGATCTGATGGTGACCTACGGTTCGCTTGAAAATATTTATGCTCATCTGGAGGAGATATCCAAAAAGAGTATCCGTGAATCTCTGGCAGCCAACAGGGATCTGGCTGATTTAAGCTTAAAACTTGCCACGATCAATGTAAACGGGGATTTTCCGTTCTCTTATGAAGATGCGGCAATCGGAGATTTTTATACGGAGGAGGCCTACGAACTGTTCCAGAAACTGGCTTTCAAAAATCTCCTTGACAGGTTTGACAACGAAAAGGGAAGACGGGAGATCTGCTGGAAGGAAGTAAAAAGGGAAAAAGAACTGGTAGATTTTTTGAAAAAAGCGGAAGAGAAAAAAGAAGTCTCGCTGCTTTTTTATGTCGGAGAGAAGCAGAGGTATCAGGAGAACGAGCAGTTAAGTTTCTTTTCGGTGCAGGAAGAGGATACAAAAGATCCGCTGCTCTGTGCTGCTTTGTCAGCTCCTGACGAAGATGTGGTATTTATCAGTTTCGGGGATGCAGAAGAAAAGAAGCGTCAGGAAATAAGGCCTGCCTTTTTCTGGGAAAAGATCAAGATGCTCTGTGAAAAGGGCGTTTGCCTCACAGGTTTTCAGATGAAGGATTACTATGCTTATTTGGGGGAGGAGATCAAGACAGATAATCTTTTTGATGTATTGATCGCGGCATATCTGCTGAATCCCTTAAAGAGCGATTATCAGATAGAGGATGTAGCGGGGGAGTATTTGGGGAAAAGTACCGCTTCCTACGGACAGCTTTTTGGCAAGAAGAAGCCGGCGGAGGTATTGTGGGAGCAGAGAGAAGAATTTGCGGGATATCTGTGCGGCTGTGCGAATATTTTATCGGAGAGCAAATCTGTTTTGGAGGAAAAATTAAAGAGGACGAGCCAGTTTTCCCTGTTTGAGGAGATAGAGATGCCTTTATCCAGAGTGCTTTATCACATGGAAAAAGAGGGTGTTTTAGTGAAGCCTCAGGAGTTGAAAGAGTATGGTGACGCTTTGACCGGTAAGATCAAAGAACTGGAGGAATCTATCTGGAAGAAAGCGGATGTGCAGTTTAATATCAATTCCCCGAAACAGCTCGGGGAAGTGTTGTTCGGGACAATGAAACTGCCCGGTGGCAAGAAAACAAAGACGGGTTATTCTACAGCCGCGGATGTGTTGGAGAAGCTTGCGCCCGAGCATCCTATCGTCAATGAGATATTGGAGTACCGTACGCTCACAAAATTAAAGTCCACCTATGCGGAAGGGCTGTCGGCCTGCATCGGGGAGGATAGACGGATCCACACCACCTTCAACCAGACGATCACGGCCACCGGACGGCTCAGTTCCACAGATCCGAATCTGCAGAATATACCGATGCGGATGGAACTTGGGCGGCGTATCAGAAAGGTTTTTGTGCCGAAGGAAGGGTTTGTGCTGATGGATGCGGACTACTCTCAGATCGAACTGCGGGTGTTGGCGTCCATGTCCGGGGATGAGCAGTTGATCGATGCCTACAGGCAGGAGGCGGATATCCACAGGATCACGGCGTCAAAAGTATTCCATATTCCGCAGGAGGAAGTGACGCCTCTGCAGAGACGGAATGCGAAAGCGGTAAACTTCGGTATTGTGTACGGGATCAGTTCTTTTGGACTTAGTCAGGATCTGAGTATTTCCAAGAAGGAAGCGTCGGAGTATATTGAAAAATATTTTGAGACTTACCCGGGGATCAAAGTGTTTTTGGATACCTGTGTGAAAAACGCAAAGGAAAGCGGATGTTCTGTGACCATGTTTGGCAGAAGACGCCCCATACCGGAACTTTCTTCCGGTAATTTCATGCAGCGCTCCTTCGGGGAACGCGTGGCTATGAATGCACCGATTCAGGGGACAGCGGCGGATATTATTAAGATTGCTATGGTGCGGGTAGATCAGAGACTGCGGAAAGAGGGATTTCGCTCCAGACTGATTTTGCAGGTGCATGATGAACTGTTGGTGGAGACCGCAAAGGAGGAGATCGAGCAGGTGCGTGAGATTCTTGGCACAGAGATGAAACAGGCGGCGGAATTGGCGGTGGAACTGGAGATCGATTTAAATACCGGGGACAACTGGTATGACGCGCACTGACAGGGGGACGGGCTTTGAGCAGTAGAGTCTATGAATTTGAATCCAAAGTATATGCGGCGGGAGAGACAGGCGGCGCGTATGTCGTTTTTCCTTATGATATCCGAAAAGAGTTTGGCAGGGGACGGGTGAAAGTACATGTCACGTTTGACGGGGAGCCCTACGATGGCAGTATTGTAAATATGGGGGTAAAAAACAGCGACGGAAGTATCTGCTATATCATAGGGATCAGAAAGGATATCCGGGCCCGAATCGGAAAACAGCCGGGAGACAGTGTTTTTGTGACTGTCAGGGAGAGAGGACAGGAGACGGAAGGGGGCGCGTCATGAGACGAAGCGACAGACAGATTACGGATTTTACCGAGATAGTTGAAGTGATAAAAAGATGCGATGTATGTCGTATCGCTCTAAACGACGACGGCTACCCGTACATCATTCCGTTAAATTTCGGTATGAGAACAGAGGGGGAGCAGATCATCCTTTATTTTCACGGAGCAGGCGAGGGCAGGAAATATGAACTGATCAGGCGGGATAACAGAGTCTCGTTTGAGATGGATTGTTCCCATAAACTGATCGTGGATAAAGAGGGATGCCGCTGCACTATGGGATATGAGAGCATTGTGGGAAAAGGCAGAATAGAGATTGTGCCGGATGCGGAGAAAAAAGAAGCGCTGCGGGCTCTGATGAGGCAGTACCACGAGGGAGAGTTTCCTTTTCGGCAGGAGGAGGCAGACAGAACCACTGTGATGAAACTTACGGTGGAGGAAGCGACCGGAAAGGCCAACAGAAAAGACGGATAGAAAGCGGATTCGGGGAAGGAAAAATATGAGAGTAATCGGTGTCACCGGCGGTGTGGGAAGCGGGAAAACGGAGATTTTATCATATATCAGGGAAAACTATCCCTGTGAGATCCTTCTGGCGGATGGGCTTGCCAAGGAATTGCAGGAGCCGGGGAAGGCGTGCTATGAACCGTTGATAGAGTTGCTTGGGAAAAGCATTCTGGGGCCTGAAGGGGAGATTTTGAAAACGGCGGTGGCGGAGCGGATTTTTGGAGACAGTGAACTTTTGGAGCGGGTCAACGGGCTGATCCACCCGAGAGTGACTGCAGAAATTGTTCGGCAGATAGAGGCAGCGAAGGAAAACGGGAAAATTTCTCTTTTTTTTGTGGAAGCGGCATTGCTAATTGAGAACGGATTCGATAAAATATGTGATGAGATGTGGTATATTTATGCGGATGAGAAAGTGCGGCGGGAGCGTCTTGCGGTTTCCAGAGGATATAACGGGGAAAAGATAACTGCGATCATGGAAAAACAGCTTCCGGAGAGCGAGTTTCGGAAAAATTGTCAGGTGGTGATCGACAACAGCGGCGCACTCTCGGAGAGCATCAGACAGATCGATCAGATATTGGAGGCTTATCAGTGGCAAAGGTAAAAAAGATATCGGGAAAAACAGTCTTCGGACTGGACATAGGAACCAGAAGCATCGTGGGGACGGTGGGCTATAAGAAGGGCGATGAGTTTTACTGCCTTGCGCAGAGGGTCAGGGAGCATGAGACGCGTTCTATGCTGGACGGGCAGATCCATGATATCGGTCTGGTGGGAGAGACGATCGCGGAGGTCAAGGAGGAACTGGAAAAAGCGGCCGGTATGGAGCTGAAAGAAGTCTGTATTGCGGCGGCGGGACGTGTGCTGCGGACGGTCACGGTACATAGTGTGCTGGAGTTTCAGGAGAGCAGGGAAGTCACGGTGGAGGATATCTATAATCTGCGCTCCATGGCCATTGAGAAGGCTTATGAAGAGTTTACCTCGGAAGAGGATGCAGCCATGTCTTTTTACTGTGTGGGTAATTCCGTGATCCGCTATTATATGAATAAATATCCCATCGGCAATCCGGAAGGACATAAGGCATCCAGTATCGGAGCCGATCTCATTGCTACATTTTTGCCGGAGGACGTGATCGATGGACTGTATAAGGCTGTCGAACTTGCGGGGCTGCGGGTGGCGAGTCTGACATTAGAGCCCATCGCTGCGATTCAGGTGGCGATCCCGAAAAATTACCGGATGTTAAATCTGGCGCTTGTGGATGTGGGGGCAGGTACTTCCGATATCTGTATCACGGAGGACGGCAGCATTACTGCCTATGGTATGATCCCTCTTGCGGGCGACTCTCTGACAGAAATTATTGCGAAGGAGTGTCTGGTGGATTTTGCTGGGGCGGAGGCCATTAAGAGACAGCTGGGCGAGGGTGATGAGGTCACTTATCAGGATATTATCGGACTGCCGCAGACGATGAAGAGCGCCGATATGTTAAAAATTCTGGAACCGGCGATTACAAGGTTAGCCGGAGAGGCGGCGGAGAAAATATTGGAACTCAACGGAAATAAGCCTGTCAGCGCGGTTTTTGTAGTGGGCGGCGGCGGAAAGATTCCGGGGTATACGGATAAGTTGGCGGAAAAGATCGGCATTCAGAGTCAGCGTTCTGCGCTGCGGGGCGGGGAAGTCATGGGAAATATTATTTTCTCCGAGAATGTGGAAAAGGATTCCACACTGGTGACCCCTCTTGGCATATGTCTGAATTACTATGAACAGAACAATAATTTTATTATCGTGACGTTTAATGAGAAACGGATCAAACTGTATGACAACGATAAACTTTCCGTGGTGGATGCGGCGATGCAGGCGGATTTTTCTAACGAACTGCTGTTTCCGCGCAGGGGAAAGGAGCTGCGGTTTACGGTCAACAGGAAGGCCCGAAGCGTAAAGGGGCAGTTGGGAGAGGCAGCGGTCATTAAGATCGGCGGCAGGGAAGCAAATATTTATGCGCCGATCCATGAAAACGATGTGATTCGGGTAAAGGAGTCTACGGAGGGAGCACAGGGCAGTATGGTCATAAGTTCTCTGCCGGAATTTCGGGATATTATTTCCGTGCAGGTGCAGGAGAAGAGGATCGATGTGGTGAAGTACGCCCGGGTGAACGGCGTCTATCAGCTTCCGTCCTACCAGATTCAGCAGGGGGATGATATCGAAGTGTTGGATTACTGCACGGTTGCGCAGCTTTTGGAGTTTATGGATATTTTGCTGCCGGAAGATAAAGTGATTTTAGTCAATCACAAATTGGCGGACAGGGAAACGAAGGTTTATGAGAATTATCTGGTGAGTTTTGTGGACAGATCTGAACTGGAAGCGGCGGAGGCGGAAAAACTTCGGGCGAGGGAAGAAGAAAAGCGTCGGAATCTGTATGAGAGTGCAGGCGTTTTAGAGGAAGATGAGGAAGAGGAGCCTTGGGATGAGGCCGAAGACGAAGAAGAAGTCGCAGAAGAACCGGAAAAGAAAGTCATCTCCATTCCGGTGACCATAATGGTCAATGGTGGGCCTGTTGTCCTTACGGGGAAGACGGAGTATGTCTTCGTGGACGTCTTTAATTTTATTGATTTTGATCTGTCCAGCCCGAGGGGAGCGCTTGTGACAACCATAAACGGAGAGCCGGCGAAACATCTGCAGGCGCTGCAGGAAGGGGATGTGTTAGATATCCACTGGGAGAACTAAGGCATAATAGCGGGAAGTTTGAGGAATACGAATGAGAATGTGCAGTATTGCCAGCGGGAGCAGCGGCAATTGTATTTATGTAGGATCTGATACCACGCATCTGCTGATCGATACCGGAATCAGCGGGAAGAGAACAGAAAACGGGTTAAAAGAGTTAGAGTTGTCCATGCAGGACATCGACGGAATTTTTATCACCCATGAGCACGCAGACCATATTCAGGGGTTGGGCGTACTTTCCAGAAAATATCAGATTCCTGTCTATTGTACGGAAGGGACCAAAAGAGGGATCCTTGCAGACAGCAGGATAGGGGATGTGGATGAAAGCCTGTTTTATACGGTGAAACCGGATCAGAAATACATCGTAAAAGATATGGCTGTCACGCCGATACGGATCAGTCATGACGCGGCGGAACCGGTTGGTTATAAGATATATTACGGAAAGCAAAAGGGCGCTGTGGTGACAGACCTCGGCGTTTACAATGAGTATATTGTGGAACATTTAAAGGGGATGGATGTTTTATTTCTGGAGGCAAACCACGACGTGAATATGCTGCAGGTTGGGCCGTATCCCTATCCGCTCAAGCAGAGGATTCTGGGTGAGAGAGGACATTTGTCCAACGAGGCCTCGGGAAAGCTGCTTTGTCAGATCCTGCACGATAATCTGAAAGCTATCGTGCTGTCCCATCTGAGTAAGGAAAACAATCTGCCGGAGTTGGCCTATGAGACCGTGCGGGCGGAGGTCACGATGTCGGAAGTGTCCTATAAGGGAGGGGATTTTCCGCTGTATGTGGCAAAAAGGTGCGAAGTGTCGGAAGCGATCAGTATATAGTGAGCCGATGACAGAAAAAGAAGAGGAGAAGCATTATGAAAAAAACGATTATCACAGTAGTAGGAAAAGATACGGTGGGCATTATCGCTAAGGTGTGCACTTATCTGGCGGAGAATGGGATCAATATTCTGGACATCTCCCAGACCATCGTACAGGGATATTTTAATATGATGATGATAGTGGACACCGCAGGAGCATCCAAAAAATCCGCGGAGATTTCCGAGGAGTTAAAGTCTCTCGGCGAGGAGATCGGCGTGGTCATCAAATGCCAGAAGGAAGAGATTTTCGATATGATGCACAGGATATAACGCGCATAGTGAAAAAACAAGCGGCTGTGAAGCAGGCATTTTAAGGAGAAAAAGATGATCAATTTTTTTGAGGTGGCAGAAACAAATGAAATGATAGATAAGGAGAATCTGGATGTCCGCACGATCACGCTCGGCATCAGTCTTTTGGACTGCATTGATGCGGATCTGGAAAAATGCAGGGAAAAGATCTATCGTAAAATCAAAGAAAAAGCGGGGAAGCTGGTGCAGACCGGAGAGGAGATATCGAGAGAGTTCGGGATTCCTATTGTCAATAAGAGAATTTCCCTGACACCTATTGCGTTAGTGGGCGGGGCATGCTGCAAAACGCCTGAGGATTTTGTTTCCATAGCGAAGGTGCTTGATCAGGCGGCTCATGAAGTGGCCGTCAATTTTATTGGAGGTTATTCCGCGCTTGTCGCGAAGGGAATGACGAAGGCTGACAGGCTGCTCATGGAGTCCATTCCGGAGGCGTTAGCCTGTACCGAGCGGGTGTGCAGCAGCGTCAATCTTGGGTCCACCCGCACCGGCATCAATATGGATGCGGTGCGGATGATGGGAAGTATCATAAAGAGAGCGGCGGAACTGACAAAGGAGAGGGATTCCATGGGCTGCACTAAGCTCGTGGTATTTTGTAATGCGCCGGACGACAATCCGTTTATGGCAGGTGCGTTCCACGGCGTGACGGAGGCGGACGAGATCATCAACGTCGGCGTCAGCGGTCCCGGTGTTGTGAAGACAGCCCTTGAGAAAGTGCGGGGAGAAAGTTTTGAGGTGCTTTGCGAGACGATCAAAAGGACGGCCTTCAAGGTGACGAGAGTGGGGCAGCTTGTGGCAAAGGAGGCTTCCAGACGGATGCAGGTTCCTTTCGGTATCGTGGATCTGTCTCTGGCACCTACGCCGGCCATCGGGGATTCCGTGGCGGATATTCTCTGTGAGATCGGTCTGGAGCGGGCAGGAGCGCCCGGGACTACGGCAGCTCTTGCCCTGCTGAATGATCAGGTGAAAAAGGGCGGCGTGATGGCATCCTCCTATGTGGGAGGACTTTCCGGCGCGTTTATCCCGGTGAGCGAAGATCAGGGGATGATCGACGCAGTGCAGGCCGGCGCGCTGACTCTCGAAAAATTGGAAGCCATGACCTGCGTCTGCTCGGTGGGCCTTGACATGATCGCCGTACCGGGGGATACAAAGGAGACAACGATCGCCGGCATTATTGCGGATGAGATGGCTATCGGCATGGTAAACCAGAAGACCACGGCTGTCCGGATCATCCCCGTGATCGGAAAGGGCGTAGGGGACAATGTGGAATTCGGAGGGCTTCTCGGTCATGCGCCGGTGATGCCGGTGAACTCTTTTGGGTGTGAGCGGTTTGTGGACAGGGGAGGCAGGATTCCGGCGCCGATCCACAGCTTTAAAAACTAGACTGCTGTTCTAACATTTAAAATTCTTCCGGTTTTCTTTTTCAAGATTGACAGGAAGAATTTTTTATGTTATATTTAAATCGTAAGTAGTAAGTAATAAGTAATAAGAGAAAATGGGAAGGAGGAAAGAGGATGAAAAAAGAGTATACATTATCTCAGCAATTTGCGATCATCAGTCTGGACGGGCTGTCCTGTACGCATTATTCCATGGCAAAAAGCGCGGCGGTGCGGGGAATAGCGGCGGCGCAATTGCTGGAGGAGATTCTTTTCCGGGAGGAGGGAGAGACAGCGGGCGCGCTGCCTGAGGCGGAAGAATTTCAAAAGAGACTGGAGAAAGGAATTGCCGAAGTCAAAAAGATGAAAAGAAAAAAAGCAGACGCACTGGAAAAGGAAATCGCGAATCTTCTGATTGCCGACGGCGGATTAGAGATCGCACCGGATCTGCTCGGCTGTGATATGAATTATTACACGGCCGGAAATACCATGAAATCTTATAGAAGCAACCGAGATATTTATTTATCTGTGGCGGAAAGTGTGCAGGGCGAGATTTTGGAGGAGGGCCCCGTGACCTTAGAGTGCGTTTGCTTGTTGTGGCTGATGAGAGAGAGCGGAAGCCTGCACGATATTTTTTCCGTGAAAGAACAGGAGAGGGTTCAGGAGAGAATGGTGACATTCTGTGCACAGAAAAGCGGATCGAACTTAGGAGACGCCGGCTATGCAGGGATGATTTGGAAGCAGGAGTTTCACAGGACGCCGGAATTGACTGCAAAATCTTTTCTGAAGGGAAAGCGGAAGCTGTTTCAGAATCCTTATCTGGCGGGAATCAATCTCTTGTTTCCTTTTTTAGACAGAAGACAGGCAATTTTTGTGGACTTTGTTGTGTGCGGAACAAGCGTGAAGGACAGACGGCAGATGATGATAAAGTTTTTGACTGAGAGGGGGCATTTGGTGGAAGAGGTGAAAAACGGCACGGAGACTCTTCTGTTGATCGACAATGCATATTATCGCGTGTGGCCAAAAACAGTCAGCTGTGGCAGGATTCCGATACAGGGGGCAAACCTGCTGCCTGTTTATCGATAGGAAGCGAAAAAGTTATGTCAAGACAGAGAACTATGGAAAAAATTCTTGCCTCTGAGTATGTGACGATCGGTGAACTGGTCAGACTGACGGGCTGCAGGTACAGCACATTAAAGTTTTATACGGAAGAAGGGATGCTTCCCTTCATGCAGGAGGAACAGAATCTGACGAGAAGATACAGACGAGAGGAAAGCGTAGAGCGGGTGGAATGGATACGCTCGAAGCGGGAGGCGGGAATGACCGTGCCGAAGATCAAAGAGATGTTGAATTTATAAAATGATAATACGTTGTGCATATTCGCTTCCGGATTTGGCACCGGACATAGCAGTCCGGTACAGTTCGGAAGCTTTTCTTGTCTGTTCTAACTGTGCGAAAGCAAGAGGAGAGAGCGTTTTTGAGGCGTCCGCTAACTTTGAGACCAGTGGAATAGAGGCGCGTCGGTCGATTTCGGAGAGTAACGGTCCGGCTTCCCTGCGGAATCCCAGAATTCTGGCATAGAGCGAAAGCCCCTGTTCTTTTTCCACAGTCAGAGTATCTTTTGACTGGCGCAGCAGGATGTGAAGAAGACTGCGTCTGATTCTGGCGGCGGTCAGATTTTTGGATTTTAGGGCATCGCAAAGTTCCGTGATGCAAGAGCACTGACGGAACTGGTTAAGAAGTCTTTCGGCAAACTCCGGCGTCACATCCTGAAAACGGGCGAGAGATGCGGCATCCGTATACTGCAGCGTATGATAAAGCGGAAGATAAAAATCGTTAAAAGTGACATACTGTTTTTGTTGTAATGCATCTCGATAGAGGGAACGGCAGTCTTTTGGCACATAACTTTGCAGCAGAGTTTCCGTGTCGTCGGAAGTCTGTGCGCTTAAAAGAACTTTCCGCAGACCGGAGGCGGAGGCATAGACGGAAGCCTCGGGCAGATCTTCGTGATATCCGGCGCCGAGACGCTTGAGAGTGACAGGGCGGATGGATGATTCCAGTTTATAGAGGGCTTTGCAGTATTCCGTGCCGAGGATGTTGTTGGGAGTGCTCAAAAGAGAAAGGAAAGCGGAAAAATCCTGATCCCTTCTCTGAGAAGTCAGAGAAGCCGACAGGGCTTCATATCTTGCCTTCGGAAAATTTGTGCCTTTTTTCAAATTTTCCTGTAAGAGACTGCGATAGTTTTCCGGTTCTGCGGAGAGCAGTTTTCCGGCAGACAAAAGGGCTTGGATGTCTCCGCTTTCACTGCCAAAGCCAAGGTGCGTCACACAGCCTAGGCGGTGCAGAAGGGAAATTGCGCCTTCCGCAAAATATTCGGCGCTGCCCGTTGCGACAGAGAGGGGCAGTTCCAATACAAGGTCGGCGCCTGACAGGAGCGCGCTCATTGTCCGCAGGGATTTGGAAAAAAAGGCCGGTTCCCCACGCTGCACATAATCCCCGCTCATCACGACAACACAGTATTTCGCGCCGGTTTCAAGACGCAGATGCCTGATCAGATATTCATGTCCCGTGTGGAGCGGATTAAATTCCGCGATAACGCCTAAAATATGCATGGAAAGTTTCCTGTCATTTATTCTTGTTTATAAAAGCCTGTTTTATCATTATTATATCATATTTCTCTGAAATCAGTTGACAAAAAGTTGAAATTTTCGGAGTATCTTTTCTATGGCGGAGAGTAAAGATCATTCTCAGAAAGTTACAGGAAAGGACAGGGTATCTCTCATTTTTGCTCTTTATGAGACTGTGGATGTGCGATGTGACATTCGTGCTGTTTGCCGGGACAATGGCGGATGCGGTGTTTCTCGGCGCCCTCGGCATGATGGGCGCGGCCTGTGCTGACAGTACCGTACCGGGCTATATGGCGGTGCTTGTCTATTATGGGATCAACGGCGGCGGTGGTCGGAAGCTGGGGAAATTTTATCTGTTTTCCATGAGCAATTTAGAGTATGAACCGAAGGTTTGGCTTTTTGCCGCGGGGATACTGCTTATTCTTCCGGCATTGTTGATTAAACGGGTAAAAAGATCACATTGCATTTTCTTCCCGAGGTGGTTATAATAGATGAGCAATACTGTAAAATAAAGGAGACATCATGGGGAAAATTCGAGACAGTCAGAAAAAAATAGCAGTTATCAACGATCTGTCCGGTTTCGGACGGTGTTCTATCGCCGTGGAACTGCCGATCATTTCCGCCATGAAGATACAGTGCTGTTTTGTGCCGACCGCGGTCTTTTCCAATCACACGGGTTTTTCCTCATTTTTTTTGGAGGATTTCACGGATAAAATGGGGGATTATACGGATGAGTGGAGGAAACTGGATCTCCACTTTCAGGGGATCTGCACGGGATTTTTGGGGTCTTCTAGGCAGATAGCGATCGTCACGGATTTTTTGAAGGACTTTAAGGACAAGGATACGGTGGTTATCGTGGATCCGGTGATGGGAGACTACGGAAAGATGTATCCGACTTACTCTTTGGAGACATGTCTGAAGATGAGGGAACTGATTCCGCTTGCGGACATCATCACGCCGAATCTGACGGAAGCCTGCATTTTGGCAGGTATCCCCTATGAGGAAAAATGGAGCAGAAAGAAGCTGCTTTGGCTGGCGGAAGAACTTTCCGGAATGGGGCCGAAAAAGGTAGTGATCACCGGAATCATTCAAGGGGAGTTTATCGCCAACTACTGCTATGAGAAAGGGATCGAGCCACGGATTTTCCGGACTATCAGAGTCGGCACGCAAAGAAGCGGCACGGGTGATATTTTTGCCTCAATTATTGCGGCGGATGCGGTCAACGATGTGCCTTTTGAGGCGTCTGTGAAGAAGGCTGGCAGATTTGTCAAGAAATGCATACTGAAATCTATCGAGATGGGGATACCGCTGACGGACGGCGTTTGTTTTGAAGAGTTTCTGCATACGCTAAAGTGAAGACAGGGAGAATAAAAATGGCAATGGAAATCTTATACGAGGTACACGACAATTTATATGTGAATCTGACCAACAGATGCAGCTGCGCCTGCACCTTCTGCCTGAGGCAGGACAGAGACAGAATGGGAGAGTCAGGGAGTTTGTGGCTGGATCATGAGCCCACAGCGGATGAAGTGATAAAAGAGTTTGCAAAGTTTCGCAGGGAAGATTACACCGAAGTGGTGTTCTGCGGTTTTGGGGAGCCGACGGAAGCTTTTGAGGTGTTAAAGGAAGTCGCGGCTTTTGTAAAAAAAGAGTGGAATTGCCCGATCCGTATCAATACCAACGGTCAGGGATCGCTGATCAACGGCAGAGACATCGCACCGGAACTTTCCGGCCTGATAGATACGGTGTCCATCAGTCTGAATAACCCTGATCCTGAAAAATATCAGGAAATCGTGCGCAGCAGATTCGGGGAAAAGGGGTATGAGGGGATGCTTTCCTTTGCAAAAGAGTGTACGAAATTTGTTCCCGGAGTAGTGATGACGACGGTGGATACGACGATTTCAAAAGAGGAGGAAGCTCGCTGTCTGGAGATTTGTGAGAAACTCGGTGTCACTTACCGTATCAGAAAGTGGGAAGCATAATTTTTGGCGGGAGATAAAGTATGAATGCATTAAGGGAGTTACTGTACAATGATATATTGCTTGCCGGAATTTTCAGCTGGTTTGTGGCGCAGGTGCTCAAAACGATCCTCTATGCAGTGATCAATAAAGAACTGGATCTGACGAGACTGATGGGGGACGGCGGAATGCCAAGCGCTCATTCGGCGACTGTGACGGCTGTGGCTGTTATGACGGGACTTTTATGCGGATTCAATTCGCCGTTATTTGCGGTGGCTTGCATCGTGGGGATCATCGTGATGCATGATGCCATGGGAGTGCGGCTGGAAACGGGAAAGCAGGCGAAACTGCTCAACGAGATGGTGGCCTTATTCGAAGCGTTGGGACAACCTAAACTGAGCATAGAAAAAAAGCTGAAAGAGTTTGTAGGGCATACGCCGCTTCAGGTTCTGGCAGGAATGCTGCTTGGAATTGTGGTGGCGGTGGTTTATTATTATGTGATGTAATGGTTTGCGCAGACCGGTTCCCGGACTGCGGGTGGACAAAAATATAAAAACACATTATAATGAGGAAAAGTCGGAATTTTTAGGTATAACTATATCATGGTTGGGAAAGGGATGGTAACACAGTATGAAGTACACATTTGAAAAAAAGATCGAGAGGGGAGAAGACGGCGCTTTTATCGATATTCCGTTTAACGTGTGGGAGATATGCAAAAGAGAGGGCGATGTACCTGTGAAGGTCAGAGTCGGAGAGACGCTGTTTGTCTGCAATCTGGAACCGAAAAAGAACGGCTATTACAACATTCCGGTACAGCGCGACATCATGGAAAAGCTTTCCTATGACGAGAAATATAAGGTATCTTTCCGCATTACAAAGACCAGCGTGGGGGACAGCCCTTACAGTACGTCAAACCCGATCCGGAAGATCGATCATATTGACTGCATCATTCAGCCCCATGACGGTCTCTGCGGTCAGTCTTGTATTGCGATGCTCGCAGGAATCACGTTAGATGATGCGATCAATGTCATGCATTGCAATGAGTGGCAGGCAACTATCGCAAAGATGATCAACGCTCTGAACTATTTCGGACTCGAGCACTCCGAGGAAATCATCTATACCTGCGGGGAACAGGATGTGACACTGCCTAAGTGCGCCATCATTCTGGAGATGATGGGTCGCTACAGTCACTACCTTATCGCCTACGACGGGAAGTTTTACGATTCCAATCTCGGAGTGTTAGACAGGTATGACATGACGAAGATGAAAGGATATTTGGAAGTATTTGTGTAAGATGAATAAATTTATGATAAGACAGTCGTTTATCCTGCTGCTGACAGCCACAATCTGGGGTTTTGCTTTTGTCTCCCAGAGTGTGGGGATGGACTATGTGGAACCTTTTACATTCAATGCCATGAGGAGTCTGATCGGAGCGGCGGTTCTTGTCCCTGTTATATTTTTGCTGCGCAGGTTATCTTCTGAAAAGCACGAGCGGAAAGTACATAAAACAGAAGAAAAAAAAGCATGGACAGGAGGCATATGCTGCGGTGTGATCTTGGCGGCGGCAAGTTCTTTCCAGCAGTTTGGCATTCAGCGTACCACTGTGGGAAAAGCAGGTTTTATCACGGCCATGTATATCATTATGGTACCGTTTCTCGGAATTTTTTTGGGAAAAAAGCTTGGGGTGCGGATCGTTGCCAGCGTGGCTGTCGCGGTGGCCGGATTATATTTTCTATGTATGACGGAGAGTCTTCGACTGGATGCAGGGGATATACTCCTGATGATCAGCGCCCTTATTTTTTCATTCCATATTATGGCAGTGGATCATTTTTCGCCGCTTACAGACGGTGTAAAGATGTCATGTATACAGTTTTTGACCAGCGGCATCCTGTGCGGCATCTGTATGTTTTTGTTTGAAGCACCGAAAATATCTATGATACTGGCTGCTTGGAAACCGATCCTGTACGCCGGAGCTTTGTCCTGCGGCGCGGGTTATACGCTTCAGATCATAGGGCAGAGGGGGATGAATCCGACGGTGGCGTCCTTGATCATGAGTCTGGAATCTGTGATTTCCGTGCTGGCCGGATTTTTGCTGCTTCATGAAGTTTTGAGTATCAGGGAACTGCTTGGTTGTGGATTGATGTTTGTGGCTATCATATTGGCACAGCTTCCTGAGAGGAGAGCTGCGGAGGAGTGAATCGTTAATTATGGCAGATAAGATGAGCGCTGCCGGCGGGATGAAGGAGCTGCCGTCAGCTTTCGTGGAAGAAATGAAAGACCTGTTCGCAAAATTGCCGGGGGTTTCGGTATCGGAACTGCCGGCTTTTTTAGAGAGTTTCCGCGGAGAGCGAAGTTATGGTCTCAGGCGGAATCCGCTAAAATATACGAGAGATGAATTTGAGCGGAAAATGCCCTTTTCTCTGGAGCGGGTTCCGTGGGCGGAAGAGGGGTATTTCTACAAAAAAGAAGAGCAGCCGGGGAAAAGTCCGTATCATGAAGTAGGAGCTTTTTATATTCAGGAACCCAGTGCGATGATTGCGGCAGAGCTTCTTGCGGCAAAGCCCGGAGAGCGCATTCTGGATCTCTGCGCGGCACCCGGAGGAAAGAGTACGCAGATCGCCGGGAAAATGCAGGGAGAAGGACTTCTTGTCTGCAATGAGTATGTGTCAGGCCGAGCGGAGATCCTCTTTCAGAATATGGAGCGCATAGGGGCGCCCGACTGTGTGATCCTAAACGAGAGCGCAGACAGGATAGCGGAAGTTTTTCCGCTGTTTTTTGACAGAGTGTTGGTGGATGCCCCCTGTTCCGGGGAGGGAATGTTCCGCAAGGAAGAACAGGCGTTGCTGCAGTGGTCGACCGAAAATGTCAGCATGTGTGCACAGCGCCAGCGGGAGATACTGGAGGAGGCGGCGAAGATGGTGAAGCCCGGGGGAGTGTTAGTCTATGCGACCTGCACCTTTTCCGAGGCGGAGGATGAGGCGGTGATCAGACAGTTTCTGGAGACCCATGAGGAATTTCTGGCGGATGAGACTGTTTTGTCGAAGGAGATGTCTGCGGCGGGGATATGCCCCGGCGGCCTGCCCGGCACGGTGCGCATGTGGCCCCATAAGCTGCGGGGAGAAGGGCATTTTGCGGCAAGACTTCTCAAAGCAGGTACGGACAGGAAGGTCTGCTGCGAAGAGGCGACGGACGGCAGCCGGAAGAAAAACAGTCTGAACAGGAGTAAGAAAAAACAAAACGGTTACTGCAAAAATGAAATCGGGAGAAGAAACAGTTCTGAGCAGGAAAGAGAGGACTATTTTCGAGATTTCTGCGAAAAATATTTAATGGAATGTTATCGGGATAAACTGGGAAAGGACGGAAGTTTTGTCTGGTATGGGCAGCATCTTTATCTGGTGTCTAAGGAATTGGCCAAAATGGCGGGATTACGGGTAAAGCGGGGCGGTCTGCATCTGGGGGAGGCGAAGAAGGGAAGATTTGAACCCTCTCACACATGGGCCATGACGCTTAAGAAGGAAGATGTTTTACAGTCTTTGGAGATAGAAGATCCGGCAGCTTACCTTCGCGGTGAAACGCTGGAGAACAGGGGATATCAGGGCTGGCTTTTGATCTTGTTTGAGGGGAAGCCCATGGGTTTTGGGAAGGCAGGCGGAAATATGATAAAAAACCACTATCCGAAAGGCCTTCGGAGATCATGAAAGAGAACATAGTAAAAGAATACCGGCTGGGGGACAGTACCGTCTGGCTGTTTGGGGTAAAGGAACTTTCGGAAACGGATCTCGATGAGATGTATGCCTGCTGCAGCAGGCCGCGGCAGGATGCCGCAGATCGGATAAAGTCTGAGCTTAAGCGAAGAGAGTCTGTGGGGGCAGGGTATCTTTTGTTTTTACTAAAAAAACGTTTTTCCATTGCGGAGGATCTTGTAGTTTTGCAGAGCGGTAAACCGGTTTTTCAGGGAGACAACGGACTTCATTTCAACATTTCCCACAGCGGCGGCTATGTGGCGCTTGCTTTTGGGAAGACGCCTTTAGGGGTGGATATTGAATGTGTAAAACGGAAAGACTTAAAAGTGGCAAAACGGTTTTTCCGGCAGGAGGAATATGATGATCTGGCGGGAAAAACAGGGGCGGAACAGCCGGATATTTTCTGTAGGATGTGGACAGGGAAAGAGGCAGTGCTTAAGGCGTCAGGAGCAGGACTTTCCGTTCCCCTCGATAGTTTTTCCGTGTTGGAGGAAATTGTGGAATGCTCAGGAAAGCAGTATGAACTGCATCGGCAAAAAATAACCGAGACGGGGCAGGAACTTTGGGTTTGTGTGGCAAAAGAGATTTTTTGCACCGATGATTAAGTTTTGCATACGATACTATAGCAGACATTTTCAGTAAAGAGGAGACAATGATGAGTGAATTGCAAATGACAATACTGACCGGTATTTTTATTCCTTTTTTGGGGACGGCGCTTGGTGCGGCTTGTGTTTTTTTTATGAAGAAAGAACTGAGCGAAACTATCCAGAGAGTACTGACCGGTTTTGCGGCGGGCGTCATGGTGGCAGCTTCCATTTGGAGTCTTTTGATTCCGGCCATCGAGCAGGCGGACGATATGGGGAAGCTTTCCTTTGTACCGGCGGCTGTGGGCTTTTGGTTCGGCATTCTGTTCCTGCTGTTTTTGGATCGTATCATCCCCCATCTTCATAGGAACAGCAAAGAGCAGGAAGGCCCCCATGCGGGGCTGAAAAATACGACCATGCTGCTGCTTGCGGTGGTGATTCACAATTTGCCGGAAGGGATGGCTGTGGGCGTTGTCTATACCGGACTGATGATGGGGGATGCCGCCGTGTCTGTCAGCGGCGCGCTGGCGCTGTCTATCGGTATTGCGATCCAGAATTTTCCCGAGGGTGCCATTATCTCTATGCCGCTGCGGGCAGGAGGGATGTCTAAGGGGAGGGCTTTTGTGTACGGCATGCTGTCCGGTGTGGTGGAGCCTGTAGGTGCGGCGCTTGTGATTCTTGCATCGGGACTTCTTGTTCCGGCAATCCCGTATTTTCTCAGTTTTGCGGCGGGAGCGATGATATATGTGGTGGTGGAGGAACTGATACCGGAGATGTCGGAGGGAAACCATTCCAATATCGGGACAATCGCCTTTGCGGCAGGCTTTACAGTGATGATGATACTGGATGTAGCGCTTGGATAGTGAGAGGCGGCGCATTTTTTACGCTATGACAAAGGATGGATAAATTGATGAAGTCGGATATCAAGACATACTTATTACTGCATATACTATTGGTTATATTTTCTTTTAGCAGCGTCTGCAGCAAATTGGCGGCCGGAGAAGAATTTATGAGTTACCGGTTTATCGCATTGTACGGTTTGGTGATTCTGCTGCTGGGGATTTATGCAATTTTCTGGCAGCAAGTCATAAAAAACATGCCCCTTACGGCAGCCTATGCCAACAGGGCGGTGACGGTTTTCTGGGGAATGGTATGGGGGTTGATCATTTTTAAGGAAAAGATCACACTGGGAAAAGCTGTCGGAGCGGTGATCGTGATTGCCGGAATCATATTGTTTGCGCTGTCAGACAGAGAGGAGGCTGCATGAATACATACCTCTGCATATTTTGGATACTGCTCGGGACATTTATCGCAGCCGTATCACAGGTGATGTTAAAGATCGAAGCGGACAAGCCGCACAATTCGCGTCTGGGAGAATATCTGAATCCAATGGTGATCATTGCGTATGTGCTGTTTGTGGGGACAACATTTTTGTCCATTTTAGCATACAGAGGAATCCCGCTTTCTATGGGGCCGATTCTGGAGGCTACCAGTTATCTCTATGTCACGTTCTTCGGAGTAAAGATCTTTGGGGAAAAGATGAACCGGGGGAAGATTTTGGCGCTTATTTTGATTTTAGTCGGGATTGCAGTGTATTCTCTGGCCGGTTGAAGGAGGCGGCAGCCTCGTCGGAATTTCCAAAAAGTGTTGTATTCGGAAACGTTTTATGTTAGAATCAATCCATGGAGATATAGCTCAGCTGGGAGAGCATCTGCTTGACGTGTAGAGGGTCACAGGTTCGAGTCCTGCTATCTCCATTCAGATGTTGTTTTTTTATCTTGTTATTGTAATTTTAGTACGGGAGGATGTTACAGTGGATAAAAAAGTGGCGGAACTTTTAAATGATCAGATCAACAAAGAGTTATATTCCGCATATCTTTATCTGGATATGGCTAATTTTTATGATGAGAAGGGACTGGACGGGTTTGCCAATTGGTATGAGATTCAGGCGAAGGAAGAGCAGGATCACGCGATGCTGATATATCAGTATTTGCACAATAACAATGAGAAAGTAGTGTTGGAAGCAGTTGCAAAACCGGATAAAACTTTTACAACATTGTTGGATCCGCTGACAGCAGGTTTAGCTCATGAGCAGTATGTGACTTCTCTGATCAATAATATCTATGCGGCGGCGCAGGAAGCGAAGGATTTCCGCACGACACAGTTCTTGGATTGGTTTATCAAGGAGCAGGGAGAGGAGGAAAAGAACTCTTCCGACCAGATCACAAAGATGGAGCTGTTCGGTGATGATGCGAGAAGTCTGTATATGCTGAACGAAGAGCTGAAGGGCAGAGTTTACAGCGCACCTTCACTGGTACTGTAAAGAGAGATATCAAAATTAAATAACAGGATAAAAGATAGCAGTCTGTAAAATCGATAGTTTTGCAGGCTGTTTCTCATGCAGGAGATATTTAAGTCGACAGAGGTAAACGATATGATATTGAGCGTAAGCAGAAGGACGGATATACCGAATTATTACGCAGACTGGTTTTTTCAGCGGATAAAAGAGGGATTTCTCTATGTGAGAAATCCGATGAACGCGCATCAGATCAGCCGGATAGAGCTTTCTCCGGAAGTGGTGGACTGCATCGTATTTTGGACGAAAAACCCGGCCGGAATGCTGGATCGGCTGGACGAACTGAAAGGATATCCCTTTTATTTTCAGTTTACGCTGACAGGTTACGGAAAAGACGTGGAGCCTGAACTTCCGGACAAGGAAAAAGAGCTGATTCCCGTCTTTCGGAAACTGTCGGAGAAACTCGGAGCACAGAGAGTGATCTGGCGCTATGATCCGATATTAAAAAACAGAAAATATACTCTGGAATATCATGTGAAGGCTTTTGAGAAGATTGCGCAGGAACTGGAGGGGGATACTAAGAGAGTCGTGATTAGTTTTTTGGATCTCTATCCGAAAATAAGGTCCGATATGAACAAAATGCAGATCGAAGCTATTTCTAACGCGGAGATGCTTGAAACCGCCGGGCGGATGGCGAGGATCGCAGAGCGATGCGGCATGGAGACGGTATCCTGCGCGGAAAAAAATGATTTTGGAAGCGTCGGTGTAAAATCGGGAAGCTGCATAGATAAGGAGCTGATAGAGCAGATCATTGGATGTGGGCTGACAGGAAAAAAGGATAAGAACCAAAGAGCGCGGTGCGGCTGTTTTGAAAGCATAGAGACAGGACTTTATAATACCTGCAAAAACGGGTGCAGATACTGTTACGCGAACTTAGACGAGATGACCGTGAGGAAAAATGCGGCGGCATATGATCCGGCTTCGCCTTTGCTGTGCGGAAAAGTCGGACCTGAGGATAAGGTGACGGATAGGAAAGTGAAGTCTTTGAAAGACGGACAGATGACTCTTTCGTGGTAAATATGGGAAAGATCCGGAAATGAGGGATTTTTTTACAAAAATATTGATAGGATTGGGAGGATCGGGATGGATTTAAAACAAGTAAAAGACATTATTTTGGAGGCGGGAAATTTTTTGAAGAACAGAGAAGCCGCGGCACATATTACAGTAAAGGGCGCGGCGGATTATGTGACGGAAACGGATAAGCAGGTGCAGGATTTTATACAGAAATCGTTGGAGAAACTTTATCCCGAAATACAGTTTCTCGGGGAGGAGAAAAACAATGACGAGGTGGATATCTCCGGTAAGGCATGGGTGCTCGATCCGGTGGACGGCACGACAAACCTGATCCATGATTATAAGAGAAGCAGCATTTCTCTTGCGCTGGCGAATGGAGGGAAGATTGCGGCAGGTATCGTTTATCAGCCGTATACGGAAGAATTGTTTTATGCGGAAAGGGGAAAGGGCGCATATCTGAACGGAAAAAGGATCTATGTCAGCAGTGCGAAGACGATGGAAGAGTGTCTGGTGTCTGTCGGAACGGATCCCTACAATAAAAAGGAACTCGGCGAACAGGTTTTCCGGGATATTTACCGGGTGTTTATGGACTGTCAGGATATTCGCAGAAGCGGTTCTGCAGCGATCGATCTGGCGGAAACAGCCGCCGGAAGATTGGATGGTTTTTTTGAGGCAAAACTCAACATCTGGGACTATGCTGCGGGACAGCTTCTGGTGGAGGAGGCAGGAGGAAAAGTTACGGACTATGCCGGGAACGCATTAGAATGTGCGATGAATAGCAGTGTGGTATGCGGCAATCCGGCGATCCATGCACTGTTAGTGGAAAAATACCTGCGCTGAAGCACGTCCAAGCCTGTCAAGGTATTTTCTTGACGAGTTTGTCAAGAAAAAACACTTGACAGGCGGGGGTTTTTGTTGTAGATTATTGTCTGTGGCTTGAAAGGTACTGTGGGAAGGGCAGGCAGTGATGGAAAAGATCGTCGAGCAAGGGCTTTTATATGATTTTTACGGTGAACTGCTGACAGAGCATCAGAGAAATGTCTATGAGGATGCGGTCTACAACGATATGTCCCTCGGAGAGATTGCCGAGCAGTACGGAATCAGCAGGCAGGGAGTGCATGACCTGATCAGGCGCTGTAATAAACTGCTTGCGGGATATGAAGAGAAGCTGCAGCTTGTACAGAAGTTCATGGAAGCAAAAACGAGAATGGCGCAGATCAACGCTCTGGCGGATGAAGGAAAAAAACTGCCGGAGGATGCATGCAGGGAGTGTCTGGACAGAATCAAGGAACTCACCGCAGAACTGATGGAGAATTTGTAAATGGCTTTTGAAAGCTTGACGGATAAACTGCAGAATGTGTTTAAAAAACTTCGAGGTAAGGGACGGCTGACCGAAGAGGATGTGAAGCTCGCTTTAAAGGAAGTTAAAATGGCGCTTTTGGAAGCGGATGTAAACTTTAAGGTGGTAAAGCAGTTTGTGAAAGCCGTGGAGGAGCGGGCAATCGGCGCGGATGTGATGAACGGTTTAAATCCCGGACAGATGGTCATCAAGATCGTCAATGAGGAAATGACTGCTCTGATGGGATCTGAGACAACGCAGATACAGTTTCAGCCGGGAAAAGCCATCACCGTTATTATGATGTGCGGCCTGCAGGGTGCAGGTAAAACAACTACCACTGCGAAACTGGCGGGCAAATTCAAGTCAAAAGGAAAGAAATCTCTGCTTGTGGCCTGCGACGTGTACCGTCCGGCGGCTATCAAACAGCTGCAGATCAACGGAGAAAAGCAGGGGGTGGACGTGTTCTCTATGGGAGAGAACCAGAAACCGGTGAATATCGCAAAGGCGGCCTACGAACATGCCCAGAAAAACGGGCATAACGTGGTGATCTTAGATACGGCGGGACGTCTTCATATCGATGAGGAGATGATGGCGGAGCTGCAGGAGATCAAGGAGAACATGGAAGTGCATCAGACTTTTCTTGTGGTGGATGCGATGACCGGTCAGGATGCGGTGAATGTGGCTTCCGAGTTCGACGAAAAAGTCGGGATAGACGGCGTTATTTTATCAAAGATGGACGGCGATACCAGAGGTGGTGCGGCGCTCTCCGTCAAGGCGGTTACCGGAAAGCCGATTCTGTATGTAGGTATGGGAGAGAAACTCTCCGATCTGGAGCAGTTTTATCCGGACCGCATGGCCGGGCGGATTCTGGGGATGGGTGATGTGCTCTCCCTGATTGAAAAGGCTCAGGAAAATATTGAAATCGATGCGGACAAAGAAAAAGAGATGGCCGCAAAGATGAGAAAAGGCAAATTTGACTTTGAGGATTATCTGGAGAGCATGAAGCAGATGCGGAACATGGGAGGTCTTGGCAGTCTTCTCGCAATGATGCCGGGGCTTGGCGGCAAGACGGCAGACATCGCTTCCGCCATCGATGAGAAAGATTTGGCGCGGAATGAGGCCATAGTCCTTTCTATGACGAAGAAAGAGCGGGCGAATCCGAAACTGTTAAATCCCAGCAGAAAGAGCCGGATCGCAAAGGGAGCCGGTGTGGACATTGCGCAGGTCAACCGGTTTGTGAAGCAGTTTGAACAGAGCCAAAAGATGATGAAGCAGATGCAGGGCATGATGGGAAAAAAAGGCAGGGGATCTTTCGGCGGACTGATGGGCGGCTTGGGCGGACGGGGAAGATTTCCGTTTTAAGAATAGGTAGTAATGCTGCGTGAGCCAGAAGATACATTCCGGCTTCATGTAAAGCTTAAAATAACTATACATTTTATACTACTATATTAAAAGAAAGCAGAGGAAAAAGACATGGTAAAGATCAGATTAAAAAGAATGGGACAGAAGAAAGCTCCTTTTTACAGAATCGTAGTTTCTGACAGCAGAAGCCCGAGAGACGGCAGATTCATTGAGGAGATCGGCACTTACGATCCTAAGACCGAGCCCAGCACGATCAAGATCAATGAGGAACTTGCAAAGAAATGGCTGGCGACAGGCGCGCAGCCCACAGATACGGTTGAAAAGCTTCTCAAAATAGCGGGTATTGAAAAATAGGATGATTTCAGATCTTCTTTTGGAAAAGGTACTGTGGAAAGGGCATGGTTATCAGAATGAAAGAATTAGTTGAAGTAATAGCAAAAGCGCTTGTCGATAATCCGGAAGAAGTTGTCGTAACCGAAAAAGGTGAAGGGAAGAATATTACCGTCGAACTTCATGTGGCGGCTGATGATATGGGAAAGGTGATCGGAAAACAGGGCAGAATTGCCAAGGCGATCCGTTCCGTTGTCAAGGCGGCTTCCACAAAGGACAATAAAAGAGTAGATGTGGAAATCATCTAAATTCTGGTGAGAACAGAAAGAAAAGCAGGTGCTCTGCAGAGTGCCTGCTTTTAAAAATTAGCATAAGACCTCTCACATAGCGCGAGGTTGTTGCTTAGTAAAGGACTTTGAGAATAATGCAGAATGAATTTCAGGTGGGGGCAGTGGCTTCCGTACACGGGATAAAAGGGGAAGTGAAAGTTTTCCCGACAACAGACGAACCGGAAAAGTTCAGAAATTTAAAATCGGTGACGTTAAAAACAGAAAAAGAAGAACGTGAAATAAAACTGCAGTCGGTAAAGTTTTTCAAAAATATGGTCATCGTGAAGTTTGAGGGGATCGAAAATCCGGAGGAGGCGCAAAAATACCGGGGAGCTACCCTATGGATTCCCAGAGAAGCGGCTGTTCCACTCAAACAAAATGAGTATTATCAGGCGGACCTGATCGGACTTTCGGTGTTTGCGGAGGACGGAGCGGAATTAGGTACGCTGACGGATGTTCTGGAGACCGGAGCCAACGATGTATACGAGGTGACTTTGCCGGATAAAAAAACAGTGCTTTTGCCGGCCATTAAGGATTGCGTGAAAAGCGTGGATCCGGAGGGGGGACGCATGGTCGTTCATGTGATGGAAGGGCTGCTTGATCTGGCGACACCGAAGAAGAACGGGTGAACGATATGACAAATTTTCATATTCTGACATTGTTTCCCGATATGGTGCTGCAGGGGCTGCGCGAGAGCATCATCGGCAGAGCGGAAGCAGCGGGACATATCAGTCTGGAGGCTTTGCAGATCAGAGACTATACGCTTGATAAGCACAAAAAGGTGGACGACTATCCCTACGGCGGCGGAGCAGGGATGCTGATGCAGGCACAGCCCGTCTATGATGCTTATCTCGAGGCGGAGCGCCGGATCTCGGAGAGAAAAATGAAGGAAGGCAGACCGGATAAACGCAGAAACCGGGTAATTTATCTGACTCCTCAGGGCAATGTTTTTCATCAGGGGATGGCGAAAGAGTTTGCGGAGGAGGAAGACCTGATTTTCTTGTGCGGCCATTATGAGGGAGTTGATGAGCGGGTGTTGGAGACTATTGTGACAGATTATGTTTCCATCGGCGACTATGTGCTTACGGGAGGGGAATTGCCCGCTATGGTCATGGTGGATGCGATCGCCCGCATGGTACCCGGTGTGCTCACGAATCAGGATTCCGGGGAAATCGAATCTTTTTCCGATCATCTGTTGGAGTATCCCCAATATACAAGGCCGGAAATTTGGAACGAAAAAGCGGTGCCGCCCATTCTTTTGTCCGGCGATCACGCGAAAGTGGATGCATGGCGGTTGGAGATGGCGAAGGAGCGGACAAGGAACAGACGGCCGGATCTGTATGCGCTTTACGAGAAGGAAAATCCGGTGTCTGAGAAAAAAAGAAAATAACAATATCTTCTGCGTTTTATGCATATACATGAAATAAACGAGGTAAAGGGAGAAGTGCAGGGTCTGACATTAAGATCAGCACGACAGATTTTTTCATGGAAAAGTATAAATGCGGAGAAAGAAAGAGAGTGTGCCAAAGACCGTATCGTCATTTAGCTGTATGGCTGTCTTTGATATTGACAGTATCTGTTTTGTGGGGAAGTGTATTGTCTGTCCGGGCGGCCGGGCCGGAGATCACGACGCCGTCGGCCATTATGATAGAAGCTTCTACAGGGCAGGTTATCTACGAGAAAAATGCTGATGAGAAGAGAAGCCCCGCCAGCATTACAAAAATCATGACGATGTTAGTCATTTTCGATTATCTGGAGAACGGAAAGGTAAAACTGGAAGATGAGGTGCGCGTTTCCGCGCATGCACAGTCTATGGGCGGATCGCAGGTGTTTTTGGAGGAGGGAGAGATCCAGACTTTAGAAACGTTGATCAAATGTATCGCCGTGGCGTCCGGCAACGATGCGGCGGTGGCAGCGGCGGAATATGTGGCCGGCACGGAGGAGGAGTTTGTCTACCTGATGAACCAGAGAGCGGCGGGGCTTGGAATGGAAAATACACATTTTGAAGATTGCTGCGGTCTCACGGATTCCGACGGACACTATACGACAGCGAAAGACGTAGCTGTCATGTCCAGAGAATTGATCACGAAATATCCTAAAGTATTTGAGTATACCGGCATCTGGATGGAGGATATCATCCATACGACGAACAGGGGCTCGGAGACATTTACACTCTCCAGTACCAACAAACTGTTAAAAAGCTACGAGTGGGCCACCGGCCTAAAGACCGGCTCCACAAGCAAGGCAAAGTTCTGTCTTTCGGCCACGGCAAAAAAGGACGGTATGGAGCTGATCGCGGTAGTGATGGGAGCGGAGGAAGGGAAGACACGCTTTGCGGAGGCCATCACGCTTTTGAATTATGGCTACAGTGTCAGCCACATTTACGAAGACAAGAATGAGGATATCCTGCCGGATGTACTTATCAACGGAGCCATCGTGGAGAAGACCTCTGTGACATACGGAGGTTCCTTCCGCTATCTGGATATTACCGGACAGAATCTGGAGGGAGTGGAGAAGATTATCTCCTTGCCGGAGCAGGTGCAGGCGCCGGTGAAAGCGGGAGATGTGGCAGGAGAAGCCATTTATCTGTTGGCGGGAAATAAGCTTGGAAGCGTGCCGATCTTGTTTAAAGAAGATGTTCCGAGGGCAGTCTACCGGGATTTTGTGCGGAAAGCCTTTCAGGAGTTTTTGCTGTCTGCCTGACGGAAAGTAGACAGCGAAAAAGAGTTGTGGTATGATGGGCGATAGAAAAACAGAAGGAAAAAGCGGCATACTGCAAGACGATACGGAAAGAAAGACGGGAGGACGATAATGAAGGCATACGGCGCATGGGTGGGGACAATAGTGTTTGTGCTGTTTGTATGTCTGGTTATCGTCCTGTTCTGGGTGATGATCTGGGACACGAATCGTTTCGTCATAAAAAGATATGTGTTTCAATCGGACAAGCTGAAAAAGAACTGCCGCATCGTTTTTTTGTCTGATTTGCACAACAAAGAGTATGGTGCAGGCAATAAGCTGCTGCTGCAGGCCATAGAGGAAGCGGCGCCGGATCTGGTGATTGCAGGCGGCGATATGCTGACGGCAAAGCCGGGCGTTTCCTTTCAAAAGGCTGTTTCCTTTCTTTTGAAGTGCGGGGAGAAGTATCCTGTGTACTATGCCATCGGCAACCATGAGTACCGCATCCGGATCTATCCGGAAAATTATGGCAGGATGTATCAGGAATACATGGAAAGTTTTGCGCAAAGCAGTATCCGCTTTCTGGATAATGAAAGTTATCTTCTGCCGGAATATGGGATACGGCTCACGGGACTGACGATAGATAGAGAATACTATAAGAGGTTTGTGAAAAGAAAGATGAAGGAGGGGTATCTGCCGGAGACCATCGGCAGGGCGGATGATTCCTCGTTTCAGATCCTGTTGGCACATAATCCGGAATATTTTCCGGACTATGCGGCTTGGGGACCGGATTTGGTACTTGCGGGACATGTTCATGGCGGCGTGGCGAGAATACCGGGATTTAAAGGGGTCATTTCCCCATCCTTGCTGCTTTTTCCCCATTACGACGGCGGATTGTTCGAGGAGGCTGGCAGCCGTATGGTTCTCAGCAGAGGGCTTGGCATGCACACGATTTCCGTGAGGCTCTTTAATCCCGGAGAGTTGGTAGTTTTGGAGCTGCAGGCAGGAGAAAAGTAAAAATAATGAGAGGAAAATTATGGCAATTCCGGTAAAACTGGAGGTGTTTGAAGGGCCGCTTGATTTGCTCTTGCACCTGATCGATAAAAATAAGATAGATATCTACGATATTCCGATCACGCTGATCACGGAACAGTATCTTGATTACATCAGGCAGATGGAATCCGAAGATATGAACGTGATGAGCGAATTTCTTGTGATGGCAGCGACGCTTCTTGATATCAAATGTAAAATGCTTCTTCCGGCAGAGGTAAACGAAGAGGGAGAGGAAGAAGATCCGAGGGCGGAACTGGTGCAGAAGCTGCTTGAGTATAAGATATACAAATATATGTCGTATGAGTTGAAAGATCTGCATATGAGCGCGGAAAAGGCCTACTACAGAGCCCCCCATCTGCCCAAAGAGATCGCGGAGTATAAGCCGCCTGTGGATTACGGGGAATTGATAGGGGAGGCGACGCTTGTCAGATTAAACGAGATGTTCCGGTTTATGTTGAAGCGGCAGGAGGAAAAGATCGACCCGGTCAGAAGCAGCTTCGGAAAAATTGAAAAAGATGAGATAGATTTGGACAAGAAACAGATATACCTGCAGAACTATCTCTTAAAACATCGATATTGTTCTTTTATGGAACTGTTAGAAAAACAGAATAGTAAAATGGAAGTGATCGTGACGTTTCTGTTAGTGTTAGAGATGATGAAGATCGGAAAGATTACGATCAAGCAGGAGGAACCCTTCGGGGATATTGGAATCATCGTGAAAGAGGAACCTGTTATTACATAAAGACGCAAGAGGGATGAGAAAAAGCCGTGGAAAGAGAAAAAGCGAAAGCTGTAATAGAAGCTATTTTATTTACAATGGGGGATTCCGTGGAAATCTCCCGTCTGGCCGAAGTGATCGAACTTGACAAAAAAGTGGCGAAAGAACTTCTGGAAGAGATGAAGCAGACATATGCGGAGGATGACAGAGGGATCGAACTGATCGTTCTGGAGGATGCGGTGCAGTTGTGCACAAAAAATGAGATGTATGAGTATCTCATAAAGATTGCAAAAACACCGAGAAAGTATACGCTTTCCGATACAATGTTGGAGACCCTTTCTATCATTGCTTATAAACAGCCCGTGACAAAGTTAGATATCGAAAGAATCCGCGGCGTCAGCTGCGATTTCGCAGTAAACAGGCTGGTGGAGTACGATCTGGTGCAGGAGGTGGGAAGACTTGACGCGCCGGGGCGTCCGATGTTATTTGGAACCACGGAACAGTTCCTGCGCAGCTTCGGCGTGACGAGCTTGGGCGATCTGCCTGAGTTAAACCCTGTGCAGGTGGAGGAGTTTAGGGAACAGGCTGAAGTGGAAGCAAGACAGACGGTGGATATCTGAAATTTTGCGGCGCGTTAGGTGCGGGGAGCATGAATATATGACCCCGCGCCTGTGTTCTATCTTTTTGTTTCAGACCATATAATAGCCGTAAAGACAGACGGGAAAGATCGGTATGAAAAAGGGGAAGAGCAAGACAGCAAAACAGAAGAGGATCAGAAAATGGCTGGCGGCGGTGCTTTTAGCAGTTTTGATGACAGGGGTTGTGCCTTATGACGCAGCGCAGGCCGAGGAGACAAACCTTGATTTATACGCCCGGGGAGCGGTGTTGATGGACGCCGATTCCGGGCGTGTTTTATATGGAAAAGAGGAAGATACCGTGCTGCCTATGGCGAGCACCACAAAGATCATGACTTGTATTTTGGCGCTTGAGAGGGGAAATTTGGAGGATGAGGCCGAGGCTTCTGCCTATGCGGCCTCGCAGCCTCAGGTTCATCTGGGGATGCGTAAGGGAGAGCGGTTTTATCTGAAAGATCTGTTATATTCTCTGATGTTGGAATCTCACAATGATTCCGCAGTGGTTATCGCGGAGCATATCGGCGGTTCGGTGGAAGGATTCGCAAAGTTGATGAATGAAAAAGCCAAGGAGATCGGATGTACGGATACGCATTTTATCACGCCGAACGGACTGGATGCAGAGGAAGTCGTTGACGGAATCCAAGTGCGCCATTCCACCACGGCGAAAGATTTGGCGCGGATCATGCGTTACTGTATTATGATATCGCCGCAGAAGGAAATGTTTTTGGAGATCACAAGGACGGCGAATTATGGTTTTGCCAACAGGCAGGGTAACCGCAGTTACAGCTGTACTAATCATAATGCGTTCCTCAGCATGATGGACGGTGCGCTCTCCGGAAAGACCGGCTTTACCGGCGGAGCAGGCTATTGTTATGTCGGGGCGCTCAGGCGGGGTGAGCGTACTTTTGTCGTGGCTCTTTTAGCCTGCGGTTGGCCAAATCACCGGACTTACAAGTGGATCGACACAAGAAAGCTGATGGAATACGGTATAAAAAACTATGCCTATCAAAATATTTACAGAGAAGTTCCTCAGGTAGTGATAAAGGTCAACGAGGGAGCACCGGAAGGAGAGAGGTACGATCCTTATGCGGAAGTGACGGTGGAAGCGGAGATTAAGGAGATGGAAAAAGGGCAGGAAGAGGAACTTAATGTTTTGCTGTCTGCGGAGGATGAAGTAAAAATCGACGTTTTTTATGTGGAAGAGCTGGAGGCACCGGTGTCGAAGGGAACGAAAGCGGGAGGAATAGTGTATAAGGTGAACGGGGAAGCAATAAAAGAGTATGAACTGATTTTGAGCGGAGATGTCGCACGGAAGGATCTGCCTTATATGGGGAAGTATATTTTGCAGGAGTTTTTGTTGGCGGGATAACCGGTGAGATAACGGGCTATACATTTTGGACTGCCTGATGTATAATTCTGGAAGATACTTTGTTGTGACAATGGATATACCAAAGGAGAAGAGGAATGAAAAAGCGATGGTGGCTGATGTTTGGAAACGATCTTGTGTTGATTCTTTTCGGGGCGGCTGTAGGTTTTTTTGCCTTGATGTTAGTGCACTTTCTCCCGGTGGAACCTATGAGAGAGCATGCATTCTGGTCACTGGAAATGATTGAAAATGAGTTTGGAAATGAACTTTCCGTGACCGGATATCCCGCTACAATGAAAGGGAATTTTACGGATTGTCTGATGATTCAGCACGCAGTTTACCGGTCGGAGAACCATAGCGTATTGGAGCAGGTGACGCATATGTACCGGGGGGAATCCTATCAGGGTGAGGAAGACGGCTGGCAGCCCGGGCGTTCCCTGAGCGATTACCTGAGAGGCGTACCACAGCCCAGAGAGGTGGAGTATGGCCGTTACTGGCATGGGTATTTGGTGGTCTTGAAGCCATTGCTTTTTTTGACGTCTTTTAATACGATAAGGCTTCTTAACTCTGCGCTGCTGCTTTTTTTGGCGGGAATGGTTGTGGCAGGGTTGTGCAAAAAGAATGCGTCTGCTCTGGCTAAGGTTTTTTTATTGGCGCTTTCTTTTTTGTTCTTTTCAAGCAGCTATGCTTCTTTGTCCCTCAGTATATGTCTGTATCTCATGTTGGCGCTCATTCTGGTACAACTGCAGTTTGACGACAGGCTTTCGAAGAAAAAAACGTATGGGTACTTTTTCCTGCTGGCCGGGATGGCTACGTCCTATTTTGATTTTCTGACTTATCCGCTGATCACGCTGGTGTTTCCTCTGTGTGTGTATCTGTATCTGCATGACGATTGCGGAGGGGCAAAAGGTACGGTAGTCCGTATGTTTGGGTACAGCGCAAGGTGGTTGGAGGGATATCTGGGGCTGTGGGCGATGAAATGGATCCTTACAGACCTTCTCACGGGCAGTTTTGTCATCCGTGACGCGTTGGACACACTGGGCAACAGAACCGACAGTGCAGATGGATATTCCAGAATCGGAGGCTTTTTCAGTGTAGTCTGGAAGAATATGCAGCCTTACGCGAACTGGTGTTATGTTCTGGTCGTGGGGATCGGTGCTGCACTGCTTGCGGCCGGTATGGTGCGCTGCGGCGTCAGGTGGAAAAATTGGAGGAAAGCAGTGCCTTATATTATTTTGGCACTATATCCTTTCGGCTGGTTTTTCGCCGCCCAGAATCATTCGGCTGAACACTGGCAGTTTACTTGCCGCATCATGGCGTGCACTCCGTTTGCATTGTATGCGGGATGCTTGAAAATGCTGGGGACGTCGGAGGAGTGTTCTGAAATCAGAAAAGAGGAGGAGCAGTAGAATATGTGTAAATACAAAGGACAGATTTTTCTGTTATGCCTCTTTTTGACAGGGCTGCTGACAGTGTTTCCTTATGGGGCTCATTTGGATCAGAAACCGGAACAGGAAATCTTATATTCCAATATAAAAATGTATCTCGGATATTTCGGCGAGGAGGAGGGCGGATTCTATCAAAAGCTGGATGCCGCCGGAATCATTGACATAGCGGACAGCATAGAAAAGGATCATGGAATGGCTGTATATTATCCGGTATTCTGGATATTTCATGTCGATCAGGTTTCCACGTTTTATGGCAATATCGTATGGCATGTGTACATATATTTCTTGGTGTTTTGCGGCGTTGCGGCACTGTTTTTGCTGTTAAAGGAAATGTTTGGCAGTTTTAAAATTGCGGCGCCATCAACAGCCATGTTCTTTTTTACACCGAGAATATTTGGGGAAAGCCATTATAATAATAAAGATATGGTATTGCTCTCATTGGTTCTGTGCGTATTTTATTTCGGATGGAAATTGTTGAAGGAAAGATCATGGAAATATGTCGTTGCTTTTTCACTGGCGGGCAGTCTTGCCGCAAATATGAAAGTAATAGGCATATTTATATGGGGGCTTGTGGGACTGTATGCTTTATCTGTTATTTTCTATGAGCGACGTTTTGACCGTAAAATGTTTGGCAAAATGATTACGTGCATTTTTCTGACAGGAGCTTTTTTTGCCGCACTCACGCCGGCATGCTGGGACGGATTACGGGAGTTCCTTGTTTACCTTTTGGAGAGCGCAAAAAATTTCAGATGGAATGATTACATTTTTTTTGAAGGAACTATGTATAACAAAAGCATAACCGGAATCCCGAGAAAATATCTTCCGGTCATAATTTTGCTGACAGTTCCGGTAGGAATATTGTTGTTGGCTTTGATGGGGATGTTCATCGTTGTTTTCCGATTGTGCAAAAAGCCCGCAGAGTTTTTCGGAAACGCAGGTTACAGTTTTATTATGATCCTTGCGGGTGCAGTTCCGCTGGCCTATGCCGTTCTTTCAGGAACTCCTGTATATAATGGGTGGCGTCATTTCTATTTCTGCTATGCTTCAGCGATAATAGCGGTTTCCTGGGGCGTTTCTCTTTTGCTTCGCGTGGCACAAAAGTACCAAAAACGTCTTTGGGCAGATGTTGTATTAGCTGTATATATTGGGATTTTGGCGGTGGGGATCGCGGTCAATTATCCGCAGGAATATGCTTATTACAATTTTTTGGCAGGGGAAGATATAGAAAGCAAATATGAACTGGATTACTGGGACATGTCTTTTAAACAGGCGTACGGTATGATTTTGAAACATGCTGCGGAAGAGGACGTGAAGATGAAGATCGGTACTATCAGCAACCCGGCGTTTTGGGGGCTTGAAGCTCAGCTTGAAGCGATGCCGGAAGAACGGCGTATGCGGGTCGGTTTATGTGATGAGTGGCAGGATGCAGAGTATTTGATTATAAATCCTACATATGCACATATGTATGGATCCGGCGAATATGAGTGGATCAAACAAAATTACAGACTGGTGGACGTCATTTCTTCTTACGGGAATGCAATATGTGAGATATATCAGAAATAGCGGATGAAGGATTTTTTGTTCGTCAAAAAGAAAGAACAGATGTTGTTTTTCCTTGTATTTTTTGAAAAATTCTGTTGGTTTTTTGAAAAACCTGTGCTATACTAATCGAGTATGCAACATGGGGGATTTTGGTCCTCCACTCAGGTAGTTATTATTTTTTATTATAAATGGAGGAAGAAATATGGGCACTACTTCAAAAGCGAGCCAAAGAATTACAGCTTTGCTCGATGAAAACAGTTTCGTTGAGATCGGTGCACGCGTGACAGCGAGAGCGACTGATTTTGATCTGAAACAGGCAGAGACTCCTTCAGACGGTGTTATTACCGGATATGGAGTGATTGACGGTAATCTTGTGTATGTCTACAGTCAGGACGCAGCCGTATTAAACGGTTCAATCGGCGAAATGCATGCCAAAAAGATTACAAACCTCTATGATCTGGCAATGAAGACCGGAGCTCCGGTGATTGGATTGATCGATTCTGCCGGACTGAGATTACAGGAAGGCGCCGATGCCCTCAACGCATTCGGCGAGATTTATAGCAGACAGGTTACTGCCAGCGGGATGATTCCTCAGATCACAGCGATCTTCGGAAACTGCGGTGGCGGTCTTGCTGTGTTCCCGACACTGACAGACTTCACCTTTATGGAGAAAACAAGCGCAAAACTTTTTGTGAATTCTCCCAATGCTATCGACGGAAACGAGATCGGCAAATGCGATACTTCCGCGGCGGCTTTCCAGAGTGAAGAGGCAGGTATTGTGGATGTGGTGGCAGAGGAAAACGAGATTTACGCAAAGATCCGCGAATTGATCGGTTTCCTGCCGGCTAACTGTGACGACGAAGCGGTTGCAGACTGCGACGATGATTTGAACAGGGCATCTGCAGAACTGGCAAACTGTGTGGGTGATACGGCTATCGCACTTTCCCAGATCGCAGACGACGGCGTATTCTTTGAGACAAAAGCGGACTACGGCAAGAATATGGTGACAGGCTTTATCCGTCTCGACGGCATCACAGTGGGATGTGTTGCAAACCGTACGGAAGTTTGCGACGAGGAAGGCAATGCAGTGGAGAAATTTGACGCTGTACTGTCCACCAGAGGCTGCGAAAAGGCTGCTTCCTTTGTGAAGTTCTGCGATGCTTTTGAGATTCCGGTTCTCACGCTCACCAACGTAAAAGGTTATGCTTCGACCAAATGTGCGGAGAGAGGCATGGCGAAGGCCGTGGCGAAAATGACGGCGGCATTCGCGGAGGCGACCGTGCCGAAGATCAATGTGATCATCGGACAGGCATACGGCAGCGCTTATGTTGCGATGAACTCCAAGGCGATCGGTGCGGATATAACTTTCGCTTGGCCTACGGCTGAGATCGGCTCTATGGATGCGAAACATGCGGCGCAGATCATGTACGACGGAAAAGGCGCAGATGTGATAAATGAAAAGGCGGCGGAGTATGCGAAGCTTCAGGCAAGCGTACAGGGCGCGGCGAGAAGAGGCTATGTGGACAGCATTATCGAGGCGGCGGACACAAGAAAATATGTGATAGGTGCGTTTGAAATGCTTTATACAAAGAAACAAGACTGCCCGGATAAGAAACATGGAACAGTCTAGAAAGGATGCTTCATATATGAAAAAGAAACTTTTAATATGTCTTGCCATGCTTGTCTGCATCTTTAGTTTAACAGCCTGCGGCAAAGAGATGACAGAGAACAGTTTCATCACGAAGGACGAGGCGAAAGCGGCGGCGGAAGCGGTGGGTGAATCTCTTGCGGAGACGCAGAAAATGCTTGACGCTTACGGTTTAAGCATGTTGGAGTATGTGGAAATGAGCGGCGGCAGTGCAGAGGATGCCGCGGTAATCATCGCCGCTATGGACAGTTGGAACAGTGCGGCAAAGGAATTTGGCAATTTTGTTTCTGTCTTGAGTGATGAGACTGAGATCACGATCACCGAGGATAAGGTTGATGCAACCGTAAAGATTCAGTGCGATAAAGTCTACAAAGGCAATAAGCAGAGGACGGCAACGATCGAAGTCGTCATGACGGAAAAAGGTTATGACAGCATTACCGTTTCCACAGATTACGATATGAGCGAACTGATGACGAAAGCGGCGCTGAATACGCTGCTCGGCATGGGAACCGTATTTGCGGTGCTGATTCTGATCTACGGATTGATTTCCTGCTTTAACTTTATTCCGAAGATCCAGAAAAAGTTCCAGAAGAAACCGGTTGAAGCAGAGAGCACACAGGCGGCAGTAAAGACAGTGCAGCCGGCGGTCGTGGAAGAAGAGACGGATGACACAGAGCTGGTAGCGGTAATTGCAGCGGCGATTGCAGCAAGTGAAGGCGCTGCATCGGCGGACGGCTATGTAGTAAGGTCTATTATCAGACGATAGTAAGATTATGATTAAGGAAAAGGATTTCCGAAATATCCGGAAATCGGTAAAATAAAAATAGACTCATAAATTCAGGAGGAATCAAGATGAAAAATTATACAATTACCGTTAACGGCAACGTATATGATGTAGTAGTAGAAGAGGGAGCATCCACAGGTGCAGCGCCCAAGGCAGCACCTGCAGCGCCCAAAGCAGCACCGAAAGCGGCTCCCGCTGCACCAAAGGCAGCAAGTGCAGGAGCAGGCAGCGTGAAGATCGAAGCGGGTGCGGCAGGCAAAGTGTTCAAGATCGAAGCGAGTGTAGGTCAGGCAGTGAAGAAGGGCGATGCAGTGGTAATTGTGGAGGCTATGAAGATGGAGATCCCTGTTGTTGCGCCGCAGGACGGCACTGTTGCTAGCATTGATGTGGCTGTAGGTGATCCTGTTGAAGCCGGCGCACTGTTGGCAACATTAAACTGATCTGTACAGGCACGGTAGTGTAAAAAACGACAGGAGGTTAAGAAATGGAGTATATTACAACTACACTGGACAATCTGGTTCATCAGACTGCGTTTTTCAATTTGACATGGGGAAACTATGTGATGATCGTTGTTGCCTGTGTATTTCTGTATCTCGCGATTGCCAGGGGATTTGAGCCATTACTTCTTACCCCGATCGCATTTGGTATGCTGCTTGTCAATATTTATCCGGATATTATGATGAGTATTGAAGAATCGGCCAACGGCGCCGGCGGCTTACTGTATTATTTCTATTTACTGGATGAGTGGGCGATCCTGCCGTCCCTGATTTTCATGGGCGTGGGAGCGATGACGGACTTCGGTCCCCTGATCGCCAATCCAAAGAGCTTTTTGTTAGGCGCAGCGGCGCAGTTCGGTATTTTCATGGCTTACTTCGGAGCAATCTGGATGGGCTTTAATGACAAAGCCGCGGCGGCTATTTCCATCATCGGCGGCGCAGACGGCCCGACTTCCATTTTCCTTGCAGGAAAATTGGGACAGACAGGGCTTCTCGGACCGATCGCAGTGGCGGCGTATTCCTATATGTCACTGGTACCGATCATTCAGCCGCCTATTATGAAACTGCTTACGACAAAAAAAGAACGTCAGATCAAGATGGCGCAGCTTCGTCCGGTTTCCAAACTGGAGAAGATCCTGTTCCCGATCATCGTTACGATCGTTGTATGTATGATTCTTCCCACAACGGCTCCTCTGGTTGGTATGCTGATGCTCGGCAACCTGTTCCGTGAGTCCGGCGTGGTGAGACAGCTGCAGGAGACTGCTTCCAACGCGATGATGTATATCGTGGTTATTCTGCTTGGTACTTCCGTGGGCGCGACTACTTCCGCAGAGGCATTCTTGAACTGGGATACGATCAAGATCGTTATCCTCGGTCTGGTGGCGTTTGCTTTCGGCACGGCGGCCGGTGTGCTCTTCGGTAAGCTGATGTGCAAGCTGACACATGGCAAGGTAAATCCTTTGATCGGTTCTGCAGGCGTATCTGCAGTGCCTATGGCAGCCAGAGTTTCCCAAAAGGTCGGAGCTGAAGAAGATCCTACGAACTTCCTGCTGATGCACGCTATGGGACCCAACGTTGCCGGCGTTATCGGTACGGCGGTTGCAGCCGGAACCTTTATGGCTATCTTCGGTGTATTTTAAGCTTGTGCATGAGGTATAGAGCGCATTGCTTATTCAGCTAAATAATAAAATGGAGGAAATAAAATGTCAGAACAAATTAAAAAACCGGTTGGAATTACCGAGACAATACTTCGTGATGCCCACCAGTCTCTGATCGCTACGAGAATGCCTACCGATCTGATGCTTCCGATTGTGGAAACCATGGATAAAGTCGGCTATCATTCCGTAGAGTGCTGGGGCGGCGCTACTTTTGATGCATCTTTAAGATTTCTTAAAGAAGATCCGTGGGAGAGACTTCGTAAACTGAGAGACGGTTTTAAAAACACAAAGCTTCAGATGTTGTTCAGAGGGCAGAACATCCTCGGTTACAGACCTTATGCGGATGACGTAGTAGACAGCTTCGTTGAGAAATCTATTGCCAACGGTATTGATATCATTCGTATTTTCGACTGCCTGAATGATTTGAGAAACTTGCAGGAAGCGGTAAACGCAACCAACAAGATCAAGGCGAGAGAGGGCAGAGGCCATGCGCAGATTGCTCTTTCCTACACGCTGGGTGATGCCTATACGTTAGAATACTGGGTGGATACAGCAAAGAAGATCGAGGAGATGGGCGCAGATTCCATCTGTATCAAAGATATGGCAGGACTGCTTGTTCCCTATAAAGCGGCGGAACTGATCGGCGCTATGAAAGAGGCTACAAAGCTTCCCATTCAGCTTCATACCCACTACACATCAGGTGTTGCCAGCATGACTTATCTGAAGGCAGTAGAGGCGGGCGTGGACGTGATCGACTGTGCTATTTCTCCCTTTGCACTCGGTACTTCCCAGCCGGCTACGGAAGTTATGGTGGAGACCTTTAAGGGAACACCTTATGACACGGGATTTGACCAGAATCTGCTGGCAGAGATCGCAGATTACTTCAGACCTTACAGAGAAAAATGTCTGGAGACAGGACTGCTCAGCCCGAAGGTACTCGGCGTGAATATCAAGACACTGTTATATCAGGTACCCGGCGGTATGCTCTCCAACATGGTGAGCCAGTTGAAGGAGCAGAATGCGGAAGACAAGTACGAGGATGTGCTGCGCGAGATTCCGAACGTTCGTAAAGATCTCGGTGAGCCGCCTCTGGTTACCCCTTCTTCCCAGATCGTAGGTACGCAGGCAGTGTTTAACGTGCTGATGGGCGAGAGATATAAAATGGCTACCAAGGAGACGAAAGCTGTTCTGCGCGGTGAGTACGGCCAGACTATCAAACCTATGAGTCAGGAAGTGATCGATAAGGTTATTCCGGGCGAGGAGAGAATCACCTGCAGACCTGCAGACCTGATTGAGAACGAGATGGATAAGCTGGAAGCCGAAATGAAAGAGTGGAAGCAGCAGGATGAAGACGTACTGTCCTATGCGCTGTTCCCTCAGGTTGCTATCGACTTCTTCAAGTACCGTCAGGCACAGCAGGAGAAAGTGGATCTGTCTCAGGCGGATACAAAGAACGGCGCTTATCCGGTTTAATACCGGGACTGTGCTGCGGCGGATAAAAAGTACACATGAAAATCTGATATTAAAAAATTGAAACAGCCTGCCGGTTTTGGCAGGCTGTTTTTGCTGACAGCTGCTTTTGAAGAGTTTGATAGCAAAAAATCCAAGTTAGCATGCAGAATTTGGCAAAAATTGATAAAAAATTGCAAGAATTATGGCATATTTGTGTTGACAATGATGATAAAAAGGATTTATAATAACAAGTGTTATTAAGTTGTATCGGGTGTCAGAAAAGGGGGTATATATGCCACGTAAGGAATCTATAACAAAGAAAGAGATCGCGGCGGCAGCTTTTCGGATGACAAGAAGCGAGGGGCTTAGCGAGGTGACGGCAAGGAAACTGGCTGCTGCTGCGGGGTGTTCCACACAGCCGATTTTTCGGGTATATCGGAATATGGAGGAAGTGCAGACTGACGTTCTGGAACAGGCCACAGTATTTTTTCAAGAATTTTATGATAATTATCCGAAGAGTCAGGCGGTACCTTTTGTCAATCTGGGGCTTGCTTACATAAGCTTCGCACAGAAAGAAGGCAATTTGTTTCAAGCGATGTTTTTAAACGGAGACAGAAAAGGAAAGACCCTGTATGAACTGTTGAACGGAACGAAAGGGAATGTCCTGCGTGAGATCGGCAAAGCGAAAGCGGAAGGGTGCAAAGATCCTCAGGGCCTGTTTATGAAAATGTGGATCTTTATCCACGGGGCGGCTTGTATGGCGATCACGGGAGACTATGATCTGGGTATTACGGAGACGGTAGGGCAGCTTGTGGATGCTTACCGGGCGTTCCGGTGATTTCTAAAGAGAAATGCGGGCGGGCGTTCCGGCCTGAGGAGCGGAATTTATGGGAAAAAGAGATTTTATGGCGGATATGGGCGATCAATTCAGCCGGATGAGCAAAAGTCAGAAGGTGATTGCATCCTATATATCCGATCATTATGACGAAGCGGTTTTTATGACGGCGGCAAAACTGGGAGAGACGCTGCATATCAGCGAGTCTACGGTAGTGCGTTTTGCGTTGATGTTAGGCTACGAAGGGTACCCGGAGTTTCAGCAGGCGCTGGCAGGCTGGGTGAAAGAACAGCTCACCGGGATCCAGCGGATGGGCGTGAAATATGCGGGAAATACCCAGTCGGAAGTTCTGACTTCTGTGATGCAGTCGGATATGGATAAGATACGCGACACAATAGAACATTTGGATACGTCTTCTTTCGATACGGCGGTGGATATTATTTTGAAGGCAAGAAAGGTTTATATTTCAGGGATCAGAAGCTGCGAACCGCTGGCGGATTTTTTGTGTTTTTACCTGAATATGATGCGGGGCGAAGTGTCATGTATCAAGACGACGAGCATGAGCGAAACTTTTGAACAAATGCTGTGGATCAATGAGAGAGATGCCTTTATCGGCATCAGTTTTCCGCGTTATTCTATGAGAACCCTGAAAGCTATGGAGTTCGCCAACGACAGAAACGCAAAGGTAATCTGTCTGACGGACAGTATCCATTCTCCCATGTGCATGTATTCCTCCTGCAATCTGTTTGCGCGAAGCGATATGGTTTCTATTGTGGATTCGTTAGTGGCCCCGCTCAGCGTAATTAACGCGCTGGTGGTGGCCATGTGTTTAAGGCGTCCTGCGGAAGTGAAAAACAGCCTGCACACGCTGGAAGAAGTATGGAACAGCTATCAGGTTTACTTGAACGATGAGATCAATTTCATCGATGAGGAACCGATGTTAAACTATCCTCTCAGAAAAGAAGGAGGAAAGCCATGAGTCAGGTTATCGTAGTTGGCGGTGGAGCGGCAGGGATGATGGCGGCATATGCTTCCGCGGCCTCGGGACATCAGGTTGTCTTATTAGAAAAGAACGAAAAACTCGGAAAAAAGATATACATCACAGGTAAGGGAAGATGCAATGTGACAAACGCCGCCGATAAGGAGCAGTTTTTTCGGAATATTGTCTCAAACAGCAAATTTTTATACAGCAGTATATATCAGTTTGATAATCAGGCGATGGCGGATTTTTTGGAGGAGTACGGCTGTCTGGTGAAAACAGAGCGGGGCGGACGCGTTTTTCCGGTGTCGGATCATGCCTCCGATGTGACCGGAGCCCTGCAGAGGGCGTTGAAAGAAATGTATGTGGACGTGCGCCTCAAGACGGAAGTGAAAGGTCTGTTGATAAAAGAGGGAGATCGGGAGAGAGAAAGACAGGAGCAGAAAGAAGAAAAGCAGGAGAGAAAGGCGGATGTTAAGATTCGGGGCGTGCTTTTGAAAAACGGGAAGAAAATAGAAGCGGATGCGGTGATTTTGGCATGCGGAGGACTTTCTTATCCTACCACCGGTTCCGATGGAGCGGGTTACAGGCTGGCCGTTCAGGCAGGGCATTCGGTGACGCCCTGCTTACCGGCGTTGGTGCCCTTTGAAGTAAAGGAGAAGTGGTGCAAAAGACTGCAGGGACTTTCCATGAAAAATGTGGAGATGACGCTTTTTATGGAGGGAGAGACAAAACCTGTATATAAGGGCTTCGGTGAGATGCTGTTCACCCATTTCGGCGTCAGCGGTCCGTTGGTTTTGAGCGCCAGCAGTTATTACTGCAAATGTGCGGGAAAATTCGTTTCGGTTGAGAAGGATGATGGAGACCGCGGAGATTTGCTGCATAAGGAGATGAACGTTCCACAGGCAAAGCTTCTGTTTAACTTAAAACCCGCCTTGGATGAGGAAGCGTTAGATAAACGGGTGCTGCGGGACTTTGAAGAAAAATCCCGCAAATCTTTCAAAAATGCGCTGGGCGGTCTGTTTCCGGCAAAGCTTATTCCGGTTATCGTGGAGCTTTCCGGTATTGACGGAGAGAAAAGGGTGTATGACGTGACAAGGGAAGAGCGGAAAAATTTTGTTCACTTGATTCAAAATCTGCCGCTTACGGTGACGGGCACAAGAGGATTCGGGGAAGCGATCATTACGCAGGGAGGCATTTCGGTGTCTGAAGTGAATCCTTCTACGATGGAATCAAAGCTTTGCGCCGGTCTCTACTTTGCGGGAGAGATGTTGGATATCGACGCACTGACCGGAGGATACAATCTGCAGCTTGCCTGGTCTACCGGGCATTTGGCGGGAATCAGCGTGGAATTTTAGACAGAGAAAACAGGAGGACGGACATGTATAATATTGCTATTGACGGTCCGGCGGGAGCCGGGAAGAGCACGATCGCAAAGCAGATCGCAAAGAGGAAAGGTTATATATATGTGGATACCGGGGCGATGTACCGGGCGATGGCTCTGTTTCTGATCGATAATCATATTTCTCCGGAGGAATCGGAGAAGATCAGTCGGAAATGTCTGGAGGCGGATATTTCCATTGTGTATGAAAACGGAGAACAAGTGGTTTTGCTGAACGGAAGAAATGTCAATGGACTGATCCGGACAGAACAAGTCGGCAGCATGGCTTCCGCATCTTCGGTCAATGGGGATGTGCGGAAAAAACTGGTGGAACTGCAGCAGAAACTGGCAAAGGAAGCGGATGTAGTCATGGATGGACGGGATATAGGGACTTGTGTGCTGCCGGATGCCGATCTGAAAATCTATCTGACGGCCAGCAGTGATGTGCGGGCGAAACGCCGCTATGATGAATTGATTGCCAGAGGAGAAGAATGTGACATTGGTGTCATAAAGAGAGATATCGAGGAGCGGGATTACCGGGACATGCATCGGGATATTTCACCCCTCAAACAGGCGGAGGATGCGCGGCTTGTGGACTCTTCGGATATGACGATCGAAGAGGTGATAGAAAAGATCATGGGAATGTGCGTTTGAGCGCCATAGGGAAAACAGAATTACATGGATGAGAATGGAGAACGGGATGGAGGTAAAACTGGCAAAATCCGCAGGCTTTTGCTTTGGCGTGAAGCGGGCGGTGGAAACGGTATATGAACAGATAGAAAAACAGAAGACGGCAAAGAAAAAACTGCCGATCTACACTTACGGGCCCATCATCCACAACGAACAGGTGGTAAAAGATCTGGAAGAAAAAGGTGTGAGAGTTCTGGAGAGCAGGGAGGAACTGGAAACTTTGAGGGAGGGCATCGTTGTGATCAGATCCCACGGGATCGGCAAGGATATTTGTGAATTAATAGAAAAGAAAGGTATGGTCTGTGTGGACGCCACCTGTCCTTTTGTGAAAAGGATCCACAATATTGTGGAGAGGGAAAGTGAAAACGGAAAACAGATCTTGATCATCGGAAACCCCGGACACCCAGAAGTTGAGGGCATCAGAGGCTGGTGCAGTACCCCGGCCCTCACGGTGGAATCGGAGGAAGAGATGGCAAATTTGCCGGTAGAAAATGGAAAAGAAGTTTGTGTAGTTTCGCAAACGACATTTAACTACAATAAATTTCAAGATTTAGTTGAAATTTTGAAAAAGAGCGGGTATAATAGTAGTGTTGTGAATACTATATGTAATGCGACTGAGGAGAGGCAGACAGAAGCGAAGGAAATAGCCTCTGAAGCTGATGTTATGATAGTTATAGGTGGAGCACACAGTTCCAATACAAGAAAGCTGTATGAGATATGCAGTAAGGAGTGTGCTAAAACTTGTTTTATACAGTCACTTGCAGACCTGAAGTTGGAGCTTTCGGAATCAGTGCGCCTGGTGGGTATTACAGCAGGGGCGTCTACCCCAAATAATATTATTGAGGAGGTTCAAAATTATGTCAGAAATGAATTTTGAACAAATGATCGATGCATCATTTAAGACAATACATACGGGAGAGGTAGTCGAAGGCACAGTCATTGATGTTAAACCAGATGAAGCTGTTATCAATATTGGCTATAAGGCGGATGGTATTTTGACCAGAAACGAATATACCAATGAATCCGGTCTTGATATGACAACCGTGCTGAAAATCGGCGATACCATGGACGTAAAGGTATTGAAGGTAAACGACGGTGAGGGACAGGTTACTCTCTCTTACAAGAGATTAGCGATCGACCGCGGCAATAAGCGGATCGAGGAAGCTTTCAACAACAAGGAAGTGCTGACCGCGCCGGTTGCGGAAGTGTTGAGCGGCGGTCTGTGCGTGGTTGTGGATGAAGTGAGAATATTCATTCCGGCAAGCCTTGTATCCGATACTTATGAAAAAGATTTAAACAAGTATGCAGGACAGGAGATCCGTTTTGTCGTGACGGAGTACAATCCTAAGAGAAGAAGATATATCGGCGACAGAAAGCAGCTCATTGTAGCTGAAAAAGCGATCAAGCAGAAAGAGCTGTTCGAGCGGATAAGTGAGGGCGATATTGTCGAGGGCGTTGTGAAGAATGTGACAGATTTCGGTGCATTTATTGATCTCGGCGGCGCGGACGGCCTGCTTCATATTTCCGAGATGTCATGGGGCAGAGTGGAGAATCCGAAGAAAGTATTCAAAGTGGGTGAGACACAGAGAGTATTGATCAAGGAAATCTCCGGCAATAAGATTGCGCTCAGCTTGAAATTTGCTGATTCCAACCCTTGGAGGGATGCTGCTGAGAAGTATGCTATCGGCAATGTGGTGACAGGAAAAGTTGCAAGAATGACAGACTTTGGCGCTTTCATTGAACTTGAAACCGGAATTGATGCGCTGCTGCATGTTTCCCAGATTTCCAAAGAGCACATCGAGAAACCGTCTGATGTTTTGAAGACCGGAGAAGAAGTGACAGCTAAAGTGGTTGATTTCAACGAAGAAGATAGAAAAATCAGCCTGAGTATCAAGGCACTTCTCGCGCCGGAACCGGCATCTGAAGCAAGAGCAGCGTCTGCGGAAGATGATGATGCGGATGTGGTATCGGTTGATATTGAAGCAGTAATTGCAAGTCAGGCAGAGGAAGACGAAGAATAAAGAAAAGAAGAGGGGCTGTCTGGAAGTGACAGCCCTTTTATCATCTTAAATTTATTATGAAAGGTGGATTCACTATGACGTATGATTATGAGTACTTCAAAAAGGCAATGTATGATCTGACAAAGATCGATTTGGATGCCTATAAGGAAAAACAGATGAAGCGCCGCATTGATACTTTGATCAGCAAACATAGATATAAAGGGTATCAGGATTACATTGCCGCGATCAAAACAGATAAAGATCTGATGGATGAGTTTCTGGGTTATATGACAATCAACGTTTCTGAGTTCTACCGTGATCCGTTGCAGTGGCAGTTTTTGGACAGAGAGGTGTTCCCCGAGCTGATCAGGAAATTCGGAAAGAATTTAAAGATCTGGAGTGCGGCGTGTTCCACCGGTGACGAGCCTTATTCCCTTGTCATGGCTCTCTCGAAACATCTTCCGCTTTCAAATATTAAAATTTATGCGACCGATCTTGATAATCAGATTCTGGAAAAGGCGAAAGTCGGCCTTTATGCGGAAAAGAGCCTTACAGGTGTGCCGAAAGATCTGAAATCAAAATATTTTACAAAGGTGGGAAGTTCCTACAGGATTTCTGATGAGATCAAGAAGTGTGTTACCTTTAAACAGCATAATCTGATTAAAGACAGATACGAAATGGGTTATCACATGATCGTTTGCAGGAATGTACTTATCTATTTTACAGAGGAAGCAAAAGACGACGTATTTGCAAAATATTATAAGTCCCTTGTGTCCGGCGGTATTCTGTTTATCGGCAGCACAGAGCAGATCATGAATTATAAAGAGTTGGGCTATGAGCGGAAAGGGTCTTTCTTCTACACAAAACCGTAAGGAAATAAATATAAGAAGCGGGGCTCATAAGGCGGCAGGCCGGAAATCAGAAAATAGGTTTCCGGTCTTTATTTTTTCTCTTGATATGCCGATATTCTTTATAATAGCATGCTTGTCAAAATGCTTACAGGAAAGGAGTCCGTACAGTATGGCAATCAACGTAAATGTAAAATTGAATGGAAGAAGTACAGAACCGGAGTTTCAGACAGGGAAGTTTGGCTCGGTCAGCGTATCCGGCAGAAAACAGGATAAAGAAAACAAAGAAAACGGATCGTTTATGTTAAACGGTCAGTTTGATCCGATTGAACAGAGGAAAGCATTTGCTAAAAAGCAGGCCTATAAGATCGTGAAGGATGCTCTTGCCAACGAATTAAAAATGGATGCGGATGTGCAGGAATACAAAGATCACGCGGAAAGGCTTCAGGCCGATTTGGACAAGGCGCAGGAGGAGATTGGAAAGCTGAATGCAAGACAGGAAGAACTGCGTGAAAACGGAGTGGCGGAAGACGATGAGGAAATGTTGGCGTTAGAACGCCATAAAAAACCCTATGAGGATATTATATACAAGGCGGAAACAGGTATTATTTCAGATAATGCGGTGGTTCGCGGGACAAGATTGGCGAGACTGAAAAAAGACCCTATCCGCAAGGCACAGAATGAGAGAGACGATATGCTTGCCGCGGCCAGTAAAGAAGTGATGGGCATGCTGGTGGATGAAGCAAAAGATCATATGGATGAGAAATCTGAGGAGATCAAAGAGAAGGCGGAAGAGAAGAAAGAGGAACGAGAAAAAGAGCAGGAGAAACTGGATGCCGCAAAGGAAGAGTCCGTGACACAAGAACCTGCGATAGAAAAACCCGTGGCAGAAGCGATGGTGCAGCTTGATACGCAGAAAGAGGACTATCAGCGGGAGATCGAGGAGATGATGCGCAAAATGAAACTGATGACAGAGGATATCAAAGGAATCAAAGTGGATGAGGCCTTTTAATACACCTCCGCCATCATCTGCAGAATATGCTCCGCATAGCGAGAAAAAGTATCCCGACTGGTTTTGATGTCGTCGGTCAACTCAAAAAAGAGTTCCTTGCTCTTGTAGTCTCGCTTGAAAAAGGGCTGTACCAACAAATCCCATTGGGGGAGATAAGAAGAATATTTTCTGGTGTAACAGTTCTCCGCAGTAGCCCGTGTGCGGTATTCTTTGCCGACGTAGGAGGAGACGGATTTATGGACCGCCATATCTTCGTCGGCAAGATAGTAATAATCTTTGTAGGAAGCATAAAAATATTTCATTTCTTCCCGGTAGATAGGAACGCGGAATGTGGCGTATTTGCCTTCCGCGTTGAAATAACAAGAGTTTGCGTGGAACCGGATGGGAGCCGGCAGCGCTGTAGGCAGGGAAACTTTTAAAAGAAGTTCCTGTTTTTCCGCGCCAAAATAATCGGTATAGGTGTTTGCCTGTACTTTTTTTGCTTTCAGCGGTCTATTGAACATATCATAGTAAGCGAGGACCGGAAGGATCCGTATCAGCCCTCTGATATCGTCCGCATTGTGCAGAAGAAGCAAATGAAACGCCGGATCTGAGGGAGCTTTCACATAATCATGATAAACATTGATCAGATTGCCGCCGTCATAGAGATCACTGCGTTTGAAGCCGAGGAAAAGTTCTACGGATTTTTGCTTGCAGTTCGGTATTTTTAAAAAATACTTGTAAGGCGAGATCCGCCTGTATAAATCAACTCCCGTCAAATTGTCGAAAGTATAGGAAAGGCCGTAAGCAGCGCATTTTTGCTGTATAAAAGGAATGTCAAAATTATTGCCGTTAAAATGGACAATATGGGTATAGTTTTTAGCCGTCTGAAAAAAGGACTTGATAATTTTTTCCTCTTCCTGATAATTTTCCGAAAACCACTGAATCAGGCGAAATGAGGAACCGTCGTAAAATGCGCATCCAATCAGATAAATATAGGAGCGTTTTGCGGTAAATCCCGTTGTTTCTATGTCAAAAAATAAAATATTCTGAAGCGGAGCAATCTGTTCCACCGGATATGAGATAGCCGGCAGATCAAGTTTTTGACGGATAATTCGCATGAGAGTGTCCTTTCTTGTTTTTTCTTTTACTTAGTATAACATAGAAACAGAAAAGATTGCAATGCATTGTTAAATGATTGCCGGATTGCCGGAAAAAGTACATTTGTATTGATGAATGGTGTTTCGACTGGTATAATAACAGAAAAATGAGGTGAGAGTACCGGGAAAAATAATGTGGAGGCAGGGAGAAAAATGAGTCGGATCAAAGCGGTTTTATTTGACATGGATGGCGTACTGATCAATACGGAACCTCTGCATTACCGGATGTGGAAAGAGGCATTCAAAGGGCGCGGTCTAGACATTGATTATGATATTTATAAACATTGCATCGGGGCGACAGATGCGTATTTGATGGATTTGATACTGGATCATTACGGCAGAGACTTCAGAGGCGATGTAAGGTTGTCCGAAGAAAGGGCTGTGATAGAAAAGCGTATGCTGAAAGAGGAAGGTTTTCCGGAGATGTCCGGAGTGAGAGAAATGCTTCGGACACTGCATGAGACGGGATTTTTGCTGGCGGTGGCCTCCTCTTCTCCGCTTGAGAGAATCAACGATGCGGTTGATTATATTGGCGCAAGACAGTATTTTTCATTGCTTAACAGTGCGGAGAACGTGGCTCGTTCTAAGCCTGCGCCGGATATTTATCTTGATACGGCACAAAAGCTGGGAGTATTGCCTGAAGAATGTATTGTGCTGGAAGACTCTGAAAACGGAAGTATCGCCGCAGTTTCAGCGGGAATGATATGTGTAGGACTTGACAACCCGGATTCCGGAGATCAGAATCTCGAGCGGGCCGCGGTGATAATCGCCGGGCTGCAGGAATTTACACCGGAGTTGATCTTGAATTTGACACAAGAGTAAGGTATGAAAGAGCATACAGAGGGATAGATATGCGATACCATGATATTACAAAGGACGATATGAAAAATGGCGACGGTCTGCGGGTCGTATTGTGGGTTTCCGGCTGCAGACACCGGTGTCCCGGTTGTCAGAACCCTGTCACATGGAACCCGGAGGACGGACTTTTGTTTGATGATGGGGCCAAGCGGGAAATAGAAGAACAGCTTGAAAAGCCCTACAATTCCGGCGTTACTTTTTCCGGCGGAGATCCTCTTTTTCCGGAAAATGAGGAGGAGGTAACGGCTTATTGCAGAGAGCTGAAGGAACGCTTTCCTGAGAAGACGATCTGGCTTTACACCGGAGAGGTGTGGGAAGATATTGCAGGGAAAGAAATCTTTCGGTTTGTGGATGTGTTGGTTGACGGGAAATTTGAGATAGAGAGCCGGGATAATAAACTCCACTGGAGAGGAAGCGATAACCAGCGGGTGATAGCGGTACAGGAAAGCCTGCGGTGCGGGCAGGCGGTGCTGTACGACACCTGATGAAATTTTACAGAAATACGAGAGAAGAGGGAAAATGATGAAAAAACAGGAGACTATACAGATCAAATATCATTCGGAAGAAATTGAGAAGCTGCGCAATATCGATGGAAAAAGCGACTGGATCGATCTGCGTGCGGCGGAAGATGTTGTTTTGAAGGAGGGAGAATATCGTCTGATCAGTTTCGGTATTTCCATGAAGATACCGGAAGGGTATGAGGCCCATGTGGTGCCGAGAAGTTCTACTTTTAGGAGTTTTGGCATTCTGCAGAGCAACAGCTGCGGTATTATCGACTGTTCCTACTGCGGAGAAAATGATATCTGGAAAATGCCGGTTTACGCTGTGCGGGATACGGAGATCCATGTCAATGACAGAATCGCACAGTTTCGTATTATGGAAAATCAGCCGAAGATTCTGTTTGAGGAAGTGGAGCGCATGGAGGGAAAAGACAGAGGCGGCTTCGGCAGTACGGGGACTGCGTAAGGAGGGAAAATGGAATATTTAAGGGACAATGATATAAGGAATAGGATTTTCTTCGGCATACGCATATTTTGAAAAGTATTGTCCATACTAAAGGCAGAAACGGCCTGCAAAACAGGCTGTGGAAAGGGCGCATGGTTATTGGTATGGACGAAAAAGATCAGGAGATTTTATATCCGACGAAGCAGATCGGGGAGAAAATGACGGCGGATATCAAGGAAAATATGGCTGCCATGAAGGAGATTTTGTCGCCGGATATCAGCTATGATATTGTGTACCGTGTGATACAGATAGGCGGCAGAGATGCCTGCCTGTTTTTTATAGACGGATTCTGCAAGGACGATATGATGCAGAAGATTTTACAGTATCTGATCGGATTGAAGGCGGAAGATATTCCATCGGATGCTCACGGCATGTCGAAAGGCTTTATGCCCACCGTGGAGGTGGATCTCGGTCAGACTTGGGAGGAGATCACTACGGGGCTTTTGTCCGGACAGACTGTTCTGTTTCTGGACGGCTTCAGTAAATGTCTTCTGATCGACAGCAGGACTTACCCGGCGAGAAACGTCTCGGAGCCGGAAAAAGAAAAAGCGCTGCGGGGATCCAGAGACGGGTTTGTGGAGACCATCGTCTTTAATACGGCTCTTGTCCGCAGGCGCATCCGGAGTCCGAAACTTCGTATGGAGATGATGCGTGCCGGAGAGATATCAAAGACGGATATTGCGGTCTGTTATATGGAGGACCGGGTGGATCATAAACTGCTTTGTCAGATCAAGACAAGAATCCAGAATATCCATGTGGAGTCCCTGACGATGAATCAGGAGAGTTTAGCGGAGTGTCTGTATCAGGGAAAATGGTTTAACCCCTTTCCGAAATTCAAATATACGGAGCGTCCGGACACGGCTGCCGCGCATATTTTGGAAGGGAATATCATCGTTTTTGTGGACAATTCACCTTCTGCAATGATTCTTCCGGTTTCTATTTTTGATATGACGGAAGAGGCGGACGATTACTATTTTCCGCCTGTCACAGGCACTTACCTGCGGTTTTCAAGAACGATCATCGGCATCATCACCTATCTGCTGACGCCTACGTTCCTGCTGCTGACGATGTATCCCGAATGGCTGCCGGAGTGGCTTTCCTTTATCGCCATCGCGGATGACGTCAATGTGCCGGTGTTATTTCAGTTTCTGATTTTGGAACTGTCGTTGGACGGTCTGAAGCTGGCGGCCGTGAATACCCCGAATATGCTGAGTACGCCTTTAAGCGTCACAGCAGGTATTGTGCTGGGTGAATTTGCGGTGAAATCCGGATGGTTCAACTCGGAAGTGATGCTGTACATGGCTTTTGTGGCCATTGCAAACTACACCCAGTCCAACTATGAACTGGGCTATGCGCTGAAATTCATGCGTATCATTACTCTTGTATTGACGGGCATTGCGGGTGTCTGGGGCTATGCGGCGGGAATTCTGATTTTCATTGTTTCCATCGCGTGCAACAGAACTATCGCAGGGAGAAGCTATATCAATCCCTTCGGGCAGGGCGGTATAGGGGCTTTGTGGAAACGCTTTATCAGAGTAAGACAATGATAGCAGAACAGGAGAAAAATAGGAAGATCGGGGGGAAGCCATGATCTACACCGTAACGTTTAATCCATCGTTGGATTATGTAGTTTCTATGGAAAGTTTTGAGATGGGGAAGACTAACCGTACTGTCGGCGAAAGGATGTTTCCCGGCGGTAAGGGAATCAATGTGTCCGTTGTTTTAAAAAATCTGGGGATATCCAGTACGGTTTTAGGATTTACGGCGGGGTTTATCGGGGAACAGATTGAGCGGGAAGTGCAGGGAATGGGACTTCCCGCGGATTTTATCAGACTGGGGCAGGGAGTTTCCCGAATCAATGTCAAGTTTAAGGACTATGACGGGACGGAGATAAACGGCATGGGGCCGGCTGTCGACGCCCCTTCGGTGGATAAGCTGTTTGAAAAGCTTGATAAATTAAACGCGGGGGATGTGCTCGTTCTGGCGGGGAGCATTCCGAAATCCCTTCCGGATTCTATTTACAGCGATATTTTGGAACACCTGAAGAAAAGAGAGATACTATTTGTGGTTGATGCAACCAAGGAACTGCTGTTGAATGTGCTGCAGTACAGGCCGTTTTTAATCAAACCGAACAATTATGAACTTGGGGAACTCTTCGGGGCGGTTCCTGAAACCAGAGAATCCGTGGTTCCCTACGCCGTGAAACTGCAGGAAAAAGGCGGCAGAAATGTGCTGGTATCCATGGGAGGAAAGGGTGCGGTTTTGGTGGATGAGACAGGGGCAATACATATGGCGGAAGCGCCGAAGGGAAAGCTTGTAAATGCAGTTGGGGCCGGAGATTCCATGGTGGCCGGTTTTTTGGCGGGATGGTTTGAGAAAAGAGACTATGAGTATGCCTTTCGCATGGGGGTTGCGGCTGGCAGCGCCAGCGCTTTTTCCGAACTGCTTGCGGAGAGGGAAGCCGTGATGAGGATTATGGCGGGATTTTGGAACGGAAAGGAGGCGGACAGCAATGGATGATCATAACAATGCGGACAAAACGAAGGATTACAGTTTTCAGGTGGATCTGCGGGGCATTATCCGCCTGCTCAGCGAGAACCTCTATTCCAGTGAGGATGTGTTTTTGCGGGAACTTCTGCAGAATGCGGTGGATGCCATAGAGGCCAGAAAGGAGGCAGAGCCTGAATTTCAAGGGGAACAGATCAAGATCACATACCGACGGGAGACAAAGACCGGAGCGCAGCTCATATTCGCGGACAATGGGATTGGATTGACCGGGGAGGAAATACATACTTTTTTGTCCGTTATCGGGCAATCATCCAAACGAGGCGCTGTGGAGCGGGGAAATTTTATCGGGCAGTTCGGTATCGGACTTTTGTCCTGTTTTCTGGTGGCCGACGAGATTCTGGTGCGGAGCAGCTCTGTCAAAGAAAAGAAGGGCTATAGATGGCTCGGGAAGAGCGACGGCACCTATCAGGTGGCAGAGGAAACAGAGGGGCTTCCTGTGGGCACGGAAGTGATTCTTTCTCTGAAAGGAAAGATGGCGGTCAGATACCATGAGGAGGAAGTGATCAGACTGTTGAAAGAGTATGGTTTTCTGCTGCGGACGCCGGTGGAGTTTGACGGGGACGGCGGCGTAAGGCGCATAAACGATGCCTTTATTCCGTGGCGGCAGCCTTTCTGCAGCAACGAGGAAATCCTGCGGTTCGGGGAATTGATATTTGAGGAAAATTTTTTTGGCGCGGTGCCCATCAAAGGGGAGGGGCTTAGCGGCTACGCCTTTATTTCCAGAAAGCAGACCAGTGCGGCTTCCATGGGAGCACATAAAATTTTTTTGAAAAATATGCTCATCACGGAGGATGGCAGGGAACTGATTCCCAAGTGGGCGTTTTTTACGAGATGTATCCTGAATGCGGAGGATCTGACGCCTTTGGCCTCGAGAGAAGGTTTTGTGTCGGATTACCGTCTTTCCAGAGCGAGAGGCGATATTGAGAAAAGCATTTTCGAGTATTTTGTCGCGCTGTCTCTATATGACGTCAACATGTTGAAACAGCTCACTTCCGTACATAACGTGGCAATCAAATCTCTGGCTGTGGAGAATGAGAAAATATACAAGCTGTTTTTCCAGTTCCTGATCTTTGCATCCAACAGAGGGAGCCTGACAGGGTTTCAACTGATGGAAGCGTCGAGGAGGACGGCGGTCTATTATTGTACGGAGGTGGAAGATTACAGAAGGGCATATGCGCTTTTGGAAAATGGAGCGGGTATTTTGATCAATGCGGGTTATATTTACGATGCAAAACTGCTGCAGCTTTTGAAACGCTATCATCCGGAGATCCGCATACAGGTATTTGACGAGGCTTCCTACGGGGAACTTTTGGAGGAGCCGGAGGAAACGGTGAGAAAAGCGCTGGAGGGCTTGATGGAAACAGCTTCCGGAGAGTTGAGACCTCTTGGCTGCAATGTAGCGTTAAAACAGTTCGATCCGCCTGATTCGCCGGCTTTCTATGTGCCGGGGACGGACGGCATACTGGGAGAATTTTTGACGGAAGACAGCTTTTCCGGTTTTCTGGAAGAATTTGATCCGGGAAGTTTCGCACAGGCCGACGACAGCTACGGCACGAAGCTGTATCTGAACGGAAAGAATGCTTTGTTAAAGCGGCTTGCACAGGTGAGGGACGAGGAGATCACAAGGACGATGATAGAAGTGCTGTATGTGCATGCCATGCTTGCCGGCCATTATACTCTGGGGGAAAAAGAGCTGCGGGTATTGAACAGAGGGTTGATCAAACTGATGGAGTACGGACTGGAGGATATTTGAAGAAAACGAAGGGCAGTCTGTTCGGATACGGATATCCGACTGAAAATAGGAGGAAAGGGCAGATATGATTTTGGAAAGTTTTACCACCAGAAAATATGTGGCGGACGATAAGCTGTGGGAGATGATCAAGAGAGCCAACAATCTGACTCAGGGCGGTTTTTCGAGTTGGGATGACAATGCTCCCGTGCTGGTGCCTTTGTTGAAACGTATCTTGGCCAGAGCGAGGGAAGTGCGGGATTGGCAGATATATTTTTATGTGATGGGAAAAGCGCTCTGGTACATCGGGCGGGATGATGTGCAGGATACCCGGTTTGCTTTTCAGATCTCAGAGATGTTTCATCAGGCTTACAGAGAGGGTCTTGCGGCGGAAACGACCAGATTCGGAAGGGAATATTTCGTGGACACAGCCGCCAGAATATTAGACTTATATATGCAGTATCCGCAGATAGACGACGTGAAAATGGGGCAGATGCTGTCCATATTTCTGGAGTGTGAGGAGAAATACGGCACTGCCTGGAACGCGGGAAACTATGTGTGCGTACTGAGCGTCGGGCTGTTGGACAGAGATGGGGAGCTCATTGAGAAATCGAAAAAGAAACTGGCTTCTCTGGACTTTGACAGTTGGTGCTATATCTGCTATTATGTGAGACCCATGTTAAAGTATTATGTGTACCGGGAGGACTTTGACAGGATCGAGGAGCTGATTCTCAGCGTCAGCAGGAAGGAGATCCCGAAAAAGTACCAGTGGTGCTATCAACAGTGTGAACAGGCAAATGAAGAAACGTTGGTGTTTGAAGCGCTGGCGCACTGTATGGATTACGGAAAACCGGAATTGTTTCGGAAAATATTTGACAGATGGCCGGAACGGTGTCGAAATCCTATAGAAGGGGATATCGTGACTTGTGACGCGCTGCTTCACGCGATGGCGGGAGATCTGTCCAGGCTGGAGGAGGTAATTCAGGTGGCGGAGGAGGATGACAGAAAGTATCAGGAGAATAAAGTGACTCCCTTTGATGCTATGTACTGGTTTTTGTATTGGCATTTGTATTTCAGGCTGTTGGATAGACATGGGATTGGATTCGTGAGAATGAATCCGGTGGGAGAGATAGAAAATAGGACGGCGAGGGTAGAGGCGGACGGAAGAAGGGAATACAGTTGTCAGGCACTCTCAGAGTATTTTGGAAGGAAGTCGGATGAGATCGGCAGACAAATGAGCAGGTCTCGCAGCAAATTCGATTACGGAACTATGAAGAAATCCCACGAGATATGTTTGAGATTATGAAAAAAACCTCCGGAAATATGATGTTCCGGAGGTTTTTTTCTATTTTCTGTCTTCAATGGACATGTATTTTTTATCGTATCCCACAGGCTTGTAAGCGGGACGGATGATCTTTCCGTTGTTAGCCAGTTCTTCCATCCGGTGGGAACTCCATCCGACGATACGGGCGATGGCGAAGATCGGCGTAAACAGTTCCTGCGGCAGTCCAAGCATCTTATAGACAAAGCCGGAGTAGAAGTCCACGTTGACGCTGACGCCTTTGTAGATCTGGCGTTCTTCGGCGATAACCTGAGGCGCAAGTTTTTCCACCAGAGAATAAAGATTAAATTCTTTTTCCAGTCCTTTTTCCTCGGAGAGTTTTTCCACAAAGCTTTTGAAGATCACAGCTCTCGGATCGGACTTGGAGTATACGGCATGTCCCACGCCGTAGATCAGGCCGGCGTGATCAAAGGCTTCTTTATGCAGCAGTTTCTTCAGATAATTTCCGACTTCCTCTTCATCTTTCCAGTCTTTCAAAACATTCATCATCTCTTCAAACATCTGCACCACTTTGATGTTTGCGCCGCCGTGACGGGGACCTTTTAAGGAACCGATGGCGGCCGCGATGACGGAATAGGTATCGGCCAGAGAGGAAGTTACGACATGGGTCGTAAAGGTGGAGTTGTTGCCGCCGCCGTGTTCCATGTGCAGCACAAGAGCCAGATCCAGAATCTTTGCCTCCAACTGGGTATACTGGCTGTCGGGACGCAGAATATGTAAAATGTTTTCCGCAGCGGAAAGATGCGGCTGAGGCTGGTGGATATAGAGGCTGTTGCCGTCGTGGTAATGGCTGTATGCCTGATATCCGTAAATGGAAAGCAGCGGGAAAATGCTGATCAACTGCAGGCACTGTCTGAGTACATTGGGCAGGGAAGTATCGTCCGCCCTGTCGTCGTAAGAGTACATGGTCAGTACGCTTCTTGCCAGAGTATTCATCATATCCTTGCTGGGTGCTTTCATGATGATATCCCGCACAAAGCTGGTGGGAAGGCTCCTGTAGCCGGCGAGGAGATCTCTGAATTCATTCAGTTCTTTCGTGTTGGGCAGCTTGTTAAAAAGAAGAAGATAAGTGACTTCTTCAAAGCCGAAACGGTTTTTCGTTGTAAATCCCTGCACCAGATCCTTCACATCGTACCCTCTGTAAAACAGACGGCCATGAGCTGGAACAGACTTTCCATCGATAATTTCGGTTGCCCTTACGTCTGAAATGGTAGTTAAACCGGCAAGGACTCCCTTTCCGCTTAAATCGCGAAGCCCTCTCTTGACATCGTACTTTGTAAAGAGAGAGGTATCGATGATATCTGATTCTTCACTCAATTTTGCAAGTTTGATCAGTTCCGGTGTGATTTCTGAAAAATTCTGATGTTCCATGTATAACTCCTTTCCTAGCGCAATAGTTAAAGCACATCCTGCTTGTACAGGCCACAGCGCCAAATCTGTGTTGCCCAAAACCATCAAATCCAATGAGAATGCAGGTGACAAATAAGCGTAAGATCTGCTATAACAATATAAAGGGCTTTCAAAGACGGCCATGTGCAGTCAGAGAAAGACTAATGTTGTTCTGAAAAAATTAAGAAATAGTATCACAGTGAAATGCACTATTATCATAACACAAAAAAAATGATGATTACAAGTTTATTCTGTCAATTCATTAAAAATTTATAAATTATATGGGAAAATTTTGTTTTATTATGTATAATGATTTGATGGAAGAGGCGATACTGCAACAGGGAAAGGATGTGTGGATTTCAGATGGAGAATGAGCAGGTGACAAAAAGGCTTTCAGCGCTAAGAAAAGCTATGGAAGAAAATAAAGTTGACTATTATATGATCACATCGGCGGACTGCCACGGTTCGGAATATGTTCATAAGCATTTCCGGGCAAGAGCTTATTTCAGCGGTTTTACCGGATCAAACGGCACACTGCTTGTAGGTAAAAAAAGCGCGGCTCTCTGGACGGACGGACGCTATTTTCTGCAGGCTGAAGAACAGCTTGCCGGAACGGGCATAGAACTGATGCGCATGGAGGAGAAGGGAGTTCCGGAGATAGAGGAATATTTGCAGGTAAAGCTGCAAAAAGGAGAGTTTCTGGGGTTTGACGGCGACTGCGTTAGCGCAGAGCAGGGCAAAAGGTTAGAGAAGATATGTGAAGAAAAAGGCGCAGCGGTTTCTTTTGAGAGGGATCTTGCGGATATCGCATGGGAATACAGGCCGGCCAGACCGGCAAATCCGGTGTGGGAGCTTTCAGAAGAGTACGCAGGAGAATCCTGTGGGGATAAACTAAAAGAAGTGCGGTGCATACTGGAAAAAGAAGGGATGGATTACCTGTTTTTGAGCAGTCTCGACGATATCATGTGGCTGTTCAACCTTCGTGGGGCGGATATCGCCTGCAATCCGGTGGCTCTTTCCTATGCATTTGTGGGGAGGGATGAGTGCACGCTGTTTTTGCAGAAAAAAGCGGCGCAGGGGCTTTCTCTGGAACGTTTCGGCGTAACGATCGAAGAATATGATAAGGTGTTTGACTGGATTAGTCAAAAATTGAATAAAGTGAGAGGAAAAAAGGTTACCTCTCCGGGAGGATATCTCAGTCATCGTATGCGGAAACTTCTCTCCGGAAAAAGCGAGTTGATCTTGCGGGAATCTCCCACGGAACTGCTCAAAGCAATCAAAAATGAAACGGAACTTTCCTGCAGCAGAGAAGCCTATTTGAAGGACAGTGCAGCGCTGTGCAAATTTATTTACTGGTTGAAAAACCATGTGGGAAAAGAGGAAATTACGGAAATTTCCGCGGCGGATAAGCTGGAAGAGTTTAGGAGACAGATTTCCGGTTTTCTGGATATTTCTTTTGCGACGATCTGCGGTTATGCTGACAACGGAGCCATCGTCCACTATTCGGCAACAGAAGAAACTGACAGAAGGCTCACGAAAAAGGGAATGGTTCTTGTTGACTCTGGCGGTCAGTATATGGGCGGTACAACGGATGTCACGAGGACCATTGTGCTGGGAGAGGTGAGCGAGGAGGAAAAGCGCATTTTTTCTCTTGTGTCGGCGGCTATGCTGCGGCTTGCGGAGGCTTCCTTTCCGGAGGGGGCGACCGGCCGGAATCTGGATATTCTGGCGAGGGAGGAACTGTGGAAGGCTCATCTGGATTACAGGCATGGTACGGGTCACGGCATAGGGTATATCCTGAATGTGCATGAGGGTCCCCAGCGGATCAGTTGGCAGTATCGAAAAGAGGCGAAGGAATATGCGCTGAGGGCAGGGATGCTGATCAGCGATGAGCCGGGAATGTACTTTGCGGGAAAATTCGGTGTCCGCACGGAAAATATTCTGGAAGTCGTGAAGGAGGAGGAGAATGAATACGGCACGTTTCTCGGCTTCAGGCATCTGACATTAGTGCCCATCGATAAAGAGGCCCTTGATAAGCGTTTCCTGACGTCTGAGGACGCGGAAAGAATCAACAGGTATCATAAATTGGTGCGTGAGAAGGTGCTGCCGCTTTTAGAACAGGAGGAAAAAGAGTGGCTGCTTGAAGCGACGAAAGAATTGTAATAATTGTAATTTATTTGCAAAAGTTATATTGACTTTTGAGGGGCTATTTGCCATAATAAAAAAGAATGTGTGGAAATTATATTTATATTCCAAGAGGAGGAAAAAATATGTCAACAAAAGCGTTTTACCCCATTTCCGAGATCGGCAAAGATAAGGTAGGTTTTTCCAAAACCCGTTCCATTATCGAAGCAGCTTTCTACGGAAATAACGTAGTGAAGGTGGAGACACTGAAAGAGGCTTATAATTTGGCCAAGAACTCTCCGGGAACCATCGTGACAGACATGCCTGTAAAAGATGGCGAGACTTTCGGTCTTCCGAAGGACGCAAAAGTTCTTCTGTTCAATGACGGCGCAGTGACCGGCCGTTACGCAGCAGCACGCCGCATTAAAGGCGAGCCCGGTGTGGACGAAGCAAAACTTGACAAGGTAGTGATGGACGCTGTCTATAAGACACGCTGGAAAAAGATGTATCATGCAACCTGCTTTGTAGGTCTTGATCCTGAATTCATGGCGAAAGCTCATCTTCTGATTCCGGAAGGAGAGGAGAACCTTCTGTACAACTGGATGATTAACTTCCAGTATATGTCTGACGAATATGTGAAGATGTACGGGAAATCCCTGCCTATCGGTAACGGCAACGAGCCGGATATCTATATTTTCTCCGATCCCCAGTGGGCGCCGGTGGAAGCTCCCGATGTGGACTATAGCTGTCTGAGCGATCCTCTGACACTGTGCTATTTTGATACCAACCAGAACTGTGCGGCTATCCTTGGTATGAAATACTTTGGTGAGCATAAGAAAGGCACACTGACTATGGCTTGGGCTCTGGCTAACAGAAACGGTTATGCGGCATGCCACGGCGGACAGAAAGAGTACACTCTGGCTGACGGTTCCAAGTTCGTTGCATCTGTATACGGTCTGTCCGGATCCGGAAAGTCTACTCTGACTCACGCAAAACACGGCGGCAAGTATCCGATCACTGTTCTGCATGATGACGCGTTCATCATCAACACAGATACCTGTTCTTCCGTAGCGCTTGAGCCTACTTACTTTGATAAGACTGCAGATTATCCGACAGGATGTCCTGACAACGAGTATCTGTTATCCGCTCAGAACTGTTCCGCTACGATGGATGAGGACGGCAAGATTCAGCTTGTAACTGAGGATATCAGAAACGGCAACGGCCGTGCGATCAAGTCCAAACTGTGGTCTCCGAACCGCGTGGATAAGATCGACGCTCCGGTTAACGCTATTTTCTGGATCATGAAAGATCCAACCATCCCGCCTGTAGTAAAATTAAAAGGCGCGGCACTGGCTTCCGTTATGGGCGCTACACTGGCTACAAAGACATCCACAGCAGAACGTGTGGCTGCAGGTACAGACCTGAATGCACTGAGAATCGTCCCTTACGCTAACCCGTTCAGAACGTATCCTCTGGTAAACGACTACGAAAAGTTCAAAAAGCTGGTGGAAGAAAAGAACGTTGACTGCTATATCGTAAACACAGGCGATTTCATGGGTAAGAAAGTTAAACCCGCTGATACTCTCGGCATTCTGGAAACTATCGTGGAAGGAAAGGCTAACTTTGAGAAGTGGGGCAACTTTGAAGATATCGAGATCATGTATGACTGGTCCGGCAAGACAGGTGACTTCACACCTGATCTGAATGACGCTTCCTACATGGCGGCATTGAAGAGCGCTATGCAGAACCGTGTGGACGCAGTGGAAGGCTTCGCTACCAAGAAGGAAGGTTATGATAAGCTTCCGGATGAAGCATTAGCAGCGCTGAAGAAACTGGTTTCCGAGTGCTAAAAGCAGACGGAGAGATCGTTTTTAAAATAGTTTAACAGAAGTATGAGTTGGAGCTGCCGTACTGAGCATGAAAGCCCGGGACGGCAGCTCTTTCGGTTGTATGAAAGGTGTGCCTGCCTACAGTGGGAAGGGCATGGCACGTCAAGGGGGGAAGGGTGAAAAAACAGATGAAACATAAAGCAGAGAACGGAAAATTCTGGACAGCCCGCTATGCGGTGATCAACGCTACTTATTTTATGGGATTTTGCGGAGTCCATGCCTATGCGTCGATCTTTATGCTGGAGAGAGGGTTCACAAATTCCCAGATCGGTATGCTGATCGCTTTTGCCAATATCTTTTCGGTGTTTATCCAGCCGGTGATAGCCGGCCTGATCGATAAACCGGGAAAACTTACAAACCGCAGGACGGCGTCTTTATGTACGGCGATAGTGCTGGTGCTTTCGCTGGCTTTAGCGTTTGTGCGGGAGGGAAAAGCGGCGGTCTTTTTGATATTTATGCTGATCTATATGATTCAGATGGCCTACCAGCCTATCATTATCGCCATGAACTTTGAATATGCCGAAAAGGGCTGTTCCATCAACTTCGGACTGGCCAGAGGCATCGGTTCCATGGGGTTTGCGATTTACTCGCCGATCATCGGAAATCTGTTAGAAAAATACGGTGTGAGCGTGATACATATCGGGGACGCCCTTGCGCTGGCTGTGGGACTGCTGTTCCTTCTGACTTTTAGGCTGCCGGAAAGAGACAGTTCCTCCGTCATGGAAGAAAAAGCAGAAAAGGCGGCTTTGGGGGAAGAGGCAAAAAAGGATTCGGAAGAAGTTTTTCTGGCTCACAACAACTTTTTTGATTTTGTAAAGTATTATCCGATGTTTATATTGTTTTTAGCGGCGACTATCTTTGTGTTTTTTACACATAATATGCTCAACGATTATTTGATTCAGATCATCAGGCCTCTCGGGTGTACGGAGAAGCATGTGGGTTATGCCACAGCTTTGGCGGCGGTGGTGGAGCTGCCGACGATGGCGTTTTTTGCAAAAATGGTAAAAAAAGTGTCCTGTGAAAAGCTGCTGTTTCTCTCCACCGTATTTTTTACGGTGAAGGTGACGGTGCTGCTTTTGGCAAACGGCATTGTCGGAGTTATTATCAGTCAGTTCTGTCAGATTGCGGCTTATGCGCTGTTTATTCCTGCGGCGGCATATTATGCCAATATAGTGATGGAAAAAGCGGATCAGGTGAAAGGGCAGGCCTATGTGAACTGCGCTATCACAATGGGCGGTATGTTCAGCGGTCTTGTCTGCGGCAGGATTCTGGATACGTCCGGGCCGAAGATGATATTGGTCTGGGGAGTTGCCGCGTGTGTGATCGGAGCGGCTATGACAGCCTTTGCCGTGAGAAAGAGGGAGATATCTTCATCCAAAAATTTCTAAAAAATCTCAAGAATTTTTGTTGTAAAAAACAGAGGAAACGGCTATAATATAAATAACCTGAAATGCAATAGGATTCCTGTTATTTTGAACCTACATTTACTTTAAACGGGACACCTACATTATCACATGGATGTCAGGCCTCCGGGCGAAAGCTTAAGCAGTGGAAGGCAGAAGTGTGTTTGCGGTAACCCACCTGGCGTTCGCTAGGAGTCAACTTACAGGGTTCTGCATTTTGGGGGTCAAAAAGAAAAAAGAAGACGAGTAAGAGAATTCTCTTTTGCTCGTCTTTTTTATATTTTATCAGACAGGCTGCATGAAAGCTTCCCTTGTGGAATAAAATGGAATATGAGAAATCGAAGAACTTATATTTTTTTTGCAACATATTTCCTTGTGATTTTTTTCTGGCTTTTCTTTTGTTACAGGCAGGTGCAGAAAGCCTGTCTGGAAGCCGGACATACCGTGCAGAGCGCGATTCTCTTTGTCTCCCCGGTCTGGGAAAATGAGAGGGAGGCCGAGGGAGAAGCTCATACGGAGGAGGTTGAAAAAGCGGATGAAAAGATATCGGAGACTGTAGTGCCGGAAGAAGAGCCTGTAATAGAAGGAGAAAATTTGGGGGAAGGCGAGGAAGCGGACCGGAAAACTGAGACCATACGAGTCGTGCTGCTCGGAGAACAGGGTACAAATCACAAAAAGATTCTTTTGGAAGCGGACGGAGAAAAACTGGAGATCGGACAGGATGCCCCTTATTTTAAGAGGACCGATATTATCAGGATAAGCGTCACGGGAACAAAAGACGGTGTGATACAGGTTCTGAATCTCGATAAGGCCTGCGGACATCCCTCTTATAAAGGGATTCTGGAAATCCGGAAGGAAGAGGAAGGACTTGTGTTAATTAATGAGGTACCCATTGAAGAGTATGTGAAGGGTGTGCTGCCTAGCGAAATGCCGGCCGCTTACCCTCTCGAAGCTCTGAAAGCGCAGGCTGTCTGCGCCCGCACCTACGCAAAAATGAAACAGGAAAGCAAAGCGTACCCGGAATATGATGCGGCGGTGGATGACAGCACCGCCTGTCAGGTATACCGTAATCTGAATACTGCTCCGGAAGGGGATCAGGCCGTGGAAGAAACAACAGGAGAGGTATTGAGAAAGGAAGATGGAAACTTCGTGGATTGCTATTATTATTCCACCTCCTGCGGGCGCAGCGCACAGATTTCAGTCTGGCATGGAGGTGAGACAAAACGGCCTTCGACAACGAAAAGTCAAGAAGAGATAACCGATATGAATAAAGAGTTTTTTGACTTTATAAGTCAATGCCATGAAGAACATGCGGAGTCGGAGGAAGCTTTCTACAGATGGCATTATAGATGCGAGAAAGCGTCGGACAAGACTGTTTTCGCCAGATCTGCGGCCCGCAGGGCGATAAATGATAAACTGGTCTGGGCTCAGAATAGGGAAACCGGGAAAGAGTTGGAAATAAGCGGGAAGGCGCTGGGAAATATCTTGGATATGAGCGTCGTCGAGAGACAGGATGGAGGCGTGGCGGACTGTGTGAAGATCACCTGTGAGAAGGGGGATGTGTATGTATGGGGAGAGTACAATATCCGCTATGTGTTAGCTCAGGGCGGGGAGGTGAAACTGCAAAACGACGCGGTTTATCAGGCGGGTGAATTGCTGCCCAGCGCATTTATTTCTTTGCAAAGTATTTGTAACGATAAAGGAAATATGGTAGGATATATTGTAGAAGGCGGCGGTTTCGGACATGGCGTCGGCATGTCGCAGAACGGGGCAAAACAGATGGCGCTTGCAGGCAGTAGTTATAAAGATATTCTGGAAACATATTATTCGGGGAGTGTGTATTGAAAGAACGCAAAGGATATTCCGTGATCAAAAAAGCATATTTGATTTTTTATAATTTCAACAGACAGATGACGATAAAAAATATCAGTTCTTTTGCGGCCAGCACAGCTTTTTTTCTGTTTATTTCTCTGATCCCGATCCTGTATCTGGTCTGTTCGATCCTGCCTTATGTGAATATTACGCAGGAGTTTTTGCAGGATTCCATCGATGCTGTTTTGCCGGGGGTGATCGGGATGTTTTTAAATTCCATCATCGCCGATGTATACAGGCAGTCTGCCGGAGGGATTTCGTTGGCGGTGCTTGTGATGTTGTGGTCTGCCGGCAAAGGGATGATGGCGCTCATGCGGGGATTAAATGCGGTCAATGAGGTGGAAGAGGGAAAAAATTATTTCTATGTCCGGTTTATTGCGGCATTTTATACGATCCTGCTGATTCTGGCAATCATTATTTCCATCGGTATCAGCGGTTTCGGGAAATATATCGTAAAAATTTTTTTTGATCGTATACCGGGGATGAGCATACTGGCTTCCCTGCTTGGGCGGTTTCAGTTTATTTATTCGTGGATCGTCCTGACTTTGCTGTTTATGTTGATTTACAGTTATGTGCCGGGAAAAAGGCAGAAGTTCCTGATGCAGATGCCAGGAGCTGTTTTTACCGCGGTGATCTGGAACGGCTTTTCCCTTGTTTTTTCGGTATATCTCGAGTATTTCGGGGACTTCGGCATATACGGATCTCTTGCGACGGTGGTCATTGTACTGCTTTGGCTCTACAGTGTGAGTTACATCGCAATGATCGGAGCACATATCAACAGGTATTTTAAGCCGACGAATGAATATATTTGCGGGAGAGTAAGGCGGAAAAGCGGATTGAAGAGAAAAGGATAAAGGAAAAGGGAAGAACATATGAAAGTGGTGATGGCAGGCAGTTTCATAGGCGAGCAGTTGGTGTTCTTCAGTCGAATCGTTTTCGCGATGTTATGCGGAGGGATCATCGGGATTGAGAGACAGCAGAGGATTAAAGTGGCGGGAACAAGAACCCATATGATGATTTCCATGGCCGCAGCGCTGATGATGATCATCTCAAAGTATGGTTTTCTGGATGTGATAGGGACTGCGGGAGTTTCCTGGGATGTGTCCAGAATTGCAGCCAGCATCATTACCGGTATCGGCATTTTGGGCGGCATCATCATCACGGGGAAACAGGGGCATGTCAGCGGCACGACTACGGCGGCGGGGCTGATGGCAACCATCGCGGTCGGGATGGCTTTCGGCGCCGGCATGTACGGGATGGGAATCAGTGTGACCGTACTGATACTGATTATGCAGTATCTGCTGCACCGCAATCTCTGGATCGTCAAACACACGATCAGGGCGCAGGTGGTTTTTCATATAGAACATGATGCGGGAGAGTACGAAAAAGTGTTGGAAAAGCTGGAACAGTACCATATCCATGTACAGCAGTTCAGGTGGGAAAAGATAAACGGTGAATCCTTCCATATCAGCTGCCATGTGACTATTCCGGCCCATTACACAAAAGAAGAAATTATATCTATTTTTGCAGGAATGCCGGAAACGGAAAATTTTGAGATCGTTTACATATAGAATGACTTCTATAATTTGCGGCTTTTAATCTGTTTTGTCAGTAATATCTGAAATGGCAGATATATTTTCTGTATCGCAATTAAAATGATAATGTTTCCGCAGGATATCCAGACCTTCCTCAGGGGTATAAAAGAACTGATTATCGCATTTGTCAGCAACTTTTCTGTCGGAATTTGTGTCGGTATTTCTGAAATCTTTTAAAGTCAGATCATAGACGGCTTTCAGCCGTTTGTTTAAGTATTTACTGTCGGAGAAGCCGCTTTCCAGACAGATATCAGTGACGCTTCTGTCTGTCTTTTTTAACAGAAGGAGAGCATGTTCAAACCGCAAGGAATTGAGATATTCCTGAAAGGACATTTTTGCAGCATCTTTAAACAGGTGAGATAGATAGGTCATAGAGAGGTTTTCGGCTTTAGCTAAGGAGGATAAGGTTATTTTTTCTGTATAATGCTGATGGATATAGTTGATGATTCGTGTAAAACGCCGTTCTTTTTCTTTTGAGTGAAAGACATTTGATTCATTTTCAAGGTGATATGGTACAAACGAGATAAAGTAGGAGAATAAGCGGTAGAGATCGCTCACGCAGCGCAGTTCAAAACCTTCGTTGTTCCGACAGTAATTATATCCAAGATTTAAACAAACATGGATCATATCCAATGCTTTATTAAAAGGAGTTATCGAGGTTACGTTGGCCGTGTCAAACTGAATATGTCGAATAGCCGGATAGTGAGCGGAACAAAAGGAAGGGTCCGCTTGAATGGCAAGCAGAACACAATAGTCTTGCACACTGTACAACATATGAAAAGTATCCGGATTGAACAGCGCGATCTCACCGGGGCCAATAATAAAGTCTTCGGTTAGAGTTTTGACATGTAAGTTCCCTTCGATTACCTGAATGATTTCAAAATCATGGTGAGTGTGCGGCATACGATAGGTTAACCGAGAGAGAAAAAAATTGATGTTGTTTACACGGGTATGGGATATTTTCTCATACTCATTTTTTTGTTGACTATCGAACATGCAAATACCCCCTTCGAAATTGTAACATGTCTTTTTTTATTATAGTACATAAAAGGTTTACCGGGAATATTTTTTGATTAAAAAAGCAAACTTGTCGTAATGTGACAGCAACAAACGCATAGATGAAGAGTCATTTGTCCTATATAGTTTACTTATCGATAAGGATATGATTCATGAATCAATAAAAAGAAAAGGAGAGAGGCGGATGAGGAGCAGATTAAACTATGGAATGGTGGGAGGCGGTCCGGATGCGTTCATAGGGGACGCTCACAGGAAAGCTATCAGTCTGGATAATACGGCAGATCTGGTTGCAGGCTGCTTTTCAAGGACACCGGAAAAAACAAAAAAGCAGGGACAGGTTCTGGGGATAGAGAGTAACCGATGCTATGCAAGCTACAGCGAAATGGCTGAAATGGAGGCGGAGCGGGAAGACGGAATTGACTTTGTGGTTGTGGTGACACCGAACAATACGCATTATGAGGTGTGTAAAGCATTTCTTGAGGCCGGAATTCATGTTGTCTGCGATAAACCTTTGGTGACAGAGAGTAAGCAGGCAGAGGAACTAAAAGCGATTGCGGATGAAAAGGGATTGCTGTTTATGGTTACATACACCTATGTAGGTCATGTCACTGCTAAATACATACGGGATCTGATTGCCGGAGGAGAGATTGGCACAGTGAGGACTGTGATGGCGGAATATCCTCAGGGATGGCTTTATGATGAGAAAGATAACGGAGGAAAACAGGGAGTCTGGAGATGCGATCCCGCTCAATCCGGAAAGGTCAATTGTCTCGGCGATCTCGGGACGCATGTGGAAAATGCGGTTGCTACTATGACTGGGCTGAAAGTAAAGAGAATTCTTGCAAAAATGGATGTTGTTGTGCCGGGAAGAGTTCTGGATGATAATGATCAGGTTCTTGTGGAATACGATAACGGTGCGACAGGTGTGAACTGGACATCACAGTTTGCTATCGGATGCGATAACAGCTTGAGAGTCAGGATCTATGGCTCAAAGGGAACCATTCTCTGGTTTCAGGAGAGATGTGAGGAAGTGACGCTGATCGGCGAAGACGGGGTATCCCGAATCATTCGGAGGGGAAACGGGGCAGTCACTGCGTCGGCAGGAAAATATGGCCGGCTGCCCGCCGGACATACGGAGGGATGGCTGGAATCTATGGGAAATCTGTACGATAGTTATGGAGAATGTGTGAGAGCCAAAAAGGATGGCACATTTAAGCCTGAGATGATCGACTATCCGACGATAGAAGAGGGAATTGCCGGATTAAAGTATGTGGAAGCATGTCTGGAAAGCAACGAAAAGGGTAATATTTGGGTAGAATTATAAAGGAGGGAGAATACAAATGGCCAGACCGGTAACATTATTTACGATTCAATGGGGAGATTTACCGTTGGAAGAGATGTGTAGACAGGCACAGGAGATGGGATATGAAGGGTTAGAGCTGTCTGCGTCACATTTGGATATGAGACGAGCAGCAATAGAACCCGCATATGTGAAAGAAGTACAGGCACTCCTGAAAAAATATGATCTGGGATGCTGGGCGATCAGCAATCACCTCGCGGGACAGTGTGTTGCAGACAGTATCGCCTCCGTATATGATACACGATTAGATGGTTTTGCACCCGCGGAATTTGCAGGAAAACCTGAGGAGATTCAGAAATGGGCGATTGATGAAATGAAGGCTACGGCTCATGCTGCTAAGGCTATGGGAGTGAAGGTGGTAACATTTTTTATGGGATCGCCAATTTGGAAATATTGGTATTCATTTCCTCAGACATCTGAGAAAATGATCGAGGAAGGATATCAGACAATCAAAGAACTTTGGAGCCCCATTATGGATGAATTTGATGCCTGTGGTGTTAAGCTTGCGTTGGAGGTACATCCTACGGAAATTGCGTTTGATTATTGGAGCACAAAGAAATTGCTGGAAGTATTTGATTACAGGCCAACGTTGGGAATCAACTTTGATCCGAGTCATCTGATCTGGCAAGGGCTTGATCCGGCGGTATTTCTGTTTGACTTTGCGGATCGCATTTATCATGTACACGTGAAGGATACAAAATTGAATCTGAACGGAAGAAACGGTATTCTGGGATCTCATATCACATTCGGTGATCAGCGCAGAGGATGGAATTTCGTGTCTCCGGGGCATGGGGATGTAGATTTTGATAATATCATCCGTGTATTGAATCAGATTGAGTATAATGGACCGCTTTCCATAGAATGGGAGGACAGCGGGATGGAGAGAATCTTTGGGGGAACGGAAGCCTGTGCTTTTACTAAAAAGATAAATTTTTCACCATCGGATGTAGCATTTGACGACGCATTAAAGAATAATTAAAAGAACAAATTCCAAAACAAATAAAAAGCAGTGGATTATGAAAGGAGAGATAGCATATGTCAAAATTCAGATTTTCAGTAGGACCGTGGAACGTACATACCGGAGCGGATTCTTATGGCCCCGAGACAAGAGAAGATATCCCGGTGGAAGAGAAATTTAAAAAGTTTGCAGAGATGGGTTTTTCTGCAATTCAGTTTCACGATGATGATGCGGTGCCGAACATCAATGATTACACGGAAGAGGAAATCAAAGAAAAGGCAAGGGAACTGAAAAAGACACTGGATAAATACAACCTGAAAGCGGAATTTGTTGCGCCCCGACTTTGGATGGATGAGCATACGGCGGACGGCGGATTCATGAGCACATCTGAGAAGGACAGGGAGTATGCGATGTGGAGGGCTTATCGCTCCATTGATATTGCAAAGGAACTGGGAACAGATATGATCGTACTGTGGCTCGCGAGAGAGGGCACGCTGTGCGCAGAATCAAAATCGCCGGTTTGGGCAACAGAAATGCTGATTGAAGCGATCAATAAGATGCTTCGTTACGATTCAAAGATCCGCGTATGTATCGAACCCAAACCAAATGAGCCCATTGACAGAAGTATCTGCGGAACAATCGGGCATGTTATGGCAATCTCGGCAGCAACTATCGACCCTTCCCGTGTGGGCGGTAATCTGGAGAGCGCGCATGCGATTCTGGCGGGGCTTGATCCTGCCCATGAGATCGGATTTGCGCTGGCAATGAATAAGCTGATGACTGTTCATTTGAACGATCAGAACGGTATCCGCTATGATCAGGATAAGTCTTTTGGTGTGGAAAACCTCCGTGCAGCGTTTAATCAGGTGAAAGTGCTCAAGGAGAACGGATACGGGGATAACGGCGAGTATGTGGGCCTTGATGTGAAGGCGATGCGCACAACAAAAGACGAGGATTCCTACAAACATCTGGAAAACAGCCTGAAAATATTTAAAGCGTTGGAAAAGAAAGTGGATCGGTTTGACTATGAGTTCCAAAAAAAGTGTGTGGAAAATCGTGATTTTGAGGGACTCGAAATGTATGTGATGAATCTTCTTATGGGGGTGGAATAATTCAGTCGTATGGGAAAGAAAAAAGTAATAGCGGCAGGTCACATCTGTCTGGATATTACGCCTGTTTTTCCGGAAAACGGGGTTTTGCATCTTAAAGATGTTCTGTCGCCGGGAAAATTGGTGGAAGTGAAGGAGGCGGACGTGCATACCGGCGGTTGCGTGGCCAACACGGGACTGGCGATGAAGAAGCTGGGCGCGGATGTCACGCTGATGGGAAAGATCGGAAGAGATGCATTCGGGGATATGATCATGAATATCCTGAGACAGCATGATGCGGAGTCGGGGATGCTGCGCTCGGAGAATTTTTCCACATCTTATTCCGTGGTGATTGCGGTGCCGGGAATCGATAGGATGTTTCTGCACAATCCGGGGGCGAATAATGAATTTCGGGCGGATGATATTCCGGAAGATATCTTAACGGATATCTCGCTGTTTCACTTTGGCTATCCGCCGATTATGAAAGCCATGTATGAAAATAACGGATCGGAGCTGGTGAAGCTGATGAAGCGGATGAAAGCCGCAGGAATCGCCACGTCTATGGATATGGCGGCGGTGGATGCGGCTTCGGAAGCCGGAAGAGCCAACTGGGAGAAAATCTTAGAGCTTACGCTTCCGTTTGTGGATTTCTTTGTGCCCAGTGCAGAAGAATTGTGCTTTATGTTGGATAGAAAACTATTTGAAGAATGGCAGCAAAGGGCAGAGGGCGGAGATATCACAAAATATCTGGATGTGGAGGCGGACATCAGACCCCTTGCGGACAAGTGCTTAAAACTGGGAGCGAAAGTGATTCTGATCAAATGCGGGGCGCCGGGAATTTATTACCGCACAGCAGACAGGAAAACTCTTGAATCTATAGGGGGAGACCTCATACCGGAGCCGGAAAAATGGGCAGATTTGGAAGGGTTTGAGAAAAGCTACGTTCCGGAGAAGATCGTCTCGGGGACAGGAGCCGGGGATACCAGCATCGCCGCTTTTCTGACGGCGGTGTTGGAAGGATTTGAACCGGCGGAATGCCTGCGGTTTGCGACGGCGATGGGAGCCTGCTGCGTTGCGGATTACGACGCTTTGAGCGGTTTAAAGTCCTTTGCTGAACTGCTGGAAAAAATAAAGCAGGGCTGGAAAAAGCAAGGATAGATTTAGAAGAGGTGACACAATGTTAGTCAATATGAATGAGATATTACTTCCTGCAAAGAAAGGCGGTTATGGAGTCGGATTTTTCAATGCGGTGAATGTGGAGATGGCCCGGGCCATCATTGAGACGGCGGAAGAAATGCATGCTCCGGTGATGGTCGGAACGGCGGAAGTCCTTCTGCCTGTCACGGCCTTTGAGAGGGTGGCGGAATATCTGATCCCGATGGCAAAAAAAGCTGCGGTTCCGGTGTGTGTCCACTATGACCACGGTTTGACTTTTGAAAGATGTATGGAAGCACTGCAGCTTGGGTTTACTTCCGTCATGTATGACTGTTCCACCGTTTCCTATGTGGAGAATGTGGAAAAAGTTGCGGAGATGGTGAAAATCTGTCATGCCATGGGCGTGACGGTGGAGGGAGAGCTCGGGCATGTCGGGGATAACGCAGGGGCCGGAAAACTGGAAAATCCCAGTGATTACTTTACGGACCCCGATACTGCCGCGGACTTTGTCACAAAAACCGGTGTGGATGCTCTGGCTGTGGCGGTGGGCAACGCCCACGGGGATTATGCGTTCCCGCCGAAGCTGGACTTTGAGCGGATTCAGGTGATCTCCGAAAAAACTGATCTTCCGCTGGTGCTGCACGGCGGCTCCGGTCTTTCCGATCAGGATTTTAAAAGGGCGGTAAAGCTCGGCGTGTCCAAAGTGAATATTTTTACGGATATCGACAAGGCCGGTAAACGCGGAATTGAGGCCGGTATCGCGGCGGGCGAAAAATCCGTGACTGGTCTTATCCCTTATGAGATTGCGGAGATGAAGAAAGTTGTGAGGGAAAAGATGGAGCTCTTCGGATCGGTTGGGAGAGCATAGCTAGGGTTGTGACCTGCAGAAGCCTGTCAGATGTGAGCGGTCCATATCCTGTTATGGCCGCTCGCATCTGACAGGATGCCGCAGAGCGGAATGTTATTGAAAATGCTGATCAGAAAAATGTCCTGAAGGGTAGAAACTTCGGGGCATTTTTTATGCAGGCCTGAGATTTCTTTACAACTTTGCAACAGTCCTGTGATAAAATATGAAATATCCGGCAGGCGTGTATGAAAGCCTGCGGAATATAGGGAAAGGGATGGTTGTTCAAATGGCTGAGATTCTGATCGTGGAGGACGAACCTTCCATCAACGAACTGATCAAAAAGAATTTATGTCTGGCAGGGCATCACTGCACTCAGGTTTTTGACGGGGATGAGGCGATTGCATTGTCGGGATGTGAGAAATTCGATCTGATCATACTGGATATCATGCTGCCGGGGGCGGACGGCTACGAGGTGCTTGAACAGATCCGTGGAACGCCCGTTATCTTTCTGACCGCAAAAAGCGAACTGTCCGACAAACTGCGGGGGCTGCGCAGAGGGGCGGACGACTATATCACGAAACCGTTCCAGATGCTGGAGCTTGCGGCCAGAGTGGAGGCATTGCTCAGACGAACAAAGAAGACGGAAAAGTATTTTGAACTGGATCATGTCAGAGTGGATTTTGAAAGCAGAATGATCTATGCGGACGGCAGCCCCGTGGACTGTACGCCTAAGGAGTATGAGCTCTTTGAAACTCTTGTGAAAAACCGCAATATAGCGTTATCCAGAGAAAAGCTGCTTGATCTGGTCTGGGGGTTCGACTTTGAGGGAGGCACCCGCACGGTGGATGTGCATATCCAGAGGCTGCGGGCCAAGCTGCGCTTGGAGAAACAGATCGCCACAGTCTACAAGCTGGGCTACCGTCTGGAGGCGCCTTTATGAAGAAGAAAACATTTCTTGTGACTTTGTTTCTTTTCATCGTTTTTATAAATTCCAGCATGCTGATCGTTTCCTTTATCACTCTGAGGGAGAGGCTCGCTGCGGAACGGGAGAAGGTTCTGGCGGAACACTATGTGATCTCCTCCGGTCTGATCAAGGATATGCAGGCGGTGGATAATCGCGGCGGCGATGTGGAGGCTTCCATGGATGAGTTGATGAGAACCTACGCGCGCTATTCCCAGAACAGGGACAATGAGCTTGCGGTGTCCTGCGATGGGAAGTGGATCTGGTGGGCGGGGGAGACTGCGCCGACTGAGAATCCGGGAAGTCTTGCCGGACAGGCTAATCAGTCCGGGCGGATGGTTTTTGTGCGGAGCAAACCGTCATGGAAGCTTTGTGTCTACGGTCGGTTTCCCGCTCCTTTTCAGGCCTACGGGTTCTGGTACTGTACCGGTCTTTCGGATACTCTGAAGGGGTGGAGAGAGATGAAAAACATGCTCTTTGGAGTGAGCGCGGCAGTGACCTTTGTTCTGGCGCTTTTTCTGGTAAAATTTCTGGATATTCTGTTTAAGCCGCTACGGGAAATTTCCGTGGCCTCCCGTGTCATAGCGGAGGGGGATTACCACGCCCGCCTGCAGGTCAGCGGAAAGGATGAGATTGCGGTGATGGCGGACCACTTTAACCGGATGGCCGAACAGGTGGAATCCCATATAAAGCTTCTGCAGGAAACAGCGGACAAAAAGCAGCAGTTTATCGATAATTTTGCTCACGAGCTGAGAACGCCGCTGACCGCTATCTTCGGGTATGCGGAATATCTGCAGAAAGCGCCGGCATCGGAGGAGGAGCGTCTGGAGTGCACACAGTTTATCATGTCCCAGTGCACCAGACTCCAAAATATGGCCTACCAGCTTCTTGATCTGGCTTCGCTGCGGGAGATAGAGATGCAGTTGTGTCCGGTAGAGGAACTGTTTCGGCGGGTATGCGAAATCATGCGGGTGAAGGCGGAGAAAAGCGGGATTGGTTTGACTTACGTCTGCCACGGGGAATGCGCTGCCGGAGACATGGAGCTTCTGATCACTGTTTTCAGCAACCTGATCGACAATGCACTGAAGGCAAGCTCTGCCGGTTCTGCAGTCCGGCTGGAGGCGAAAAAGGCGGGAGAACAAGTGATGTTGGAAGTGAAGGATCAGGGGATCGGCATGACGGCAGAACAGATCGCCCATATTAAAGAGGCTTTTTACCGCGTGGACAGATCCAGAAGCCGAGCGGCGGGCGGAGCGGGACTTGGACTCTCCATCTGTGAGAAGATCGTGCAGCTTCACGGCGGGAGTCTGGAGTTTATTTCTAAGTCCGGGGAGGGAACAACAGCAAGGATTTTTCTTCCCTGCGAAAAGGAGGAAGAAGCAGAATTTCGGACATAGTAAATTTTTTTACAACTCCGTAACAGGATGTATATTTTTTCGTAATATTGTTTCGCTATTCTGGCATTGTAACAGAGAGATGATAGGCAATTGCGGAACGCTGTATTCTACAGTATTGTTTGATAAAAATAATAAAATCAATGTGTTTCGCAGACGCCTGACAGTGCAGAGAGAGTGAGGAGAGAAAATGAAGGCAGACAGAAACAGGAAAAAATCGAATGGAAGAAAAAGCATAAGGTTCGGAAAGATCGCAGCAACGGTCCTTGCGGTCAGCAGTATCAGCGCAGGGGTGTTCGGACTTGTGGCGGAGGTGAGCGCACAGGTCGGAGCAAACGAGATGGAGATGGTTCCGACCAGCTATCATGTGCCGGCGGCGATGTCCGTTCCGGAGATACAGACGGCGGGGGAAATCACAGAGAATACCCGTGAGGCGGGTGATGATGCGGACGGCAAAAGGAATTCTGAGACCGTTGGAACGAAGGCTTATCATATCAGCATGAGCAGTATGAACAAGGGAGAACCCACCTCCATCGATCTGACCATGGAGGAGGCGGCAGCGTTTGGCGTGAAGTATTTGGAAGATATCATGGGGCTTGACGCGGCCGGAATGAATGTCTATATGATGTATAACAGCGGCACCGTCACGTTCCCGCGGGCTTTCTGGTACGGGGATGTGCGGTTTGGTGAGGAGGTTAAGACGGAGGATGACACCTGGAGCTTTTTTATCGATGCGGTCACGGGGGAACTCTTTATGATCAGCTGCGCGGAGACACTGGATGTGGATGTGCCCTTAGCGTATGACGCTTCTCTGGAAGACAATTACGGCGTCTATGCGGAGGCGGCGAAGGAAGTGTCGGAGCGCTGTAATCTGGTGGGCGGTCCTGTGGCGGATGTAAAATACGGCACTCAGGGCTATGGGGGCAACAATCCGGATATCACCATGGAAGTGACGGGAAGTAACGGGCAGATGGCAATTCTGACATTCTCCCGCTATAATCAGAGGCTTCTCGGGATCATCACGGACACCTCCAACGAAATTTCGGAGAAGGCGATGGAGGATCTTGCAAGCGGTAAGGTGACTTCGGAGGATGTGGAGACGATTACAGTACATTTTTAAGGAAGTCACTGCAAAATAAAATACTTGACAGTCCGGGAAAAAGCCACTAGAATGTAGAATAGTTTAAACGCTGTGACGGTGCAAAAGAGTAAGTTATCCCCCACAGAGAGAAAAGGTCATCGGCTGAAAGCCTTTTCGGGTTCCGGCGAAGCTTAATTTCACACCTGAGCGGTTTCCGGGAAAATGATATGACGGATCTGAGGGCAAGTGCATTGAATTGTATAAGATTTTCAGATAAGTCTGAGTGAGTAGCGGAAAACGGTATAAGGCACGTTACGCCAAAAGAGAGTCTGTCACGAATGATCGACAGGAAGCAGGGTGGTACCGCGGAGAGATTTCGTCCCTTGCATGAATATTTCGGAAACGGAATATGCGTGCGGGGGATTTTTTATTTCTCAAAACAGTAGAAATACGGAGAAAGAAACGGAAGGAAAGGGAAGGGAAAATGAAAGAAAAACTGGAACAGATACGGGCAAAGGCGATTGAACAGATTGCGCTGATGGAAAGCGGCGAGGCGTCAGCCGCACTGGAAAAATTGAATGACGTTCGTGTCAATATGCTCGGTAAGAAGGGCGAGTTGACCGCAGTGCTAAAAGGCATGAAAGATGTGGCGCCGGAGGACAGGCCGAAAGTCGGACAGATGGTGAACGATGCCAGAGCTGAGATCGAAGCGGCTCTTGAGAACGCAAAAAAGAAACTGGAGCGGGCCCTCAGGGAGGCTGCCATGAAAGCGGAAGTGATCGACGTGACGCTGCCGGCAAAGAAGAACGAAATGGGCCACAGACATCCGAATTTTATTGTGCTGGAAGAAGTGGAGCGCATTTTCGTCGGTATGGGTTACGAGGTTGTGGAAGGCCCTGAGATCGAGAAGGACTATTATAATTTTGAAGCGCTGAATATTCCGGCGGATCATCCGGCAAAGGATGAACAGGATACTTTTTATATCAATGGAGATATCTTGCTGCGAACTCAGACCTCGCCGGTACAGGTTCGCACAATGGAGCAGAAAAAGCCTCCGATCAGGATGCTTGCGCCGGGCAGAGTGTTCCGTTCCGATGAAGTGGATGCGACCCATTCACCCTCCTTCCACCAGATCGAGGGCATGGTCATCGATAAGGGGATTACCTTTGCGGATCTGAAGGGAACGCTGCAGGAGTTTGCAAAGGAACTTTACGGACCGGAGACTAAGGTAAAATTCCGTCCACATCATTTCCCCTTCACGGAGCCTTCCGCCGAGATGGATGTGAGCTGTTTCAAGTGCGGCGGCAAGGGCTGCCGGTTCTGCAAGGGCGAGGGCTGGATCGAGATTTTGGGCTGCGGTATGGTGCACCCGAAAGTGCTGCGCATGAGCGGCATCGATCCGGAGGAGTATTCCGGTTTTGCTTTCGGTATGGGACTTGAGCGTATCTCCCTGTTGAAGTATGAGATAGACGATATGCGTCTGCTCTACGAAAACGACGTGAGATTCCTGAAACAGTTTTAGCGTTTTGTTTGACAAAGTAAAAATATAATGAAAAAAGCTTATATCAGAATAGGAGATAGTCAAAATGAATACAGCATTATCATGGATCAAAGCTTATGTGCCGGATCTTGCCTGCACGGATCAGGAATTCTGCGATGCGATGACCCTGTCCGGCACAAAGTGTGAAGGATATGAAAGACTGGATAAAAATCTGGAAAAAATCGTGGTGGGGGAGATCAAAGAGATCGCGGCCCATCCCGATGCGGATAAATTGATCGTTTGTCAGGTGAATATCGGCGATAAAACCATTCAGATCGTGACAGGGGCGCCCAACGTGAAAGTGGGCGACAAAGTGCCGGTGGTACTGGACGGCGGCAAGGTGGCGGGAGGCCACGACGGCGGAGCGCTGCCCGAGGATGGAATCGCGATCAAAGCCGGAAAGCTGCGGGGAGTACCTTCCGAAGGGATGATGTGTTCCATAGAGGAGCTGGGTTCCGATCGGAATTTTTATCCGGAAGCGCCGGAATACGGTATCTATATTTTTGATGATTCTGTGAAGGCAGGAGATGATGCCATTGAAGCTCTGGGTCTTAGGGACACAGTGTTTGAGTATGAGATCACCTCCAACCGGGTAGATTGCTACAGCATCATCGGCATTGCCAGAGAGGCGGCAGCTACCTTCCGCAAGCCTTTCCATGGGCCGGTTGTGAAGATTCAAAACGAGACCGGGAATGTAGACGATTATATTAAAGTGGACGTGAAGGATAAAGATCTGTGTACCCGCTATTGCGCAAGAGTATGTACCGACATCAAAATTGCGCCCTCTCCTAAGTGGATGCAGAGAAGGTTAGCGGCCAGCGGCATCAGACCGATCAACAATCTGGTGGATATCACCAACTATGTGATGGAGGAGTACGGCCAGCCTATGCATGCCTACGATCTGGACACTATTGCCGGTCATCAGATCATTGTGAGAAGAGCGAAGGACGGGGATGTGTTCACTACGTTGGACGGTCAGGAGCGGAAGTTGGACAGTGATGTGCTGATGATCTGCGACGGCGAAAAAGAAGTGGGTATTGCCGGTATCATGGGTGGTGAAAACTCCATGATCACAGACGAAGTAAAGACCGTTTTATTTGAAGCCGCTACGTTTAACGGCGCGAATATCAGGAAGTCGGCAAAAAGGATCGGTCTGCGCACGGACGCTTCCGGAAAATTTGAGAAAGGGTTAGATCCCTACAATGCAAAGGCAGCTATCGACAGAGCATGTCAGCTCATTGAAGAGTTAGGCTGCGGCAAAGTAATTGCGGGGACGGCGGATGTGCACGCACCTCTGAAAGAGCCTGTGAGAGTAAAGTTTGAGCCGGAGAAGATCAATGAATTTTTGGGCACTGAAATTCCGGCCGCTGATATGTTGGGATATTTTAAGGCGATTGAACTGGGGTATGATGAAGAGACAAACGAGATCATCTGTCCGTCCTTTAGACAGGATCTGTTGTCCTTTGCAGATATTGCGGAGGAGGCGGCAAGGTTCTACGGATATGATAAGATTCCTACCACGCTGCCGAGTGGATCCGCCACAGCGGGCAAACTGCAATTTAAGATGCGCATAGAGCAGAAAGCAAGGGATATTGCGGAATACTGCGGTTTTTCTCAGGGAATGTGCTACTCCTTCGAGAGTCCCAAAGTGTTTGACAAGCTGCTTCTGCCGGAGGATTCTGCGTTCCGGAAAGCGATCGAGATCTCCAATCCGTTGGGAGAGGATTTCTCTGTTATGAGGACGATCTCCTTAAACGGTATGCTGACCAGTCTCTCCACCAATTTCAACAGAAGGAACAAAGTGTGCAGACTGTACGAACTGGGGAATGTCTATTTGCCGAAGAGTCTGCCGCTTACCGAACTGCCGGAGGAGAGAATGCAGTTTACGTTAGGGTTTTACGGCGAGGGTGATTTCTTCACCTTGAAAGGCGTGGTCGAGGAGTTCTTGGAGAGTGTGGGACTCGCAGAAAAACCGGAATATGACCCGGAGGCCGGCATGAGTTTCCTGCATCCCGGCAGACAGGCGCGCGTTTGTTATGATGGGAAAGTGCTGGGTTATCTTGGCGAGGTTCATCCGGAAGTCTGCGAAAACTATGATATGAAGACAAGGGCTTATGTGGCAGTGCTTGACATGCCGGAGATCGTGCCCCTTGCCACCTTTGACAGGAAGTATGAGGGGATTGCAAAGTTCCCGGCGGTAATGCGTGATATCAGCATGGTGGTTCCCAAAGATATCAGAGTCGGGCAGATCGAGAAAATGTTGTCCCAGCGGGGCGGCAGGATTTTAGAGTCCTACAAACTGTTTGATATTTACGAGGGAAGCCAGATCAAAGAAGGGTTCAAGTCCATAGCTTACAGTATTACGTTCCGGGCGAAAGATAAAACGTTAGAGGAAAACGATATTTCGACAGCCATGAAGAAAATTTTAAACGGGCTGCAGTCCCTTGGAATCGAACTGAGACAGTAATCTGCCGGAAGGCATGGATCGGGCGCAAAGTTTTGCGCCCGATTTCTGATGTAAGAGGGGGTATCTCATATAATTGCATGGACTTGCCTGTGCATTTGTGATAAGATAAAGGCGTCGTATGGAAACATAACATGAAAAAGAGGGAAAGCCTAAGGCGCTTTTACAGATATCATACGGGGGGAGAAAATGAAATATTGGAAGGGGCAGAAAATAAAAGCGATAGTTGTCGTGCTGCTTTTTATGATGGCAGTGAGCGGATGCGGAAATACCGGCAAGCCGGAACAGGCCGTGGAAACCGCAGAACATGCCGCAGAGGAGAAAAATGAAAAGGAAACAGAGGGAGAGAAAGAAGATACTCTGAAAGATTCTGCAAAAGAGGATCCGGAACTGAAGTACATGGAACTTACCGAGGTGGAGGATTACTATGGTGATAAATCTGTGTATAAAGTTTATGCGCCCGGAGGAAACAATATCGAGAACGGCTTGCTTTTTTATTCGGATCACGGACTTACATTCTGTGCGTCTGTATATGGCAGCGATTTGAGCGAATATATGCTGGAAACGCTGGAATCTTCGGTAAAATTTGTGACGGATGAATTGGAGGAGGATTCTGAGTGTACAGATTTTGAGGTCAGTGAGGTATTGAAAAACGGGGAAGACCTATATCAGATCGTCAAGGCTCAAAAAGAGGATTTCATCGGCTTATCTTATGAACTCAACCATATTTATTATATGGATATTCAGGAGGATGGAGCCGGGATATTGTGGGATCTGGAACTGTATGAAATCGGAACGGATGAAGAGACGGATCTCATCATAGATGAATTGGGGGAATGTTATGAAATAGATTTGGATGATATTAAGGCGGGCGGCGAATGGGCTGCGGCAAATGAAGAGTATTACAACAAGAGTAAAGAAAGATTACTACCGGAGACGATTTTGTGGTTCAATGCCACTTATGCGCCGTTAACTTACAGCAATAACTGCGACTGGGAACTGGTGGGAGGAATGGAGCCCACAGAATATAATGCAGACTTTAATAAATATATTTTGGAAAGAGATTGGGGAATAGAGGATAAGGATTCTGCAATAGAGACAATAGAAAACCTGAAGAAAAACGGACACAGGGCGAAATGCCGTGAGTGCATGGGAGAACTGAAAAAGCTGGGGATTCTGGGTGAAAGAAATGAGGAGAAATTGGTGCGCGCGCTTCAGGATGCCGGAATAAAAGAGGATCTTTACCGTTATGTGCTTGCCAACCAGATGTACCGGAGCGGACTGGATGCCGATTATATTGCCGCATGGGATCTGTGCAGGGTCAATCAGTTGTATGCAGATTTTTATATCTGTGAGTATATGACTTATGAGGATGCGATGGATGCGTCTCTTGAAAATTCTCTTATATTGCAGGAGATGTATTCTTCATGGGATGATATGGTGGTCGCCTATCTGATAGGATATCAGTTCTGGCGGAGCGATCCTATGACAACGGAGGATTCGCCGACGGCAAAACGTTATCAATGCTATTTGGATTTGCTAGAGATGGAGGATGGACCCTATACGCTGGACTGGAATATGGAGCTTGAGAAAAGCTGGTAAGTGATGAGGAATGGTCAGTGGTCTGCGTATTAAGTCCGGAAGATGTGGAGAGTATACTAATAAAACAGAAATGGCGGTCTTAAAATATAAAGAGCAAAATTTAATTTTGTATATAGAAACAGGAGGAATAAGAACAATGGAACACAAAAACACATGGTTACTGTATGATGAGAAGCTGACAAAGGAGGCTTATGATTTTGCCGAAGGATACAAGGATTTTTTAAACCGCGGCAAGACGGAGAGGGAATGTATCGACGAGATCGTATATCAGATCGAAAAAGCCGGTTTTTGTGAACTGGAAGAGGCGATTTCGGCGAAAAAGGAGTTGAAGGCCGGAGACAAGGTGTATCATGTTCATATGAATAAGTCCATCGCGATGTTTACGATCGGAACAAAGCCCATGGAGGAAGGTATGAATATTTTGGGGGCTCATATCGATTCTCCCAGATTGGATGTGAAGCAGAATCCCCTTTATGAGGACGGCGGCTTTGCGTATCTGGACACTCATTATTATGGCGGTGTGAAAAAATATCAGTGGGTGACGCTTCCGCTTGCGCTCCACGGTGTAGTTGTGAAAAAGGACGGCACTACCGTAGAACTGAATGTGGGTGAGGACGAGGACGATCCGGTATTCTTTATCTCTGATCTTTTGATTCATTTAGCGTCAGAGCAGATGGAGAAAAAAGCCGCGAAGGTGATAGAGGGCGAAGCGCTTGACATTATCGTGGGAAACCGTCCGATCCTGATCGAGCCGGAAAAAGAAGAGGAGAAGAGGGAAGCGGAGGCCGGAAAGGCGGCGAAGGATGCTGTGACAAAGGGGATCCTCGCTATTTTAAAAGAGCAGTATGATATGGAGGAAGATGATTTTGTTTCCGCAGAGTTGGAGGTCGTACCGGCCGGAAAAGCGAGGGATGCGGGATTCGACAGAAGCATGATCTTAGCTTACGGGCATGATGACAGAGTGTGTGCATATCCTTCCCTGAAGGCATTGCTTAAAGTGGAGGCGCCGGAAAGAACTACCTGCTGCATTTTGGTGGACAAGGAAGAAATCGGCTCCGTGGGCGCCACCGGTATGCAGTCGAAATTCTTTGAGAATGCGTTAGTGGAGACGATGGTGCTTGCTGGACAGTATTCGGAGTTAGCTTACAGAAGATGCCTGTCCAATTCCTGTATGCTTTCCTCCGACGTGAGTTCCGCATACGATCCCAGCTATGCATCCAGCTTTGATAAGAAAAACGTAGCCTTTTTGGGCGGCGGCATGGTGTTTAACAAGTTTACGGGAGCCAGAGGAAAATCCGGTTCCAATGACGCCAATGCGGAGTATATCGCATATCTGCGCAGGATTCTGGACGCAGAGAATGTGAATTTCCAGACAGCGGAACTGGGTAAGGTAGATTTGGGCGGCGGCGGAACGATTGCTTATATTCTGGCGCTTTATGGCATGAATGTAATTGACAGCGGTGTGCCTGTTTTGAGCATGCATGGTCCTTGGGAGACGATCAGCAAGGCTGACCTGTATGAGGCGATGCGCGGTTATGTGGCATTTTTACAGGGAGAGAAAAATTTCTGAACATGGAACAATTAAAAAAAAGTGATTTTTATTTTGAGCTGCCGCAGGAGCTGATCGCTCAAGACCCTCTGGAGGACCGGGCGTCCTCCAGAATGCTTGTGCTGAATAAAGAAACCGGAGAGACGAAGCATCATGTATTTCGGGATATTTTACAGTATCTGGTTCCGGGAGATTGTCTTGTGTTAAATAATACAAAGGTGATTCCGGCGAGACTTCTCGGAATAAAGGAGGAGACCGGGGCGGCTGTGGAAGTTCTTTTATTGAAAAGAAAAGAAAAAGATGTTTGGGAGACCTTAGTCCGTCCGGGGAAAAAGATGCGGCCGGGGGCAAAGCTTTCCTTCGGGGACGGTCTGTTGAGAGCGGAAGTTCTGGAAGTGGTGGAGGAGGGAAACAGGCTGGTGCGGTTTGAGTACGACGGCATTTTTGAGGAAGTGCTGGACCGGCTTGGAGAGATGCCTCTTCCCCCTTATATCACACACAAACTGCAGGATAAGAATCGTTATCAGACGGTTTATGCAAAATATGAGGGCTCTGCGGCGGCTCCTACGGCGGGGCTGCATTTTACGACGGAATTGTTAAAAGAGATAGAGGAGATGGGCGTGGAGATCGCCTGTGTGACGCTGCATGTGGGGCTTGGCACTTTCCGGCCTGTGAAAGAGGAAAATGTGCTGGAACATCACATGCACTCCGAGTATTATGAGGTATCCGGAGAGGCCGCCGACAAAATCAACAGGACGAAGGAGCGGGGAGGCAGGGTGATCTGCGTGGGGACCACTTCCGCCCGCACGCTGGAGAGTGCGGCAGATGAAAGCGGATGTCTGCGGGCTTCAAGCGGCAATACGGAGATATTCATCTATCCGGGTTATCGGTTTAAGGTGTTGGATTGCCTGCTGACCAATTTCCATCTGCCGGAATCCACGCTGATCATGCTTGTGTCGGCGCTTGCCGGGCGGGAGCATGTGCTGACAGCGTATGAGGAAGCAGTGCGGGAGAAGTACAGGTTTTTTTCCTTTGGGGATGCGATGTTTATCAAATGACACCAAAATTTAACGATTTAGATATGGATGACGGCAGAGAGAAATCTTTGCCGTTTTTTATTGACTTTCAGACATGCATGTCGCATAATGTTTTCAGACATATATGTCGGAAATGGAAGGGCTTATGAATAGAAGAGGAGAGGAAACGAGGAAACATATAAAGAAATGTGCCTGTTCTTTATTTGCAGAAAAAGGTTTTAAACAAGTGACAATGAAGGATATCTGCGATGCGGCGAAATTAAGCAGAGGCGGGTTGTACTGCCATTACGAAAGCACGCGTCAAATCTTTCAGGAGATTATTGATGATATGACCAGTAAGCAGGATAATGAGATTGATTTAAGAATAGAGCAAAATTGTTCGGCGGTAACTATTTTGGATGAAATTTTAAACAAGTATGAGAATGAAATGCTTGACAGTCAATCTTCATTAAGCATAGCAATATATGAGTATTTTAGCATTCGTGATATTGCAA
>ERZ777011.44-NODE-44-length-182047-cov-20.508704_pt1 | contig 182047 bp, 159 predicted proteins | sample MGYA00374964_ERZ777011 | MGnify/ENA primary metagenome ERZ777011 (study PRJEB29310, sample SAMD00008975) | mouse gut metagenome | study: EMG produced TPA metagenomics assembly of the Metagenome analysis of fecal microbiota from mouse which was promoted... | reverse complement strand
TACTGGTAAAAACAACAAACAAATAAATTATTAACCTTTTCACCACTCCTGATTCCTTAGGGAGTTGGGGGTGGTGAGTTTTTAAGTTTTGAAGATTATGGAAAATACGTTAGACAAAGCTATCGAACTCTATTGTAATATGTTGCCTTATATCAACAATCCTTCACAAAATAGTCTTAATTATAAGCGTTTATGTAAAATTGCATACAAAGCCTATCAAGACAAAGAAGATACGGAAGTTATTAGAACAAAACTATTTGACGGTATAAAAAAAAGTGATAGGATAACCAATGTCTCTGATGAAGCAATAGAGGAATTTGTTGATAAGTGCATACATGAGATTCAAAGTCTCAAAGATGTCATGAATATATTAAACGAATTTGGTGCATTAAAATAAGCCCAAGAATCATAAATTCTTCAATAAGCCAGTAAGTATTTCTCCACTTGCTGGCTTTTTTATTGGTGGTGGAAAAATACAGTAATTCCAGTTACATATACCTTTTGAAAAATTTATCACCAACTGGAAATATACGAGTACAGGAGTGGATAAAGGATGAATTTTATTACGATAGAAAGAATATGAACCTAATATGTGAATGCCTATGGAGAATTAATAACAGACACAATCAAGAGAGAATTGACCCTATTATTAACTACATGGAAAAAGCAACTTGTTTGAACTATGTTTGAACCAGACCATAAAACAGGAAGAAAAGAAATCACTTCAAAGTCTTCGTAGCTCGCTGGTGGCGTCGAAAGCGATAGCTTTTGATGCCGGAGGAGAGCAATTGACTCTTAATCAATGGGCCCTGGGTTCGAGTCCCAGCGAGGACACAGAAAATAAGCCACTTACAAAAGTAGGTGGCTTTCTTTTTTACCGGATTTCAAGGGGAGTGAAGTAAGTTGTTTTAGCTACGTTTAAACTAACTGTAAAACACGATAGAATCTATCAGTTAATAGCTTCCAGTTCTTTACTGCGGGCAATATAAACCAAAGAATAATCAGTGGAATGGTTATTCAGATAATCATAAAGAAATTTGGCTTTTAAACCCCAATTCCGCTTCGATTCCTCATCGGAGGCATGATGATATTCTTGATAGCATATTTCAGCAAGCATGCTGTTCTTTTCAAGCAAAAAAGTATCTTCCTCGAATACCGCCGGAATTTCCTCAGGCAACGTATCCATAAAAAACACCCGCGACTTTTGAAAATAAGCGTTATATAACTGGTTCAATTCCAGTTCAAACTCCTCTTCCGTCTTTCTTTTGCCGTCAAAAAGTTTGGCAGTAAGGTCAAAAAACGTTTGGAGGATACGAAGAATATAGTCCCGAGATAACATACCTAAACAATAATTATCCGAAAAGAGCCCGGCAAATATCCGATACTTTAGAAACAGGCTTAACCTCTATCGCTGTTTTTTTAGTCAAGGCTTTCTGATTTCCATAGGGAACAAAAATCTGCTTGAATCCCAATTTTTCGGCTTCAGAGATGCGCTGCTCTATGCGACTGACCGCCCTGATTTCCCCCGACAACCCGACTTCACCGGCAAACACGATATCCCTTGGCAAGGCCGCATCGATATTCGACGATAATACCGCCATGACAACTCCTAAATCCAATGCCGGGTCATTCACCTTTATTCCTCCTGCAATATTCAAAAACACATCTTTAGCCGCCAAACGGAATCCCACCCTCTTTTCCAATACAGCCAACAACATATTCAGGCGTCTGGCATCAAAGCCTGTTGCCGAGCGTTGAGGCACACCATAGGCCGCCGTACTTACCAATGCCTGTACTTCCAACAGAATGGGACGTACCCCTTCAACCGTTGCCGCTACGGCTATCCCGCTCAAATCCTGTCCGTGATTGGAGAGCAGAAGCTCCGAAGGATTGACGACCTGTCTTAATCCGGATTGCAACATCTCGTAAATTCCGATTTCCGAAGTAGAGCCAAAGCGGTTTTTGATGGAACGCAGAATGCGGTACATATATTGCTGATCCCCCTCAAACTGCAAAACAGTATCCACCATGTGCTCCAAAATCTTCGGGCCTGCCAACTGACCGTCTTTGGTGATATGGCCGATTAATATTGTTGAAATCGTATTTTCTTTGGAATAACGGAGCAACATGTTCGTACACTCCCGTATCTGCGACAAACTGCCCGGAATAGAGTCCACCGCTTCCGTTGCCAAGGTCTGGATAGAGTCTATGATTAACAAATCCGGTTGGATTGACCGCGAATGCTCTAACACATTTTCCAGGGAATTACCGGAAAGAAACAAACATTCGTCATTCTCTATGCCTAAACGCTGCGCCCGCATTTTAATCTGCGCAATACTCTCCTCTCCCGAAACATACAACACCTTACCGCAACGGTTGTGCAAGGCAAACTGCAATACTAACGTTGATTTGCCAATACCCGGTTCCCCCCCCAACAACACCATCGAACCCGGCACCAAACCGCCTCCCAATACCCGGTTCAATTCATTATCACCGGTGTCCATTCGTTCATCCGCATTCGCTTTTATTTCTGATAAACGGAAAGCCTTGGCCGAGGCCTGACCGAGAAGAGCACTTTTACGGCCTTTCTCAGACACAATCACCTCTTCCTCAAAACTGTTCCATTCCCCACAAGCAGAACAACGCCCTACCCATTTAGACTCTTTCGCCCCGCAATTCTGACAAACGTATACGGTTTTCGGTTTCATACAGAGAAATTAATAAAACTCTTCATGTTCTTCTTCCATTTCTTGTGAAGAGTTTACCGGAGGCTGTTCCTCGCCCTCTCCTTCATCACAATCAAGGTTCTTATACACACCGGCAGGCTGTTCAAAAGGACGGTCCGAAAAATGCAACTTCGGATCTTTTATCACCTTATCCAAGAACTCCGCCCAAATCGGCAAAGCCATATTCGCTCCCTGGCCATATTTCAAGTTCTGGAAATGAATGGAACGGTCTTCCGCACCAACCCATACTCCTCCGACCAAATCGGGCGTTACAGCCATAAACCAACCGTCGGAATGCTGCTGCGTTGTTCCCGTCTTTCCACCCATCGGATTGGTAAAACCATACTTTATACGCAATCGGATACCCGTACCCTTATTCACTACCCCTTCCAACAAATTGCACATCAAATAAGCTGTCTGGGCTGTAATCACCTCTTTTGAATCGGCAGAAAATTCAGCCAGCACGTTTCCATACTTATCCTCTATCCGCGACACCAGCACAGGCGTATTATATACCCCTTTATTGGCAAAAATGGAATAAGCCGACACCATTTCTTTCAAAGAAATCTCCGCCGTACCCAAAAATACGGAAGGAACGGGATCGATAAAACTGTGTATTCCCATTCTATGCGCCATTTGAGCAACAGCCTGAGGCGTAAACTGTTTCAATACCCATCCCGAAATATTATTCTCTGAATTAGCCAGTCCCCACAACAACGTCACCATTTCTCCTTTGTGCTTAGAGCCTCCCCGTGCCGTCCATGTCGTCCCGTCAGGCAAAACAAAAGTCTGAGGAATATTGGGCACTTTATCACAAGGCCCCAGCCCCTCCTGCATTGCCAACGTATACAAAATAGGCTTAATCGTTGACCCCACCTGCCGTTTGCCGACACTGACCATATCATACATAAAATAACGGTAATCCGGACCGCCCACATATGCTTTCACTTTACCAGTCTGAGGTTCCATCACCAAAAATCCGGCACGGAAGAAAGACTTATAATGCTTCAACGAATCCAACGGCGACATCACCGTATCCCGAACCCCTTTCCAGGTATAAAGCTGCATCGGTACACGTTTATTAAAATTTTTCCGTATATCCGCATAAGACATGCCGGCATCTTTCAATGTCCGGTATCTCTCCGTACGCTTAATGGAACGATCCAATATATCCCGTACTTCCTCATCCGTCAAATCGTTGGAAAACGGCGGATTACGTTTTTCCACCCTCTCACTCCGGAACAGAGGTTGCAATTCCTTTCCCAAATGTTCCCGGACAGCCTCTTCCGCATACCGCTGCATCCTGGAATTCAATGTGGTATAAATCTTCAAACCGTCCGAATAAATATCATAATTCGTACCGTCCGCCTTCGTATTCTTTTTACACCATCCGTAAAGCGGATTCGTCACCCACGCTATCGAATCCACTTTATACTGCTCTTTGTTCCAACGGTAATTTTTGATGTCCGGCTTTCCGGCTGTCATAAAAATACGCAAATATTCGCGATAATATGCTGCCAATCCCTCTTTATGGTCCTCCTTCTTAAAGTTCAGTCCCAAAGGCAACATCCTCAGCGAATCGTATTGAGTCCGACTTATCTTCCCGTATCTGAACATCTGATTTAAAACCACATTCCGGCGCCCTAACGTCCGCTCCGGCCTCCTCACCGGATTAAACAATGCCGGATTCTTTGCCATACCCACCAACATGGCAGATTCCTGAATTTGCAAAGAATCCAACGATTTCTGAAAATACACTTCCGCCGCAGAATTAATACCCACCGCCAAGTTGAGGAAATCAAACTTATTCAGATACATCGTCATAATCTCCTCTTTCGTATAACTTTTCTCCAAACGGACAGCAATGACCCATTCCCTGAATTTCCGCAGAGAGAGTTCAACAAAATTCTGATCCGGATCACGGGGAAACAACATCTTTGCCAATTGCTGGCTAATCGTACTTCCTCCTCCCGTCGAACTGCTTCCCGTCAATAATCCTTTTGCCACCCGGAACAAACCAATCACATCAATCCCGCTATGTTCATAAAACCGCACGTCCTCCGTAGCAATCAACGCATCCTTTACCGAATTCGGAATATCTTTATACTCCGTGTATCTCCTGTTTTCACTTCCGATATAATACCGGCTGATCATAGGCCCGTCTTCAAAATAAATTTCAGAAGCAAACTTACTATTCGGATTTTCAAGCTCTTCAAACGTAGGCATAAAACCCAACTTTCCTTCGGCAACCAGCCAAAAGAAAACAACCAAACACAGAATTCCGGTAAAAAATACACCCCAGAAAACAAAGAAGAATCTTTTATACTTTTTAAACATGCACCTTCGCAATTAATTCATGCAAAGATAATCAAAACGTAATCAATTGAAAACGAAGTGCTGAAAATCAACTGATAAAAATCCTTTAAGGCTGAAACAACAAACGTATAGTAAAATTTATACAAATCAGAAATTATTCAAATACCCCAAATCCTCCACCCCGTAATAAGGTGGTAAAATTCGTTTCCCTACCAATATCAAAGGCGTGGAATGTATTCCCACCCGCTCGCACCACGCCACCGAATCCGCAAGAGTCCGTATTGTCCGGGACGAATATTTCCCGATAGGCAAATGCTCCGGCATTCTTTTCTGAAACCAAACACTCAACGCCCTCCGGAAAGCCTCCCGGCCTTGAGTATGATATACCTCTATCAATCCTAACGTGACCTGGTTCACACTCTCTTTTTCAATACCAGGAGTTCCGATGAAACGCAACACAACCGTAAAATCACATATATATTTCTCTGTCAAACGCTCCAGTCTTTCATGCAAACCGACACAGGGATTACAAAAAGGGCTGAGAACGACAATCACTTTGCGCTCCCCGCTCCCTTCATAAAAAATAATATCACTATCAGAATATTCCGGTTCTACTTCAGGCATTTCCGATTGCAAAGCCCCATACACGACTTTTTCCCTTTTCAGCTTCAAATTATTCACTTTAAGCCAATGAGCCTCTTGTCTGTATTTTATCATCCGCTTTAATAAATACACACACCCGACAACTCCTCCGAAACAACACAACGCTCCAACACATTCCCTCATTAGCTTCCACGACAAGTTTAACGGCAAGGCAAAGAAAACGGAAACCGACACCTCTCCCCAAAGACAAAGCACCACCCCCATACAAAACAGACAAATTCGACGAACTTTTCTCAACTGATACCACAAGGAAAACAGTGTATAAGGGAATACACACAAAGACAGATAGAATAACAACTGAATTTCATCTCCAATCCACCAATATAATATTCCTCCGGCAAAATAAACCGTTCCTATATCTGCCAGCGAAATCCCGAACAAACGGGAAGCACCGGAATTCAATACTTTATCACAATCGCTTTTTTTGCTGAAATGGCAGATTTTCTGCATCCACCCCTCTTGTCCTTCCCCCAGCTCATGAAGCAGCAACATACAACTCAATACAAACCCAATCACTTTTATCAACCCATAGCCCTGATACACAAACATCCAAGACATTCCCTTTCCGAGACAATATCCGATCATCAGCAACCACAGGATTAACCCAAGAAACACACAGCGCTCCATACCCATTCGGGGAAAAACGCGTTTACACGCTGAAGCCACATACACTGCTACTCCCTCCCACCTGGCACAAAAATCCCCCAGATTCTCTCTCTTCTTTCCCTCTTTATTGTCAATATATTCAACATTCCCTTTCCGATACCCCGTTACAACCACATAATTCCCCTGCTTCTCCTTTAAATGAGCCAAAAAAGGGAATCCGTTCACCTCCATATCCTCCGGATTGATTTTCAGTGCAGCATACCCGATTCTGTACAACTCCAATGTCTCTGTAAGAGCCAAAAGAGAAGGATAATCCGGATGCGAACACAATACCTCCTCAAATTCACTCCACTCTACTGCAACATTATTCCGGCGCAAAAGCCGACGACTTTGAATAGCTAATAACCTGTCCATAATCCTCTTTTCCCCGTTACCCAATTCATTTTTTCAACCGATAAACCACCACTACCGCATTATCCTCTTCGTCAAGACGATCCGCCAATTCTTTCAATTGTTGCTTAAACCGAGGCGTTTTCACCTTCAAATTCGCAAACTCCTCACTCGCTACCCACTCTTTTAATTTTAAAGGTAGGCAATCCGTACACATATAAGCACCGTCTGACCTACGGGAATTGATCTTCATCCTAGGAATACTCTCATTCAAACCGGACAGATCATCAACAATACGGGAACTGTAATAACCACTCTTCATACGAGGATCATACAAATACCACAAACTTTTACTCGCAGCTCCCTTACAAAACATTCCAGTACAGCGGCCATCAGGCAATTCATAAAAACTAAAAAACCTCAAAGCATCAGGATAAGGCTCTTCAGTACTTTTCATTATCCCATCACTTTTAAACCTATAATTACCTAAATCCGGATAACACATAGCTGTTCCCCAAGACCACACATGACGAATACGGGAATCACCATTGTCCAACAACTCAAATATCGTGTCCGAATAACGACTCCACCAACATACCGAAGAATCAGCTCCACGATATAAATTTCCATTAGCATTTAATAACCATTTATCCGGAGACCGTCTCTTGCCGCCAATAAAACGACCGCAAGTATCCGTCACAAACCACGAATAAGCACCAGAAGAACTCTCATCGACAGATATGTACAGTTTATCTCCGCGACAAACCATATCATTAATCCAATTTATACCCAAAGGAGCAAGGTCTTTCTCCATCAGAAACTTCCCCGTCCCACTATAAACCAACAACCGGCAATTGTCATAAAAATAAATCTTACCATCACCACCAACACAAAAATCAAAAGAAAAACGATACTCCCCAGGACCGTGACCGACATCACCGTATTGACGGACAAAACGGCCCTTCAAATCATAAAAACGCATCGCCCGCCCCAAGCCTTCTCCAAAATAAACGCCCGAATCACAAACCGTCTTGGTAATAAGATGACTTAACGGTTTGTCATTGTGCAAAGGAATAAAAAACACCGAATCGGCAAAGTCGGAAACATATAACTCCTCCCGCTCCTGCATACGGTCTACCAAAATATCCGGATAACGTCCCGATTCCTCCCTACAACAAAAGAAAAACAACAAAAGAAAAAGAAAAAAATACCTCCCCATATCTATAATTTTTAGCAGGCAGGCTTGAAAAAATCAATTCAAGCCTACCTGCAGCCGGTTAAACCTTATTTACCATCAAACAAATGGAGAAGTATCCACAACCTGCTCCTTTTTTACCTCTGCATTATCTCCATGAAGTTCTTTACACAATTCACTGCAAGATGTCGAATCATACGAATATATTGACCCGACCACAACACCGTTCACCATACACACACATGCTTTATCCCCTCCCTTAATCTGCTGCAACTCCGATTTGGTCAGCACCTGGGCTGAACGTAAATCCAATAAATTGTTCGTTTTCATACAATTGAAATTTAAATGAAACATTAAAAATCATTACAAGGCCTTTATAATAATTCGGTCGACAAGTTAAAACTCCCCAGTCTCAAAAAATGACACTTACAAACTATTTTTTCAATTCTACAATATACAACACAGGATTATCATTCTCTGTCATTCCCTCTAATTCGTAAGATTGTTTGACAAAATACATCAACCCTCTATCCAAATCCAATGGGAATAGTTCAACTTCACCAAAATTCAACAAATCATCTCTGAATTTTTTACTGCTATGCATACACACTTGTCTCTGAAAATCATAACAGCACCAAAAATCGTCATTCCAAAGATTTAAATAATTACAAAAAAGGAAACGCCGGGTACGAAAAATATTAACAATACGCATATTTTTCATCCCCCGTATAACTTCAACTCTCCCAAAATCAAGACGAAGAAAGGGAAGAATCTTTCCGTTTTCCCAACGATACAAAGTATCAGGTATATATTGAAAAGTCCCTGTTAAAATCGCTTTATATAAAAATAAATTATACCCGTTGATTGAAAAATTCATTTCCTTTCCGGAAGTCGAAAACAAATCACGATCCTGGGTAACACATTGAAAAAAAACAGAATCTAATATTTGTAAACGAGACGAAAAACGATAAAGAGTTGTTATATTTTGATACTTTCCTTCTTTTGTCCTCCTTCCGAATTCTTCTCCCAAAGCATATAACAATCCCTCCCTACAACACAAACTGCCGGAACTCAAGCTCCTGATACAACTATATTCATCCTTAACATTCCCTTCATAATCATAGCTTTTTATTCCTTTTTCAGTCATGAGATAAATCTGCTTCAAATCCGGGTCGACACAAAATGCTTTTAAATAAAGATATTCATTCGGTCCATGCCCAATCTGCCCTATCCGGTTTAAAAATTTTCCCGACACATCAAACCGAAAAACCTGCCCCTGACGGTAATCCCGCAAAAATAAATTTTTCCCGTCAACCATCATCCGCCTCACGGATGACAACCAAACATCCTCCACTTGTTCCAACCGGACCTCTCTCACAACACACTCCGCTATATCCGATAAAGCAATACTTTCTTGGGCAACCGGAGGTATCTTTATGACCGGAATCTGAGCAGTCCCTTTCCCTATCCAAAGAAAAATTACAAAACAATACCACCATCGATTCATTACTCTCTCCTTTAAACTCTCTGAATCTACAACATTCGCCATTGATTCAGAGAGCATTTCCAAATTTAAGCTAAAGGCTTCCTTTCACATGTAGGAGCCTGTAGATGTTCCGGACAAAAAACTTTCATTCTCTCTTCCGCCTCTTCTATTGTCGACCCCCCGACACTATATTCTTGTCCGAATGGACTACATTTGCAGAGGAAAGCACCACTTCCTCCTTTAATCTGCTTCAACTCCGATTTGGTCAGCACCTGGGCTGAATGTAAATCCAATAAATTTTTTGTCTTCATACAATTGAAATTTAAATCAAACATTTAAAAATCATTACAAGGCCTTTATAATAATTCGGTTGACAAGTTAAAACTCCCCAGTCTCAAAAAATGACACTGTAAAAAAATTTTTTCCCCCTTTTGTTTCATTCATATCCTCTTTATCCAACTTTTCGGACAAAATACCGATATAAAACCGCTTCCCGGATTTAAACTCATAACATCGGCAGGTTGAATTATATACAATATCCACTCCTAACTCTTTCAACTCATTCAACAACCGGAACAATGTACTTTTAGAAATCTGCAGCTTACGGGCAAACTCTTCCGGCGTTCCGGTAGCTCTCATGGCTATCAGCTGGGAAAGAGCGTCCAATTTATTTACCAAATGTAGTAGCTTCATAATATAAGATTTTCCGATTCTGTCAATGTTTCCACAACTTCCGCAAAGGATTAATCACCCGGTCGAAAAAAGACAAATCTTCTGTGATAACCACTACCATCCCCGTCATATTCTGGTGAAAAGGCAAAATCTTTCCGTAATTTGTCCGCAACGTATCAGGCAGATAAAACGTAGAAGTATACACAGAATCCGGCAACAGAGACAATTTTTCCAACCGCCAGCAAAACACACCGTATTCCTCTTGGGGATAATCCGCAAAAATCAGATTCATCCGATTACCCTCTTTCAGTTTCCCGGCCCCCTGCACCGGCAAATACAAACGAGCCAGAATTTCATTTCGCTTTTCAGGTACCACACTCACAATATCCTGTCCGGCTATCACATTCTGATGCAACTTCCATACTCCTGCCAGAGAAACAATACCGTCAATGGAGGAAATCATGCAATAGTTACTTTCCCACTCCCGGATAGCCGCATTCAGATTTTCCGCAGCAACTTTCAAAGCATCTTTCAACCGGCAAATCTCCTGTTGGCGTTGTATCTTCATCTCCAACAACTCCTGCTCCGCCTGAGCCGCCCCCAATTGAGCCTGGGAAGTTGCCATACAGGCATTGTTATAAGCAGCTTCCGCCAACACCAGCCGGCTTTGCCCCTGTTCCAATTCCGCCAGCGAAATGCCTCCCTTTTCGTAAATTGCCTCCTGCCGCGAATAAGTGCTCTTTTCTATCGTCAAACTTTTCTGGTTCAACTCCTCCGTTTTCCAATACATTTTCAGCTGTTCCTTTCTCTCTTCCAATTGTTCCTTAGTCAAACGGATTCTGGTACCCATGTAATCAATCTTCATATAATCACGATAGGCAGACAAAGCCTGACCGTAAGCGGTATAATATGACTGTACCTCTCCCAATTTCAACGTATCAGTATATTGACAAGGGATGGAATCCGAAGCACAAAGCTCCGCTTTTAACCTCAGAATATGCCGAAAATCTCCCGAGCCGGACACCACGGCCAACAAATCATTCCGAGCTACCCGGTCGCCATCCCTGACATTCAGCAACTCAATGCGCCCGTTCACCTTAGAACGCAGAGTAATAGCAGGATTGGAAGAATGAATCACAAAACGCCCGCTAATCGTATCGGGATAGCGGAAAAAACAAGTTCCGGTAAAAATAAATACAACCACACCTAATATTACAGATATCCCATAACGGACAATACGCGACGGGATATAACCCATAATCTCCCTCACCTCTTCACTTCTCAGGTTCAGGCGTTCTATTTCTTCCTGTTTCACTTCCAGTTCTTTCATCTCCGGAGTCCATTAATTTCCCAATTCCAATTGGTTTTTCACCAAATTATAATAAGCGCCCTTCAATTCCGTCAGCTCCCGGTGAGTCCCTCTTTCCACAATCCGCCCCTTTTCCAGCACCACTATTTGGTCTGCATTTTTCACCGTACTCAGCCGATGAGCCACAACCACTACCGTACGTCCTTTGAAAAAATGATTCAGATTTTCCATAATCACCTTCTCATTATTGGCATCCAAAGCATTAGTCGCTTCATCCAAAAAAATAAAATCCGGATCTTTATACACCGCACGGGCAATCAAAATCCGTTGTTTCTGCCCCTGGCTTAATCCCACTCCTTCCAGTCCAATCTTCGTATTGTATTTCAAAGGCAAATTTTCAATATAGTCTTGTATATTGGCTACTTTTACGGCATACAACAACCGCTCTTTATCCACCACTTCATCACTTACTGCAATATTCCGGGCTATCGTATCCGAAAAAATAAACCCGTCTTGCATCACGACCCCGCAACGCCCTCTCCACCAACTCTGATTATAAGAATCCAACGTCTGACCGCCTATCAACAATTTTCCTCCTGTAGGAGGATAAAATCCCAACATCAACTTCACCAAAGTTGTCTTTCCGCTTCCACTGGTACCTACAATTGCCGTCACTTTATTTTCCGGCAACACAACATGAATATCCTCCAATATTTTGGGAGACTCCGGCCCTTCATACCGAAAAGATAAATTTTCCATACAGATCACATGAGAACCAGGCAATTCCCTTAATCGCTGCCCCTCCTCTGGCTCCTCATCTTCATGCCCGTGAATTTCCCCCAAACGTTCCAGACTAATCCGAGCATCCTGGGCTGCCTGAATAAACGCCAGCATCTGTTCCACCGGCCCATTCAACTGTCCCACGATATACTGGACCGCCATCATCATCCCTAACGTCATATCCCCCTTCACCACCGCCGTTGCCGCCATAATAGTGATCACTACATTCTTGGTCTCGTTGAAAAACAGACTCCCTATTTTCTGGTACTGGCTCAATGCTAAACTCTGCACACTGACACGGAACAAACGGGCCTGAATACGCTCCCACTCCCAACGCTTCTGCCGCTCGCAATTGTTCAGTTTTATCTCCTGCATTCCCGTAATCATCTGAATCAGATTGCTCTGCTCCATTGCCATCTGGTTAAAGCGCTTATAATCAATATCCCGCCTGCGTTTCATAAACAAATATACCCAGGTGAAATACAAACCGCTACCTACCAAAAAAATCAAAAATATAGGGAGATTATAAAACAACAATACCATTCCGAATATTACAAAATTGAACATCGAAAACAATATCGACAACGTCTGGGAAGTCAGAAAACTCTCTATACGGCTATGATCCCCTATACGCTGTAAAATATCACCCGTCATTTTCGTATCAAAAAAACGGATAGGCAACTTCATCAATTTTATCAGAAAATCAGAAATCAATGAAATATTAATACGGGTACTGATATGCAACAAAATCCACGACCGTATAAAATCCACACTCAAGCGTCCGGCAATCAGGACTAACTGGGCTATCAGCACCAACTGAATAAAACCCAGATTACCGGTATTTATTCCAATATCCACGACCGACTGTGTCAGGAAAGGAGCTATCAGTTGCAGCAACGATCCCAACAAAAGTCCTAGAATCAGTTGTAACAGGAATTTCTTATACGCAAACAAATAACGGAAAAGATAAGAAAATCCGTTTTTTACAAGTTTTTCCCCCGGAGCCGAATAAAAATCGGGAGAAGGCTGTAACAATAAAGCAATCCCCAATTTTTTCCCCCTCTCACTCGTACTGATCCAACACTTTTTAAACTCCTCTTCTCCATATACCACTTTTCCATGAGCCGGATCAGCCACCCATACTTTCCCTCCCTTTATTTTATACACCACAACAAAATGCTTTTGATTCCAATGCACAATCAATGGCAACGGAGCCTCCCGACACAAATCCTCCAGTTCACACTTCACTCCGGTCGTCCGGAAACCAATACTCTCCGCCGCTTCACTAATCCCCAGCATACTCACGCCTTCCCGGGTAATAAAACACCGTTCCCGCAAAGTCTGCAAAGAATAATAACGCCCATAAAACCTGGCAATCATCTGCAAACAAGTAGGTCCGCAATCCATAGCATCTGCCTGGCGATAAAGAGGAAAATAAAACATTGAACTTATTTTAATATCTCATTAACCATTTAAACTTCTAAATCCCTTTTCCCACTTCCATTTACATAAATATGGATTATACCCACAATCTGTTTTATAATACCATTTTTCACCGTCAAAAAATGGAACACGAGAATCATAACACATATATCGATGTTCACAAATATTACAATGTTCAACAATATCTTTATTTACATTCCAATAAATTTTTATTTGTTCATTATTAACAATTTCCCCATCTACAATATGTCCCAAAATCAAACCGTTTAAAGTATTCTTTACAAATCCATTCCCATCTATAAAAATTCTTTTGTTATAAATAACGTTATGTACATTACGAAAATATAAATCAAATAAAATACGACATTCCTTTTTTAAAGCGACATTAAAATTTTTGTTATTAAATAATATATTTGAGTCTACGAGATGATAATTAAAATCCCACTTCCAAAACCAATGTACGTCATTTTTATCTAATAAATATTGAAAATCTTTACGAAATAGAGAAAAAAAATCATGACTATTAATTCGTCTGTAAGGCTTTCTATAATAATTCAGCCAATCTATAATATAATTAACTGTTATATCTGTTTCTACTGTATATATGTATATCATAAATCAATCTATTGGTAAATGTATTCTATGTTTTTGAAGTTCGTCTTCAATATTATTCAACCCCATGGAAGCACGTCGTTCGTTGAGCTTCTGAATATCTCTAACAGCATATAAGTATGTTCCTTTAGCATTTCTATACCAATGTGTTCCATATTCTTGCTTCTTTCCTGAGCGGACTAAATAACGATCCAACATAACAGCATATGCTTTTCCTAATTCCTGTTCCTTTCCGACAGCATTCTTTAAAAAAGGAAGGGTATATTTCAAATATTTTGTCCCCGGGCTATGCTGTATAATATACAAAGCTGACAAAGAAGCACGCATTCCCACCTCTGAATACAAAAACCAACTTTGACGATTTTTTAACAGAGTAATAACATATCTAGCCCGAATTTTAGCATTACGCTTCTCATTTTTCATCAAAAGCGCTGTTTCCGGTGTAAAATTATTTGGTAATTTCTTTTTATAGTTCTTTCTCCAAGTTCGAAAACGCTGGTCTTCTACCCCCAACCGCCATAACTTTATACTCAAAGCTGCATCCTTAATCCCTTCGTTTTCTTTTAAATATCTCACATTTAACGAATCCAACAAATGACACCATTGTTCCGATGAGTAAAGATTCTCAAAATCAGTATCCGTCAATATATTTTCTGCGTAATTTTCAGAACCGAACGATTGATACAAATAAGAAAACGCATTAATCGTATCTCCTTTTAAAGCATACATACAAGCTAAATCATAAAAAATTCCAACATTTAAAAAATCTTTTTTCTGCTGTATATGAAGCATACGAATAATTTCATCATATTGCTGATTCTTTACAAAAAAATTCATATCATTGATCAAATTTTCATTTAAAATTCCATGCCATGTACGTTCTTGTCCCTCACATTTAAATTGAATAAATGAACAAATAAATAATAGAAAATATAATTTAAAAAAAAATAAATTCATATCATAATAAAATTAATATAATATTTAGAAAAGAGGAGGCTATTCTTTCATCTCCTCTTTTCAATGCTGTCAAAATTTAATTTTAAATTACATAACTAAATACTTACATCATTCAGGACACCCATACGCTTCATCATATTCATGATATTTAACAGTATTCTTTGTATGCTTAGAAAATACTCTATTAATCCAAGAATAACCAACCAAAGTTTCTGAAACTGGAGCATTCACATCTCCTACACAATTATGATGTAATATCACATTTTTTCCTCCATCCACTTTAGCCATCGCTAAAGGAGATAAAACCTGAAATTTTTTCTTATTAATAATACGTTCCATAAAATTTAATTTTAATTTATAATTTCAAACCTACTGAATATCTTATATAAAGATATTACCATAAAATTTTAAATACTTTAATTATCCTCATTCTGTCTCTTTGTGTATTAGGTGAATATTAAAAATTAAAACGTTTGAGCATGACCACACAAATGAGGATTTTTTTCTTTATTAAGGAGGCAAACCTCAAAAGATAATTTATACACACCTCATTGAATAGTGAAAGAAAATTAATATAACAAAAATTACTTTACAAGAAAACAATAGATTTTTTCACATGGACAGCTATTTATAACCCATTGTATATCAATATATCCAAAAACAAAAATCTGGACAGCCATTAAAAAAGACATTTTTAACAAAAAAAGTATAAAAAAACGGCTCTGTTTCCAGAGCCGTTACGTTGAAATGACTTAGCAAAATTGGGATAACGCTAAACATCTTTCAACATCAGATAAACATGATTTTAATTTACCCGGAAGAGACCTTTATAGGTCATAGAACCAAGTTTCAATACCAATTGGTATTCGCCCTGCTCTAATCCTTCCGTATGGATACGAACTGCATCTCCTTCAAAATATACCGTTTCCTCCACAACAACCTGATTTCCGCCATCTACAACCTGTACTGCCACAGCCCCTACCGGGAAATTGGCTTCCACAGAAATATAATCACCATATACTTCTCCATTGAAAGAAGGAAGTATGGTTCGGGGAAGAGGATATTCCGGAAGACATACAACTGTAATATCTATTATTACAGGTTTCTGCGTTGTAGTAGTATTAGAACCTTTGTCTGCAGCCAGAAGCTGACAAGCCAAAAGAGAAAAAATAAGAATCAACGTAATTTTAAATGCTTTCATAATCTGAAATTTTGAATTTGTGTGTTAAAATTAAAATCCGTAAACGGTGTTTCCAACAAAAATTCAAAATTTTCGACCTGGACAGCTAATTGCAATATATTGTATATCAGATTCTCCCAAAATAAAAATCTGGACAGTCCCTAAAAAAGGCTTATTTGCTTCTTTTGGTAGAAAATTTTCTGCGTAATTCTTCTAAAAAGTCCTCCAAAGTCACACCATTTTCCAAATGCAACCGCTGACGAATGCGGTTTCGTTTTTTATAAATGGAATCCAGATGAACATTCAGCAAGACGGCTATTTCCTGTGCAGAAAACCTGGCATAATACAAATAACAATATCTTCTGTCGTCTTCCGTCAGATCCGGATAGTCATTCTCTATACATTCCACCACCCCATTCATCGAAATATTCAACCCTTCCTTCAACAATTGCCAGTCCTCCGGCGAAAGCTCAATATCCGGTAATTTTTCCCTCAGTTTCCTGACATCAAACAGGGCCAAACCTGTCAGGTTCTTCAATATATCCACCCGCCTTTCGAAAAAAATCCGCAAATGCTCACTTTTCTCTTCCAATTGCTGCTCCAATAAATTCTTTAAATTCGCTTCACTGATTTGCAATTGCTGAATCAGAAAACGGTATTCATACAGTTTTTTACGTTTCCGGCTGTGCAAAAACTGGAAACTACAATCAGAAATATCACAATCATAATTCCCAACAAACGCTGGAAAGACACCGCCTTTAAGCGGGAGGCAATCGCCTCTTTCTGTGCCCGTTCATACCGGGAATGGGTTCTCCACTTCTCTACGGAATTTTTCACAAAACCCTGGTAAACAGAATCCGTTACGGCACTCCTTCTGAACAAATAATCTATAACTTTCTCTTTTTCACCTTTCTTCTGTGCAATCCCAGCCAATTTCTGATAAAAACCGATCTTTTTTCTTTCATCATTCACCGACCTTAACGCCAAGTGTAAATAGTACTCTGCTGAATCCAATTTCTCTTCCGCCAAACAAATGTCACTCAACAAAGTATATTGTCCGGGCATATTATTCAAGTTAATGACGTTCTTAGCCCGCCCTATATCTCCTAATTTAAGCCATAAGTATCCCTGCAAATTCAGGCATACGTTCAATGCCGAGGTATCCCGTTCTTCTCGATGAAGTTCTTCTGCAAGCTCCAAATAACAAACCGCACTATCGTATTGTTGGGTATATAAAAACGTCCTCCCCTTATTTCCCAATGCCCATGCTTTATTCTTCTGATTCCCAATTTTATCATAGTAAAAAACAGAACGGGCATACATATCCAACGATTTTTCTATATTAAGCTGTTGAGTATACAACCATCCTAAACGGGCATAAATCAAACCCAACAAATTATATGCACTGAAATCCAATGCCACTGACTCCGCATAACCGTACAAACTGACTGCTTTATCCCACTCTTCCAGTTCCCAATGATAGCATCCCAAATAGTAGTAACATTTTGCCAAAGCCACGGAATTTCCTTTCTTTCCATAATATTCCAACGCAACATTCAGTAAAGAATCCGAAATTATTTTCTCTCCGTTTTTATCGCATGCTTCCGTATAAAGTAACGCATACGAGGCATGCTGAGCACGATTCAGCTGTTCAGGGTCTATCTCTTTCAACAACATCAACGAACTATCCGGTGAAGACTCAAGCATCTGTTCCGCCCGAAACAGTAAATCCGTTTGTTGAGGATCATTACAGGCCCACAACACACACCCTATCCAAACACAACAGAACCATCTCATTGTTTTTCCCCGTTTTCGTAGTAATTACACGTGTCCAATACATGAAAATACACATCCGAATCCGGATAGCCTATTTCCCGTAACGTCTCGGAAACAATCCGGGCAACCTGCGCCTGCATTTCCGGCGGTCTTTTAAACCAGGAAACCTCCACATAAGGCCACCCCTCCGAAACAAACCGACCGTCACATACCCTTTCGGCAGGGATCAATTCAAGGACAATATGCTCACGGGGACAACCAATCGCATGTTGAAGCCGGTCTGTCAATACCCCACTGACTCCTGCTAACTTCACGCGATCCGTTGCATAAAATCTAAAAAAAGGCATACTCTTTCATTTTTATTGCACAAACCATCGTAACAAAAATAAAAGATTCCCTCCATTACACAAAATCATTTATAACGACGCCGACACATTATAAAGATAAGGACATCCGCGCGTAGACAAAAAACGCCGGGAATAAACCGGCAACTCTTCATCTATTGACATCCGGGTATACAACCCGCTGCAAAGGGCCACCCACCCTTTGCCCAAACCGTTTTCATAGGTCATATTCCCCGCATGGTTATACCCCAGGCAATGGGCAAATTCATGGAAAATGGTCCGCGTCACACAATTATCGTCTGCATAATGTTCCAAATAGCACCATTCCGCCAGTCCGAAAACCGAACCACCCCCTAATCCGTTCACCCCGGTCACATGTCCATATACCAGTGCCGGCAACTCAAAAATCCGCTTGTAAAGTTTCTCCACGTCAACTTGTGTACGACAATTGTCCGCATATAACCGTCCCTCTGCGGCAAACAACTCCCGTTTAAACTCTTCGGTTGAAAACAGATAAGCCAAATTCAACGCTATTGCCACCGCCTCCCGGGCATGGGCAGGCAACAGAGGCGTCCAGTTTTTTCCCTGATAAGCACCAAACGAAATACGCCAGTGACATTTTGTCGACGTAATTTTACGGAAATAAGGGTCTGCACACTCTATTTCCGTTTCCAACTCCTCTACCTGCCGCCTCTCCGGAACAAAAACACGCCGCCCGGAACGGGTAAGAAAATACGCATCTTTACGGATACAGGGCACAGGAAGCAAATATTCGGCAAAAGCAGGCAACACCTCAAATTCGGCTAATTTCACCTGTTCCGGCATCCCCTTCCACCTTCCCCAAATGACAACATTATTTACCGGACGGGGAGAAAAAAAACGAACCAATAAGTGCCGTTTACGAACAAGACGCACCTGCAAAGGCTCATTGACGTAAAAACTCCGCTCCTCCGCATCAAACAAGATTTTGGAAGATTCGTTGTCTTGCAGCATCAGCCGACAGGTTTCCGCATACGAACTACCGGAGTTTATTCGTATCTCCCCCTCAGCCGGCTTTCCGTCACAAACCACAAACGACAATACAATACACACGACACACAACAAAGATTTCCCCACACATTGCTCTACCCACATGCTGTTAAATTGAATTACATTCGACGCACGGGGTAAAAATAAAACAAAAAGAAAGCGATTCTGAGAAAAGAGAGGAGTTTAACTATGTTAAATTATTTCCGGCAATCCGTATCATTTATACTCATTGAAATCCCATTGAATGTAAATACAGAATCATAAAAACAGCCGTTGTCCGCGTATTGCCTTCGCCAAACGGATGAATTTGCCAAAGCCCGGACACGAATTTCGCCATGTATCGCCATATATTTAACAAATTAAGACTGGCTGAAACTGATCAGCCAGTCTTATTTCCTAAGGGATGATCCGATATTATTTATACTCATCCCAGCTCTTGATGGCAATGTCTTTCCGGTCCACTTTACAGATGGCATAAATAAATGCACTGGCCAGCCGGGCATTGGTCAATAAAGGGATGTTGTAATCTACAGCAGCGCGCCTTATCTTATATCCGTTATCCAGTTCCCTCTTGGTCAGGTTCTTCGGGATATTGACCACCATATCGATTTTCTTGTTTTTCAGATAATCCATGATGTTCGGCTCCCGCTCCTCATCCGGCCAATACAATACCGGCACCTCGATGCCGTTGTCAGCAAGGAATTTAGCCGTACCGGCAGTGGCAAAAACGTTGTATCCCTTAGCCAGTAATAATTTGGTAGACTCCAGCAATTCCACTTTCGAACGGGTGGGCCCGGAAGAAATCAGGATGTTCTTTTCAGGAATCCGGTGACCTACCGACAACATGCTCTTCAATATCGCCTCGTAATAATTTTCTCCGATACACCCCACTTCACCGGTGGAAGACATGTCCACTCCCAACACGGGGTCTGCTTTCAGCAACCGGGCAAAAGAGAACTGGGAAGCCTTCACGCCGACATAATCCAAATCGAACACCGATTTGTGCAGTTCCTGTACGTGTTCACCCAACATAATACGGGTCGCCATCTCTACAAAATTGTATTTCAAAACCTTCGATACAAACGGGAAACTCCGTGAAGCCCGCAGGTTGCACTCTATCACTTTGATGTCATTGTCCTTCGCCAAAAACTGCATGTTGAACGGTCCGGAAATATTCAGCTCCTTGGCTATCGCCCGGGCAATTTTCTTAATCCGGCGGATAGTTTCGATATACAATTTTTGAGCAGGGAACACAATGGTCGCATCACCGGAGTGTACTCCTGCAAATTCCACGTGTTCACTGATAGCGTATGCTTTTATCACACCTTCCTGTGCCACCGCGTCAATCTCCACCTCTTTCGCCTGCTGTACAAACTCGGTGACTACCACCGGATGGTCTTTCGACACCTCTGCCGCCAATTCCAGGAAATGGAGCAACTCCTCTTTGTTGGACACCACATTCATCGCCGCCCCCGAAAGCACATAAGACGGACGTATCAGCAACGGGAAACCCACTTCATCTATAAATTTATAAATATCTTCTATGCTCGTCAATTCCCGCCAACGGGGCTGGTCGATGCCCAATTGGTCGCACATGGTGGAAAACTTCTGACGGTCTTCCGCCCGGTCAATCGACAATGCCGACGTACCCAGGATATTGACATGCTGTTCATACAAACGCATTGCCAGATTGTTCGGAATCTGTCCTCCCGTGGAAACAATCACGCCTTTCGGCTCTTCCAGGTCCACAATATCCATTACCCGCTCAAAGGACAATTCATCGAAATACAAACGGTCGCAAGTATCATAATCCGTACTTACCGTCTCCGGATTGTAGTTAATCATCACCGAACGGTAGCCCGCTTTTTTAATCGCATTCACCGCGCTCACACAACACCAGTCAAATTCCACACTGCTCCCGATGCGGTAAGCTCCCGAACCCAGTACAATCACAGACTTCCCGTCACTTTCGTAAGTAATGTCTGTTTCATTTCCGTTATAGGTAGCATACAGATAATTGGTCTGAGCCGGATACTCTCCCGCCAGCGTATCGATTTGCTTGATACAGGGCGTAATCCCCAACTCCTTTCTGTACTCCCGCACTTTCAACATCTTCTGGTGGGCATTCATCGCCTCGTCCTTGATAGTCAACCGTCCGATTTGGAAATCGGAAAAGCCCATCTGCTTGGCTTTCTTCAACATCATGGGCGTTACTCCCCGGACGGTTGTGTATTTGCCCAACTCCTCTTTCAGGTCATGGATATTTTTCAACCTCTCCAGAAACCACTTGTCTATCCGGGTCATTTCGTGTATTTTGTCCACGGAATAGCCCTTGTCAAAAGCCGCCGCAATGGCAAAAATGCGGTTATCGGTCGGGTTCACCAACTCCTCATCAATATCCTTTACCTCCTTGTTGTTGCCTACAAAACCATGCATGCCCTGTCCCACCATGCGCAAACCCTTCTGTATCACCTCTTCAAAAGTACGCCCGATGGCCATAATCTCTCCCACACTCTTCATCGAGGAACCGATTAATTTGGACACCCCTTCAAATTTATTCAAATCCCAACGCGGAATCTTGCAGACGATATAATCCAATGCCGGTTCGAAACAAGCTGTCGTTACTTTCGTCACCGAATTTTTAATCTCATGCAAGCCGTAGCCCATTGCCAACTTAGCAGCCACAAAAGCCAAGGGATAACCCGTAGCTTTCGATGCCAACGCACTGGAACGCGACAAACGGGCATTTACTTCAATCACCCGATAATCTTCCGAATTCGGGTCCAGACAATACTGCACGTTACACTCACCCACAATCCCCACATGACGAATAATTTTGATGGCAATTTCCCGCAATTTATGGTACTCGCTGTTGCTCAACGTCTGGGAAGGAGCAACCACAATACTCTCGCCCGTATGGATTCCCAACGGGTCGAAATTTTCCATATTACATACTGTGATACAGTTGTCATAGCAGTCCCGTACCACCTCATACTCAATCTCTTTCCATCCCTTCAACGACTCTTCCACCAATATCTGGGGCGAATAGGAAAAGGCGCTCCCCGCCAATTTTTTCAACTCCTCCATGTTGGCACAGAATCCCGAACCCAAACCGCCTAAAGTATAAGCAGCCCGGATAATCAAAGGAAATCCGAGTTCTTCGGCTGCTTTTACTGCCTGCTCCATGTTATCGGCGGCGATGCTGCGCGGAGTTTTCACCCCGATTTCGTGCAACTTATCGGAAAATATTTCCCGGTCTTCGGTATCGATAATCGACTGCACGGGTGTTCCCAGTACTTCTACTTCATATTTTTCCAACACACCCTTTTTGTACAATTCCACCCCGCAATTCAATGCCGTCTGTCCGCCGAAAGACAAAAGAATCCCGTCCGGACGTTCTTTCCGGATCACTTCTTCCACAAATTCGGGAGTAACCGGCAGATAATAAATCTTATCGGCCACACCTTCCGAAGTCTGCACAGTTGCAATATTCGGGTTAATCAACACGCTGTATTTCCCCTCTTCCCGGATGGCCTTCAATGCCTGTGAACCGGAATAGTCGAACTCTCCCGCTTCACCGATTTTCAATGCTCCCGAACCTAACAGTAATATTTTGTTTATCTCTTTCATCTCTATTCAATTTTAACCTTTAACTTCTCATTTTTTACTTTTCTCCATGTTCTTCACAAATTCGTCAAAAAGATACTCCGTATCTACCGGACCGCTGGAAGCCTCCGGGTGAAACTGTGCCGAAAAGAAAGGTTTCGATTTATGACGTATCCCTTCGTTTGTCCCATCGTTCACATTGACAAACAAAGGTTCCCAATCTTCGGGTAAAGTATTGTCATCGATAGCAAAACCGTGATTCTGAGAAGTAATATAACAACGGTTTTTACCGGGTTCCATGACAGGCTGATTGTGGCTGCGATGTCCGTATTTCAATTTATAGGTTTCCGCGCCGGCAGCCCTTGCCATCAACTGATTTCCTAAACATATCCCCATAATCGGAATCTGTTTCTCCAACATTTTCCGGATGTTTTGTATGGTCTCTTCACATTGCGCCGGATCGCCCGGACCGTTGGAAAGAAAAATACCGTCACACGCTTCATTGGTAAAATCATAGTTCCAGGGTACACGCTTTACAGTCACATCCCGTTTCAGAAGATGCCGGATGATGTTGTATTTCACCCCGCAATCCACCAGCACCACTTTGTATTTGCCGTGACCGTATTCTTTTACTTCGGGAGTGGATACCTGTGCCACAATATTTTCCTTGTTCGGGTCGTAAAACTCCACATCCTGATCGGCAAAGACAATCTTTCCAAGCATGGAACCATGCTCCCTCAGTTTTTTTGTCAATGCCCGGGTATCTATACCAAAAAGTCCCGGCACCTTCTGGTCTTTCAACCATTGTCCGAGACTTTTTTCCGAATTCCAGTGACTGTATGCAAACGAATAATCCGAAATGACGAGAGCCGTGCAATGTATCTTATCGGACTCAAAAAATGCCGGCAATCCGTCTTTTTTATCCTCCGAAGGCACCCCGTAGTTACCTATCATCGGATAAGTAGGAACCAATATCTGCCCTTTGTATGACGGATCGGTCAGACTCTCCGGATAGCCCGTCATCGCCGTGTAAAAAACAACTTCCCCCGAAACCGACTGCTCGTATCCGAAAGAAGTACCTTCAAAAATAGTTCCGTCTTGCAGAACCAAACGTGCTTTTTTTAAATTTTGCATACCTATTTATGTGAACTGATTTACCGTATGTCTAAATTGTGCCAAAATTAATAAAATTCTACCGGAATAAAAATAACATCCGTGCAAAAGACTTTATAATTTTGTAGTATGAATACAAGCAATAAACAGCGTTTCCATATATTTGAGAAAGCCTCGGAAAACGACTTCCATGAAATCTGGAAAATTATTGATGATGCAAGAAACCGGATGTTATGCGAAGGTAAGAAACAGTGGAATAAAAACTATCCGTCGCCATCCGACATCCACAATGATATTATCAATGAGACAGGCTTTGTATTAAAAGACACTTTCGGACAGATAGACTGCTTCGGAGCAGTCATATTCGGTGTTGAACCTGCATACGAAACTATCGAAGGTGCGTGGCTGACAGAAAAAGAGTATGTAGTCGTACATCGGCTCGCCGTATCACAAAAAACACAAGGTCAGGGAATTGCATCCTATTTCATACAACAGGTGGAAATGCTTGCCCAAGAAAAAGATATCGAAAGTTTTAAAGTCGATACGAACTTCGACAATTTCGCCATGATGGCAGTATTGGATAAACTCGGTTTCACCTATTGCGGAGAAATCAGCTACGAAAAAGGAAAACGCCGGGCGTACGAAAAAAAGCTGAAGAATTGAAATATCAAAAAGGCAGGTTTCTCCCTTACCTTTCGCTTTCCCCTCCCATAGAAAACATCTTTTATTCTCCGGTGTAACACCTCTGTATCTCCTCTACAAAGTGCAAACAAAGCCCAAACAGAGTGCAAACAAAGTGCTTCGGGAAGCACTTTGTAAAGACTTTATATAGACTTTCAATGGTTTTTGCAGAATATTAACAGAGGAGATAAAGCGGTATAACACTGATTTTCTGTATGGGACGGGAATAAGAGAGAGGGGGGAAAGGTTGAAAGAGGGATGTGTATCTAATGACAGGCTTGATATGAAAAATAAATCCCGGCATTGCTTCCGGGATTTCGTTTATGATTTCAGATGATTGATTTCCAGTTGTAGGGCATGGAGAAAAGCAGCGGCATGGGCACCGTCCATCTGGGTGTGGTGAAATTGGAATGAGAGTGTTAAAGTAGTCTTAAAAAAGCATTTTTTATATTTTCCCCATATCATAAAGGGGTTGTTAAATATGCCGCTATACATGCCCACTGCCCCGTTTATATCATACCGGGCAAGAGCGGAGGTACCGATGACCATACTATCAATCAGGTCATGGTTTTCGCAACTATCAGCAACCTGCCGGGTCAGCCGGAGATAATCTTCATTAAATTCCGCCAAATTTCCAGAGAAAGGAACGTCACAAGAACTCACTTCTCCTCTTTTGTTGGCTACAATGGTATTCACGGCTATCGTATCATATTGTATGAGTTTTTCGCCCACCGGAAGCATATAAAACTCTTTTACACGGCTTGCAGCCTTTCCAATACAAAAGCACATCAGCATATTGAATTTCAATCCTTTCCGTTTACTGAACTTAACAAGGCGCGACACATTAAGGGTCTTAAAGAAAGTCACCATCGGCATGGGCGCTTTCATCCACATTTCAAACGCATAAGCACGGGAGGTCTCATCCGGATTTATCTCTTTCATTTCCTTTAATATATAATTATGACAAAAATTAGCCGAAGCATATTTTTTCAGCTCTACCCCTGCACCACCAAAAGATAACGGATTCAACTCAAAGATTCGCCTTGATGTAATCCGTGATGGTAAAATCGGTCTTATAATCTGTTTTTCCCGGCACGCTTTCCACTGTTTTCAGAATTTTTCCGGCATCAAACATACAAACCGAATAAATAAAATCGTATATCTCTCCCCGGTTGTTGTTCATCGGTGTACCGGAAATTTCATGCGATGCTCCATTAAAACGATGAAAGCGGTGAGGCATATTTTTCTCCGACAGAACATCACTGATTGTCCTGGAACCCCAAAGTCCGAAATTACCGAGTGTTGCTTTTTCAAAAGGTACAATAGCATCGGCGTCTCCATGAAAAAGAAGCAGGGGACACGGGGTATTGTCCCAACACGGCACACCTTCCGAGCAGATTGCCCCCGCCATAGAAATGACTCCCGCATAATTAAATTCAGCCGGTAACCCGAATTTTACACTAAATCCGGATCTATTACAGAGATAATACTCCGTCTGGAGTACCGTAATAGCTCCGGCACTCGACCCGCAGGCAAACATCTGTTTCACGTCAATGTTCCATTCTGCGGCTTTGGAATCGACATAGGCCGTCGCTTTCATGAAATCAACCACAGCCGTATCAATGGCTGCCATTAAATGAGATTTGAATCCTTCGGGCGACATCATCTCCTGTGCAGGTACATTTTTCAACAGCGTACGGTAATCGACAGATACTACAGAGATACCGTTTTTCGTCAGATAATCAAACAGAGGAAGAAATGACTCACTGTCCCGTGCCCCGCCTTTGAAGCCGCCGCCAAAAGCAAATACCAGTACGGGTGTAGGACCGAAAGATGCCGCCCTGTAAAAATCCAAACGCAAAGTGTCGGTTCCTGCAATGTCGTATTCTACGGTTTCCCTGTATTCCCCTACAGAAATCAGAGAAGAAAAAACGGCTGCCAGTCCTAAAAAAAGATATTTTATCATGGGTCGGTCAGTATTAAAGGGATATTTCAGACAAAGTTAGCCATAATTCTCCAATTACGGGTTCTTCACACGATTCTTTACCAATAAATTTGATACTCCGTTTAAGTTACATTATTTTTGTATGGGATAAAATTTACAGCCATGCGAAACAAAACCAAAAGGTTACTTACTATCCGGCAATTGATTGAAACCGAACTTATCTCTTCCCAGGAAGAATTGTTGTTCCGTCTGAAAGAACTCGGAGTGGAGGCTACACAAAGCACCCTTTCAAGAGATTTGAAGTTTATGAAAGTAGCAAAAATCCCTCACAAGGAGAAAGGATATATCTACATCATACCCGAAAACATCAATGAACAGAGGGAAGAAAAAATCTCTTCCGTCATCACGGATGCTATTCTGAGCATCGATTTTTCCGGAAATATGGCTGTTATCAAAACCCTTCCGGGTTATGCCAATGCCGTAACGGTACTTATTGACAGTGAAAATTATTTCGAAGTATTGGGAACGGTTGCCGGAGAAGACACTATATTTATTGTCATGCGTGAAGGCGTCAGCCGCAGCCAGCTCATTGAAGTACTTACTTCTGTTCATCCAGGCATGAGGATGTTGTATAAGTAAAATTGAAGAAAAGCATCCCTTCAACATTTTATAAATCATTTGTGCTCTTATCTCGAAAATAGTTTGTAAACTTGCACCCCGGATTTGAAACTTGTATGATGGAATTCCGGTCTCGGAAATTTCATAAAAGCGCTGAAATTAAGAAATAAGCGTATGAAAGTTGTATATACGAAAGAAGAATTAACCGATTTTATCGGCAGTTATAAAAAAGAGGGAAAAACCATTGGTTTTGTACCTACGATGGGAGCTTTACACGAAGGACATCTGTCACTCGTCACCCAATGCAAGAAAAACAGTGATGTAGCCGTAGTAAGCGTATTCGTCAATCCCACCCAGTTTAATGACCCGGAAGATTTAAAGAGATATCCCCGCACACCTGAAAAAGATTGTGTGCTATTGGAAACAGCAGGATGTGACATTGCTTTCCTGCCTTCTGTGGAAGAAATTTACCCGGAAAAAGACACCCGGAAATTCGATTTCGGTTATCTGGAATCCATCATGGAAGGAGCCAAACGCCCCGGACATTTCAACGGAGTGGGGCAAGTGGTAAGCCGTCTGTTTGACATCGTACAACCCGACAGAGCTTTTTTCGGAATGAAAGATTTCCAGCAGGTAGCCATTATAAAAAATATGGTCCGGCAGTTGGACTATACATTGGAAATCATTCCCTGTCCCATTGTCAGGGAAGAAAGCGGATTGGCATTAAGTTCGCGTAATGCCCTTTTGGACAAAGAACATAAAGAGAATGCCCCCCATATTTACGCTACTTTGAAAAAAGCCCGTGAACTGGCTTCCCGGATGGGTGTAGACGAATTGAAAAAATGGATTGCTGACGAAATTAACCGGAATCCGTTTCTGGAAACGGAATATGTTGAAATTGTCGATGATACAACACTCAAAGTCATAAATGACTGGAGTGAAAAAGGAACAAAAGTGGCTTGTGTCGCTGTTTATGCAGGTAAAATCCGGCTTATCGACAACATTGTATTTTAATCGGTCTTATCAATTGAAACAGACATGTTTATTGAAGTTGTAAAATCTAAGATTCACAAGGTTACAGTTACGGAAGCCAACCTGCAATATGTAGGCAGTGTAACGATTGACATCGCCTTGATGGAAGCCGCCAATATCATCGAAAACGAAAAAGTTCAGATCGTAAACGTAAACAATGGAGAACGTATCGAAACATACGTTATCAAAGGAGAAAGAAATTCGGGAGTGGTTTGTCTGAACGGTCCGGCAGCCCGGAAATGTGCAATAGGAGATGTGGTTATCATCATTTCCTACGCGTCAATGGATTTTGAAGAAGCCAAAGCACACAAACCCACGTTGGTATTCCCCGACACTTCAACCAATCAACTGATTTAAAAACACGCCGATTATGGACTATCTGGCTTTTATCACAAATAAAATTGTTGAAAACAGAGATGATTTTCGAAATACATTAAGCCAGTGGAAATTTCAAAATGAAAAAATAGTCTTTACAAACGGTTGTTTTGACATTCTTCATCGCGGCCACATAGAATATCTTGCCCAAGCTGCTTCTTTCGGTACAAAATTGGTTATCGGACTCAATACCGATGCATCCGTAAAGAGATTGAAAGGAGAAACACGCCCTGTTAATAATCAGCAAGCCCGTGCTATTTTGCTTTCTTCTTTGATATTCAGCGACAAAATCGTTTTTTTTGACGAAGACACCCCGCTCGAATTGATCCGGTTCGTACAGCCCGACATATTGGTCAAGGGAGCCGATTACAAACCCGAAGAGATTGTCGGGTATGACATCGTAAAAGCCAAAGGGGGAGAAGTCGTAACCATCGACCTGACACAAGGATACTCCACTACCTCTATCCTCAGCAAATTGGGATAAACATTCCTTCCGCTTTATCTTCACGACAGCTATTTTCTTACCTGTTAGAAAAGTGTCACAAAGCTGTAAAAAAGTGTTAGTAAAAAATGAAAGAAATACACATAACTTATTTTGAAAATTTAAAAAAGGACAGTGTTATATTTTTTAATGAAATTCCAAAATTAAAAACCTTTCTTTAATTGTTTTTCTTTCCACATATTCCTAACACTTTTTCCCGGTTAAAAAACGGTTTTTTATTATTCGGTTTTCTTTCTAACAATTGTCAATAACTTTAATAAAAGAATATAAATCAATCATTTATTATTACCATACCTGTTAATAATTTTCCTTTTCAAACTAAAAACGAGATAATCAAAAAAGGAATACTTTTTTTATTCCACAAACTAACATTCCATCATCATTTTCATATTTAAATTTAAAAAAATAGGAATAATATAATTATAATAAGTTTGTTTAAAACCGTCAATGTGTACCTTTGCAAAGATTAAATCCGATGTCAAATTAAACAAAAACGATGAATCCTTTAAAAAAATTAGCCGGTGAAACGGTTATCTATGGATTTACGACCATTTTAGGCCGTTTCGTCAACTGGCTGCTTGTTCCTTTGTATGCCGGAATTTTTGCAGCAAGTGAATACGGTATTGTTATAAATCTGATGTCTTATACAGCTCTTTTGGTGGTATTACTGACTTATGGGACGGAGACCGGATTTTTCAGGTTTGCCACACAGGAGAACCGGAACAATGTTTTTTCCACTTTGATGTCTTCCTTGTCCGTAACTACTCTTCTTTTTTTGTTTCTTACACTCTTTTTTCTGACGGATTTATCTGTTTTTCTGGATGTGCAGGAACACAAAGAGTATTTGATATTATTGATTGTCACGATTGCTATAGATGTTATCAGTTCCATTCCTTTTGCCCTTTTAAGGCTGGAAAGCCGCCCTATACGTTTCGGAGTCATCAAGTTACTGAACATCGGAATAAACATCGGATTAAACCTGTTTTTTCTTTTGTGCTGTCCTTTTTTGGAGAAAAAGGGGATGCATGTTCCTTTTTTTGATCCTCAGGGGGGGATTCTCTATATTTTTATATCCTATTTGGTCGCTTCGGTGGTGACGTTCCTGATGTTGTTGCCCTATTTTCTGAAATTTCATTTTTATTTCTCTTTCAAGTTGTTGAAAGAGATTTTGAATTATTCTTTTCCGATACTGATTGTGAGTTTGGCGGGAATGGTCAATTTGCAGGGGGATAAAATTATGATGCCCAAGATTCTGGGGCAGGTTATGAGTCAGGAGGAGGCATTGGCTATGACGGGTATTTACGGGGCTAATTATAAATTGGCTTTGGTGATGTATATTTTTACCCAGGGTTTCCGGTTTGCTTTTGAACCGTTTTTTTTCAACTATTCCAAGAATGAAGATTCCAAAAAAGTATACAGACAGGTGTTTTTGTATTTTACGGGATTCGGCCTGATTATCTTTTTGGGGGTTATGTATTGGATTGATATTATCAAATTTTTTGTACGCCGTCCCCAGTATTATGCAGGGATAATTATTGTGCCGTGGGTACTTTTGGCCAATCTTTTCCAGGGGATGTATTATTCTCTTTCTTTGTGGTATAAACTGACGGATAAAACGATTTACGGGGCATATATGGCTATTGCAGGCAGTGTGATTACCGTTTCTATGAATTTCATTCTGTTGCCCCGGATAGGGTTTATGGGGTCCGCTTATGCGGTTTTTACCTGTTTTTTGGTTATGTGTGTTCTCTCTTTGATATTGGGACACCGGTTTTACCGGATAGATTATGACATACGTAAGATTATTTTTTATTTTTTATTAGCCGTTGTATTTTATTTTGCAGGCAGATATATTACGTTTGATAATCCTTGGGTAACCTGTCTGGCAAGGACGCCTTTGCTGATGGTGTTTGTTTTGATTTTCCTGAAAAGGGAAATGAAATTCTTGTTTACCGGAAATTTCATACGTAAAGTGTTCAGTAAAAGGTAGTAATGTTTTTTGGCAAAAGGGAGGACCGTTCAGCAAAATTCGAGTAAACTTGATTTTGCATTTAACTTGTACTATCTTTGTAAAAGATTGGGAAAGAGTATTTAATATGGCATAAAAAGAGAAATATGAAAGTCAATATCATCAACAAATCCAAGCATCCGCTTCCGGAGTATAAGACCAAGTTATCGGCAGGTATGGATATCCGTGCGAATTTGAGCGAAACGATAGTTTTACAGCCTTTGGAAAGAAAACTCATTCCTACCGGATTGTTTATCGAACTGCCGGAAGGGTATGAAGCACAGATGCGTCCCCGCAGCGGTTTGGCCCTGAATGAAGGGTTGGGACTTCTGAACAGTCCCGGAACGATTGATGCGGACTACCGGGGAGAGGTAGGAATTATTGTTGTTAATTTGTCTAATAACGTGGTCAGTATTAAAGACGGTGACCGGATAGCACAGATGGTCATAAATAAGGTGGAACAGGCCGAGTTGGTGGAGGTGAAAGAACTGACCGATACAGAGCGGGGTTCAGGAGGTTTCGGACACACCGGAAAAAAATAAATTTTTACCGTATAAAGGAGTAGATTTGACGGTAAAAAAGGACTTTACAGAGTAACAGGAATGAAAAGGAGTTTTATTTTAGCAGCGGTTCTTTTTTTGGCGGTAAGTGTTTTTGCAGGCGAAAAAAAGAGAGAAGAGGTAAGAAAGGAATTAGATGAAAAGTCTAAGCTGGAATTTGATTACTCTTTTATGGAGGGGGTGAGATGTAAAGTTACCGGTGATTTTCAGGGAGCGATGGGGTGGTATGACAATTGTCTGAAAATTGATCCGGAGAGCCCTGTCGTAAAATACGAGATAGCAGGACTTCTTTTGGGTACGGAAGATTACAACGGGGCTTTGCAGTTGGCGCGTGAAGCTGTTGCCGGAAATCCTGCCAATTTGTGGTATAAATTGCTGTTGGCAAATGTTCTGCAAAAAAAGTCCATGATTGAGGAGGCTTGTAATGTCTATGCCGATATCATCGGAAAGTATCCGGATAAAGAGGAGTTTTATCTGATGGAAGCCAGTCTTTACGCTTCTGTTGAAAAATGGCAGAAAGCGATAGAGGTGTATGACCGGTATGAGAAACAATACGGGGTGACAGAACCTGCTTCCATTGAAAAAATCAAGTTGTACAGCAAATTGGATGACGTTAAGGGAGCTTCCAATGAATTACTGAAATTGATTAATGAATACCCGGAAAGAAACGAATACCTGAGTTTGCTGGCTGAATTGTATTTCAATTACAATCAGGATAAGAAAGGATTGCAGATTTTGAATAAACTGCTGAAAGAGGATCCGCAAAACGGATATGTTCATTTGTATCTGGCAGACTATTACCGCGACAAAAAGCAGTCTGCGGAAGTGGCTAAGCACATGAAAAGCGCACTGCTGAGTGACCAGCTTGAAAATTCGTTTAAAGTCCAGTATATACTGAAACTGATATTGGGCCGTGATTCGACAAAAGTTACCGAACCGGAATTGGATTCTTATATGGATATTCTCATGAGTAAATACAGCGAAGATTTATCCATACGGGCGTTGCATTCGGATTTTCTGAGGAAAGACGGAAAATTACAGGAAGCCCGGCAGGAATTGGAATATATTCTGGAAAGAGAGAAGAATAATTACATGATATGGGAGGAGTTGTTGCTGACTTGTAATCAGTTGGAAGATACGAATTGTATGTATGTGCAGAGTGTGGAGGCAATAAAGTATTTTCCCGAACAGCCGCTTCCTTATGCTTTGGCAGGGGTGTCCCTGATGATGCGAAAAGATTTTGCATCGGCTGTTGATTTTCTTAAAAAAGGAATTTTACTGACAGACGACAGAATCCAGTTGAAATCCCAGTTTTATTCCTATCTGGGTGATTGTTATTACAGTCTGGACAGTACGGAACAGGCTTTCCGGATGTTTGACAAAGTATTGGAAATCAATCCTCAGGATGTATTGGTATTGAACAATTATGCCTATTATCTTTCTTTGCTGGACCAGGATTTAGGTAAGGCGGAGGACATGAGTTCCAAAGCGGTTATGCTGGAACCGGACAACGGTACGTATCTGGATACGCATGCGTGGGTGCTTTTCAAACGTAAAGTCTATTCGGAAGCACTTTATTACATGAAGCAGGCGATGGAAAAGACAACGGAACCTTCGGGTGTGCTCTATGAGCATTACGGAGATATTTTGTATATGAACGGAAAGAAAAAAGAGGCTTTGGAAATGTGGAAAAAAGCCAAAGAAATGGGAGATGAAGTAAGTACCGCTTTGGATGAGAAGATAGCAGGTACTTATGTTTTTAATTGAAAAAGGTAAATGACTAAATATTTCTTTTTATTTTTTGTGGTGTTTTGCGTGACGTCGTGTAAAGTGGCTGAAAAAGTTTCGGTACACCGGGAGGTACCTCATATCACGGAAGCAAAACTGTTGAAAAATATTCATGAAAATGAATTGCAGTTCAACAGTTTATATGCTAAAAAATTAGATGTTTCCATCGACCGGAACGGGAAAACCGATCATGTTAAAGCGGCATTGAAAATAGAAAGGGACAGTTTTATCTGGATGTCTCTGACAGCTCCTTTGGGTATAGAGATTGCCCGGATTTTACTGACTCCGGACAGTATTAAATTTATAGATTCTTATAATAAAAAGTATTTTTTTACTGATTACCGTTTTTTTTATGATAAATTTGATATAAAGATTAATTTTGATTGTTTTCAAAATCTGTTGTCTAATGTCTATTTTGACTTGGAAAACTGCGGAAAAAATGAGACGGACGATACGAAATTTAAATTTGAAAAAACGGGTAACGATTATGTATTGTCGAATGTACACCGGAAAGCATTGAACCGGAAAATAAAGAAGTTCTTTAAGAAGAAAAGGAAAAATAAGGATCACACGTTGATTTTGCATAAAGTGCACATAGACCCCACGTTATTCCGGCCTTTGAAGATGTCGCTCGAGGATTTGGAAAGCGATATGGGAATCAGTGTCAAATACGGCAATTTCAAATCTTTCGGAGAGAAAATGTATCCCGAAGACATAGAGTTTAATGTGGTGTCGGACGACTTGAGAATCAAATTGGGACTGAAAGTTCAAAAGCTTGAGTTTGACGTGAAAGTCACTCCGAACTTCAGACTTTCTACCAAATATAAACCTCTTTCGTTTGATAAATAGTTGGACAGGGATTAAACAATGAGACGAAGGTATATCGGCATATTATTTCTGTTGTTCTTTCTGCCGGCTTTGACGGGATTTTGTCAGTCTGTCAGCAGCATAAAGAAAGACAAGGCGAAGATTGAGAAGGAGATAGCTTATCTCAACAAACTGCTGGAAGAGGCAAAAAGCAATAAAAGCGTGTCGGTGGAAAGGTTGAAGATACTTCAGCAAAAAATAGCTCAGAGTAAAGAGCTGATACGCTCTTTGCAGCAGGAGGTGAAATACCTGGAGAACCAGATTGACCGGAATGAGAGCCGCATTTCCCAACTCATGACTGACAGGGAATCCATGTTGAGCATGTACAGTAAGCTGATATACGGGTTGTGGAAAAAGCGGAATAAAACGGATAAACTGATGTTTATTTTTGCTTCTTCCGATTTTAACCAGGCTTATAACCGATATAAGTATTTTGAGCAGATACAGAGCTATTCTAAACGGCAGCTTTCTTTGATAGGGCAAATGAACGATTCTTTGAATGTGAAGAATGCGGAATTGAAAGAGTATATGGTTCTGAAAAATGAAGCATTACGCGATATAGATGTTCAAAACAGGGATTTGGTCAGTCAGCAGGAGAGTGAAAATAAACTGATACTCGAGCTCCAGAAAAAAGAAAAGCAAATTGTAAAGAAATTGCAGGCGGAAGCGAAAAACCGGGAGAGGCTGGAAAAGGAGCTGAATAAATTGATAGCTTCACAGGCGAAAAAATCGGGAGGTACTTCTTCCAAATATAAACTTACACCCGAAGAAAAGCTGCTTTCGGACGATTTTTCAAAGAACCGGGGAAAACTGCCCTGGCCTGTGACACAGGGAATTATTTCCGAAAAGTTCGGTGTAAATCCCCATCCGGTGTATAAGCGGGTGCTGATGTCGAATGACGGAATCAATATCACCACGTCTAAGAATGCGGAAGTCAGAGCGGTGTTTAAAGGGGTGGTTTCGGACATAGCCCTGATGCCGGGGATAAATAATGCGGTGATTATCCGTCATGGAAATTATCTGACCGTTTATACGAATTTAGTGTATGTGAGCGTGAAAAAAGGAGAAAAGGTAACTACAAAACAGACCATAGGAAAAGTGGCCTATGACAATGAAAAAGGGAGTATATTGGGATTTCAGGTATGGAATAATTTAGAGAAACAGAATCCCGAATTGTGGTTGGCGAAATAAAAGGTAATCAAGAGTGTTAATAGCAGGGAATGAAGAACAGATACAATGATTTGAAAAGTAATTTACGAAGCATTTTGTCCCGTTTCAGATTGGAATTGCTTCTGTCGGATCTGCTGAAGGGAACGGCATTTTTAGCAGGGTATGTATTGCTCTATTTTTTTGTGTATTATTGTTTTATAAATTTTTTCCCTGTTACTGTATTTTTCAAAAGCGTCTCTTTCTTCCTGTTTCTTGGCGGAGGGATATTTTTTGTTGTTTTTTTCTTGCTTCGTCCCCTCTATCTTTTTGTGATCTCTTTTCATTTGCAGAATAAAACGATATTGCGGCGGATTCTGCAATACTGTCCGGTGGCAAATGATGTTTTTGTGAGTTTGTATGACCTGGCTTTTCTTCCTGCTTCCGTGTCGGGTGATGAACAGTTGAAAGAAGCGGCTTTTGTTCAGAAATACCAGCTTTTGAATGATAAGCGTCTCCGGGTTATTTTTCCTTTCAAGCTATTGCTGGGACATTTGGCTGCATTGATTCTTTTGAGTGGTATGCTTTTCCTGAATGGCAGGAATCTTGGTGTTCTGTACCGGAATATGGCGGCTTATGATAAAATTGATGACCCGCGTCTGAATGTTGATTTCCGGCTTTTGAATGAATCGTTGCATGCCGAATACGGAAAACCTTTTCAGTTGAAGCTGAAAGTGAGCAGTGACCTTTTTGAGGTAGGGAATGTTTTCGTTTGTTATGGTGGCGGTGAGTTTTTGATGAACCGCCGGGATTCGCTTTTCCTGTACAATTTCGACATGGTGAACAATGACATTCTCTTTTATTTTAAAACGGGAGAAGCCAAGAGTGAGAATTACAGAATAAAAGTGTTGCCTACTCCGGAAATCAACGGCTGTCAGGTAACGGTAATCCCGCCTTCTTATACCGGATTGAAAGCGGAAGTCCTGAAAGATATTGCCGATTTCCGGGTCTTATATGGCTCGGTTTTGCGTTTTCATGTTCATTTTTCCAATGTGGATACCCTCTTTTTGCAAGCGGGCGGCAAATGGTCGCAAATCGCGTTAAAATCGCAGGGTGAAACGGATTTTACCCGTAAAATTACGGCTTCGGGAGAATATACATTGTGGGGTTCGAATTCGGATTTTACCCGTAAGAATCTGATGAATTTCAGTGTTACCTGTGTTCCGGATCTTTATCCCGGCATTCAGGTGTCCGAATTGCAGGACTCTATGAATGTGTCACTGCACTATTTCTACGGAGTAATAACGGACGATTACGGTTTCTCCGATTTGCGGTTTAATTATTCGTTAAACGGACAGACCAATACCGTTATGCCGGTACGGATAAATAAGAGTCTCAATACTCAGGAATTTTATTTTGAATTCAATTTTGCGGAGTTTGCCGGGATGGATAAGGCTAAAATCCGTTACTTTTTTGAGGTATTTGATAACGATGCTGTTTCCGGTCCGAAAAGTACGCGTTCTGATGTCAGAAACTACTTGGTGCCCGATTTGAATTCGATTTTTGAATACAATACCGAAGTGAATGCCAATGTCAATACGGCGATGAATGAAGCCGAAAAACTGGCTAAGGATATTGTTGCGGGAGTAAAGGACCTCCAGAAGAAAATGCTGGATAATTCTGTGGATAATTGGGAAAAACAGCAGCTTTCGAAAGATATTGTCGAAAAGAAGAATAAACTGGATAAACTTCTGACCGAAGTCCGGGAACAGAATCAGAAAAAATCTTCCCTGAATAATAATTTCACGAAGCAGGACAGTGTTCTCCAGATGAAACAGCAGAAGATACAGGATTTGCTGGACAAGATTATGGATGATGAGATGAAAAAGCTCATGGAGGAGTTCAGCAAACTTTCTGAGGAGTTCAGTAAGGAGAAATTCCAGAATATAGATGAAAAGATGAAACTGGGTTTTGACCAGTTGAGCGAAGAATTGGACCGGAACATCGAGTTACTGAAACGTTATCAGGTTGAAGAGCAGCACAACATGCTTTCCCAGCAATTGGAGCAGCTTAAAGAACAGCAAAACCGTTTTGATGACCGTGCCGGAGATACTTCTGCGGATTCTTTGCGTAAAGAAGCGGAGGATATACAGGAAAAGCTGGAAAATATAAAGGATAATTACAATAAATTGCAGGAAGAGAACAAGCAATTGTCCCAGCCTTTTGATCTTAAACCGATGGAGGATAAATTCACTCCTTTGTCCGAAGATCTTCAAAAACAGAAAGAGAACGCTTCTGAAGGGAAAAAAGAGGAGAAACTCTCGGAGGAGATAAAGAAGGAGATGGATCGTTTGTCTGAGGAGGTGAAAAAACAACAGCAGGAGAATTTTATGCAGATGTCCCTTCCTAAAAAAGACATTGAATTGATAATCCAGAATATTTTATTAATTTCGTTTTCCCAGGAAGATTTGCTGCATCAGTTCCGTGAGGTGCCTGCACAGAGTGCCCGGTATAATGAATTGGGACGGTTGCAGGATATGAAAAAACTGGAATATAAAATTGTAAAGGACAGTTTATCGGCCATAGCCAGAGCCAACCTGATGCTGGCGTCGATTCTTAACGATAAATTTTATGACATCGAGATCAAATTCGGACTTTTGCCGGATTATATTCAAAATAACAAAAGAAAAGAATTACTTGCCGAACAGCAGTATATTATCAGTTATTTGAATGATATGGCTTTGGTTTTGAGTGAGGCTTTGCAGAAAGATAAATCGGAAGAAGGCGAAGCGGGTGGAAACGGTGAATCCGATAATTCGGGAGGAACCCGGAAAAAAGGGGGAAAAGGCGATAAAAACGAAGGGTATGGGAACCTGAAAAAATTCCAGAACGGTTTGAAGCGTCAGATGGAAGATTTACTTTCTCAGATGAAAAAAGGAGAAAAAGGAAAACCTTTACAGCAAGGAATCAGTAAGATAATACGGGAGAACGAACTTTTCCGGCAAAGTTTGAATGAATTTATGTCCGGTGAAGGAACTTTTTCAGAACAGGAAAAGCGTTTGTTGAATGAAATCAATAAACTGTTGGATGATAACATCCGGGATATAGCCAATTATTCTGTAACCAATCAGTTGATACAGAGAAATAACTTGATTTTTAATAAGCTGCTGATGTCTGAAAAAGCTTCCCGCGAGCGTGAGGAGTATGAAGAGAAGAGGAAATCTGTGACAGCGGACGAGACGAAATTCGAGCGTCCGGAATTGTATTTTAAATCGGATAAAAAACGCAGTTTAATGAAAACGGATTTGCAAAAATCAGGTGTTAAGCTTAGTCCCTATTTTAAGAATTTGTATAACAACTATTATATCAAGCTTGGTGATGAATAAATTGAGTTTATCTATATCGTCTGAAGTTGGAAATATTGTCAAAGTGGAAAACTTCATTGAAAGTTTTGGCGATACATTTGGTTTGAAACCCGAATTGTTCGGAAAAATCAGTTTGCCTGTGATTGAGGCGGTAAACAATGCCATCCTTTCCGGAAACAGACTGTCACCGGACAAGAAAGTCTGTCTGGAAGCCTGGAAAGAAAAGGATAAATTTTATGTTTCCGTACAGGATGAAGGAGAAGGGTTTGACTATACAAACATTCCCGATCCGACGTTGCCCGATAATATCGAAAAAGTGGCAGGCAGAGGATTGTATGTCATGAAAACTTTATCGGACGAATTATTGTTTGAAAACAACGGGGCGAAAGTGACCCTGGTTTTCAATCTCTAATCTTTTTTTATGAAAGAAGTCTTGTTCTACGAAGAAGGTGTGGAACTTCCCGCATTTTTTTCCGGAAAATTGATTGAAAACTGGCTGGAGGTAATTGCTTCTCATTATTCAAGGAAAATAGGAGCTCTGTCCTTTATTTTTTGTCATGACGATTACATTCTGGATGTCAACCGCAAGTACCTGAATCATGACTACTATACGGATGTAATTACCTTTGATTATTGTGATAATCAAATACTTTCCGGAGATGTTTTTATTAGTCTGGACACAGTGCGTTCCAATGCTGTTCAGTTTGGGGTGGATTTTGAATCGGAGTTTCACCGGGTGGTTTGTCATTCCGTACTCCATTTAATCGGTTTTAAAGACAAAACAGATCCCGATAGTGTATTGATGCGTGAAAATGAAAATATTTGCTTAGATCTTCTTAAAAGAGTGTAAAATGACGGGTTTATTGCCTGATTACGATATTATCGTGATAGGGGCCGGACATGCCGGGTGTGAAGCTGCTTGTGCTGCTGCTAACCTGGGGTCGCGGACTTTGCTTATCACGCTGGATATGAATAAAATAGCTCAGATGTCCTGTAATCCGGCCATTGGCGGAATAGCTAAAGGTCAAATAGTCAGGGAAATAGATGCATTGGGAGGTATGACGGGGCGGGTTACGGACGAGAGTTCCATACAATTCCGGATGTTGAACCGTTCCAAAGGTCCCGCTATGTGGAGTCCGCGGGCACAGTGTGACCGGATGCGGTTTTCGGAAAATTGGAGGAGAGTGCTTGAGAATACGGATAATTTGGACATGTGGCAGGACGATGCCGTGCGGTTGTTGGTACATGACGGCCAAGTGGCAGGTGTTTTTACCTCTTTGGGTGTTGAATTTAAAGCCCGGAAGATTATCTTGACAAACGGGACTTTTCTTAACGGATTGATGCACGTGGGTAAGGTAAGTTTCCAGGGAGGAAGGATTGCTGAACCGGCTTCGTTTGGTATCTCTGCTCAGTTAGAAGAACTGGGGTTTGAGGTGGGACGCATGAAGACGGGAACTCCGGTGAGGATTGACGGTCGCAGTGTGGATTTCAGTAAACTCACGGAACAGGGAGGAGACGGAGATTTTCATCATTTTTCTTATCTTGATTATACCTCTGTGTTGAAACAGAGAGCCTGTTATATGGCTTATACGAACGAAAAGGTACACGATGTATTGCGTGAAGGCTTTTCAGACAGTCCGCTTTTTAATGGAACGATCCAGAGCATAGGCCCCCGTTATTGTCCGAGTATTGAAACCAAACTGAATACTTTTTCTGAACGCACCAGTCACCATCTGTTTTTAGAACCGGAGGGAGAAAATACGACCGAATTTTATCTGAACGGTTTTTCTTCTTCTTTGCCCTGGGATGTTCAGCTGCGGGGACTTCGTTTGGTGGAGGGTTTTGAGCAGGTACGGATTTTCCGTCCCGGATATGCCATCGAATATGATTATTTTCCTCCGACACAGTTGTATCACACATTGGAGACCAAACGCATTAAAGGGCTTTATTTTGCAGGTCAGATCAACGGTACAACGGGCTATGAAGAAGCAGCAGCCCAAGGGTTGATGGCAGGGATAAATGCCCACCTGTCACTTTGTTCGGATAAAGAGTTTGTTTTACAGCGCGACGAGGCCTATATCGGAGTGTTGATTGATGATTTGGTCACCAAAGGTGTTGATGAGCCTTACCGCATGTTTACTTCGCGGGCAGAATACCGCATTTTATTGCGGCAGGATAATGCAGACAGTCGTCTGACACCGAAGGGTTTTGAATTGGGATTAGTAAAAGAAGACAGACATAATATTTTTATTGATAAAATTAAAAAGCGGGATCTGTTGGTTGATTTTATCCGGAATTACAGTGTAAAACCCGATGAAATTAATGATTGTCTTTCCCGGTTGGAATCGCAGCCTCTGAAACAGGGGATGAAATTGGTAGATGTTTTAACCCGTCCCCAACTTACCATAGATTCATTACTGGATGCGTTGCATCCTTTGAAGCAATTTATTGAAGAACATGCAATCAGGGAGGAAATTGTAGAGTCTGCTGAAATATTGATAAAATATTCGGGTTATATCGACCGGGAGCGTCAATTGGCAGATAAATTGCAACGATTGGAGAATTTGGTGATAGCAGGAAAATTTAATTACGAGGAGTTACAGAACCTCTCTATAGAGGCCCGGCAAAAACTGTCAAAGATACAACCCCGAACCATTGGACAGGCTTCCCGGATCAGTGGAGTTTCCCCTGCCGACATTAATGTTTTACTGATATTAATGGGACGTTAATTTTGCAGCGAAGAGGGACTGTTTCACGTGGAACGTTCAAAAAGGTGCGAAGAGAGGGGTGTCTGAAGGTGAGATAAAATTTAATTCGGAGAGAAGTGGAGATTATAGAAGGAAATATCATAGATATTCATAGCGCTCGGATTTATCCCGGTAAAATTTCTATTTCAAATGGAAAGATTCTGAAAATTGAAAAGAGTAACAATGTTTATTCGACTTTTATCTCTCCGGGATTGATAGATGCCCATGTCCACATCGAGAGTTCGATGCTGACTCCGTTTCATTTTGCCGATCTGATTGTTTCTAAAGGAACATTAGCCATTGTAAACGATCCCCATGAAATTGCCAATGTAATGGGAGAACGGGGTATTCGTTTTATGATAGAGAATGGACGAGAGGCAAAAGTGAAGTGTTTTTTCGGTATTCCCTCTTGTGTACCTGCTACGCCTTTTGATTCTTCGGGAGAGATTATTTCAGCAGAAGCGACCGAGCGATTGGCAGCAACAGGGGAGTTTGTCTGTTTGTCGGAAATGATGAATGTGCCGGGAGTTTTGAATGGGGATCCGGAAGTGGTGCGTAAATTGGAAATAGCAAAAAAGTATCGCTTAAAAATAGATGGACATGCACCGTTGCTATCTGGGAGTGCGCTAAAAAAATACATTCAGGCAGATATATCGACTGACCATGAATGTTCGAATCCGGATGAAGCATTAGAGAAAATTGCCGGTGGAATGAAAATCCTGATTCGCGAAGGCAGTGCTGCTAAAAATTACAATGCGCTAAAACCGTTGATTGCTTCTCATCCGGATGTACTGATGTTTTGTACGGACGATGCACATCCCGATGAAATCATACGAAATGGACATATCGACCAGTTGGTCCGTCTTGCTCTTCGGGATGGTTTTGATTTATTCACGGTTTTAAAAATCGCTTGTCTGAATCCGGTCAAACACTATCATTTACCTGTCGGAACGCTGCGGGAGGGTGAAAATGCAGATTTTATCAGAATTGAAAATTTGGAGTCATTTGAAGTCCTGGAAGCATATAAGGACGGGAGAAAAGTGTATAAAAAGGGGGAAAATAGTATTTCTGATTCACAAGATAGCCCTGATTTTTCGGACATGAATCAATTTGCTCAACAGAAGATAGAATTATCTGTTTTGAAAAAAAGTGCACTTCCGGAACGGAATCTCTGCATAACATTGACAGACGGAGAAATTATTACTTCCAAATCCTTTTTTGATGCAGGACAGGAAAGTGATTTCGAATCGGATGTCAGTCGCGACATATTGAAAATAGTCTATCTTAATCGCTATTCTTCTGAAAAAAGGCCTCAAATATCCTGGATAAAAGGGATAGGATTGAAAGAAGGAGCTTTTGCTACAAGTATCGCCCACGATTCACACAATATTTTGGCTGTAGGATGTTCGGATGTTGCTATTCAGGCAGTCATAAACCGAATTATTGAGAATAAAGGAGGATTAGTCGTTAAAAATTCTTCCGGTATACATACGCTTGATTTGCCGATTGGAGGCATTATGAGTAATAAAAATGCGGTGGAAGTGGCTGAAAAGTATGAATTTTTAATTTCGGAAGTGAGAAAATCAGGATGTAAATTGCATGCACCCTTTATGACGCTTGCTTTCATGTCTTTGATTGTTATTCCGGAAGTAAAAATAGGAGAAAAAGGCTTGTTTGACTTTAAAACTTTTCGTTTTTTGGAAGAACAATAGTCAACAGAGGATTGATATTCTCTGATTATGGGCGGAGATAGGGTAGATATATGCTAAAAACAACGGAAATATGGCTTTATATGATGATGAACTAAAGGAAAAAGTGCATAAACTTCCAGCCAGTCCCGGTGTATATCAGTATTTTGATGCTACGGGTAAGATTATTTATATCGGTAAGGCTAAAAATCTCAAAAATAGGGTTCTCTCTTACTTAAATAAGGTCAATCAAACGGGAAAAACACAGGTTTTAGTCCGTAAAATCTGTGATTTGAAATACATTGTCGTCGAATCGGAGCAAGATGCCTTGCTTTTGGAGAATAATCTGATAAAAAAATACAAGCCCAAATACAATATTTTACTGAAAGATGATAAGACGTATCCCTGGATTTGTATTGTAAAAGAGCCTTTTCCGCGTGTATTTACAACCCGGCGCATTGTGCGTGACGGGTCGGAATATTTTGGTCCTTATACTTCTGCCAGGTTTGCCAATACCCTGATGGGGCTTATTCGTTCTCTTTATAAATTGAGAACATGTCGTTTGCCACTGAATACCAGGAGTATTGCCGATGGAAAATTCAAAGTATGCCTGGAGTATCACATCGGTAACTGTCAGGCTCCCTGTGTCGGCAGGATGCCGGAGGAAGAATATAATGACTTTATTTCACAGATACGAAACATCCTGAAAGGCAATATTTCCTCTGTGATTGTCCATTTGCAGCGAAAAATGGAGGAGTTTGCAAGCGGATTGCAGTTTGAAAAGGCACACGAAGTCAAAACAGCTATTGAAGAATTGCGGACATATCAGTCGAAATCGACAATTGTAAACCCCGGATTAAGCGATATTGATGTGTTTTCTTACATAGAGGACGAGCGATATGCTTATGTAAACTATTTACGCATTATACATGGTGCTGTGAATCAGGTTCATACGATTGAGATTGAAAAAAAGGTGGAGGAAGAAAAGGAGGAAATCCTGGCTTTTGCCATTTACGAAATCCGACAGATGATGAAGAGTGCCTCTAAAGAGGTGATTGTTCCGTTTTATCCTGATGTTAAATTAATTGATATTCAATATATTATACCAAAAATCGGTGATAAAAAACAATTGTTGGAGCTTTCGGAAAGAAATGTGGCCTACTTTAAACTTGATAAAGATCGGCAAAGAACCTTGAAAAAAGAGGATTCTAAGTTTTCTATTCTGAAAACGATAAAAACGGAATTGAAATTGCCCTCGTTGCCCCACCGGATGGAGTGTTTTGACAATTCAAATACGCAGGGGACGAATCCAGTGGCGTCATGTGTAGTATTTTTGGACGGGAAACCGGCTAAAAGGGAGTATCGAAAGTTTCACGTGAAAACAGTAGAAGGTCCGGATGATTTTGCCTCTATGGAAGAAATTATTTTGCGGCGTTACAGACGGGTATTGGAGGAAGGGCGGGAGCTGCCCGACCTGATTGTGATAGATGGTGGAAAAGGGCAGTTGCATTCGGCTGTGAATAGTTTGAAAAAGCTGGATTTATACGGGAAAATACCGATTATCGGATTGGCGAAGCGTATGGAAGAGATTTATTATCCCGGAGATAAAGATCCTTATCTCTTGGCTAAAAATTCGGTTTCTCTGAAAACATTGATGCATATCCGGGATGAAGCGCATCGTTTCGGTATCACTTTTCACCGTCAGTTGCGGGAAAAACCGCTTACCAAAAGCGTGTTGAATGATATTAAAGGCATTGGAAAGAAAACGGAGGAGCAGCTTATCCGGCATTTTAAATCGGTTGAAAATATCCGTAAAGCCAGCCTGGCGGAATTGGCGGCGGCAATAGGGGTGTCCAAAGCGAAAATCGTTTGTGAATTTTTTAACGGAGAGTCTTAAAAAAAGCGGTTCAATGCCGTTGGTAGGGCAAGAACCGCTGAGGATTCTTCCTGCAAGTTCTCTATCAAGTAACTTGCAGGAAGATTATTTCTGATTATCATAGCTGAAAAATAGCACTTTTTAGTTGATTTTATTTTATATACTTGATAATCAATGTGTTTGTGCTTTTATCCTGCCATGTGTCCAGGATTTCCCGGAAGTGTTTATATTCTTTGGGCGTAATTACGACCGCAGGAAGGGCGATTTCCCGGTGAACATGTATTCTATCGTCTTGTTGGGTGATTTTGACGGAAACAGCTCCGCAGCGGTGTTTTTTACGGATTTCCCGGCATTTGTTTTTTAATGTAAGGCCGGGGGCCAATCGAATAGTGTAGTCATAACTTTCCCGGATAGGATAAGGTATTTCCAGTTTTTCTTTCCGATTAGCGGTTAAGGGATGGATTTTCCAGGAATGAACGCCTGTTGCGACTTCCGGCAGGGAATAAAGCAGATAATCCTGATTTATGACCGGTGTAAATTGACTTTCGACGCTTAAATTGTTTTCAAAAGGGGTGACTTTGTTGTAGCGGATATTTATGGAATCGCAGGGAATAGCGATGGCTTCCTTTATTTTTTCCTGGTAAAGTTTGTTGGGTCTGATGGGTACTAATCCGCCTGCCAAAGAGATATTTCCGCTCAGTTTGCCTTCCGTAGGGCTGATGTTTAAATTCAGCCGGCAGTTGATATTGCCTGAGGAAGGAAGAACAGTTAAAGGTTTGATTTCGGAAGCCGACAGGAGGTAAATCTGATCCCGTTTGCCCCGGAGTTCCGGAGAGAGGATGTCATGGCCGTCGGCAGTGAAAAACAAGGGGATGCCTTCGGATAAGGTATATACTAAAAGTTGTTGAATGGGTTGCAGGCCTCCGATGCATTCTTCTCTCTCTGATCCGGGATAGACAACGGCTACTGATGCGGGGATTCCGACGGATTGAAGCATGGTGATGAAAAGATTGATTTTTTCAGCCTGTGTGCCGTAAGCCTGGTTAAAAACTTCTTCGGGTGTGCGTATTTTCCGGTTGAGGTATTCTGAGGGAATATCCAATGTGGAAATCTGCCGGGCGATATAATCTTTGATGGCAAATGTCCTGTCTAAATTGTTTTCACAGTTTTGGGTTAATTCTTTGGTAAAACGGGTGATTTCTTCATGCTTGCCAAAATGGAGGTTAGCCCGGAGTGCTTCCAGTGAAGATTTCCTTGAAGTGTAGGTACTTGCTACAAAATGAGGAATATCCGTTTTATTTTTTATCCGGAAGGATTCGTGTGTGCGTGGCTGTAAGTTCCTGAATGTCCAGGCATAGCGTTTCCCGTGTGTGGTTTCTGTGATTTCCGGCTTTCCTTTTAAGTTGAGTAGTTTGTATTGAAATTCTTGATTGTGAGGGACATTTATAATTATCCGATACTCCTGGACAGGGGTTTCTTCCTGGAGAATTTCATCTATATCCAAATGTCTGATTCCCTCTGACAAGAGTGTGTAATTCAAATGGATACATGCCCCTGGCTCTAATCCGGTGTGAGTAACGACCATTTCTTTCAGGTGGTTGTATGCCGGAGCATTTGCGGCAAACGAAGGAAGGACTTCATTCAGAGCGTTCTGCGGAATGTGTAGCGTGTCGCCATTAGCCAGGCAGGTGAATGCAGAATTGATTTTTAATTTTTGAAAATCAGGATTATACACGATGAATGTTTCTCCGTACAGATTATTTAATGCCATAAGAGAGTTGATTTCCAATTCTTTGTAATAATTTACCGTTAGCTTATTGTCGGGAGAAAGGGTAAATTCTTTTCTGATTTTTCTGAAATGGGCTTCTGTTGTGGCAGAAACAGTTTCGGTAAATAGGATTAAACCGATGAAAATGAATCCAGTATATAGAAATAGTTTATTCATTTTGATTTGTTTTTAAGAATTAATCGTGTTCCAGTATAAGGGCTTGTTTGCCGTAGGATTTGTGAGTGTTGACAGCTTCCCGGAAAGAGTTCCAGTCGTCTGCATCATACACTCGTTTTTTCAGGACGAGCTTGTGGCTGAGATGCAGGGAATTTCCCTTTTGGCTCAATTGGCCGTAAAAATCGGCGGCCTTGCCTTCAATACGCTCTTCGCGTCCGGCTTGTTTCATTTTGTAGCCTTGAGGCAGTTGGACTGTTTCGTCGAGTACGATCAGTCGGGAGCAGGCGTCTTTGAAACCGTATTGCCGTTTGGCCAGGGAAGTGTTGATGCGGAGATAAGAGCGAACCCGGTTGAATAAATTGTTGAGCGCCATCGGTTTGAATACTAATACGTTTTCACCGCTCAGGGCGTAATCCGGAATGACGAATTTCATTTTAATGTGCAGGGGAGCAAGCAGGTAATTTCTTGGATTTTTTCCGTAGTCCACGTCAAGCATCCTGGCTTGGGGAGATACGTTCAGCAGTTCTTTTTCCATAGCATTGGTCCAGTCCCGTTCGTAACCGTCCGTAAAGATTCGCCGGATATTTCCGTCTGATTGTCCTTCGGCTTCGAGGGTTAGTTCACCTTTGAGTGTTCCTTTTTCATCCAAAGAGGATGAGATACGGAGTTTTACATAGTGATTTTCGGGTGGAGAGAGTGGGGTAATCAATAAATCGGATCCTTCCGGTAAACCGGGCAGGTAATTTTGTTGTTGTTCCGCACTTGACCAAAGTTCGCGGATGAAGGGCACCCAGGTGGGGTCGAGCGGCATATAAGTCCCGTCAGATAGTTTCACTACGGCTACACTGTGGTTAAAATGGTCGGCAGGGATGGCTTCCACTCTGGAGCCGGCCATTGTCATTGCCGGAAAAGCTTCAAAACCAGCCATCCGGAGCATGGAAATCAACAGGGCTGCTTTGTCTTTGCATACTCCGCAGCGGTCGGTAAAGTTCATGTGGGTGTTATGCAGCGTATAACCTTCTCCTTTGCCCATCGAAATTCCTGAATAGCGCATATTGTCGGCAACCCAGTGGGTCAATACCGCTATTTTTTCCATTTCATCATCGACATTTTTCAGAAGTTCATTCACTTTTGCCTGTGCTTCCGGTGTGGGAGAAAAGCTGCCGTAGTCTTCGTTTACTTTATGAAACCAGCGGGACTTGGCTTTCCAGTCGGGGGTGGTGGACATCATGAGTTTGGGGGCTACGTCATATAAATCAACCATATTCGGCTCTTTTTCAAAAGGCAGCATGTGGTTGACCGTAAAAGTGTAGAGCCGGTGATTTTCTGTGGTGCGGGTGGATGTGAGACATTCCCCCTGGTAGAATTGATATTGCAGTTCTTTGGTTTTGGGCAAAGCGAGCTGGTAGACTTTTTTGACTACCGGGCGGGAGTCCCAGAAAGGAATGATGTCATAAAACTGGCCTTTCATGGGGGGAACGAAGCGTTCGTCTTCTTCCTGGGTTGCCAGTAGGGCGTAAGTAAATCCTTTTTTTGTGATTTCATAATCAATGGTATCGCCGGGTTGCAGGCGTCCCGGTTCAATCATAATCTGCCGGGCACCCCAATATATAGCTCTGGCGGGTGCGGCATAATCGCACGCTGTTTTGGGGCTGATGATGCGGGTTTTTCCGTTGGCTTGCCGGATTTTTACTGATTTGAATTCGGCAAAAGCAGTGAGTGGGTCATAATCGTAGGTGATGGTTCGGTAGCTGAGGGCTGCTGACGGTTTCTGTACTTTGATAATCCGGTGGATGTGGAATGTTCCTGCTCCGGTTTCACTGACTTGTACGTGTGTGCTGTCCAGAAGATGGACGGCATCGTATTGCATGATTTTTTCGGAGAAGACCGGAGCATCCTGGTTTTCTCCCCGGCTCTCTCCTGCAAGAAGGGAAAAGCCGGCAAGTGTCAAAAGGGAAAATAATTCTGTTTTTTTCATTATAATATGGATTTCATTGCTTACGAAATTGATAAATCGGCGGAAGAAATGCAATAGTTTGCAGAAAATTATAAATAAAAAACCGGAAGTTGGGGAGAATCCTCCGCTTCCGGTTAAAATTTTGCCGTTGTCGGGCGATTATTTCAGCAGTCGGGCAAATTCGTCTTTGTTGGCCAGGATTCCGACTGCTTTTTCCACTTCTTTGTCGTGCAGGACTTTGTATGCCATGACTCCTTCGGCATAGTAGTAACGCTGCATGAATTGTTCTGCTAAAAAGGAGGCAATTTGCTCTCTGAACAGGTCCATATCCCGGTCGATGGAGTGGGCAAAGTCTTTTTTCAGTTGTTCAAGCCGGGGTTTGACTTGTTCGTAATATTTTTCATCTTTGGCTGTCTTCTCCAGATTTGTCAGGAGGCGCTGGGATTCTGTTTCATAAGTGAATTTTTTCTCTTTCAGCCAGTTCTTGAATTGGTTGTAGATGTCGTCTGTAATTTTAAAATCCTTGATTTCAGTGGTTTGCGGATTCTTTAAGGCGTATGAATTGACGAAATCAAAGCATAAGTCACGCAGAATCAGTTCCTGGGTGATGCGGGAGAGCTCTTCCGTTTCGATTTTGATGTCGGGAGTAATTCCTCCTCCATCATACACTTTCCGTCCGGCTTCCGTTGTGTACTCCGTAATCAGGGAGTCCGGTACTTTTCCCACACTGCCGTCCGGATTCCGGTGGGAATAGTCCAGTGCCTGGATACAACGTCCGCTGGGGATATAATATTTTGCCGTAGTGACCTTCATTTTGGTGTTATAGGGCAAATCACGGATGGTTTGCACCAATCCTTTGCCAAACGAGCGTTCGCCGATTAAAACGGCTCTATCGTAATCCTGGAGCGTTCCCGCTACGATTTCTGATGCGGAAGCGGAACCCCGGTCAATCAGCACGACCAAAGGTATCTCCGGCAGAATCGGGTTTCTGGAGGTTTTGTATTCCTTGTCCCATTGTTTTACTTTTCCCCGGGTATCTACCACTTTTTTATCTTTGGGGAGGAAGAAGTTGCAGATTTCGACCGCTTGTTCGAGCAGACCGCCGGTGTTGCCCCGCAAATCGAGTATAAGGGAGGTGGCGCCCTGGTTTTTCAATTCCAGGGCAGCTTTGCGGACTTCGGCAGCCGATTTGTCCGTGAAACTGTTTAAATAGATGTAACCGGTATGGTTTTGTGCCATGCCGTAGTAGGGTACGCTCGGTAGCTGTATTTTTTCGCGAATGGCTTTTTTGTCAATGCTTTTTTCTTCTCCTTCCCGTTGTACGCGAACGGTAATTTCTTTGCCCGGCTGGCCTTTCAGCATTTCACTGACGTCGTCCGTACTTTTGCCTTTTATAGAGTTGCCGTCAATGGAAAGTATGATATCGCCCGGTAGCAGGCCTGCTTTGTCGGCAGGAAAGCCTTTGTAGGGTTCACGGATAATCACGTGGTCGCCTTTTTTGCTGATGACGGCCCCGATTCCGGCATATTCTCCCGTCGTCATGAGTTTGACATCTTCCATATTGGCTTCAGGATAAAAAACGGTGTAAGGGTCAAGCGATTTGAGCATGGCATTGACGCTTGTTGTCACCAGGTCTCCGGGATCGACTTCGTCTACATAAAACAGGTTGGCTTCCCGGAAGAGGGAGGCATAAATGTTCAATTGTTTGCTGATTTCGAAGTTCCGGTCATCGCTTTTCAGGGAAAGGGCTCCCAGAGCTAAAATGAGGATGCCGGCAGTTAAGAATAAAAAATTTCTTGTTTTCATTATTGTATTGCGTGTTACAAAGTTACAGACAAAACAGGGGCGGCCCTGTTAGTTAATTTAGCGAAAGTACGTTTTTTCGGTGAAAGTTAAAAATGATAGTCCGGATAATGATTCCGATTTAGAATTTTATATTTTTCTTTTTCTCTTTTTAAAAGAGGCTAAGGAACTGGATCGTAGCCGTTTCCTCCCCAGGGATGGCAGGACAGTATCCTTTTCAGGGCGAGCCATGAGCCTTTGAACGGGCCGTATTTCCGGAGGGCTTGCAGCGCATATTCGGAGCAGGTTGGTGTGTAGCGGCAACAGGAGGGTTTAAGCGGAGAAATGCAGTACTGATAAAACTTTATGGGTAGCATAAGAATGGCTGCAAGGCCGCGTTTCAGCCAGGAAACCAAGGATTTCCTTTTGTTGCATTTCTGAGGTTCAGTCATGGAGCGGGAGATTGTTGAAATGCTGTGCCATTTTAGTCAATGCTGTTTGCAGGGCTTTTTCGACTTTGGGGAAGGGGACTATCCGGTTATCAAGGTAGATAAACAGGATGTCAATTGTCTGTTCAGGGGATACCGCATTGTAAAGTATACTTTTGTTGCAGCGGAAAGCTTCGCGTGTGAGGCGTTTCAGACGGTTCCGGTGAACGGCACGTTTGAATTTCTTTTTACTGACACTGATGGCTATCCGGGCAGGATAATCTCCTTTGCGTGAGGATTCTTTAGCCACCATCCGGAAAGGATACTGAACAAAACTGAAACTTGAAGTGAGCAATTCTTCAAACAGATTTTTGTTTGTGAGCCGTTCGGATTTGTGCAGGGTATTCATTAAAGGGGTGAAAAAGTGAAAGAGTGGAAATGTTGAAAGGGATGAAGAGTAATGCTCTTTTCCACTCTTTCACTTTTTCAACATTTCCACTCTCTTATATTTTGATTTTGTTCTCTTTGTTGTATTTTTTGATAAACTCTTCTATGGCCATCGTCATGGAAGGACATTTGGCTGTCGGAGCCTGGATGTCGAGCCGGAGTCCGGCTTCTTCAACGGCTTCGGCTGTCGTTCCGCCGAAAGCTGCGATAATGGTGGTATCCTGAACGAATCCGGGAAAATTCTGAAACAGGGATTTTATGCCCGACGGGGTATAAAAAGCCAGGATGTCATACTCTTTCAGGTTTTTGATGTCGCTCAGGTCGCTGGAGACCGTTTTGTATAAAATGGCTTTCGTGTATTTCAAGTGTAGCTGGTCCAGTAGCCCCGGAATATTTTCCTTGTGAATATCAGACAGGGGTACGAGGAAATTTTCCGTTTTGTGTTTCAGCAGGATTTTGGTCATATCGTCCACTTTTTTATCGCCATAGAAGATTTTTCTTTTGCGGTAAACGATATATTTTTGGAGATAAAATGCTGTGGCTTCCGAAATGCAAAAATATTTCATTGTATCCGGAACCGTCACCCGCATTTCACCACAGATTCTAAAAAAGTGGTCGATTGCAGTCCGACTTGTGAAAATAATGGCTGAGTGATCCAGAATATTAATGCGTTCCTGACGGAATTCCTTTGCCGTAACTCCCTCGACCTTGATGAAAGGCCGGAATTCTAATTTCAGATTGTATTTTTCAGCTAAATCAAAATAGGGAGATTTTTCGGTGGTCGGTTTGGGTTGCGATACGAGTACCTTTCTTATTTTCAAAGCTGCAAGTTTTAATATTACTACTCTTTCTCGTTACACCAAGAGTCTGTATAACACAAGCCAAGGTATAACTTCGAGGGCACAAAGGTACAAAATCATATAGAATATCGGAACTTTATAAGCGAATAATATTCCCACCCACCGCGCGAATTTAACAAGATAAAACAAAATTAAACATATCACGGTAATTCTTATCATCAGTGGTATGGCAAACTCTTTGACAAAGAAAGTGGCTAATACAAAGGGAGATACTATTAGTCCGCCCACGATATGATAGGCCCAGAGGTTGATGATACTTTCTTCTCCGGCGGCCCGTATGTTAAATGTCCAGCTGCATAACCGTAGGATGCATATCAGAAGAAGGTGCCAACCGGTGAGGTAGCCTAATGTGTAGAGAATCTGATGAGGGTCGAAATCCTGGCGGGTCAGATACGTGAAAGCGATGGATAAGATTGAAAAAGAGAGAAATAGCGAGAGGAAATAATATACCAGATTCTGAGTAATACCTTCGTTAAGAACGATTTCATATTTTTTCTTTTTTGCGACGACGTTCATCAAAAGGGAAAACAGATTTTTACCTCTGAGCCGGATAACGGCAAAGATAATCAGAAAGATAATGGTATAAATCAGACTTCCTGCCAGATTTTCGGGTTTGTGCAGGAGAATCCGCGGGGCAAAATCTCTTAGCGGTACGATAATAACCGTATCTTCCGGTGGTATCAGCCCGGAAGTGGCGGCAGTGTCCCCGGAAGAGGTGTTATAAAGAGAATATGTTATACTTGTATTTTGCATTAAACCGGTACACGACATTGATACTTATTTCGTGGGAACCTTCCGTCGTTTTTATCAGGTTTCCCATAGACATGTCATACGTATAAGCAATGCGGTATTGTAGCCTTTTATTGTCGGAATTCAGTTTCAGCCCGAGTTTGAAAATCATGGCTTTGTAGTTCTGGTCCGAATTGTTCAGCAGTTGCGAGCTGTACCACACTCCTCCGAAAATCGGATCAGTAACCAGGTCTGCCCCAACCAGCACATTGTTGAAAGAAGAGGAAGAGAGCAGTTTGTCTCCGATGTTTTCGAAAAGGAGCCCCGGACATACATACATCCAGCTTTTCTTGTCCAGACTATACTTGTTGGTGCGGACAAAACCGTTCCATTGCAGGCTGAATTTCATCGGTATCCTGGGTTTATCTTCCAGGAAGTTGTTTTTGGGGCGTGTGAAATGATTCAAAGAGAAACCGACATAGTTCTGCATAAATTCGGTGTAGTTTCGTTCCCAGGGAATAAAAGCCATGGCGCCGAAACTGAAATCCCAGAAGTTTTGTTTTTGTTTGATGCCAACCAAGTCGGGTTGTTGGTAGATGTTCCCGTAAATGGGATCCAACTGTCCGGAAAAGATGTATTTGTTGAAATTCAGCTTTTCGTTGTTGTAGCTTCCCCTCACACCCAATTGGAAATACGATCCTTTTTCTTTGCTAAAATAGCCTCTCCACGAATAGGAAAGTCCGACGGTCGTCGATTTGATGAATCCCCCGCCTTCGTCGCTGTTTACGAAATAGAGGCCGACACCGTAATTGTTGTAGGTCTTCAGGTCACTGGAAAAAAAGATGGTAGAAAAATTCCCGTCAAATTTAGGCCATAGTTTTCTGTAAGTCAGTACCGAGTTTAACTCTCCCTCATTAATCCCTGCAAAGGCCGGATTATAGTATGTACGGTTTTCCCAAAACTGGGAAAAATTATAATCCTGTGCCACCATTGTCCGGAGACAGAATATCATGCCGCAACCAATCAAAATCCCTTTTCTAAAAATCGAAGACATTCTTATCCACATTAAATCCGATGCAATAATAAAAAAAAATGAGGAATTATTAACAAGTTTTTGACAAAAGTCTATATTTTTACAAGATTTTAAATTTGAATAAGTGTGCTTAGTTAAATTTATAGTGAAGATATGAAAAAGTTTGTACGGGTATCGGTGATCGGAGTATTGTTTTTGTTGGCAGCGGGAAAGATGTATGCGCAAAGTAGTGTGACAATAGACCCGATGGATGGGTCTTTTCAGGATTCCACTACGTTTGTGAATCTGAATTATATAACCTCTTCGTCTTCGAATGAGTATCTGATTACATTGAAATTTGCGGGGATAAGCGGCAGCTATAATGAAGTACAGGTAAATTGGGGGGATGGGAACGAGAGTCCCAGGAAAACGGTAGAAGCTGCGACCTCGACTCCGGTTTCTTATACATATAAGGAAGAAGGTTGTTTCCCCGTACAGATGTATTTTTTCCCGGGGGCGGCCGGGAAAGATGTTGACACGCTTTATGCCTGGGCGTTGAATACGGATTTGTCCCTTTCGTATGTAGTGGAACCCGTTGGGAATGATAAGTCACACGGCTGTCTGTCTTATGGGGCTGACACCTTGTTACTTCGTTTTGTGTCACATACGAATCCTCCTTTGACCCAATATTCTATCAACATTGATTGCAGCACACCCATGATTCACTCTGAAGGAGATGTCGGAGGAACGCTTCCTGTGGTCTCTCCGGCTGAGATTGATTTGGAAAATAATTGGGTACACGCCTGTTGGGCGAATAAAGAACCTGGAAAACGGGATTCGATCTGGTTGATTTTTACTGAAGCGACTGGTGTGGAAGGGGCTGAAATTAAGGTGAATATGACTTGCTATTATACGGATGATAAGGGGAAACCGGATTATTTAGAGAAAAAATGCCATCAAACGGAATCCGTCTATCTTTTTGACAAACCTGATTTACGGCAGATTTTCAGGAGAGATCAGCTCTCCCCGTTTCCCGATACGTTGCATGCGCTTCCTGTGGATGAGCAAAATTTCAATGTCTGTGCTCCTGGCGGCCCGAATGAATTCGGATTTTATGGGGATTGGTTTTCCAAGTATCAGACCTTTGTTTTGTCCAAGCCCTCGCCCAAACCGGAGGACAGGAGTATTTTTAAAGTGCAGTGTTACTATACGGACGACTCTGTATGGTCAGATAATGTAACTCCTTCCGGGGTCAAATGGGAGGATGTGTCTGGAAATTCGGAATATTTTAATGACACGACTCTGACATTCAATCGGGCCGGTTTTTATATGGTTCGGTGGGAAATTCACAATCAGTGTGACGAAGCACATCCCGACACGCTATGGACCTCTTTGGTTCGCAAAGACAATTCGGAGGAGTATTACGATGACAAATTCCGTTATATTCAAGTATATGAAAACCAGGAAGCCAGTTTGGATTATATGGGAGACAGCGTTTTTTGTCTAAATGTGAAAGATTCTGTCATATTGGTAGACCGAAACCGTCGGAAATTTTATGATGTGCCGCCTGATTATTCGTTAAAGATTGTTGATATGGATTCCCGGGTGGTAATTGAAGAACGAAGTGTGGAATTGGCCGAGACGAAAATTTATAGGGATGGGAATGTATTGAATACCGGAGCGGATGCAGGGAATTTCTCTAAAGTAGAACGTAAGGGATGCGACTCGACAACAATTACTCTCCGTTTTGATGCATTGGGTCCCGGCAATTATGAGGTGACGTGGGAACGGAAAGGAAAACATTGCGAGGAGGGACGGACAAAAGTGTTTGAGTTCCATGTCGGTGACAAACCGGTAATCCGGGATACGATAGGAATTCATTGTTTTAATGACGGAATGACATTGATAGATGGCAAATTATTTCATTGCGGACCGTATAGCTTTAAAGTGCCCGATTTGAGTAATGCTTTTGAGGCACACAACCGCGAGATTGATTCTGTGCGTTATCAGTTTGTCAAAGGGTCAAGGGATTCTGTATTGACCTATAAAGGGGAAGTGCCGGAAGTATCTTATTTATTTGACAGTACAGAAACCAATTACATTTTAGTCAACATATACAACGGCTGCGGAGTCAGCAATACGGATTCCGTTGGTTTTTATACGCCTGCCAAGCCGGATGGTTTGTCGATATGGAGGGATTCTGTCGAGGTTGCAGGAACGGATACGCTTTGTCTAAATGCAGAATATAAATATTATCTGCATGGAGTGTTGCCTAAAAATTATGAAGATTCCGTATTTTTTAACGGAAGTGTAGACATTAACGGGGCATCTATCGTGGGAGGTTCGATAGGTTACTCGAAATTAAGAAAGCGAAATGAGAATTACGGATTAGTCAAGTATACGGCTAAAGGGGAGTATACGGAAAAGTATAAGGTTATTAATAAAGATTTTCCGGATTGCTCTTCCAGTTTTCAGGAAAAGGTCGTAGTAGTGGATGCTCCGGATACCATTGTTTTTTCGAAGAACGAAAATATATTGTATTGTGGATCCATGGACACATTGGATACGCGAGTGTTGTTTGATATGGAAAATCCTGAATTCAAACGGGCAACGTGGGAATGGAAAGGAGGCGTGGCGAAAGATGGAAAATTGCCGAAACTGTTGTTCCGGGAAGGACAAAAAGATACCTTATATGCCAATATCATGCAGTCTGTAAGTTGTCATGATTTTCGGATGCTTACGTTTGAAGCTCAACCCGTACCGAGGGCAAGTTTGAATACTATCGAAAAGTTTTGTGTGCCCGATACTTTAAAGGGAAAGGATTTTCATGATTTTGTGAAAAAAGGAAACCTGGATTCGGTGAGTACTATCAGATGGGAGGTATATAAAAATGCCTATAACAACAATAACAAAGACAGTTTGGTGTATGGTCCGAAGTCAAAACCTGCGGGTGAAATCATATTGACAGAACAATCCGCGGATTCAATAGGGTTGATTTATTTTATGCAAAATAATTTTGCTCCGATGTATTTGGAATTTTCGGACAATGGTTGCTGGGGTTTGGATACGTTACCGGTAAAGGTGTATAAACCCCGTTTGAAAATTCTGAAAAAGGATACGCTGACCGACGGAGACAATGGTGTATATGATTTTGCAGAGATTCATACCCACTATGTGGATACAAAAGATTTGAGTAAAGACCCCTTAAAATGGACTGTGGGCTGGAATGATAGCGATGGACACTTTGACGGCAATACACCGCCGAAGTATACTTTGGGAGAAAAGGATAAAAAATTAGATTCCCTGCAGTTTGTTTTGACCGGAAGTACGAATTGCGGAGCTCCGATAAGCGACACGCTAATTGTTTATTTCCCTCGCATTTTCATAAATGCCCACGAGGACACAATTTGTTCCACTACTACCGATTATGCGTTGTGGGGACCGGGAAAAACAACCGGATTGTTTGTTGATACAGAGAAGTTGGAGTGGGAAATTCTTAAAGATGCTTCCGGCGGAACGTTATCTCCACTAAAGGGTACTGAGGCTAAATATACACCGGGCACCTCTCCGATAGACAGAAAAGATACTGTAAAAATCAAAGTCACGGGAATTTCCACTGTGGCTGGAGGGGGAAAATCCGATACCGTTTTGTTATGGATAAATCCCGTTCCTTCTTATACGAAATTAATGGCAGGCGATACGTTGATAACCATCAATCAGGAAATCAATATTGGTAAGATCAAGGCTCTGAAATATCAAAATGTCAGTGGAGTAAAAGTAAAAAAAGTTGACGGATGGGCAATGATTGATGGAGATAGCCTGATCAAATCGACCATCGATCCTGCTACAGCCACTGAAAACAATAAGTTTACAGCAGATATTATCTTGAAAGCCTTACCGGGATGTGAAGATATGGAAATCGCAGGTTTGCCGATGATGGATTTGGTCTATCCGAAGGCTGCCCCGAAATACAATCCGTTAGAAATATGTGCAAAAGATAAGTATGGTCTGGATTCGTTATTCACTTTCGAGAAAGATAAAAAAGACCGTTTTACAAAGCTGACCTGGAATAAAAAAGGCGGTGGTTCATGGGAAATCATCGGAAAAGACACGGTTGCTTATATTGCAGGAGAAAAAGGTGATTTTAATACAGACAAAATCGAACTGACACTACAAAAGCAATATATTGCTTACGACAGTACGGCAATACAAGCGCATGGTCAGACAACCCGTACCCTATCGGTAAGAGTATATGAAGAACCGTTTATCGGATTCAGGAACAACAACAACAGGGATACGTTGTGTAAGGAGGAGAATACGATTGAAATTACAAGAGGAGTAGCGCAGCCGGGAGCAACAGAATGGGTCTTGGTTCAGCAGGCGTATTATGTCGATTCTTTGCGTTTCAACGGACAAAAACTCCCGGATAATAATGAATACACATTCAGAGGAAAGAAGGGGGAGAAAGATACGGTATTCATTACGGTAAACCAGGGAAGATGTACGAATTGGGATACACTTGTCCGCAAGATTTATTTATACCGGATGGATGATGTTTTGTCTTCCGATTCGTTACAAAACACGTATAAAATTTGTGAAAGAGGAAGTGTTGAAATAGAATATACGGGAACGCTTACTTCGCCCTATCATTGGGAATGGAATAAAAATAATGTCAAGACCGGAACTTTGGATTCACTTGGTAAAGGATTGAAGCCTGTTTATAGCGATACATCCGGTATAAACGGACAGATAGAGCTGCATACCACACCTCATCCCGGATGTGATGACGAGTATGTGTTTACCAACATTGAAATTACAAAGAAACCGTGGTTGAATCTGGCAAACAAGTCTGTTTGTAAGACCGAGGGCAATGACCTGGATGTGCCGATTGCTTTTGTTTCAGGAAATTCGTGGAGTGATGCTGATTCCATTACTTGGTATAGGAAAGGATCAACAACCCCATTGGGGAAAACGAGTAAGCCTGGCGACCTGCGCTTTTCGTATGAATTGACCACTGTGGATATGGTTGTCGATACATTCCATCTGGTGGCTGCCCTTTGGCCTAAAACGCCTTGCGATAAATCACCGACTTACGATACGATAAAAATTGCACTGAGCGGACAGACGGAAATCACCTTGCCGGCTAATTCTCCGGCTATGTGTCAGGGGGATACGCTGGATTTGCTGAAAAAATCGGGCGTGACGATAAAGAATGCGGCGGCAATTGAATGGACGGTGGTTAATTGGGGTGCGGTTGTTGCGGATACATTGTATGTTCCGGGAGAAAAGAACGGTTCTGCCTCTTTGAAAATAACGGCAAAAGGGTTTGAGGGATGTTCTGAAGATACGGAAACCATGACGATACAGGTGCGTAAAGCTCCTCTGCCTGATATTCTGGTCAATACGAATCCGGTCTGTCAGAAAGGGGAAATAGCATTGAAGGCGAAAGAACAACCGGACGTAATGGTAGTATCTTATCAGTGGAATGTGGGAAATAAATCCTATTCTACGGCAGCCATTACTCACGTCTTTGATGCTGCCGGAGAGATGGATGTTTATCTGCAAGAAACTTATTCTTATCCGGGAACGACCGACCAGTGTGTACGGGATGTGACGGAGTCCCTTACCGTTCATCCCAAACCGACAGCCGATTTTGAAGATGTAGGACAGGTGGCGATAGGTTCTATCGTGACCATCCACAACTTGTCTACGTCGGCAGATTTGACGAATTTCAGATGGGATGTACAAGGACTGCTGAATCCAATTACAGATAAGGATTTGAAACTTGATTTCAATGTGGCAGCACCTGTCGAAATCAAACTGACTGTTACAACAGATAAAGGTTGTACTGATTCAAAAACAGACACGGTTGAAGTGGTGGAACCTCCCATACCGGATTTTAGCGTAGATATGAATCTTTGCGCGGACACGGCAAGATTTACATTGGCAGGAAGTCTGAATGGTGCTACCGTATGGTGGGATTGGGGAACAGGTCAGGGATTTGAGCAGGATGTGCGTATTGACAGGACGCAGCCGATAAAAAAGACATATTATGTGGGTTATCAGGATACGACCTATTGGGTAACGCTCGAATTGAGAAACGCTGCGGATACGGTTCAGAAGAAATTGCCTGTCCGTTTCGTTTCCCGTTTGGATGCGTCGTTTGAAATTTTGCCGGAAAAGAGTGGATGCCATGAAATATACCGTAAAATCCGTTTGGACATCAAGGGAAGAAATGAGGAAGGATATGTTATTTGGGGAGACAAATGGTATAATCCGGCAAGTGAAGATTCCCTGCCGTTTAAAGGCAACATTAGTTTATTGTCCCATCGGTTTGAAAATTCGGGATTGGAACCGGTGAAAGACACCATCCGTCTGCATGTCAAAAACGAATGTTTTATTGTGGCGGATACGGATTATCTGACAGTACTTCCGGCGACGGCAGGAGCGGAAATAGCCCTTTTAACGGGAGGAACACTTTGCTTCAGTGAAGATGTCTTGAAGGTCGGCAATGCTTCCTACGGTTTTGACAAGGAAACTGCGGAATGGGAATGGAAATTTGAGCCGGAGAGTGCCTGGGGGCAATCCAATCGGGATACGGCGATACACCGTTATGTTTCTCCGGGAAAGTACACGGTGATATTGAATATGAGAGACCGGTGTAATAGTGATACTGCCGTGCAGGAGATTACCGTAAAAGGGAATGACAGTTTGTATTTTGAAATACAATCCCATCCTTATTGTACGGACCAGGCAGTAACGATGAAATTTATACAGAAAGGAATGCCGGAATTCAGCGATTTGCGGTGGAGGATTTATAATCCTCATACGGGGAATAATTTGAAAACAATATCGGATTCTACGCAATGGACCTATAAATTCAGGAATATCGGAGATTACAACGTTTCGTTGACGGCAAAAGCGGAGGGATGTAAAGACGGGCTGACAATACCTATACACATCAATGAGACCCCCGAGGCGATGATCAGTTTGATAAACGGAAGCGTAGATGAAGGCTGTGAAGCGCATACGGTGGAATTTCAGGCGGCGGACGGCAGTGGATTAAGGCAGATGCCCCACATTTATTGGGATTTCCAGAATGGTGTGAAATCTTCGGAATTGAAAGAAAAAGTGGTCTTTGAAAACGAAGGTACGTACAATGTTTCCCTGACCTTGGTTTCCGATTCGGGATGTGTCAGTACGGAACGGAAGGAAATCACAGTGAAACATACGCCCCGCATTAGTTTTGTGACCGATGATTCGTTATTCTGTCTGGAGAAAAACGGTGCATTTGATGTTCATATCCAAAATACGAGTGAAGACCTGGATCGTTGTCGCTTTGAGTGGTTTAAGAAAGTCGGGACAGGTACGGAAGAAAGCATTAGCCTTGCGCCGGATCTCTCTTCACTGCATTTTGAAAATGTGAGCGGCACCATCGGACTACGCTTGTTTGCCACCGATTTGGTGACCGGATGTAAGCAGGACTTTATCAAAGAAATCGTCGCTTCGGATGCTATGGATGCTCATATCTTTAAAGGAGTGGAATATGTTTGTCTTGATAATCCTGTCTACTTTGCCAGCCGGACGGAAAATATGGCCAAAGCGGAATGGAATATGGGCGATGGTGGCATGAGTGCGGACACCGCATTTGAATATACGTACGACCGGGTAGGCGACAAGATGATAGTCTTACGGGCTGAAAACGAGGACGGATGTTATGACACCGATACGATGCACATCACGGTTTATCCGTTGCCGGTAGCTGATTTCGAGTGGAAGAAAAACAGCGGAATCATTGAGGGCTATCCGGATACACTGGACTTGCCGGAAGTGGATAACGGAGGTGTGGAATTTACGAACTATTCCATTGTTACGCCGGAAAACTGGGGTACGGAATTGTATTATAGCTGGAATTTCGGTGACGGTACGCCGTTCAATGCAGCTAAAAATCCGACCCACCGCTTTAAAAACAACGGATTGTATGAAGTATGGCTCACAGCGACTACCGTCTATGGCTGTGTGGACAGTGTTGCGCGTACTGTTTCGATTGATGCTGTGAAAGGACTTTATATCCCGACTGCATTTGCACCTGCAATGCCGGATGAGGAATTTGGCGAAGGAAACAGCTACATGGGTTCTGCTCGTTTCCAGCCCAAAGGTATCGGATTATATTCTTACCAGATACAAGTGTATGAACCGTGGGGTGGGACATGTGTATGGAGTTCTACGGCATTGAAAAACGGACAGCCTGCCGAATATTGGGATGGTAAATTTAACGGGGGCGATGCTCCTGCCGGAAATTACATCTGGAAAATAAATGCAGTCTTTATCGACGGAACCGTATGGGTGTCTGAAAAAGGAGTAAAAGAGGGATTGGTGATGCTGATACGGTAAGCCGAAAGAGCGAAAAAAATAATCCCGACAGACATTGGAATACCTCTGATTCTGCCGGGATTATTTATTAATGGGCCTCTTCCCAGTTTTCTCCGAAACTTGCGCTTATGGTGAGGGGAACAGATAGCGTAACTACATGTTCCATGCACTGTGTTACCAACTGTTGTAGCTCCTCCTGCTCCGGACGGTAACACTTGAAGTCCAGTTCGTCGTGTACCTGAATAAGCATTCTTGATTTGAGCCCTCTTTTCCGGATTTCCTCGTGAATGCATATCATGGCCATTTTGATGATATCGGCAGCCGACCCTTGGATGGGGGCATTTATGGCATTCCGTTCCGCCATGCCGCGGATGACGGCATTCCGCGAGTTAATATCGCGCAGATAACGTCTTCTGCCCATAATGGTTTCGGCATACTCTTTTTTGCGGGCTTTTTCCACTGCTTCCTCCATGTATTTTTTTACGCCCGGGTAGAGTTCGAAATAGCCGTCAATAAGCTCTTTTCCCTCCTTCCTGCTGATTTGCAACCGCTCCGACAAACCCCACGCTGAAATACCGTAAATAATACCGAAATTGGCGGTTTTGGCACGCCGTCTCATTTCGGGGGTAACTTCCTCCAACGGGACATGATAAATCTTGGATGCGGTGGCCGTATGGACGTCTATACCGTGATTGAAGGCGTCAATCAACTCCTGTGTCTGGCTCAAATGGGCCATTAGCCGCAGTTCTACTTGGGAATAGTCGGCAGAGAAAAATACATAATCGCTGTCACCTGTGACAAACGCTTTCCGGATTTTCCTTCCTTCCTCCGTGCGGATGGGGATATTCTGTAAATTGGGATTCTGGCTGCTGAGCCTTCCGGTGGCGGCTTCCGCCTGGTTAAAGTGGGTGTGAATCCTGCCTGTAAGCGGGTCTATATAGGTCGGCAGGGCTTCGGCATAAGTGCTTAATAACTTTTTAAGCCCGCGGTAATTCAGAATCTTACCTACAATCGGATGTTCATTCTCCAGCTTGACCAACACCTGTTCCGAAGTACTGAACTGCCCTGTTTTTGTCTTTTTATTCCCGCCGTCCACATTCAGTTCGCCGAAAAGCACATCTCCCAATTGTTTCGGCGAGCTGATATTGAATGTGTGTCCGGCAATGTCGTAAATCTCTTTTTCCAGACTGTCAATCCGGATTTTTAGCTCGTCTGCAATTTGCCGGAGTTCGTCGGTATCGATGCTTACCCCTTCATATTCCATGTCGGCCAGAACAAAAACCAACGGCATTTCTATTTCATGATAGAGTTTGAGTAATCCTGTTTCATTCAAAGCCGGGCAGAGCTTTTCTTTCAACTGAAAAAGCACATCAGCCTTTTCGGCAAAGTCTCGCTCTTCCTCCGGTTCTTCATCAAAACTCAGCGTCAGCTGCTTATTTTCTTTCTGGTCTTCACTGATTTGATAATTCAGATATTGCAACGCAATCCGCGATAAATCGTGTGACAAATCGGGATGAAGAACATAATGAGCGATTTTTACATCGAAAATCCGGTTTAAGACCTGGATGCCGGCGCGTTTCAACCAAATCAGGTCGTCTTTGACATCGGCTGAAATCAACGTTTTATCCGGCGCTTCAAAAATCTGCCGGAAAGTTGCCAGAAGTGCTTTTGCCTGTTGCGGGTCAGAAGGGAGTGTGATATAATCTACTTGGTGGGTTTCGGTTGAAAAACAGATGCGTGATGGCAGTGAATTATAGATGTTTCCCGCAACAAACACAGTGTGCAACACAAATTCCTCTGTGTTCTCCAGTTTACTTAACAAAGTTTCCGGCTCTTTCGTACGGTCGGTGTAATTCACCTTAACATCTGTCAGCTTCTCCGCCTTCGTTTCTTCCTCCCGGTCGGTATCTATCAGTCTCTTGGAGAGCGAAAATAACTCTAATTCTTTGAATATCGGTTCAAGAATCAGGGTGTCGATGTGTTTCTTTTCCAGGTCGTCGGCAGTCAAAGGCGTTGGTACATCGGAATTGATTGTGACCAATGTCCGGGAAAGATGCACCGTCGGCTGACAATTCAGCAGGTTCTCTTTTTGCTTTCCCTTGAGTTCGTCAATGTGGTCATAAATACCGTCGATGTCTCCGTATTTATAAACCAATGCGGCTGCGCTTTTGGGACCGATGCCGGAACATCCCGGCACATTGTCGGCTGTATCGCCCATCAGTCCGAGGATGTCAATCACCTGGCTTACTCTTTCAATACCGAAATGGTCCAGTACTTCCGGAATGCCCCATACTTCCGACTTATTGCCTGAGCGTCCCGGTTTATACATAAACACCTTTTCGCTTACCAGTTGGGCATAATCCTTGTCGGGCGTAATCATATACACGGTGTAACCCTCCTTTTCCGCTTTCTTGGCTAACGTGCCGATAACGTCGTCAGCTTCAAATCCAGGCACGTCGATGCACTGGATGCCCAGTCCGCGGATGATGTCTTTGATATACGGAATCGACTTCTTCAAATCTTCCGGCATCTTGGGACGCTGGGCCTTATACGGTTCATACATCTCGTGCCGGAACGTCGGGCCCTCTGGATCAAACACCACGGCGATATGAGTAGGTTTTTCCAATTCCAGCAACTCCAGCAGAAAATTACAGAACCCGAATGTTGCAGAAGTATTTATACCGGTTGTTGTGATGCGCGGATTATTGACAAAAGCATAATAAGAGCGGTAAATCAATGCATAGGCATCCAACAGATACAGCGTTTTCATATTTATGGAAATGAGTTTAGAATTTGAGACAAAGTTAGGAAAAAAAGGTTGAAAACATTGAAGCCTTGCAAAGGAGAAGCGGAGGTAACCATTTCTCTATTGATCCGCTTCTTTATTTCAACTTTTTTTACTTATTTTTTGTCGTTCTTGAGAAATGTTTGTATTTTTGAACCGTTAAAACAAAGCACAAAGCGATGATAAAGACTCTTTCTTTTGCTGACTTTTTTTATTATTATTACTTTTTCGGCAAGAAGTAAGGGGCTTTTTATTGGATGTATTAACGCACAAATATAGAACGAAGGCCCTGAATTTTTCAGGGCTTTTTTATTTCAGACACATGAGGTCGTTTTTTCGATTTAGCAACCGGTATTATTACTTCTTTTTTTATTAAAAAAGAAGCCGGGTGCGATGTGTTGTTTTGTCATGAAGAAATGAGATAATCCAGACCCCCGGCACCACACCGGGGGTTTATTAATGAAATGAGATGAAGAAAAAAATTGCGATTCAGGGAGTACACGGGTGTTTTCACGAACAGGCAGCCCGCCTCTATTACGGGGATGACATTGATGTATTGGAATGTCTGAATTTTGAAGAATTGTTTACCGGCATGAATGAGCGGAACGCCGATGCAGCTGTAATGGCTATCGAAAACACAGTGGCGGGAGGACTGTTGCCCAACTATTCGCTGTTGCATAAATACGAAAAGAAAATCAAAGGGGAAGTTTTCCTGCGGATACAACAAAACCTGATGGCACTGCCGGGACAGCGGATAGAAGACCTTCGCGAAGTGCATTCCCATTACATGGCGATAGCGCAGACCCGGGAATTTTTTAAGCGCTATCCCCACATCCGTCTGATTGAATCCGAAGATACGGCCAAGAGTGCTGCCGATATTGCCCGCTTTGGACAGAAACAGGTAGGAGCCATTGCCTCCGTGCTGGCGGCAGAACTGTTCAGGTTGGAGATCCTGGAGGAAAGCATCGAAACCCACAAACAGAATTTCACTCGTTTTCTCATTTTAGACGATCAGTTGACGGTAGCCGAACAGGACATTGACAAAGCATCGGTCTGTTTTACCATTCCGCACCGCACCGGGCGGTTGGCACAAATCCTTTCCGTATTCTCCTATTATGACCTGAATCTGACTAAAATACAGTCTTTGCCCATACCCGGAAAAGAATGGCAGTATTTCTTTTATGTCGATCTCAAATTTGAGGATTATGCACACTACCGGGAAGGCATGAATGCCGTACAGCCGTTGATGGAGGACTTGCAGATTATGGGAGAATATAAAAGTTGTCATTGAACTATTAAACGCATAAAAATGATTATAGAAGCAGCAAACCGGACCAAGGGAGTCAGTGAGTACTACTTTTCACGTAAGCTCCAGGAAATAGAAGCAATGAATCGCTCCGGAGAAAAAGTGATTAACTTGGGAATCGGCTCTCCCGACATGGCACCCGCCTCAAAGGTGGTTGAAAAATTGGTGCAAGGAGCGGGAAATCCGGATAACCATGCTTACCAGAGTTACAAAGGGATACCGGAACTTCGGGAGGCTTTTGCCGCTTGGTACGAAAAATATTATCATGTGGCATTGGATCCGGTGACGGAAATACAACCATTGGCAGGCTCGAAAGAGGGAATATTGCTGCTGTCGCTGGCATTTTTGAACCGGGGAGATAAAGTGTTGGTACCCAATCCCGGATATCCCACTTATTCCTCGGCCACCTTGTTGACAGAAGCGGAAATCATACCTTTCGATTTAAAAGAAAATAACGGCTGGCGTCCCGATTTTGAAGCCCTGGAAGCGATGGATTTGAATGGAGTGAAAATGATGTGGGTAAATTATCCCAACATGCCTACGGGAGCCTGTGCCGATATGGCGCTCTATAAGCGGTTGGTGGAATTTGGGCAGAAACACCGCATACTCATTTGCAATGACAATCCATACAGCTTTATTCTGAATGAAGAACAGTTGAGTATTTTAAGCGTTGAGGGGGCCAGAACGTGTTGTATCGAACTGAACTCACTGAGTAAAGCACACAATATGGCTGGTTGGCGCATTGGTATGATTGCGGGTGACAAAGAGGTGATTGCAAATGTATTGAAAGTGAAGAGCAACATGGACTCCGGCATGTTCCGCCCGATGCAATTAGCGGCAGCCGAAGCGTTGACACTGGACGCCCCTTGGTATGAACAGCTGAATGCGGAATATCGGAAAAGAAAAGCACTCGCCGGAGAGATTTTTGATACTCTGGGAGCGAAATATGATCCGGGTAGCAGGGGCATGTTCTTGTGGGGGAAAATCGGAAGCGAGTGGGGAAACGGAGAAAAACTGAGCGATGATATCCTGCAAAAAGCCCGGGTATTTATTACCCCCGGTTTTATTTTCGGGAGTAACGGCGATCGATACATCCGGATTTCTTTGTGTGCGAAACAAGACGTGCTGAAAAAAGCACTGGAACGGATAAAAAGGGCGTTGAATGCGGAGGGCCTGAAATAGGAGTCATGGTGTTAAATATAAAAAGCAGGAAAATATGCAGGTGGGAATTATAGGAATCGGGTTAATTGGCGGATCAATGGCCATCGACCTGAAAAAACGAGGGTTTGCCGACCGGATTGTCGGTGTGGAAAACAATCATCTTCATGCTGCGGCAGCAGTAGAAATCGGATTGGTGGATGAAGTCGTATCGCTGGACGAGTGTGTGGCCCAAAGCGACATCATTGTGGTAGCGACACCGGTAAATGTGGCGATACGGTTGATACCGGAAATATTGGATAAAGTCGACACGCAGATTGTCACGGATGTTTGTTCTACCAAAGAGAAAATAAACGAAATCGTACACTACCATCCGAAACGTAAAAATTTCGTTGCTTCTCATCCCATGGCGGGTACCGAATATTCAGGGCCTTGGGCGGCTTTGCCCGGACTTTTTGACGGTCGGGCGGGAATCATTTGTAATGCAGAAGACTCGGACCTTCGGGCTGTGGAGATGATAAAAAAAATGTATGATTGTCTCAACATGCGCATCATCTTTATGCGGGCAGCCCACCATGATGTGCATACCGCCTATGTGTCGCACATTTCACACATCACCTCTTTTGCGCTGGCGTTGACGGTACTTGAAAAAGAGAAAAATGAAAAAAACATTTTCGACCTGGCCTCGGGCGGTTTTTCCTCAACCGTCCGTTTGGCAAAAAGCAATGCGGACATGTGGGCGCCGATTTTTTCGCAAAACAAGGAAAATGTGCTGACGGTGCTCGATACCTATATCGAAAAATTGCAGGAGTTTAAAAAACACATTGCGGAATATGACGAAAACGGAGTGAAAGAATTGATACACAATGCGAATAAAATCAAACGGATTATCCGATAAAGAGGGCATCCGTCATTCATTGGAAACATACTAACAATAATAATATGACAGCAACAAAATTGGACTTGATTAAAGCAAGCGAATGGGGGATATTCTCCGACATGAAAAAACCATTGGTAATAGCAGGACCTTGCAGTGCCGAAAGCGAACAACAGCTTTTTGAGACGGCGCGGGCATTAAAAAACGAAGGTGTGGAAGTTTTGCGGGCGGGAATCTGGAAACCCCGCACGCGCCCGAACTGCTTTGAAGGCGTGGGGGCAGAAGGATTGGTTTGGATGAAAAGGGCGCAACGGGAATTGGGAATGAAAATAGCAACGGAAGTGGCGAACGTCAAACACGTGTATGAAGCTCTGAAAGCAGGAGTGGACATGTTGTGGATAGGAGCCCGGACAACGGCAAATCCTTTTGCCATGCAGGAACTTGCGGATGCTTTGAAAGGTACGGACATTCCGGTCTTGGTGAAAAACCCCGTCAATCCGGATGTAGAACTTTGGATTGGTGCCTTAGAGCGTCTGAACATGGCCGGACTGAAAAAAATAGGAGTGATTCACCGCGGCTTTTCCTCCTATACAAAAGCCAAATACAGGAATATTCCGCAATGGCAGATTCCGATTGAAGTGAAACGGCGGTTCAAGGACATGCTGATGATTTGTGATCCCAGCCACATTTCGGGGAAAAGGGAGTATATTCAGGAAATTTCACAACAGGCGATGGACCTCGGCTTTGACGGATTGATAGTTGAATCCCACATCTGTCCGGAAATTGCATTGAGCGACGCCGCTCAACAGGTGACCCCGACAGCATTGAAAGAGATTCTGGAGAAATTGATTATCAGGAATATCGATAGCGAAAATGTGAAATACAAAGAAGGTATTGATGAACTGAGAAACCGCATCGACCAGTTGGACGATGAATTATTGGACATTTTGGCCGACAGGATGAAAGTGGCTGAAAAAATCGGACAGTACAAAAAACAGAACAACATCACAATATTACAGACCGGACGGTGGGATAAAATTCTGGAAAAAGTATTCAGGAAAGGAGAAGAGCATGGATTGGACAACGAATTTGTAGAAAAAATATTCACAGCTATCCACCAGGCCTCCATCGACGTACAGACCCGTGTAATGAAAGGATAATAGTCCAGCAAGGAATCGGCATAAAAAAAGGTCAGAATTGCTTCTGACCTTTTTTATTTTAATAAAAAGTAAATCCGAGACCGATAGAATAAGGATGGAGTTCGGGACCTTTCTTATTGCGGAACATCTCTGTCACAGTGTAACTTGCCCATACATTCCAGAAATGGTATCCGACTCTGGCAACCAGATCTGCTTTTATCGGCATCAGACTGTAATTGTCAGTGTTCCGGCTTCTTTTTTTCTCTCCCTCCGGATTACGATAAATAATCTTTGTCCTGGAGAGTAACCGCACCCCACCCATGGCTCCGGCGGCAATGTAAAATCGTTGGCGTCTTCTGGCTGGCATTTGCAATTCAAACATGACGGGGACAGAGAGATACAGTATTTTAAACGAATTTTTTTTGATCATCCAGTCCGGATCCAAAATGCGCGGTATCACTTGGTTGTTTTCCCCTAACGTGATGGAGACATGCTTTTTGTCGAACCGCAGCCGCTGATATTCCAGTCCTAAACCTAAAACCATACCGAAATTATTCCGGGAACTGAAATTGATACTCTGCTCGCAGAAATTGAATTGCATGACAAAAGAATTGGCATAATCTAAATCCATGAACCCTTCTGTTTCGGGAGCATACATCGAATAATCCGTATGGGCGAGATTGACGAACCCGAAATGGACTCCGCATAAATGTCCCCGGAAATAGTTGTAATCTCTGCGATTTTGGCTTTTTTTGTAACGTCTGCCTGCAATTTGTATCTCGGAATCCGTTTTTTCCGAAGAAGGAATAAATTCACTCTCTCCCGAAAGGATGCGGATACCTTGTTTCGTATTTTGGGGGTGGTTGGGCATAATTCTCATTTCATTGCCCGGATTGAGCGAATCTTTCAGGCTTTGTTTCAATCGGGTCGTATCCCGTTTATACCAGTTGTCGCGAATCAGGACGGAATCCTGTGACTGACACCAGCCGGTCAGACCCCATACGATAAAAATAAATAAAAGTAGAGTTTTCATAATTCTTTCGTTTTTCCTATGACGGAAAGAGGCGGGGATTTGTTACATTTATTTTAACGCGATGCGTATTCTTCTTTCCGGAATTTATCGGCGAGACTTTTCCCGGCGTCGATAAAAGAGGTAATAATGTTCCGGGACCGGACGCTTTCGTCGGATGATTTCCAGTTCTTGGCTTGCTCCGTCAAAAGAATTTCCGGAGAATCGGGCATACCGATTGCTGGAAATTTTTCGATCATAACGGTCACAGTTGGAAGAGCGATAGTCGTGATTTCAACAGGTGCCTGCCGGGCTATGGTTTGTATATCCGGAATTTTTCCGTCAGGGAGCGTGCGTTGGTGTGCCAGTTTTTCTGGCAGACGTGTCACGTTGGCGTGGAGAATTGATGGCATGCACTGTCGCGGGAAGAGCGGCTCTTCCTTTTGAATCCGGATATTATCGACGACCGAAAAGTCGGCAGGTGGTTGGAAGTAAAAATAAATATTTGCGGAACAGATAAGCAGTAACAAAACAGCAGCCGCACTGAGCCGTCGTAGGAACAGTACTGTAGTATTTTTATGGTAAAGAGCCGCTTTGTTTTCAAACCGAACAGTCAGGTCCGGAATCAGACGGGGGGCATCGCCAGGAATTGATCCTTCGGATACCATTTGCTTGAGCTGTGATTTGTGAGGATACCGGATGACAGGAGGGGTGAGTTTGGCAAACTTCCAATCTTCCAGGCTTTCCTCCAATTCAGGATGAAGCAGCAAAAAAGCTTTTAACTCCCTCTCTTGAGCAGGAGAAAGTCCGCCGTCTGCGTAATCGGTCAAATATATTTCAACATTATCAAGTGTAATCATATATCTGGTTTCAAACGATCAAATCAGGTTTACGGATAAACTCTTTCAGGTAATTCCGTGCCCTGAAAATATATACCTTCACCTGGCTTTCGCTCAGTGACGTGATATCTGCAATCTCTTTGTATGAATAATCTTCATAATCCCGTAACAGAATCAGTGTTTTTTGTACTGGCGGCAATTTCGACAAAGCCCGATCCAGAATCTCCTGCAAATCCGGACAGCTGATTTCTCTGTATACCGCATCGGAATCGACCTGTTCGATGTCGCTGTTTTTCTTCTCCCGTCGGAAAATATCAATCATCCTCCGGTAGGACGTTGTAAAAAGAAAAGCTTTAGCTTTCTCCATCGTAATTTCCTGCACATGCTCCCACAAGGTGAGGAAACTGTCCTGGACAATATCTTCAGCCAACTCCTTATTGTGACAAGCTTTTAAAATAAAGCGGTACACATTATCCGAAAACCGGTCGACGCACGTATTATATTCTGTTCGGTTCATCCTGTTGCTGTGACGAACGAATATACCGAAAAGTTACAGATAAAACAGAAAGTGCCGTCGGTATTTCTGTTTTACCGCTTATTTGAACTGAATGGAATTGAAAAAAATCTCCCTGCCTTTCAGGATATATTCCCGGTGGCGGCTTCTCCCTCCGATTGAAATTTGGTAGACCATATTATCTCTGAAGATAAAACGTTTGAAATAGGTCATTTCGTAATTATCTTTAATAATTGAATACTCGATTTCCTTGATGAGCATATTGTCGTAAGGCACCGTTTTTTCATCTTTTAGAATAGCGGATTCCATGCCCACAGAGGCTTGCCGCATCTGTTCATAAATGAGGGGTGTCGTTTCGGCGGTGATCTTTAACGGACTGTTTGAAAAATCAGAACAGACCACGCCGAAGACACAGGTCAGGTCTTTCGTTTGGTATATGTGGGAAACAATCCCGTTGCTTTCCTGGGTCAGAGATTGCACCGTATTGGGAAACAGGAAAGAAATATGTTCTTTAGTATCTGTTCTTTTCCACAGCTCATTACTGTTTCCGGCTGTGGAGAAAAATGAAAAAATAAGAAGAAGTTTGAGGAGAAACATATTCAGCAAGCCCTTTATTACTATTTTTGCAACAAACTTATTGAATTATTGCCGATAATCAAACCCGGAGTATGGGAATCGGAAGGGATTTAACGATTAATCATTTTTTTTCAGATTTATGGAAATTGCCGGAAAAAATATAGGAGACAGGCCGTTGATATTGGCACCGATGGAAGATGTAACAAATCCTCCGTTCCGGAAATTTTGTAAAAAATTCGGAGCGGATTGGCTCTATTCTGAATTTGTTTCGGCTGATGCCCTGGTGAGATCGGTAAACAAATCATTGAAAAAATTGACCATTGACGGGATGGAACGCCCGGTGACAATACAAATTTACGGGCGCTATATCGATTCTATGGTGGAAGCAGCGAAAATAGTGGAGGAAGTACAGCCTGACTTTATAGACCTGAATTTCGGCTGCCCTGTGAAACGAGTAGCCCAGAAAGGAGCAGGAGCGGGATTATTGCGCGACATTCCATTGATGGTGGAAATGGCGGCACAGATCGTAAAGGCGGTAAAAATCCCAGTGACGGCTAAAACCCGTTTGGGCTGGGATTGTGAGAACATCATTGTCGGTGACATTGCCGAACGCTTGCAGGATGTCGGTATTCAAGCCTTGGCGATACACGGACGGACCCGTTCCCAAATGTATACGGGCGAAGCCGATTGGGGGCCGATTGCCCAGGTGAAAAATAATCCCCGGATAAAAATACCGATTATCGGAAACGGCGATATCACCTCTCCGGAAAAAGCCAAAGAAGCTTTTGATAAATACGGGGTGGACGGCGTTATGATAGGACGTGCGACGATAGGACGTCCCTGGATATTCCGGCAGATAAAACACTATTTCGAAACGGGTGAATTGCTGCCCGACCTTTCTGTTGCCGAACAGATAAACATCATAAAAGAACAAATTTTGCTTTCCGTCGAATGGATAGACGAAGTGCGGGGACTCCTGCACATGCGACGCCACATGGCAGCCATGTTCAAAGGCCTGCCCCACTTCCGCGACCTCCGTATCCGCATGCTCCAGGCCCCCGACCTCCAAACTCTCTGGCAAGTCTTCGACGAAATCCGCGAAAGATATGACGAGAATAGATAAGTTTTTTAGGTTGAAAGGCTGAGAAGAAGAGGGGGAAACCTTCCGGGAGAAATTGTTTCTCCCGGAAGGTTTTATAAGATATAATGAGGGGATTATTTAAGGTCGCCAACGATGAGGACGGGGTTACTTTCTTCGGTGAGTTGCTCGTCCAGTTGTTGGAGGACAGGCGGGAGCGTTTCTCCGTTTTCCCGTTTGGTACGGGCTAATTCCTTCACACGAAAGGCGCTCATTTTTCGTACTAATTTCTTTCCACTCAACCTGAAAAAAGGAAATTCATCGTATTTTTCGTCCAATGGGTCAATGATAAATTCGCTTACTTTTAGGGGACGGAAATCCTCAAGGTTCAAAAGCAGAGTCATGTCATTCATTGTGTTAACCCTAATCATGGATTCGGTTCTCTTCATAGTAATTACCTTTTTCTGAATGACGGCGTGTTTTTTATTTTTAAAAAGAAATTCCCATTGCACTCCTTCCAAATGGGATTCCGGGTCAAATTTGTCGGTGTACCGCAAACATAGAACGGGGATTAAACCATGAAAACTGAAGTGTAGTAAAGAGTCATTCCGGTGGACAAAAATGTCGTTTTCATTGCTTGCTATTAATGCCATACCTGAGGAAATAATACTTCTTCCTTTGCCTGTCGGAGCGGGTGCAGACGGAATACTGTCGATAATATTTCCTTGCGGAGTAATCAGAATTGCATCGCAATTCAGTTCATTCTGGTAGTTATAAGGGAAGCAAAGTATATTCCCTTTTACAATTTGTATATGTTGGGGCAAACAGCGGGTATTTATTTTTCTTATCGGCAGTTCGTTTTTCAGATCGATAGCAAAAATATGTTTCCAGTCGCCTTGGTGGCCATAATACAAAACATCGTTATTTTCATCCACAGCATAGGAAAGAATACGGGAATATTCGTCAGGTCCTTTTCCAGCGCTCGCTAATTTACGGACAAACTTCCCGTCGGACGAAAACTGACGGATATCCTTGTTGCTGATGGAAATGATATATTTGTCCGAAACCCAAAACATGGTGCTGTTATCGGGCAGGAGAAACTGATCATTTGTTTCTAAAGGAATACATTTAATATTATCGGCTAATTCGCTTAGCTTTAATTTTCTCGTTTCAAAAGAATGGTCTAAATCGATAAGGGTATATTCCCCCTTCTTTTCACTGCATGCCGAAGCAAGAAAAATACCGATACAACAGAAATAAAAGATTTTTTTCATAGTGGAATGGGATTAAGATTTTTACAAGTGTACCGTTTTTTTTGTAAATAAATATCACAATGAAAAGTTAAAATGAGGCATGGGAAATAAAAAACGGGCAAGATTCTGCCCGTTTCTTATGGCGGTTAGTTTTGAAAAGTAACCTGTTCGACCTCTTTCCAGGGGACATATACCGGTGTTTCATTGGGTGAGAAAATCAGCAGTCCGCTATTACGGGCGTCGACATCTTCTTTATCTCCCAAACTGAGTGCCCCGTTGTTCGTTAGGGTGATGAAAGAGTATTTATAGTTCTTGGGTTCGATGCTCTTCACATATTTGAAAGGGATGGCATAGCTGATGTTGTCATTGCTGCCGTCCAGGATTTCGAAATTCATCGCTTCGTCCAGGTCAAAGACCAGGATACCTTGCTGGGTCTGTCCGTTTTTCATTTTAACGGAGCCGGACAACCTTTTCGGGGCGGTAAAATCGTTATAGGACAACATACGGACTTCATTTAGCCCCACGGCTTCAAACATCTCAAAATTTTTCCAGGGGATGTATACAGTGCCGATGTTGGGCATACTTACAAGGATGCCCCGGTTTTGGTTATTGACATCGTTCGAGCCCCACATTTCGAGTTCGCGGCCTTCTTTCAAGGCAATCTTACAGGCGTTATTGGTTTTAGTGATTTGCCGGATGCTGTGGAAAGGGACGGAGTTTTTCCTGCTGGATGTCATTCCGTCCAATAAAGCGTCCTGGGTCCTTTTATCATTATTCCAGGTAATAATTCCTTTGTAAATGCCCTGAGAAGTTTTGACGATGCCGGTAATGGGAACGTCATGGAGCCTATTGTCGGCTTGATCGGCTTCCATAAATTCGATTTTACTGATTTTTTCCCAGTGTATATTGGTATTGCCTTCGATAGGGGAATAAACGTTAAGCGACACGCCGATATCCAGGTGCTTGCCTTTCGTCAGGTCGATGATATTTCCGTCCTTTACCTGCAATTCCACACGGTTGTAGGTGTTTTGCCGGATAGACTTTATATTGCCGAATCTGCATATAAATACGTGTGTCGGTGGGGTAGAACTTTGCATCGTGTTGTTGATAAACTGCACACCGCTGTTCTTGAAATAGTGGGCATACGGATTATTGAGTTTGTCGGCATGAAAAATGTCGGTCCAGTACATTTGCCGATTGCCCCAGGTGATGTAGCCTTTTACTGTTTCGTTGTCTACGGTTGTCACCTCTCCGAAAATTTTATAACCGTTTGTTTCTGCGCGACAGGATGGGCTGATGGAAACACAGGATAAAATGCAGAGAAAGAATAGAATATTTTTCATGGGATAAATGATTTTATTTTCCGTCAGGTTTGCTTTCCCCTATGACGGATAGCTTCTGCAAAAAGTTACAATCGCAGCCGGATGAGGCTGGATACGAAAATACCCTTCCGAATAGGATCAGAAGGGTATCCGTTTTGCCTCTTGCGGCGGGTTTTAAAGCGTTTTAATCGCTTTATCCAGTCGTTTGAGCGTTTCTTCTTTCCCGAGGATTTCAATGATATTATACATGTGCGGTCCTTTGGCGGCACCGACAATGGCTACCCGGAACGGATTCATCACTTTTCCGAATCCGAGTTCTTTTTCATTGATCCAGCCGGAAATGATTTTGTCCGTATTTTCAAAAGAATAGTCCTCAATTTCGCTTAAAATCTGGTAAAGTTCCTTCATAACCGGAACAGACTCCTCTTTCCAGTACTTTTTGGCGTCTTTCTCGACGTAAGTTTCGGGTGTCTGGAAGAAAAACAGGCTGTCGTTATAGATATCGCTGACAAAATTGGCGCGCTCCTTCATCAGTCCGCAGATTTTTTCCAGCTTTTCTTTTTCGCATTCCAGTCCGTTGGCATGGAGAATACCGGAGAGCAATTCTGCAATTTCAGCATCGGGCTTAGCGATGAGGTATTTGTGGTTAAACCATTTTGCCTTTTCCGGATCAAAACGGGACCCCGCTTTGTGCACCCTTTCCAGAGAGAAAGCCTCACACAATTCCTCAAGGGTGAATATTTCCTTATCGGTACCATCATTCCAGCCCAGTAGAGCCAGCATATTGATAAAGGCTTCGGGGAAATAACCGTCTTCTTTATAACCGTGCCATTTTTCGCCTGTTTCGGGGTCTGTAAATTCCATAGGGAACACGGGAAATCCCATTTTGTTGCCGTCCCGTTTGCTCAATTTCCCGTTGCCTACCGGTTTAAGAATAAGCGGCAGGTGGGCAAACTGGGGCATTGTATCTTCCCAGCCGAAAGCCCTGTAAAGCAGAACATGGAGGGGCAGGGACGGCAGCCATTCTTCTCCCCGGATAACGTGGGTGATTTTCATGAGGTGGTCGTCCACAATATTTGCTAGGTGATAGGTCGGCATCCCGTCGGATTTAAACAACACCTTATCATCCAGAATGGCCGTATTAAAACGTACTTCTCCCCGGATAATATCATTTAAGAGCAACTCTTCGCAGTCGGGCATTTTAAAGCGGATAACATAAGGAATACCGGATGCCAGCAGTTGTTGCGTCTCTTCGGGTGATAGATGGAGTGAGTTTTTCAATTCCCGTCGGCTTTGGGCATTGTATATAAACGTTTCGCCCCGGCTTTCACAGCTTTTTCTTTGCTGGTCCAGTTCCTCCGAAGAATCGAAAGAATAATAGGCATGGCCGCTTTCCACCAATTGCAGAGCATATTGTTTATACAAATCCTTTCTTTCACTCTGGCGGTAAGGGCCGTATTCGCCTCCTGCGCCTACCCCTTCATCCACGTTCAGGCCGCACCATTTCAGCGAATCGATAATGTATTGTTCTGCACCCGGTACATAACGGGTTTGGTCGGTATCTTCGATACGGAGCAAAAAATCGCCGTGATTACGGCGGGCAAATAAATAATTGAAAAGAGCAGTTCTTACGCCACCTAAGTGGAGGGCTCCGGTCGGACTGGGAGCAAATCTGACTCTGACTTTTCTTTCCATTGTAATGAGTTTTGAGTTATTCTTGATTATTCAATATATTCTGGAACAGATTTTTGGCATACTCAATGCCTCTTTTTATAGCGGTATCTTTGGACGTAATGCCGCTCAGAATCGGTTCGGCGTGATTAAAAGGATTGCGTGGGTCGTCCGTCAGCAGATAGACGGTATACTTGCCGTTTTTCCCGTTTTTGGTTTTGCTGACCAGTCCGAACCAGACATCTATGGAGCGGTCGCCCAAATAAATGGTACGTTTGACTTTATACATCTTATTGCCGTTTTTCCGGATTGTTCTTGAAATTCATCACCGAAATGGCAATCACCAGGCAAAACATAGCTCCCACATTCAGATAAACGCCGGTTCTCTCGGAAGTAGCCATCAAGGTAAATACACTTGAAATCATAATCAGAAATGCAGAGAGCATGATAAGTAATTTTGCGGCTTTCATGTGGCGAATGGTTTTGTTTTTAGTAAATATTAAAATTCGTCGCCTTTATTTTACAGGCTCTTGCGTATTTATACTGTTTTTAACAGGATTTGCGTAAATTTCTAAATAAATATTGTTGAGAAGAGAGCGGTTTCCTTCGATCCGATCAATTTTTTGCGTCATTGTCTGAATGAAATGTTCCTTTTCCTGGTTATTGTAAAGGTGGGAAAACTTATTTCCCGAGTGAGCCAGGTCATACGCAATGTAATTGTTCGGCCAGAGCTTGAAATTCCGGTGTATTTTCGTATCAATCAACCGGGCCAACGCTTCTAAGCGCTCACCGTTGGACGGTAAAGCGGCGATTTTGTTTAATTCTTCCTCTTCAATGGGTTTGTCTATCGTAAAATTGATTTTGCCCTTATACGTAGCCAATCCCGTTTGCATACTTCTCATATCCTCTTCCGGCGTCTTCGTGTATTCACTTACGGTACGGGTGTATAATTCATTTGTTTTCAGATCGTCACATGGTTCCCATTCATAAGAAATGGATACCGGAACAATATGCAATTCCCGGAAATTTTCCACAAACTCCTTTGTTCCGCTCATCTTGAACATTTTCAAAAGACTGGGCTGCGTCTTGTCGTCCCCGTTTTTGGTTCTTCCTTCGCGTTGGGCTATCCAGACAGAATTGTGTTCTTCGTGCAGTGTCTCCCGGATATACTTGGAACGCAGGGCAGAACTCACGATCATTTCGCGGACAGGAATATCCCGTTCAATAACAAAACAGGAATTGAGCTTCACCAAATCCGTCACCCATTCATTCACAAGCAGATTACTTCCGATAGCGGCCTGGGTATATTTAAAGCCGTTTTTTCTCAGGATCAGGTTGAGAATGGCGGAATCCAGAATAATATCCCGGTGATTGGAGATAAAAAGATAGGAAATATCCGGTTTAAGGTTTTCAAGTCCCTGTACAGTTACTCCGTCTGAGGTATTTTTGATGACGGCTTCTATTGCCGGACCGAAAAAGTAATTTTGAAAATCATCCAGGTTATGTACCTGTGCCAACGCATTGACAATACAATCCTTTTCCATCCGGGTAAGTTGGGTGAAAACGGATAAAAAATCTTCAGACGCGCTTAATCTTTGAGTGGCTTTTTCAATCTCACCATTCACGTAAGGCCTGATACTGTTGAATTCGGAATCCGATGTCATGTTTTTTTATTTTGTCGCAAAGATAACAAAATTTCTTATTTCCCTTCCGTTTTTCCGGGGTACTCCTTCAAGGCAACCGACAACGTTTCTATGGCTTTCTTCAACTCACTTTTCTTTAACACATAGGCGACTCTCACTTCATTCTTGCCTAAGCCGGGGGTATGGTAAAAACCGCTGGCAGGAGCAAGCATCACCGTCTGGTGATTGTATTCAAACTCTTCCAGCAGCCACTTGCAGAACTTGTCCGCATCGTCGACCGGGAGTCTGACAATCGAATAGAAAGCACCTTTCGGAAGCGGGCACACGACACCGGGAATCTGATTGAGCGCACCTACCATAAAGTCTCGGCGTTCCACATATTCCTGGTGAACCCGGGCAAAATATTCATCCGTTGTATCGAGCGATGCTTCTGCTGCTATTTGTCCCAATGCCGGAGGACATAGCCGTGCCATGCCGAATTTCAGGGAAGCGGCCAAAACCTCCTTATTCCGGGTAATGAGTGCACCGACCCGGATACCGCATTCGCTGTATCGTTTGGACATCGAGTCGAAAAGAATCGTGTTTTGCTCAATTCCTTCCAGATTCATGACCGAATAATGTTGGAGTCCGTCATAGCAATATCGTCTGTAAACTTCATCCGAATATAAATAAAGATCGTGTTTTTTGACAATCTTCGCTAAAGCCTCCAATTCCTCTTTAGAATAAAGATAACCTGTTGGATTATTGGGGTTTATAATCACAATTCCTTTGGTCTTCGGGGTGATTTTCTTTTCAATTTCACTGATAGGGGGCAATGCGAAATTATTTTTGATACTTGAAGTGACCGTTTTGACTGTAGCGCCAGCCATCAGGGCAAAAGCCGTATAATTGGCGTAAAAAGGTTCGGGGATAATAATCTCATCGCCTTCATTCAACGTACTCAGAAAAGCAAAAAGAATCGCTTCGGAGCCTCCGGTCGTGATAAGTACATCTTCCTCCTTAATCTGGATGCCCAGGTGATTGTAATAACTGCAAAGTTTGGTTTTCAGGGTATGATTCCCGTCCGAAGGGGTGTATTCGATCACGTTCAGCCGCATATTCCGTACGGCCTCCAAGGCAATAGAAGGAGTCTCAATATCAGGTTGTCCGATGTTCAGATGATACACTTGTATTCCTCTTTTTTTGGCTTGATCGGCATAGGGGACCAATTTTCTGATGGGGGAGGCAGGCAGGATTTTGCCTTTTTCCGAAATCTGTGGCATTTTTTGTAAATTTGAGTGGTTAGACATTATTAGCACCCGTCAAGATACAAAAAAACGGTGAATTATTTACAAAGAGGGAATTATTTTAAAGAATGCTTGTAAAAAGACTGCACATATTAAGAAAAATTGGTAAAATTTATACCATTCGCATTAGCCCCCTGCCAAGCATTTTAACTTTTCCGGATTGAGGAGTTTAATTTTTCTTCCTTTGGCTTCAACAAGTCCTTCGGTTTTATATTCCGACAGCAGCCGGATAAGCGTTTCTGTGGCAGTGCCTACAAAATTGCTCAGGTCCTCGCGGGAGATACTGAGTTTTAGAGTGCCATCCTCTTCTATACCGAAATCGTGGGCAATCAGCAGCAGAATTTCGGCGAGTCGTTCCTTTACCGACTTTTGGGCAATATCCTTGATATAACGGTTTGATTCTCCCAGTTCCTTACAAGCAATCTGCATCAGCTCATAAGCAAATTCCGGATTATTGCGTATCTCTTGAAAAAGGACTGTGTCGGGAATAAAACAGAGGATACAGTCGGAAAGAGTTTCCACCGATGTGCATGCCGTCTCTTTCAGAATCACGGAACGGAAACCGAAAATATCCCCCTCCTTTTCAAATTTGATAATCTGTTCCTTCCCTTCATTTCCTGTCTGGTATATTTTGACAACACCCTCATACACGAAATAACAGCCTTTCATGCAGGTACCTTCGGAATACACCAGCGTTCCTTTTTTATATGCTTTGACACAATCTGGCAAAAACAACGGCGTCGGGTCAGAGAGCGTTTTAAATGTCTCCCTGAATTTCCGTCTGCATATTTCCGAATCCGGTAGGGTCACTACTTCACCTTTCATTTTTTCTTCCTTGCGCTAAGGTTCTTTCGGCCTTAATTCAGTAAATCACTGATTTTTCCGTATATGTTTTCTTCGTCAAATCCGCATTCAGCACGCAATTGTTGGGTGGTTCCGTGTTCAACAAACTTGTCGGGAATACCCATTCTCACCACGGTAGCCTGGTGGCCGTGAGCCGTCATGTATTCTATTACCGCGTCCCCCAACCCGCCGGTAATGCAGCCGTCTTCCAGCGTAATCACCCGATTGTGTTTTTGGAAAACCTCTTCCAGCAATTCTTCGTCGATAGGTTTCAGAAAACGCATATCATAGAGCGACACTGTACCTTCGGGAAATCTTCTGATGGCGTTCAGGGCTACATTACCGATGGCTCCGATAGAGACTACGGCCACTTTTCCGCCTTCACAGAGACATTGTCCTCTCCCGATTTCCAGTTCTTTGAACGGAGTCCGCCATTCCGCCATATATCCGTTCCCGCGTGGATAACGGATGGCAAAAGGCCCCTTGTCCGGCAACTGGGCGGTATACATCATATTCCGTAACTCCTCCTCATTTAAAGGAGCGGCAAGGATTATATTGGGAACACAGCGCAGAAAAGCCAGGTCGAAAGCTCCGTGATGGGTGGCTCCGTCCGCCCCGACTAATCCGGCACGATCCAGACAAAGCACCACAGGCAGGTTTTGCAGGGCTACATCATGGATAATCTGGTCGTAAGCCCGTTGCATAAAAGAAGAATAGATATTACAAAACGGGATGAACCCTTTGGCTGCCAGTCCTGCTGAAAAAGTGACTGCATGCTGTTCGGCGATGCCTACGTCAAAACAGCGTTCCGGCATCTCTTTCATCATAATATTCAAGGAACATCCGGTAGGCATAGCAGGGGTAATCCCTACAATTTTATTATTGATCTTCGCAAGCTCCAGTAGCGTATTCCCGAAAACATCCTGGAATTTAGGTGCCGGAGACGATTTCTTTTCATGAATCAACTCGCCGGTGACCTTATTATACTTGCCGGGAGCATGCCACGTTGTCTGGTCTGCTTCGGCTTGCTTAAACCCTTTACCCTTTTTGGTGATACAATGCAGAACCTTGGGACCTTTGATTTTTTGCAAATCCCGCAACAGCTTTACCAGATGGTTCACATCGTGTCCGTCCACCGGGCCGAAGTAACGCAGCCCCATCGCTTCAAACAGATTGCTCCGTTTAAGCAGCATCGACTTTATACTGTTGTCGATATTCTGCACAAAGTTACGCATCTTGGGACTGATGCGGTTGAATTTGCCCAGCATATTCCAGACATCGTTTTTGATTCTATTGTAAGTCTGGGACGTGGAAATATCCAGCAAATACTGACTCAACCCGCCTGTATTGGGGTCGATGGCCATGTTATTATCGTTGAGGATAACCAGAAGATTGGCATTGTGGATACCGGCATTGTTCAGAGCTTCAAATGCCATTCCGCCCGTCATGGAACCGTCGCCGATAATGGCTACGGACTGGCGGTCCTCCTCTTCGTTGAGTTGGGCTGCCAGGGCCATGCCTAAAGCTGCCGAGATGGAAGTTGAGGAATGGCCGGTGCCAAAAGCATCGTACTCACTTTCCGACATTTTGGGAAAACCGCTGATACCGCCATACACCCGTTTATTTTTAAATTGCTCTTTTCTTCCCGTAAGAATCTTGTGTGCATAACATTGGTGCCCGACATCCCACACCAAATTATCGTAAGGGGTATTCAGCGCATAATGTAGTGCAACCGTGAGCTCGACAACCCCCAGGCTTGCCCCCAGGTGTCCCGGATTTTCGGCACAGTCGTCAATGATTTTCCGGCGCACCTCCTGACAGACGTCGGGCAGTGCATCTTCCGGGATTTTCCTTAAATCTTCCGGTGTACGTATGGAATCTAATATCATATATCAATCAGAAATATCAATCGCGGATGAGGCTGTCGCTTTATTTTTCGTATACAAGCGTCCCGATAGCTTCGCCGTCCATCACTTTTTTCAGATTGCCTTCCACATCCATATTGAAAACGAGGATGGGCAGATGATTTTCCTTACACATCGTTGTAGCCGTCAGGTCCATCACTTTTAATCCCTTATTATAGATTTCGTCGTAAGTAATCTCATCAAACTTCACGGCTGCCGGGTCCTTTTCCGGGTCAGCCGTATAGATACCGTCCACCCTTGTGCCCTTCAACATCACGTCGGCTTCAATTTCTATCGCCCGGAGACTGCTCCCCGTGTCGGTCGTAAAAAACGGATTTCCGGTACCGGCACTGAAAATGGTTACATAACCCTGCTCCAGATATTCAACCGCCTTTGCCTTTGAATAAAATTCCCCTATTGGTTCCATACGGATAGCGGTAAGCACTCTGTTCTTACATCCCTCATTATCCAAAGCCGAGCTGAGAGCCAATGCGTTGATGACTGTTGCCAGCATGCCCATACTGTCCCCCTTCACCCGGTCAAACCCTTTACTTGTACCGTTTAAACCGCGGAAAATGTTTCCTCCTCCGATGACGATCCCAATCTGAATACCCATTTGCGCTATCTCATGTATCTGCCGGGCATAGCTTTCAACACGGGTCACGTCGATACCATATTTTTGGCTTCCCATCAAAGATTCGCCGCTTAATTTTAATAAAATACGCTTATATTTCATACCTTTGCGATTATTTTTATAAAATAAGATTTATTGTCCTGTTTTCCGTGATGCTTTGTAAATAAAAGCAGAGCAAAGCTAATTAAATTTGTTTTATTCTTAGAGTAATTTGAAAGTAAAATTTATATGAATAAATCAGCCGATTATAAACTCACAATCATTGTTCCGGTTTACAACGAAGAAGGAAATATCCTGCGTTTGGAACAGGAACTGGCTTCTTTTCTGAAAACTTCCCGTATCTCCTCGTGTGTATTGTTTGTAAACGACGGCTCTACGGATGCCAGTGGACAGCTCATCCGGGAAATATGTGAAAGAAATGCCGGATTCTTCCACATCCGGTTGGCCCGGAACGGCGGACTGAGTGCTGCCATGAAAGCGGGGATAGACGTGGCGGACTCCGAATATGTCGGATACATCGATGCTGATTTGCAGACGACACCGGAAGATTTTAATCTTTTGCTCGAACACGCGGGTGAATATGAAATGGTAATGGGTATTCGCACCGGCAGAAAAGACAGTTTTGTTAAAAATCTCTCTTCCCGCATTGCCAATGGATTCCGGCGAGCCATGACTCACGACGGTGTAGAAGACACGGGATGCCCTTTAAAAATACTAAGAACCGATTATGCCAGGCGGATACCCTTTTTCACCGGGATGCACCGCTTTCTGCCTGCATTGATTCAGTTACAGAACGGGCGGGTAAAACAAATTCCCGTGCGCCACTTTCCCCGAATTGCAGGACAGTCGAAATACCATTTGTGGAACCGTCTGGTGGGACCTTTCAAAGACTGTTTTGCTTACAGGTGGATGAAAAAACGGTACATCAATTACGAAATTGCCGAGGGCAATCTGAACTAACGCAAGGGATATGATTTATATTGTCGGATTCCTGGCGCAGCTGCTCTTTTCCGCCCGTTTGCTCTTACAGTGGATTATGTCGGAAAAGGCAAAAAAAGTCGTTTCGCCTTCCATATTCTGGAAACTCAGCCTTTTGGGTGCCTATCTGCTGTTCATTTACGGATGGTTGCGGGATGATTTTGCCATCATTCTGGGACAGCTTATTTCCTACTACATTTACATTTGGAATCTGAATAAAAAAGAGAGTTGGCAGAAACTGCCCGCACTGATTCGCTACATCTTGGCATTGACACCTGTTGTTGCCGTATTGTTCATGCTGAAAGATGCCCGGGGATTTGTCGAGCAGTTCTTTTTGAACGAAAACATCCCCTTGTGCTTGCTGCTCTTCGGGTCTATGGGACAGATTATATTCACTCTTCGCTTCGTCTACCAGTGGGTTTATTCAATGAAGAAGAACGAATCCCTCTTACCCTTGGGATTTTGGTTAATCAGTCTTACAGGCTCCTTGATTATCGTGGCTTATGCGCTCTACCGGAGAGACCCTGTTTTGATTTTAGGACAGTCAACGGGACTGGTCGTATACTGCCGGAACATTTATTTGCTTCGAAGGGAAAGAGAATAAAACGGAATGGGAATTTATGTACATATTCCGTTTTGCCGGAGCAAATGTATTTACTGCGGTTTTTACTCGGTGGCTTCGGAGCGCTTCAAAGAGGCCTTCATCAAGGCATTGTGTACTGAAATCGGATTAAGAAAAGACTATTACACCGGTGCTCTGCCCGTCAGTACCCTCTATTTCGGAGGAGGTACACCCTCCTGCCTCTCTTTGCCGGAACTTCAACAGGTGACTGAAAAATTGGGAAATACGTATGACATTGCGCCGGAAGCCGAGAGAACCATAGAAGTCAATCCGGAAGACCTGGAGACTGAAAAATTAAAAGCTTGGAAAACACTGGGATTCAACCGACTCAGCATTGGCGTGCAGTCATTCCAGGACGATTTGCTGAAAACCATCCACCGTCGGCACACCTCCTTCCAGGTCACGGAAGGTATAAAAACAGCTAAAAAGCAGGGATTCGACAACATCAGCATCGATTTAATCATCGGTTTGCCCGGCCAATCCACGGAAATATTGCACCGGGATTTATCCCGGGCACTTCAACTTGAAATAGACCACATTTCTGTTTACATGTTGAGTGTGGATGCCGGATCCATCCTGGAAAAACAATACCGTAAAGGCCTTTTTTGCCCGCCTTCCGAAGATGAATTGGCAGAAAAATACGACACTGTCGTAAAAATACTGAAAAAGGCCGGATACGAGCACTACGAAATCTCTAATTTTGCCCGGAAACGGAAATATTCTGTCCACAATACCTCCTATTGGCAACAAAAACCCTACATCGGTTTCGGACCCGCCGCTCATTCCTACGATCTGGCCTCCAGACAATGGAATATCTCCAATTTAAAAACTTATATTGACAATTTAAATGACGGAATATTGAACTTTGAGCGTGAGGAATTAAGTGAAGTGGATAAATATAATGAATACGTCATGACAAACCTCCGGACCATGTGGGGCATAAGGGAGGAAAATATGCGGGGAAAATACGACTTTGCGTGGGAGTATTTCTCCCGTCAGATGAAAGCCTTCATCGGAAAGGGCTGGGCGGTTGACAAACAGGGCACATACACTTTGACCGAAGCGGGGTGGTTGCTTTCCGACCGCATCTTCAGCGAACTATTCCTGTGATTGTTGTTTGAAAAGCAGGCTAAAAGCCCCCGATTGTTTGTCCGTTTGCTCTTATTTCTTTAATTTTGCCAATCTGATAAACCAAACGCCTTTTCTGTTGTGGAAACGGCGTAGCTGTATAATTTTTTAACAAAATGAAAACGAAAAGAGTATCTGTAAAGGATTTATTGGAATCCGGAGAGTGTAAAAAAGAAGTTGAAATCAGCGGTTGGGTAAGAACCAAACGGGGTAACAAACAAGTAAATTTCATTGCCCTCAACGACGGTTCGACGATAAACAACATACAGATTGTTGTGGAGACAGAGAATTTTCCGGAAGAACTTCTGAAAAAAATCACCACAGGTGCGGCAATTCATGTACAGGGAATTTTGGTTGAAAGCTGCGGGAGCGGACAGTGTCACGAAATACAGGCAAAACAACTGGAGGTATTGGGTGAAGCAGACCCCGATAAATATCCGATTCAGCCCAAAAAACACTCGTTGGAATTTTTGCGGGAGGTAGCGCATCTTCGGTTCCGTACCAACGTATTCGGTGCGGTTTTCCGGATCAGACACGCCATGGCTTTTGCCATCCACCAGTATTTCAACGAACACGGTTTCTATTACCTGCACACCCCGCTGATTACCGCTTCCGATTGTGAAGGTGCCGGGGAGATGTTCCGGGTGACTACGCTCGACCCAAAAAATCCGCCTTTGACTGAAAGCGGAGAAGTGGATTACAAGCAGGATTTCTTCGGTAAAGCGACCAACTTGACGGTCAGCGGACAGTTGGAAGGAGAGCTGGGGGCGATGGCTTTAGGAAAGATATATACCTTTGGTCCCACTTTCCGGGCAGAAAATTCAAATACGACCCGCCATTTGTCAGAGTTCTGGATGATTGAACCGGAAATGGCGTTCTACGATTTGAACGATAACATGGACCTGGCGGAAGATTTTCTGAAATATCTGATCAAGTATGCCCTTGACCACTGCATGGACGATTTGAAATTTTTAAGCGCCCGTTTGCAGGAAGAGGAAAAAACGAAAAAAGCGGAAGAACGTTCTATGGAGCTCATTGAAAAGCTCAATTTCGTTCTGACCCATGATTTCGAACGCCTTTCCTACACGGAAGCGGTGGAAATACTGAAAAACAGCAAACAGAACAAAAACGGTAAATTCCAGTATCCGGTAACTGGCTGGGGAGTGGACCTGCAAAGTGAGCACGAACGTTATTTGGTAGAAAAACACTTCAAGAAGCCGGTTATTCTGACGGGCTATCCGAAAGAAATCAAGGCATTCTACATGAAGCAGAACCCGGATGGGAAAACCGTAGCGGCTATGGACGTTTTGTTCCCGCAGATTGGTGAAATCATCGGCGGTTCGCAGCGTGAGGAAAATTACGATAAGTTAGTGACGCGCATGCAGGAAGTGGGGATACCCGTTGACGGCATGTCCTATTATTTGGATACCCGCCGTTTCGGTTCGGCAGTACATAGCGGCTTCGGCTTAGGCTTTGAACGGCTCCTGCTGTTTGTTACGGGTATGGGGAATATCCGGGACGTAATACCTTTCCCCCGTACACCGAAGAATGCGGAATTTTAATAAATAATCCTGAAATGCAGAGTGACTCTGCATTTCTTTTTATATCGTGGTGAGACATGGCGCTTAAGCAGCATTTACAACAGAAATTAGGTTTGAAGATTAATCCTCTTCAAATCCAATTGATCAAATTGCTTGAGCTTCCCGCCTACCAGCTTGAGCAGCGTGTGAAAGAAGAGCTGGAAACGAATCCGTTATTGGAAGAAGGAAGCGAAGAGGAAGCAACGGATGAATACAAGGAGGCCGGGGACGATATGTATGCCGGTGAGGAGGAGAACGGAGAAGAAGATGTGCGGCAGGAGGATAACGACTTTTCTTTTGAAGATTATATCCCGGATGATGACGATATCCCGGATTATAAACTATATACATCCAATGCCTCACGCGATAACGATTCGAAAGATTTCGTTTTTTCTCAGGACGTCACTTTCCGTGAAAATCTTCTGGACCAATTGGGCATGAGGGATTTGACGGATTTTCAGAAAAAAATAGCGGAATACATCATCGGCAACATTGACGACGACGGATATTTGCGGAGGGATATTGAAAACATTGTTGACGATTTGGCATTTGGGGCAGGCATTGAAGTCACTGTGGACGAAGTGGAGCGTCTGTTGAAAATCATTCAGGAATTTGAACCGTACGGTGTGGGTGCTAGGAATCTGAAAGAATGCCTGCTGTTGCAGATTGACCACAAACAGGGGGAAGTGTCTGGTGCCGTACTCGACAATGCGCGGTTGATATTGGAAGAATGTTTTGAAGAGTTTTCAAAAAAACACTATGAAAAGATAGCGCGGCGGCTGCGTTTGCCGGAGGAAGCTATGAAAGAAGCCATAAATGAGATTCTGAAACTGAATCCGAAGCCCGGGGGGACAATAGGCGACTCTTCTTTTGAACAGACAGCCGATAAAATCATTCCGGATTTCACGTTGGACCTGACTGACGGGGAGTTGCAACTGAGCCTGAATACCGGCGATACACCCGAGCTGAAAATCAACAAATCCTATCTGAACCTTCTTGATAGCTACCAGAACGGCCAATCGGCTAAAGATAAAAAAGATGTGGCAAATTTCATAAAGTATAAATTGAACTCTGCAAAATCCTTTATTGATGCCGTACACCAACGTAACAATACCCTGATGCTGACCATGACAGCCATTGTGCAGTTTCAGAAACAGTTCTTTCTGACGGGGGATGAAAGTCAGTTGAAGCCTATGATTCTGAGGGACATTGCCGACATCACGGGATTGGATGTTTCCACCGTCTCCCGGGTTTCCAATGCTAAATATGTGCAGACCTGGTTCGGCATCTATTCCCTGAAAGACTTTTTTTCCGGCAGTATGCAGACCAGCAGCGGGGAAGAAGTCAGTACGGGCGAGTTGCGCAACATCTTGAAAAGCATTGTGGATGCTGAGGACAAAAAAAGACCGCTGACGGACGATGAACTGGTGGACAGAATGGAAAAAAAAGGCTATCAGATTGCCCGCCGCACGGTGGCAAAATATCGTCAGATGCTTGATATTCCGGTGGCCCGTTTACGAAGAGAAATATAAAATCCGGAGAGAAAAATGAAAAAACTTGCAGAAATTTTTTCTTATGCCATGCACCCGTTATTCTTGCCTTTATACGGTCTGTTTTTCATTTTCAACTCCAACTCCGTTTTTGCTTTTATTCCGGCTGTAGCCAAGAATTATTGTTACGTAGTCACATTTATCTGCCTGTGCCTCTTGCCGGTATTGACGTTGCCCTTGTTTAAGAAGCTGCGTTTGATACAAAGCTATCACTTGTCAGAGCGGAAAGAGCGTATTTATCCGGTTATTGTTTCGGTTTTCTATGCTTTTCTGGGATTTTATCTGATACGGCAGCTTCCTTACACCAACATCGTACAACAGATGTATTTGGTGTTGATTATTGTTTTGTGCGGTTTTGCCATAGTCACCTTGCGCTGGAAAATGAGCATGCACATGACGGCTATTGGGGCAGTATGCGGCTTTTTGCTGATTATCGGTTTCCGCTATTTCGGGGATGTGCGTACAACGTTTATGGGGCTGTTGTGTTTGGCAGGGCTGCTGGGCACTTGTCGTCTCTATCTAAAAAAACACAATCCGGCACAGGTTTATGCCGGATTTGTATTTGGTTTGAGTTTTGTTTTTGCTATTCTGTACTGACGCAGTTTTTCAATACCCAAGTGCCTTCGAAACCGGGAATTTTCAAAAATTCAGCCCGTCTTTCGTAGGCTTTTTCTTCAGAAAAATGGTATTCAATGCTGACCCTGAGCCTTCCGATGGCGTCAATAACTTCTGCCGGATACCCTTCGGCTTTCAGCCCTTTCACTAATTTCTCGGCGCGCCGTCTTTCATCGCTCCGGTAACTGGCAACAATGATATACCATTTACACTTTTGTGAGGGCTTGTCAAGCGTAGGGGTTACAGAACTTGTGTAACTTGTGGTTTTATTGGAGGCGGAAGTGTTTTCAGAATTGTTTTGTGTTGTTGTTTTGTTTGCTTCTTCCGTATTCCGTACCACCGGAATATTTGTCAGTTGCTGAGGCGGAAGTGCATTATCTTTACACCCGGTCATACACAATACCACTATCAATCCAGTCAATCCTATTTTTTGCATATGCGGAATAATTAATATTATATGGGCTACAAAGATAATCGACAGAATTAATTTTCTGATTTATATAGCCATGTTTTTTCTTTACCTTTTTCTTTCCGGATATCCTTTAATGCAGCCAGCCCTTCTTTGCGGGTGGCGAAACCGTTATAGGACACCAGATACAGATTTTCAAAGTAGGTGATGATTTTGGAGTCGTATCCCTGTCTTTGCAGTTTCTCACACAGTCTGTCAGCGTTTTCTTTGTATTCGAAACATCCGGCAATCAGAAAGTAATTCTGAATTTCGTTTCGGACGGGTTTGACTTCTTCGATTACCTCTTCTTCCTCTACCGGTTCCGGTACCACCGTGTCTTTTTCAACAACGGGAGCCTCAACGATGGGCAGGGGTTGCGGTTTTTCTTTACATGACATGAGAATGCCAAACAAAGCAGCCAAAATCCAGATAAAATTTGTTTTCATAGTCAAAAGCGTTTACAATAATGCATTGAGTCATATATTTCACAAATTTAGTAAAAATATTGTTTATTTTTTATGCGGAACGCTTAATTTTGCATGAATCGGTTTAAAATGACCTCAAACAGAGGGATAAAACCGTTTTTTTTAACCGTATAAAATGGAAAGATGAAGAGATTTTTAGGCATTTTGTTTATTGTCTTCATGCTGGCAAGTTGCCGGGAGAGGGAAGAAAATGTGTTTACCGTTGAAACTAGTGCCGGAAACATCCGGATACGGCTTTATAACGACACGCCTTTGCACAGGGATAATTTCGTGAAATTAGTACAGGACGGTTATTACGAAGGGATGTTGTTTCACCGGGTTATTTCGGATTTTGTGATTCAGACGGGAGACCCTGACTCGCGGAATGCCCGTCCGCAAATGGTGTTGGGAGCGAATGACATTGGCTATAAGATTGATGCTGAAATCCGTCCCGGGCGGATTCACAAGCGGGGGGTGGTTGCTGCAGCGCGGGAAGGGGACGATGTCAATCCGGAGCACCGTTCCAGCGGTTCTCATTTTTATATCGTCCAGGGCAAAGTGTACCGCCCCGGAGAATTGGATACGTTGGTCGGACAGATTAATGCCCGGCGCCATCAGAGGCTGTTTGAAAAAGTGAAAAAAGAGCATGAAGCGGAAATCCGCAAATATGAAGCGGTAAAGGATTATGACAGCCTCATGGAACTGAACCGGAAAATTTCGGAACAGGTGGGGAAACTTTTGCAGGGAGAAAAGATGGTATTGACCGATGAACAAAAGAGAGTATATACTACGGAAGGGGGTATCCCCTTTTTGGACGGCACTTACACTGTTTTTGGCGAAGTCGTGTCGGGAATGGATGTCGTGGATAAAATAGCAGGCATGAAAACGGACGAAAACAACCGTCCGGAAAAAGATGTGAGAATTATAAAGATAAAATAAGCGGAATGAAAAAATTATTATTTGTATTACTGCCTTTTTTGGTATGTATGTCGGGAGTGAAAGCCGAAAAGTATAAATATGTCGTGCTGGAAACCAACCAGGGGGTGATAAAACTGAAATTGTATGAAGATACGCCCCTGCACAGTGATAACTTTACGAAACTGGTCAAGGAGAAACATTACGACGGACTTTTGTTCCACCGGGTGATAGAGGGTTTTATGATACAGGGCGGTTCTTCCGACTCGCGGAATGCGGAGAAGGGAAAAGCGTTGGGCATGGGTGATCCGGGATATACCGTTGAGGCTGAAATCCGTCCGGGACATTTCCATGAAAAAGGAGCCTTGTGTGCCGCCCGCCAGGGGGATGCCGTCAATCCCGAAAAACGTTCGTCCGGAGAGCAGTTTTACATTGTTCAGGGAAAAACCTATACGGACGAAGAGTTGAACAGATTGGAACAGGGCAGGCTGATGAATGCCAAAAACCGTCTGGGGATGAAATTGTTTCAGCCGAAACAAGAGGAGATGAGGCAATATATGGCGACCGGACAACAGGCGAAAGCCGATAGCCTGGTGCGTGGCATACAAACGGAAATCGAAGCTCAGTTTAAAGACTACACCGCCCACCTCATTCCTGCCGAAAAGAGAGAAGTGTATAAGACGATGGGGGGAACGCCTTTTCTGGACGGGGAATATACCGTCTTCGGAGAAGTGGTGGAAGGTCTGGACATTGTCGATAAAATCGCTGCTCAAAAAACCGGGGCGAACGACCGTCCGGAGGAGGATGTTGTCATACTGAAAGCCAAATTGTCAAAAAAATAAACTGAAAAGAGCCGGCGCGTTACATGCCGGCTCTTTTTATATTCAGATTCCTGCGATTTTCTTGATTTCGCTAAGTTTATTCAGCGCTTCGAGCGGAGTGAGGCTATTGATGTCAAGCCCTGCGATTTCATCCCGGATTTGCAACAACACGGGGTCTTCCAGTTGGAAAAAGCTCAGTTGCATGCCTTCTCTTTCTGTGGCAATGCTTTCCACATTTTTCTGTATTTTTCCACTGTTGTCGCGGTCGTTTTCCAATTGTTTCAGGATGTCGCCCGCCCTTTTGATTACAGATTGGGGCAAGCCTGCCATTTTACCCACCTGGATACCGAACGAGTGATTGGATCCGCCTTTAACCAATTTCCTAAGAAAGACCACCTTGTTATTAATCTCTTTAACTGAAACATTAAAGTTTTTAATCTTTTTGAAGGCATGCTCCATTTCATTCAATTCGTGATAATGGGTGGCAAACAGGGTCTTTGCGCGGAACTTCGGATGCTCATGTAGAAACTCGACAATCGCCCAGGCGATGGAGATGCCGTCGTAGGTGGATGTGCCCCGTCCCAATTCGTCAAACAGCACCAGACTGCGGTCGGAAATATTGTTCAGAATATTGGCGGCTTCATTCATTTCGACCATAAAGGTGGATTCTCCCTGAGAAATGTTATCGGAGGCTCCGACACGGGTAAAAATCTTGTCGATATAGCCGATTTTTGCCGATTCTGCCGGGATGAAGCAACCTGCCTGCGCCATAATTACAATCAGGGCTGTTTGGCGTAAGAGAGCCGATTTACCCGCCATGTTGGGACCGGTGATAATGATAATTTGCTGTTGCTGGTTGTCCAGATAGATGTCGTTGGCGATATATTCCTCCCCCGGAGGCAATTGTTTCTCAATGACCGGATGCCGTCCTCCCTTGATTTCGAGGCAGTCGGAATCGTTGATTTCGGGGCGGTGATAATTATTGGCGATGGATATTTCCGCAAATGAAGTCAGAGCATCCAGGGCGGCGATGATTTTGGCATCGGACTGGATTTGCCGGATATACGTGGCGGCTTCCACCATCAGGTTATTGTACAACTCGGTTTCGATTTCCAATATCCGTCCTTCGGCACCGAGGATTTTCTCTTCGTATTCTTTCAGTTCCGGAGTGATGTAGCGCTCTGCATTCACCAGCGTCTGCTTGCGTGTCCAGGTGTCGGGAGCTTTGTCTTTGTGGGTTTTAGTGACTTCAATGTAGTAGCCGAACACATTATTGAAAGCGATTTTCAGTGACGGGATGCCTGTTTTTTCACTTTCCCGCTGTTGCATTTCGTTCAGCAGCTCTTTGCCGTGTGTCAGGATGTTACGTAATTCGTCCAGTTCGGCATGGACCCCTTCTGCAATAACGCCTCCTTTGTTGATGGCGTTGGGTGCATTTTCGCGGATTTGGGTATCTATCTTTTCATATAGCGGCTGGCAGCAATCCAGCGGGCTGGTAAGCTGATGAAGTACGGGGTTGTCAATCTTCCGGCATTGCTCCTGCAGAGGTGGGATACATCCCAACGCCATTTTCAGCTGGACGATTTCGCGGGGGGTGATGCGGCCCGCGGCGATTTTGGATGCCAATCTTTCAAGGTCGCCGATATTCCGCAACAGCATTTCGGTTTCCAGCCTTTCGGCTTCGTGGTGGATGAAGCATTCCGTGATTTGAAGCCGTTCATTGATTTTCTCCGGTGATTTCAGCGGCATGCACATCCAGCGTCTGAGCGTCCGCCCGCCCATGGGTGTGACAGTACGGTCAATGATGTCGACCAGTGATTTCCCTTCTTCATAGGAGGAGTGCAGCAATTCCAAATTCCGTAGGGTGAACTTGTCCAACAGGACGCAACTGGACTCGTCAATGCGGGAAATGGAGGTCACATGGGCGATGAGGTCGTGTTTGGTTATTTCCAGATAACTGAGTATCGCCCCTGCGGAGCAGATGCCGCAATCCATCTTTTCAATTCCGAATCCTTTGAGGGAAGAGACTTCAAAATGTTTTTTCAGTTTGTCCCGGGCGGCATCCCGTTCGAAAAACCACTCCTCGATGGGATACATGTAGAATTTATTTCCGAACAGTTCTTTGAAACGTCCGTCCTGTCCACGGGCGTATACAACCTCTTTGGGTTGGAAGCTGTTGAGCAGTTTGTCTATTACCGCGTGGGGGCCTTCCGTTGTCAGAAATTCGCCCGTCGACAAATCCAGCAGCGATAGTCCGGCTTCTGTTTTGTTGAAACAGACGGAGGCTAAAAAGACATTGCTTTTGCTGTCGGTGGAATATTCGTTGTATGAAACGCCGGGAGTCACCAGTTCGATGACGCCCCGTTTCACCAGTTTGGTGGTTTTCTTGGGGTCTTCGAGTTGCTCGCAGATCGCGACGCGCTGCCCGGCGCGGATTAATTTGGGCAGATACGTATCCAACGCATGGTGAGGAAATCCCGCCAGACGCACATCCCCGGGCGAACCGTGGGAACGTTTGGTGAGCGTGATGCCCAGGATTTGGGAGGTGATGACGGCATCCTCTCCGAAAGTCTCATAAAAGTCACCCATCCGGTATAACATGATGGCATCCGGATATTGGGCTTTCATGGAATAATACTGCTGCATCAGAGGCGTTTCCTCACTGTTTTTTTTAGCCATATTTCAGTTTTCAAAAAGTTTTTTTGACGCAATTTTGTTTACACACATATCCTAAGGCAAATATAAATAATTTGTCGGAGAAAAGTTTAAAAGCTCATAAACATTGTTTAATTTTGCCGCCATGAATATAGAGGAATTACGTGAATACTGTCTGAGTTTGCCGCAGGCAACCGAAGATATGCCATTCGATGATGAAACCTTAGTTTTCAAGGTGGGGGGACGGATGTTCTGTTTTGCTTCCCTGACCGGCGATTTAAAAATGAATCTTAAATGCGATCCGGATGAAGCTATTGAAATCCGGGAAACTTTTCTGGCAGTGACTCCGGGATTCCACATGAACAAAAAATACTGGAACACCGTATTAATAGACGGCTCGATCAGTGACAGTATGCTGAAAGTATGGATACTTCAATCCTATAAGCTGGTGGTGGCGAAATTGACGAAAGCGGAAAGAAGCAGGCTGGGATTATAATTCGTGAAAAAACAAACATTACTATATGGAAAAAATTTCGGAAGTATTGGCGACTTATAACGCATCGAATCTGGAAGACAGGATGCAGTTCGAGCTGGACGGAGTTGTTGAAAAAGAGGTGAAACAGGCCTATTGTGCCGAAAACCTGGAATTTTGTGTGTCGTGCATGGATTACACCACGCTGAAAGTTACCGACACGGAAGATTCCGTAAAATCTTTTGTTGCCGATTTATTGAAGAAACTGAAAAAAGGGAGTTTGCGGGAAGTGGCTGCCGTGTGTGTGTATCCGAACTTTGCGGGCATTGTGAGGGAAGGATTGAAGGGTACGGACATCCAGACGGCTGTTGTTGCGGGAGGCTTTCCCTCATCCCAGACGTTTATGGAACTGAAACTTTCCGAGTGTAAGATGGCAATTGCCGCCGGGGCCCAGGAAGTGGATGTGGTGATTACTGTCGGGGATGTACTGGAGAAAAACTTTGAGAAGATATACCGGGAATTGCTTGCCATACGCAAAGTGTGTGAGGGCGCCCGTCTGAAAGTGATTCTGGAAACAGGGGAGCTGAAAGACATTGAGAGCATTTTCAAGGCTTCGTTGGTGAGCATGTATGCCGGGGCGGATTTCATTAAGACTTCTACGGGAAAAGTGCCAGTCAATGCTACGCCGGAAGCCGTATATGTGATGTGTGAGGCCATTAAGCAATATTATGCGCGTACGGGTAAAAAAGTGGGGCTGAAAGTGGCCGGAGGAGTATCGAAAGCGCAAAACGCCCTGCGTTATCTGACCATTGTCAATCATATCCTGGGTGGCGAATGGCTGACTTCAAACTATTTCAGAATAGGGACTTCCCAGTTACTGGACGATATTATGAAAGAAATTAAAGGCATCCGGATGAAAGAAGCGGAATAATTTATAATCCGGATACATCAGACCGGGGAGTTTTTGACTTCCCGGTTTTTTTGTACTGTTTACTCCCGATTTTCGACCTGCAACTTATCGGTGTCGATGTCCTCCTCCTCGTTGTAGATTTGCAACAGGGGTTCCCGGAATGTTTTGTTTGTGATGCTCTTTTCCAGCGTGAGCAGCAGAGAGGGCAATATGATGAGGTTGGCAAGCATGGCGGCAAACAGGGTAATCGAAGTGAGCAGTCCCAGCGCGAACGTCCCGCCAAAGCTGGAAAGACAGAAAATGCTGAAACCGAAAAACAGGATAATGGAAGTGTAAATCATGCTCTGTCCCGTTTCTTTCAGAGCCAGAATCACCGAGGAACGGATGCTCCAGTTTGTGGCCTGCAATTCCTGGCGGTATTTGGCGAGGTAGTGGATGGTATTGTCGACGGAGATACCGAAGGCTACGCTGAACACCAGGATGGTGGATGCTTTGATCGGGATGCCTGCATAGCCCATGATTGCAGCGGTAATCAATTGGGGGATGACGTTCGGGACCAGGGCTATCAGCACCATTCGTTTGCTCTTGAACATCCACGCCATGAAGCCTGCAATCAGCAGGATTGCCAATGCCAGCGAGCTGAACAGGTTTTTAATCAGGTATTGGTTGCCCTTGAAAAAAATGATACTTGACCCGGTGACTTTGGCCGTTGTTTTTTCCGGGGGGAAAATTTTGGCAATGGTACGGTAGAGGGAATCCTCTTTCGCCTCCATTTTTTTCGTACCGATGTCTTTGATCCGGAATGTAAGCCTTACTTTCTGGTTGGTGGAATCGATGAACGATTTGGCCATATTGTTCATGCCGCTGCTGCTCCCTAAGGCGTATTTCAGGATGAAATTCTTGTTCGTATTGGTCGGGAGCTTGTAATATTCGGCTTTTCCGTTGTAATAGGCCTGGTCGGCAAATTTAACCGCTTCGATGATGGACAACGGGCGGGATATATCGGGATCCTGCTGGATAATGTTGCTTAAACGGTCTAATTTCTCCAGATTCGACAACTTAAACACCTGGTTGGGCTTGTGGAAGTCGATGGTGATTTCGAGCGGCATCAACCCGTCGAAATTGGATTCGAAAAAAGCCAGGTCCTGCCGGATGGGGTCGCTTTCTTTGAGGTCGTCCACCATGTAACCGGTGGTTTTCATCTGTGTGATTCCGATGAAACTCAGAACCACGGCAGAAAGGGTGAGTGTGTAAATGATGTTCCGGCGGTTCACAACAAGGTGGATAATGCCGTCGATAACCTTATTGATGAAAGCATTGTGCAAATGGCGCGTCTGTTTGTTGTCGGGCACGGGCAGATAGCTGAACACGGACGGAATCAGTATCAGACAGATAATGAAGACGGTGGTAATGCTGATGAAGGCAATCAGACCGAATTCTTTCAGAATCTGGCTGGAAGTAATGATGAATGTAGCGAATCCTGCTGCGGTGGTCAGATTGGACAGGAGCGTAGCATTGCCGATTTTCTGCACCATCCGCTGCAAGGCTTTGATTTTGTTGCCGTGCAGCACATATTCCGCGTGGTATTTGTTGACCATAAATACGCAATTGGGAATACCGATGACGATAAGCAGGGGGGGGAGCATGGCTGTCAGAAGCGTGATTTTGATGCCCAGTACGGCCATAAATCCCATTGCCCAAACCACGCTGATACCGATAATCGCGACACAGAAGCCGACAATCCGGAAGGAACGGAAAAACAGATAAAGAATAATGGCTGTAATCAAAAGAGACAAGGCAATGAACATATACATCTCCGTCTTGATGTTTTCTGCATTGACCACCCGGATGTAGGGCAGGCCCGAATAGTGCATCTGCACCTGGTATTTATCGGTATATTCTTTCGTAATCTTCTCGATCTCTTTGACGAGCGTCACCCGTGCGGGAGAGTTCATGACCTCTGCCGAAACGGTGACCATCATGCCGTAAGTGCGGTTTTTCTTGTTGATAAGTGTTCCTTCGTAAAAGGGTAGGTGTTCCGCAATATAGGCCAGGCTGTCCAATTCCTCTTTTGTGCCGATTCTGGCAGGGAAAATGGGTTTTATCTCAAATTTTTTAAGGTCGTTGTTTTTATGAAGATTGAATGTGTGGGTGATGGATACCAGTGCATTGACGCCTTTGAGGGCTTTAATCCGGTTGCCCGTGGCAATCCAGTCGTTAACCTTGTCCAGTTCATAAAAGTTAGAGTCCTGGACGGCGAAGACCATTACATTTCCCTCCTGACCAAACGTTCGCTGAAACCGCACATAATCCCTGTAAGCACTGTCGGTAGGGGGCAACAGGTTGGCATTTTCGTACGACATCTGCAAATGACGTACCTGGAAACCCATGAAAAGAGTTCCCGTCAAAACAGCTAAAATGCATGCAATTCTGTTACGGAGGACAAGCCCCGCGATTTTTGTCCACATACGGTTGTGCTGGAAATGGAATTTTTATTTAAACTCTCAAATGTAGTAAGAATTATTGAGCTTCCTGTATTTTGGGGTTGTTTTTGTGCCTTTTTTCATCCCGCCGTGTTTTTTTGGCGAAGTTTTTTTCCACGGCTTCGGTCAGGTCCACTCCCGTCTGGTTGGCTAAACAGGTCAGCACCCACAACACGTCCGCCATCTCATCCGCCAGGTTCTCTTTTTCCCCTTCCTTAAACGACTGTTCCCCGTATTTACGCGCCATCACACGCGCCAGTTCGCCGACTTCTTCGGTGAGAATGGCCATGTTGGTCAGTTCGTTGAAGTATCTTACCCCGTAGTTTTTTATCCATGTATCGACTTTTTCCTGTAACTCTTTTAGCTCCATGTCTGACTTTTTTGTGGTTTAAATCCGGTTTTTGGTATCCATCAGGATGGTTACCGGACCGTCGTTTGTTAAATCGACCTGCATATTTGCGCCGAATACACCTGTTTTAATCTCTTTTTGTATTTCTTCGTTCATGGCTCTGACAAACCTTTCATACAGAGGTACAGAGATTTCCGGGCGGGCAGCGTCGATGTAGGAGGGGCGGTTGCCTTTTTTGGTGCGCGCCATTAGTGTGAATTGGCTGACGGCTAAAATTTCCCCGTTGATTTCCTTGACGGAAAGATTCATCACGCCGTTTTCGTCATCGAAGACACGGAGATTGCCTATCTTTGAGGTAAGCCATTCGATGTCTTCGTCTGTGTCGTCGGCTTGGATGCCTACCAGGATCAACAGGCCTTTCCCGATGGATGCGTGAAGTTCGCCTCCGATGCTTACGCCGGCATGTTGTACGCGTTGGATAACTGCTTTCATCTCTTTTCTTTCAGGCAAAGATAGTGTAAGTTTGATGTAACGGCAAGTTTATTCCGGATTCATTCTTTTCCTGAATAATCGTTTGGAACTAAATGGATTTTGGTATACTTTTGCACACATCATCGGCTGAGTAGTTCAATGGATAGAACGGAAGTTTCCTAAACTTTAAATTCGGGTTCGATTCCCGGCTCGGCTACCAATGGGGCAAAGAAATTGTTTCTTTGCCCCGTTTTTTATATCCCGATGTGTCGCTGTTTGGAGTAGTAAAGTCCGTAGGACCTTGCTACAAGGTCCCACTCTCCTGGTTATCCCCTGTATTACACATGGCGTGCACCCCTATTCGGCGCGCGAGGTAGACGCCATGCACAAACCAGGAGTGTGAGAGTTTTCAAAGACCTACTTGCAAGATAATGTCACGTTTAAAACTCCCTTTGTAAAGGTTCTGCCTCCGAATTTTTATCATCCTGACAGCTTAAAAGGTCTTCTATTTTTTCCTGCAATGCGGAAAGTCGTTGTCGGGACATATCCCATATTGTCCCGTTTTCGGTTGATAAACCGTATTCGCATTGAGGGCACGGTATTTTGTCCGTAATCCATACTCTGCGGAAAAGGTAGGGAGAATGTCCGCAAGGGTGTATCAGGCAATCGTCAATGGCAGTGTCAATGATTTCCACGGGGGAAGTTTTTTTCTTTTCAGCCGTTTGGTTTAAACTATTTCCTGCATCCTTTTCGGGCAGACCTTCTGAATGAATCAGGAAGGAATGGAGCGTGAAATAGAGATTCATTAGTTCTTTGTCCGAAATGTTGGTGAGGGAATCATCACCGACATGAATAGCGTATTCCGTCTGGAAATCACGGGTAAGGCTGTCAAAAGAGGTGTCTTTTGCAATGAATATGGCATTAGGGGAAGGGTGTTCTGGATTTGTCGCGGCAAAAGCTGCAGGGATCCCCTCTTCTTTTTCACGGAAATTGCGAATCAGCTGATGAATGGTTTTCAATTGCTGTGGAGAGACATTTTTCATAAAATGTCTGCCAATCCGGATGTTGTAATTTCTTTTTGTTGCTGTCATTGTGTTTGATGGATTGTTTTCTTCTTTCATAATTGCTTGGTTTTTGGTTAATCACTTTGGTTTCTCATTAACTTATTTTTACTAAAAATGGGGAAAACCCCAAAATGCTACCCAATTTATCTCCATTCCTTTGAAAAAAGATTTTAAGCTATGGATGAAGAAGAGTTTCTAAAGAGAATGGGACAAAAAATTAGGGATTTACGTAATGATAAAAATTGGACTCTTTATGATTTAGAAGCCCTAACAAATATTGATTCTGGTGACCTTTCTAAAATTGAATCCGGTTATACCAATTCTAGAATCTTAACAATATACAAAATTAGTCAAGCTTTAAAGGTATCAATAGATAAGCTATTTGATTTTGCTAAAGTAAATAACTAATTCATTATTATTTTCAAAGAACTTTTGTACCATTAAAATAAAAAAACGTGGTACTGTTGGAGCCATCCTGCCTAAGGTATCGCCAAACACCCGCCTCATAGATAGACAACAGCCCACGCTATACAGCGCAGACACAATGTCAATCTTGTGAGGCAAAAATTTGGCGATTTTTAGACCAAGATAAATGACACTATTCCACTAAATTTATAATTTCCTATACTTTTGCAATAATAAACATTTTCCTTGAGAGTCACAACTGCTTCCCTGGAAAACATCTTTTAAATTATCAGTGACACATAGGGATGGGGGTTCTGTGTCATGACACAAAAGCCCCGTCCCTTTGTGTCATGTTTGGATAAAGAAAGGGAAAAGAATATGAAATTTCTGTCCCTTATCCGTCCCCCTAATTTTTTTAAAATCGTATAAGTATCATTTCCTAATGCGGAGCCTCGTGTTTTGTTATGTCATTAAATTTTTGTAAATTTATATCCATCCACCAAAAGAGTGCGTCATGGGGTAGATTTACAGATGATACAGCGTAAGATTTATGAAATCCGCGGTCAGCGCGTGATGCTGGATTTTGATTTGGCAGAACTGTATGGTATTGAAACAAAGTATCTGAAACGTTCTGTCAAAAATAATATCCGCCGTTTCCCTTCCGACTTTATGTTTGAACTGACAAAAGAGGAATTTGACAGTTTGAGGTGCAATTTCAGCACCTCAAAAAGGGGAGGCATCCGGTATATGCCTTTCGCTTTCAGTGAGCATGGAGTTGCCCAGCTTTCTGCTGTTCTTAATAGCGATATAGCCATCGAAGTAAACATTCAAATCATCCGTACTTTCGTTGCCATGCGGCAATGGATAACAACTCCCCCCATTGATAAAAATGCGGAACTCCGGGAAGAAATGAAGAAATTGAAGGAATACATGGAAGAAGTTTTTGCCGACCAGAACGACATCAACGAAGATACCCGGCTGCAAATCGAACTCATCAACCAGACCCTTGCCGAGTTGCAGGTGCGCAGCAAAGAGCGCGAAAAGGCCCCCCGTCCGCGAATTGGCTTCATAAGGTATGACGAATGACACAAAACCCCCGTCCCTTTGTATCACCCAATAGATAAATCTTATCACAACAGTCATGAACCAACTGCAAACCATCCAGAGCAAGATATACGAAATCCGTGGGCAGCGCGTAATGCTGGATTTTGATTTGGCAAAAATGTACGGAACAGAAACAAAGGTGCTAAAGCAAGCCATCAAACGTAATATCAGGCGTTTCCCTGCTGATTTTATGTTTGAACTGACTATGGAAGAATTTGCTTTTTTGAGGTCACAAACTGTGACCTCAAAACAAAGGGGAGGAACCCGTTATATGCCTTTTGCTTTTACCGAGCCGGGTGTGGCAATGCTTTCTTCTGTACTGAACAGCGAAGTTGCTATTGAAATTAATATTAGTATCATGCGTGCTTTTATAGCTGTCCGCCAACTGATAGCCAATCCTCCTATTGATAAAGTTTCCTTGCTTCAGCGGGAAGTGAAGGAACTCAAAGAATACATGGAGGAAGTCTTTGCCGACCAGAACGACATCAACGAAGATACCCGGCTGCAAATCGAATTGATAAACCAGACCCTTGCCGAGTTGTAGGTGCGCAGCAAAGAGCGTGAAAAGGCCCCCCGTCCCCGAATCGGATTCATAAGGTACGATGAATGACACAAAAACCCCGTCCCTTTGTATCACCCAATAGATAAACTTTATCACAACAGCCATGAACCAACTGCAAACCATCCAGAGTAAGATATACGAAATCCGTGGGCAGCGTGTGATGCTGGACAGGGATTTGGCGGAATTATACCAAGTGGAAACACGTGCGCTTAATCAGGCTGTGAAACGCAATATTGAACGCTTCCCCGAAGACTTTATGTTTCAATTGACAGCGGAAGAGTGGGTAGCGATGTCATCACAATTTGTGATGACATCATGGAATAAGCGTCCTAAATCTGCCCTGCCACTTGCTTTTACAGAACATGGAGTGGTGATGCTTTCAAGCATACTGCGCAGTGATATTGCTGTACAAACCAGTATCCTTATTACGCGGGCATTTGTTGCCATGCGCCAACTGATAGCCAATCCTCCGGTTGATAAAGTTTCCTTGCTTCAACGGGAAGTAAAGGAACTCAAAGAATATATCGAAGAAGTGTTTGCTGACCAGAACGACATCAACGAAGATACCCGCATACAAATCGAACTGATTAACCAGACCCTTGCCGAGTTGCAGGTGCGCAACAAAGAGCGTGAAAAGGCCCCCCGTCCCCGAATCGGATTCATTATCCCGAAGCAGTGAACCGGGAATTTTCGTGTCCCTCTGATGGGGGGGAGGCTCGGGAGTATAACAAAAAAGAGGTCTGCCAGCAGACCTCTTTTTGTATGAAACCTTGAGAGAAGGTTTATTTTTTGTCGAACAGTTTTGTCCAGTTTTTGTACTCGCGGTTTTTCCATTCGTTGGTGTGGTAAACGTAGCTGGCAATCAAGGGTATGACCGTTGTTCCTTCGGCATAGACCATCTGTTCGTAGGTGACATCCACTTTTCCCCAAGAGCAGGCTTCTTTGAGTGTTGAGGAGGAGCAGGCTCCGTCGCGCACGTCGGCAACCGTAATTTGTACGGCATATTTGTGCATCGGGACTTCGTGTCCCAGTATTTCTGCGCAAACCACTGTATCCTGTGCAAAGTTTTTCGGTGTTCCCCCTCCAATCATGAACAGTCCTGTTGTCGGAGCGTTCATTTTAATCATGGTCAGTTCAACGAAATCCTTCACCGAGTCGATAGACAGGTGTTTGTCGGGATGTTCCCATTGGTGTTTACCGATACCGAAACCGGCACTGCAATCGGAAAATGCCGGGCAGAAAATGGGTACTCCGCATTCGTAGCAAGTCTGAATCAGACTCTCTTTCTTTACGGAATTTTTAGTCAGCCATTTACCGATTTCCCAAATAAATTCGCGTGAAGAGTAAGGACGCGGATCCAGGGAATTGGCAATTTCGTAGGTCGTATGGTCGCATTTCTGAAGCTCTTCTTCATCGATAAAAGTATCGTAGATACGGTCGATGTATAAATCCCGTAACTGCATGTCGGGCACATCCTGGTGGCCTTTGTAGTGTTTGAATCCCAAGGCTTCAAACAAATCCATGTCGATGATGGAGGCTCCCGTAGCAACTACTACGTCCACCATCTTGTTGCGGACCATGTCCACGTATACCTGCATACATCCGGCAGCACTCGTACTTCCGGCAATGGTAAGAATATTAGTACACTCCTTTTCTTTCACCATTTTCAAAAGAATGTCCGCGGCGCGGGCGGTGTCTCTTGAGGTGAATGACATATCGCGCATGGCGTCAATCAACTGGGTAGAGTCGTAAGACTTGATGTCGATGTGTTTAATCGTGTCTTTTAATAAATCTTTCTTTTCCATTTTTATATTTAAACGATGTAAGGTACAATTATGAGGACCTTACTGACTCAATTCGGTTTATGCGTTGTTGAATTTCATGCTCAGAATCTGATAGATCAGTTTGGAAGCAAGAAAATCGGGGGCTTTGTTGATGTCGTTCGGACAGAGTTCCACCACATCCAGCCCGATGATATTGTGGCGTTCGTTAATCAGTTTCAGGAAATTAATGACTTCCCGGTAGTTCATGCCGTCCGGTTCGGGTGTGCCGGTGGAAGGCATATACGCCGGGTCAAACACATCCAGGTCGATGGTGATGTATACGTTGTCATTCAGCTTTTCCGAAACGTCATACATCCAGTTGGATGATTCTTTGATTTCGTGGGCATAAAAAATGCGGTCGGGCTCGATGTTGTGTTTTTCCTCGATGCAGGAGCTGCGTATGCCGACCTGTGCCACCGTTGCCATTTCCTTGGCGCGAGCCATCACACAGGCGTGGTTGTGGTCTGAGCCTTCATAAGAGTCTCGCATGTCCGAATGGGCATCGAGTTGTAAAACGGAATAGTTTTCGTAGTGTTTGGCAAAAGCCCGGAAAGCACCGATACTGACGGAGTGTTCGCCACCTAAAATCACCGGAAATTTCTTGTCGTTCAACAGGGCATCGACTTTCATTTCCACCGCGTCGGACATTGCTTCGGGCGAAGCGTTTTCCGTCACCGGGTCCAGCGTCGCAATCCCTTTTGTATACACTTCGGAGTCTGTTTCTATATCGTATAGCTCCATATTGGCGGATGCTTCCAAAATGGCTTCGGGCCCCTTGTCCGCACCTTTAAGCCACGTGCTTGTTCCGTCGTAAGGAACAGGCAACACAACGATTTTTGCGTTTTCGTAATCGGTAAACTCCTCTTCCAAGCCTCCGTAATTCAGTTTTTCCATACTTCCTTTTTTATTGTTTCAGCCTTGTGGTCGGTTTCGTCTGTTGTCTACGAACTAATTCACAAAACTATACTATTTCGCCGAATTAAAAAATATCAGATACGGGAGGGCTTAAAAGTTGACTTGAAATCCTACGCCCAATACTTCTTTGAATTGCAGACGGGGACCTTTCGTGCCGTCTTTCTGTGCAATTTTCGTGTCGTTGTCGTAAATCATGTTAGTTGAGATGTTGGCCGAAAACCATTTGTTTACTTTCATGTTCAGCATCACATCCCAGCGTACGTCCACATTTTTGGCCTCTTCCAGATAGTTGGAAAAGAAATCGGCACGGGAGTAAATGGTCATGTTTTTCAAAAATTCGTAATTTACTTCGAGTTTCAGGTTACCACCCATTTCTGAAAATAGGTGCTTTCCGGGCGTAACGCCGTATGCTCCCTGTTCGGAAAGTTCATCGCTGGTAACAAATGTTCCTCTCCAGGAAAGTGCTGAAAAAGTAGCCGTAAAATATTTTTTAGGGTTCCACGTCAAACCGACACCCCCCATCAGGTAGCCCGGAGACATGAAACGCGAAATCAGTTCCTTCGGTTCCGCCTTGTAGTCGTATCCTTTGGCAAACTGGGAGTTGAAATTCACCATGCTACTGAAGTACAGGTTTTTAGCCAATTCATACCCGTAGGTGGATGAAAAGTAAATTTTGTCGTTTGTTTTTTTGCTCCCGTCAGTTTCTGTTTTGTTCAGACCGTAGGCCAGTTCCAGACGGTTCTGCCAAAGGTGTTTGTTTTTCTTGTAGTCTGCGCTGTAAGCAAATGAGACATCAAACCCTATGGCATTTTCACCTCCGGCGGCCCAATTGCTCAGATTGATTTGGGACAGATTCAGCGCAGCTATTCCCCCCAGCGTCCAGCTGGAATCTTTTTTTACTTCTTCTTCACCATACACACACAAAGATAACACACTCAGTATCACACCGAAAATTATTGATTTTTTCATAGCTGTTTATTTAATTATTTGCGCAAAATTAAATTTTATTCGTTATTTTTTACAGTGATGCTTTTCAAATTTTCAATCGTCTGTTCTTTGTTGATGTGAAGAACTTCTCTGTTGCGCATGATCCACTCGCCGTTTACCATAGAGGAACGGATGTTTTTGCTGTTCATGGCATACACCACTGCCGAATATTCATCATACACCGGTTGTATGTTGCTTGCGTTTAGGTTTACAACTATGAGGTCGGCACTTTTTCCTGCTTCCAGTGAGCCGGTACGTTCTCCCTGCCCCAGGGCTTTTGCCCCGTTGATGGTTGCCATGCGCAATGCCGTTGCTGCATTTACCGCCTCCGGATTATAATGTAATGATTTAGGCAATAATGCGGCGAACCGCATTTCTTCCACCATATCCAGCGTGTTGTTGCTGGCAACGCCGTCAGTGCCGATGCCTACGGTGATTCCTGCTTTCATGTAAGTATCCGTGTCAGCTATCCCGCTGGCCAATTTCAGATTACTTTTAGGACAGTGTCCTATGGATGTTCCGGTTTTAGCCATCAGCTGCACTTCTTTTTCGTTTAGCCAGACGCAGTGGGCTGCAATGACATTCCGGTCCAGGATTCCGATGGAATGAAGGTATTCCGCAGGAGGCATACCCGTTTGTGCTTTTATGTCTTCGACTTCTTTGCGGGTTTCTGCCACGTGTATTTGTAACAAGGCGGATTCTTTGTCCGCCAAACGCTTTGCTTTTTGCAGGGTTTCTTTTGAGCAGGTGTAGGGGGCATGGACCGTTACGGAAGGATGGATAATGGCATCTCCCCGCCAGGTCCGGATCAACTCTTCGCTCAATGCCAGTCCTTCATCTATCGATTTGAAACTGGCTGTGGGGAAATCTATCAGTGATTCATTTATTACCCCCCGGATTCCGGCGCGCTTCGCTTCTTCGGCAATCACGTCCTCAAAGAAGTACATGTCGTTGAAACAGGTTGTCCCCGATTTAATCATTTCTACGAGAGCCAGGCGGGTTGCTATTCTGACATGTTCCCGCGTGATCAGTCGGGCTTCTGCGGGAAAAATATATTCCGTCAGCCATTGGTGTAAAGGTAAATCGTCGGCATATCCCCGTAACAAAGTCATGGGTACGTGTGTGTGCGTATTGACAAAGCCGGGCATAATCAGCATCCCGCTCATGTCCTCCACACATTCGCTGGTATCCTGAATTTGAAAGGTATTCATTTCTCCAATCGCTTCAATCTTCCCGTTTTTAATCCGGATGAAACCGTTTTTAATGACCTCCATCCCGTCATTCATAGTCAGAATACGGGCGTTACAAATGGTTTTTGAATTCATTCCGTTTATAAAATTATTCGATAATCCAGCGTTCGATATTGCGGGTTTCAGAGGAGAAATTAACACCTATTTTGAACACCCGGCGCGCATCCGATGCGAAAGGCAAGGCATACCCCTTGTCGCGTATCTGCTGTAAGGCCTCTTCTGCCGTACCGTCCAACTTAAATTCCATGACGTAAACATATTTGTCCGTCTGCAATACCAAATCGATGCGACCGTTGCTGGTGTGGTACTCCGCCTTGACGTGAAAGCCCATCAACCTGAAGACGATGAAAAGTACATTCTGGTAGTGAACCTCCTGGTCGCGTTTTATCTGCTCATAGGATGTGTCGGCAAACAAGCTCTGCAAACGACGCAAAAAGGCATCCACATTACCACTACGCACTTCCCGGACAAAATGCTGTATCTCAAAACCCGTCTTACGCTCACTTACATTCGTATAGAAGGGCATCAGGAACTTCACAAAGCCCTCTTCCACCTCCCGGTTCGGAAACCCCAAAGAATATATTTCAAACTCTTTGTCATACCCTTTTATTGTCAGATAACCGCTCTGGTAGATCACCGGAATGGGATCCGTGGAAGCCGAATCCACACTGTTCAGCACTTCCGCTGTGGTCTCCTCATGCGTCAGGCTCTCCAGGTCGTAGTGGTGCATTTGCAGTAACTCCACCAGATAGGTCGGGGTGCCCGTCTCAAACCAATAACTGCGGAAACTCCGCTGGGCAAAAGTGTTGAGCAGACTAAAAGGATTATAAACTCCGATGCAATTCTCACAAAAATGGTAGCCGTTGTAGTTTTCACGCAGTTTGGCAAACGTCTCTTCATAACTCATGCCGTTAGCCTCCCCCAAGGCGCGGATGTCGTCATCAAAATAAGAAAGCAGCTCCTTTTCGCTGACTCCGCAAATATCCGCATAACGGTCCCACATCGATATATCCTGCAAATTATTAAGGTCACTGAACACGCTTACTTTGCCGAATTTCGTCACGCCCGTCAGCATCGCAAATTTGATGTAACCGTCTTTTGATTTCAAGGCACCGTAAAAGGCTTTTAATGTATTGCGGTAAGACTCCTGCAAATCCGGGCGGCCAATGGCCTGTAACATCGGTTTGTCATATTCATCGACCAATATCACCACACGCTCCCCCGTTTGTTCACAGGCGCGTTGGATGATTCCTTGAAAACGCAATGACAATGACCTTTCCGACTCCCGACTGCCGTAAAGTGCCTCCCAACTGTTTAATGTATCGTTGAGTATATTTTCCAATGCCTCCGGTGTCGTATATTTTTCGGTATTCAAATCCAGATGCAGGATGGGATGCTTCGTCCATGCCGTTTCCAACTTCTCAAGCGCCAAACCCTCGAACAATTCCCGTTTCCCCTGTAAATAAGCCTCTATTGTGGAGAGAAGCAAACTCTTCCCGAAACGCCGGGGACGGCTTAGAAAATAGTAACTCCCACTATCGACCAGTTTATAGACCAATGCCGTTTTGTCTACATAAGTATAGCCGCCTATACGGAGTTTTTCAAAATTCTGGATGCCGATGGGATATTTTTTTTCGTTCATAAACGACAGGGAATTAAGTTACAGAAACAAAGATACAAAAAAGTTGGAAGGGTTGAAAAGGGGGAGATAGGGGGAAGTGGAGAAATATTTTTCTCCACTTCTCTGCTTTTTAATCTAATTTCAATACCGCCAGGAAGGCTTTCTGCGGGACTTCCACGTTTCCGATCTGTTTCATCCGTTTCTTCCCTTTCTTTTGTTTTTCCAGCAATTTGCGTTTGCGGGAGATGTCGCCGCCGTAACATTTGGCTGTTACATCTTTACGCACGGCCTTGATGGTTTCCCGGGCAATAACTTTGGCTCCGATGGCTGCCTGTACGGCAATATCGAATTGCTGACGGGGAATCAGTTCTTTCAGTTTTTCGCAAATCCGCCGTCCGAAATTATAGGCATTGTCAAAATGAATCAATGCAGACAAGGCATCTACCGACTCGCCGTTCAATAAGATGTCCAGTTTGACTAAGTTCGCCCGGCGGTAGCCAATCTGATAATAGTCGAAAGAGGCGTAACCTTTGGTGATGCTCTTCAATTTGTCATAGAAATCGAACACAATCTCTCCCAAAGGCATTTCGTAGGTGATCTCAATACGGTTTCCCGTGTGGTATTGTTGATTTATCAAAATGCCTCTTTTCCCCAGACAAAGTGTCATAATGGGACCGATGTAGTCGGCAGGAGTGATAATCTGTGCCCGGATAAAAGGTTCTTCAATATAATCCAGTGCGGAAGCCGCGGGCATGTCGGAGGGATTATGCATTTCGTAGCTTTCGCCCTTGGTGGTATGGGCAATATACATGACGTTCGGAACCGTCGTAATCACATTCATGTTGAATTCGCGGTCCAGACGCTCCTGAATGATTTCCATGTGGAGCATACCCAGGAAACCGCAACGGAAGCCGAAGCCCAATGCCGCTGATGATTCCGGTTCAAATGTCAGAGAAGCATCATTCAATTGTAATTTTTCAATGGATGCGCGCAAGTCTTCATAATCTTCCGATTCTATGGGGTATATACCTGCGAACACCATTGGCTTTACCTCTTCAAATCCGTCAATTGCCACGTCGCAAGGCTCGTTTACATGAGTTATCGTATCGCCGACTTTCACTTCCGAAGAAGTTTTGATGCCGGAAATGATATACCCTACATCGCCTGTTTTTAATTCCTGACGAGGTTCCGGCTTGAGTCTCAACACGCCGATTTCATCCGCCATATACTCTTTTCCCGTATTGACAAATTTCACCAAATCACCTGTTTTCAAACTTCCGTTGATAATACGGCAATAGGTGATAATTCCCCGGAAAGAGTTAAACTCGGAATCGAATATCAACGCTTGTAAAGGTTGGTTGGGAAACCCTTCCGGATGGGGGATGCGCTTTACGATGGCATGTAATATTTCTTCCACGCCAAGTCCGGTTTTTCCGCTGGCTTCAATGATCTCCTCCCGTTTACATCCGATTAATTCTATGATCTGGTCTTTGACCTCTTCGGGCATGGCGTTGGGCATGTCCATTTTGTTTAATACCGGAATGATTTCCAGGTTATTTTCAACTGCCAGATACAGGTTGGAAATGGTCTGGGCCTGTATTCCCTGGGTGGCATCCACAATCAGCAGCGCTCCTTCACAGGCGGCAATGGAACGGGACACCTCGTAGGAAAAGTCCACATGTCCCGGGGTGTCAATCAGATTGAGTACATATTTTTTCCCTTCATGTACATAATCCATTTGTATGGCATGGCTCTTGATCGTGATTCCTCTCTCCCGTTCCAGGTCCATGTCGTCCAGTACCTGTGCCTGCAAATCTTTCCCGGTGACCGTCCCTGTATATTCGAGCAAACGGTCTGCCAGCGTACTTTTACCGTGGTCAATATGAGCTATAATGCAAAAATTTCGGATGTTTTCCATATATCATTCCAGGTTTTCCAACAAATTTAATTATTCGGGTCGTAAAGATAGTGATTTTTATTTTACGTAACGGGCCGTGTATGCAGGCATTTTGTTTTGGTTATTTTATTTCATTTTCATGTCCAGGTGGTGCATGATGAAAGCATAGGTGTCTGCATATTCATTAATGACTTTGCTTATGGGTTTTCCTGCTCCGTGTCCGGCTTTGCTTTCAATCCGGATAAGGGTTGGGTTTGTGCCGTCGTTTGCTGCTTGCAGGGCGGCGGCATATTTGAATGAATGGGCAGGTACAACCCGGTCGTCATGATCGGCAGTCGTAATTAATGTAGCCGGATAAGCTGTTCCGGGTTTCAGTGTATGCAGAGGGGAATAGGCTTTCAGATACTCGAACATTTCTTTGCTGTCCGCACTTGTGCCGTAGTCACTTGCCCAGTTCCAGCCGATTGTGAATTTATGATAGCGCAACATGTCCATAACTCCTACCTGGGGGATGGCGACTTTAAATAAATCCGGGCGCTGGTTCAGGCATGCCCCTACCAGCAGACCGCCATTGGAGCCACCCATGATGGCAATCTTTTGCGGACAGGTATATTGATCTTTCACTAAATATTCGGCTGCTGCAATAAAATCGTCGAAAACATTCTGTTTCTGCATTTTTGTCCCGGCATCATGCCATTCTTTGCCGTATTCGCCACCGCCTCTCAGATTTACCTGTGCATAGATTCCTCCGTTTTCCATAAAAGGCAGGCGCATGGTGGAAAATCCCGGATTCAGGCTGATATTGAAACCGCCGTAACCATACAATAATACCGGATTCTTCCCGTCTTTTTTCAATCCTTTTTTGTAGGTCAGGAACATCGGAACTTTGGTGCCGTCCTTGCTTTCAAAAAAGATTTGCTCGGTTGTATAATCCTCCGGATTGAATTTCACTTCCGGCGCGCGATACAGCTCGAAAGCATTGTTTTCTATATCATACCGGTAAATGGAAGAGGGGAATGTGAAAGAGGTAAAGGTGTAAAAAGCCTCGTTGTCCTTTTTGTCTCCGCTGAAACTTACGGAACCTAAAGCGGGTAATTTCACTTCGTGCAATTGTTTCCCGTTCATATCATATACATACGCATGATGGGAAGCGTCTTTCTCATACGTGGCTACTAATTTACCTCCGATGATGTCGACCGTTGTCAATACCGCATCGGATTCCGGAATCAAATCCTTCCAGTTTTTTAACGCCGGAGCGGAAAGCGTAGCTTCCATAATTTTATATTTCGGGGCGCCGTAATTGGTTAGAAACAGAATCCGATTGCCCGATACGTCCAACGGACTGTAAGAATAATCCATATCATCGGCGACTTTAACGACGGGGGCATTCTTTTTTGTCAGGTCTTTTAAATAAAGTGCATTGCCTTGGCCCTCCCCCGATTCATAAATAAACAATACTTTTTCATTCTCACTGACTCCCGCCGTGTAAAAGCGTTTGGGATGTGCCGGATTCTGATAAACCAGCTTGTCTTTTGACTGGGGTTCTCCCAATTTGTGGTAATATATTTTATGGTTTTCATTCACGTTGGAGTATTCTTTCCCGTCGCTGGGAGCATCATAAGCGCTGTAATAGAAGCCGTTTCCCTGCCATGATGCGCCGGTTATTTTAGCCCAGAGGATACAATCATCCAGCAATCGGCCGGTAGTTAGATCCAGGACATAGATTTCCTGCCAGTCCGATCCGCTGCGTGAAATGGTGTAAGCCATATATTTTCCGTTGTTTGAGAAATATATTCCTCCCAGAGCGACAGTCCCGTCTTCCGACAATTTGTTCGGGTCCAGCAGGACTTCCGGCTCGGATTCCGGAGAATGCTGGACATATAGTACACTTTGGTTTTGTAAACCGTTGTTTTTGAAGAAATAGTACCGACCGTGCTTTTTGAACGGTGAGCCGTATTTTTCGTAGTTGGTCAGTTCCGTCAATTGTTGTTTTAGGGTTGCCCGGAAGGGGATTTGTTTTAAATAATTCAATGTTACTTCGTTCTGGGCTTTTACCCAGGCTGCTGTTTCTGCCGATGTGTCATTTTCCAGCCAGCGGTAAGGGTCGGCAACTTCAACTCCGAAATAAGTATCGACAGTGTTGCCTTTGGCTGTCTCGGGATAAACGATTTTAGCCTTCTTTTCACAGGAGCTGAATGTTATCATACTTCCTAATAATAGTAAACAATAGATTTTCATGTATACGTTATTTTTAATTATAAATCCGGTTCTTCCGGGCAAAAATAATCAGAAGGTTGTTCTTGTGCAAAGTCTGTACCCGATAAAACAGGGGATATCCTGTTATTTATTGTTCAAAAAAGCTATTTTTGTAACCGGGAAATAAAAAACAATGCACGATGATAAAATCCATGACCGGCTTCGGGAAAGCCACTGTTGAATCGGGAGACAGAAAAATCATAGTTGAAGTCAAAAGCCTGAATTCCAAACAAGTTGATATCAGTTTGAGGATGCCGAATCTTTATAAGGAAAAAGAGATGGAAATCCGGAACATCATCAAGAATTTTCTGGAACGGGGTAAAATAGACATGACCATCTATTTTGACAATGCCGATACGGACAAAGATGTTTCTATCAATCAGAGTGTTGTGGAGCAGTATTTTAAACAGATGCTGGATGTGGCCTCTTCGTTGGGGGTTGAAACCAATAACAACGAAATTTTGCAGACCGTCATGCGGTTTCCGGAGACGTTGAAACAAAAAACGGAAGAACTGGATGAAGGGGAGTGGGAGCGCTTGAAAACAGGGATTGAAAAAGCCCTGGAGCAGATTGACCAGTTCAGAATCCAGGAAGGACGGGTGCTGATAAAAGATATTTTACATCGCATCGATCTGATTCAGGAGTTTGCTTCGGAGGTTCCCCAGTATGAGGGCAGACGTATAGAAGGGGTGCGCCAGCGCCTGCTTGAGAAAATGAAAGAATGGAATGAAATTCAGAATATTGACCAAAACCGTTTAGAGCAGGAAATTATCTATTATTTGGAAAAATTGGACATTACGGAAGAGAAGGTGCGATTGACCAATCATTGCAAATATTTCATCGAAACAGTGGAAAAAGAGGAGGCACCTGGCCGGAAACTCGGATTCATTGCCCAGGAAATCGGGCGGGAAATTAACACGATGGGGTCCAAAGCCAACGATCACGATATCCAGAAATTGGTGGTTCGGATGAAAGATGAACTCGAAAAAATAAAAGAACAAAGTTTCAATATATTATAATTACATTCATGGGAAAAGTAATCATCTTTTCAGCACCAAGCGGCTCGGGCAAAAGTACCATTGTCAATCATCTGTTAAAAAAAGATTTGGGACTTGAGTTTTCCGTGTCCGCCACCTGTCGCTGTCCGCGGGGCCAGGAGCAAAACGGTAAAGAGTATTATTTTTTTTCCCAGGAAGAGTTTAAGCGGAAGATAGCAAACAATGAACTTCTGGAATGGGAGGAAGTTTATCCCGGTTGTTTTTACGGTACGTTATTATCCGAAATTGACCGGATATGGCAAAAAAATCACACGGTGGTTTTTGATGTGGATGTCATTGGCGGCCTCAATATCAAGAAAAAATTCGGCCATGACGCCCTTGCTATCTTTATTCAGGCTCCTTCCATTGAAGAGTTGCAAAAAAGACTTATCGGAAGAGCTACCGATACCCTTGAAAAAATTGAGGAAAGAGTAAATAAGGCTTTGTATGAAATGAGTTTTGCCCCTCAGTTCGATACCATTATTGTCAACGACCAATTGGAAACAGCTCTTTCCAATGCGGAAAAAACTGTCAGAGAGTTTTTAAGCCGGCCATAAAGATATTTTACTGTCCTTTCAGTACCGGCAAGCTGATGTGGTATTTTACCGATAGCACTCGTGCCAGAATCACCCCTGTGGCAGAAATAAATTGTGTCAGGGCCGGCGGCAAAGACAGGTATAAACAGGCGTAATACACAAAACCGCCAAACACACAGGCGAGGGCATATATCTCTTTTCTGAAAATCAGAGGAACTTCATTGATAAATACATCCCGGATTACACCGCCTGCCGCTCCGGTTGTCATTCCCATGATGATTGCCACCCAAAAGGAAAATCCGCAGGAGAGGCTTTTTTCTATCCCAACCACGGCAAATAAGCCCAGGCCGATGGCGTCGAAAATAAAAAAGGTGTTATTCAGGTGAATGACGTATTTCCCGAAAACAATAACAAAGCCGAGGGCACAGGCGGTAACGACAAGATAAGCTGGTTGCAGCATCCAGAAAGGAGTGACACCCAACAAGATGTCCCTCAAAGTTCCTCCTCCGATGGCTGTAGCCAATCCTACGACATAAGCCCCGAACCAGTCAAATTGTTTTGCCGAAGCCAGACGGATTCCACTGATGGCAAAAGCAAAAGTTCCGATGTAGTCGATAATGGTAATAAAACTTATCATGTCTGTTCTGTTCTTTAAAGTTTCCGGATGCTTACCGTGTTTGTTATATTTTCCGCTAAGCGGTGCCAAAAATAGATAATAAATTCTATATTTGAAATTGAATAAAAATTATATTCGGAGGGAGAGAACAATCAAAGCAAACCTTTTTATTATCAGAGTTGTATGACGGGACTTTTTTTCGGATCGTTTAATCCTATACACAGGGGGCACCTGCAAATAGCCCGTTGTCTTTTGGAACAGGGGTTTGTTGACCGGGTATTGTTTGTTGTGAGTCCGCAAAATCCCTTCAAAAAAGGACAGGAGTTGCTTGATGCTGAAAAAAGAATAGAGATTGCAGCAAAAGCTGTAGCGGGTGATGAACGTATGGAGGTCAGTGATATTGAGTTGTCTATGCCCAGACCCTCCTATACGATAGATACGTTAAATCAGTTTTCCCGCTTGAATCCCGAAGAGTGTTTTGCCCTGATTATGGGAGAGGATAATTTAAAGAATTTTCCTATGTGGAAAGGGTATGAAGCTATCCGTCAGAAGTATTCCGTATTGGTTTATCCCCGGGGCGGTTCTTCCTTGCAGGGGGAGATTGGCGATTCCCGGATTCGTTTTGTAAATGCACCCTTGTTTCCCGTTTCTTCAACGGAGATCAGGGAGAAAATAAAGAATGGAGAAGATATTACACCTTTTGTTCCGTCAGAAGTGCATGACTTGGTTCTCAACTATTATCGGCAGAGATGGTAAAAGTATATTTATTGTTCGTTTTTATTATAAGTTGCCAGTGTATGGTGGCACAGGATGCTGTTAAATGGCTTCAAAGGGATAATGCCATCCGGAGCAAAGGGCGTCCGGTCGTTTCAGCCTGGCATACGGGGACTGCCGGTATTATCAAAAATGAGGGGGCGGAACTCAGCCTTTTTAATACCTCCAGAGTGGGTATGACTGAAAAGACAGAACTCTTGTTCCGCATAGGCGAAGAGTGGATTTTGCCTAATGTCGGAATAAAACATTGCTGGTGGGGAAACGACCGTTTCAGACTTTCTTCGGAACATCATTTGTATTACACCTGGCCCTTATTGAAAATCCTGCAAAAGACCCAAATCAAGGACTTGATTCCCGACACGGTTCCGTTAAATCATGGCATAGCTATGCGAAATGAGCTTTTGTTTTCCTGGTTGATGAATCCGCAAAATTCCGGTTGTCCAGACCCTGCTGCCGAAAAAATACTGACGTTGCGGGCAGGTGTTGAGTTTTATGCCGGCCAAAGCAATAAGCAGATACAACCTTTTGATTGGTTTCATACGCTTTATCATACCCGGATTTTTCAAAATGAGGTCTTGTATTACGGAGGGTTGCAATTTGATTCTTATTTTTCCAGGGCTTTTCATTACAGTGTGAATGCTTTGTATTACAGCATTGGTTTTACCGAAGACTTTGCTGCCGAAAGTAATGTCAGATTAACTTATTACGTTTCACGTCGGATTGGGATTTCCGCCTCCTGTAAGGCTGCCTATATGAAAATTTCCGAAAGCCAGCCGACAGAAATGGTTGATGTGAACACACCGACAGCCAATTATACACGTAAAAATCAGTTTTCCATTCTTCCTTTGTTGGATATTACTTATCTGATTCGCCCGGACCGGGGAGAAATACAACACGGTTTGTTCAGAAACCGAAAGAAAATGAGATGATAGTGTCCGTCGCTGATTTGCCGGAATGAATGCTTGCCGCAAAAAATGGTTCTACCGGAAGATGGCTTAGCGATTCTGTATAATTATTCCGGAGGTTGTATGAATATGCACTCTTTGAAAGGGTTATGTGTTTGTTTGTGAGAAAGATAGAAAATTAAATGTTTGACTGAAACAGAAAAATAATGCTAAAAACAATTTATAAATTTGTTCTGTCAAACCTATAATTTTGTTCTGTATGGCTTTTGTTACGAAAGAGAAATTATTCTCCAGGGATTTTTTCATCACTTATGCGTGGTTATTGGGAGGGTGCTTTGTTTTTGCATTGGGAGCGGTTCTTTTTGCAGAGCCCAACCGTTTTGCTCCGGGAGGGACTTACGGTTTGTCTATTGTTTTGCACCATTTGATGGGGTGGCGTACGGAATTGACAGCGTTGTGCATGGATATTCCGTTGCTGTTGATAGGGATTTATTTTTTAGGTCCCCGTTTCGGGATTAAAACGGTGATTTGCACTTTTGCCATCCCGTTTTTTATGGGGATTATTCATGAGATTTACGGTTATGAGGCTTTACTCGGTGAAAACCAGCAGTTACTTTCTGCTATTTTCGGGGGCATCGTATACGGTATCGGCATCGGTATGATTTTTAAATCCAGGGCGACTTCCGGCGGTTCGGACATTATAGCCATGATTCTGAATAAGTATACTCATATTTCGCTCGGACAGTTGGTGATATTGGTGGATTGCACCATTACATTGACGACCGTTCTGGCATTTGGCGAGTGGACATTGCCCATGTATTCCTGGATTGTTGTTTTTATTGAAGGCAAGGTGATAGACGTCGTTTTGGAGGGAGGCGCCGTATACAAAACGATGATGATTGTAACTAACCGGGTGGATGCCATAAAGAAAGTCATTATCGAAGATATAAACCGGGGAGCTACGCTTTTACCGGCTGTAGGCATGTATAAGGGCGAACAAAGAAATGTCATCTATACTGTTCTTACCCGTCGTGAAATGATGATTCTGCGGCATAAGATTCAGGAGCTTGATCCGGATGCTTTTATCAATGTGATTGACTCGAAGGAGATATTGGGGCACGGATTCAAATCTCTCAAGGAGGAAAATTAAAACATACCCCGGAAAACTTTTCCGGGGTATGTTGTTCACCTTATTGTTTTTCTGTAAAGTACTTGTAAAACAGTGGAATGGTCTTTATTCCGTTGAAGAACTGTTCCAGAGGATAGTTTTCATTGGGTGAATGGATGGCGTCCGATTCCAGTCCGAAGCCCATTAAAATCGATTTAATTCCCAGAATTTCTTCAAAGGCTGCAATTACGGGTATGCTTCCTCCTGAGCGTGTAGGTATGGGAGTTTTGCCGTATACTTCCGTATAGGCTTTTTCTGCTGCCTGGTATGCAGGCAGGTCAATAGGACATACGTAAGCGGCACCCCCGTGCAGCGGAGTAACTTCCACTTTCACATAGGCCGGAGCTATCGACTCGAAATATTCTTTAAACAACTGGGCAATTTTCTCATGTTTCTGGTTGGGTACCAACCGGCAGCTAACTTTTGCGAACGCTTTTGACGGCAATATCGTTTTTGAACCTTCGCCCGTATAGCCTCCCCAGATTCCGCAAATATCGAACGTGGGACGGATTCCGGTTCTTTCATTGGTGGTATATCCTTCTTCGCCGAAGAGTTCGTCTACGCAAATTGCTTTTTTGTATGCTTCCGTATTGAAAGGGGCTTCTGCCATTTTAGCCCGCTCGGCTTCACTGACTACCAGTACATCGTCATAAAATCCGGGAACGGTGATATGGCCTTTGTCATCCACCATCTGACTCAGCATTTTAGCCAGGGTATTGATCGGGTTGGCTACTGCGCCTCCAAACAGACCGGAATGCAGGTCCCGGCACGGACCGGTCATTTCTATTTGCCAATAGGCTAATCCCCTCAAGCCGGTTGTGATGGAAGGAACGTCCGGAGCAATCATTCCGGTGTCTGATACCAGGATGACATCGGCTTTCAGCATCTCTTTGTATTTTCTGCAAAAGTCAGGCAGGTGAGCGGAACCGATTTCTTCTTCTCCTTCGATCATGAATTTCACGTTGCAGGGCAACTGACCTGTTTTCACCATGAATTCAAAAGCTTTCGCGTGCATGAAACACTGTCCTTTATCGTCATCGGCTCCCCGTGCCCAGATTTTTCCGTCTTTTATCACAGGTTCAAAAGGATTTGTATTCCACAATTTTACCGGATCGACAGGCATGACGTCCATGTGGCCGTATACCAGTACTGTGGGTAGAGAGGCATCGATTATTTTTTCTCCATAAGTCACAGGATTACCTTCTGTTTCATACACTTCGGCCTTGTCTGCACCTGCTTTCAGCAATATTTCTTTCCATTTTTCAGCACATTTGTACATGTCCTGTTTATGTTCTGTCATCGACGAGACAGATGGAATGCGTATTAATTCAAATAATTCATCCAAAAAACGGTTTTGGTTCGTTTCGATGTACTCTTTTAGTCCTTTCATAAAAATTTCAGATTAAATTACTCATCATTTTGAGTCCTGTTATTTAGTTATAAGTTTTCAATTTCTCCGCCTGTCAATCCTGTCGCCGAGATAATAAGCTTTGTCGCAATGCCGAGCGATTTCATATTCCGGGCAATTTCCAAACGGCTTTCAGCTTTTCCTTCCACTTTCCCCTCTTCTCTTCCTTGTGCCCGTCCTTCCTCCAATCCTTCAATCCGTGCCGTGTCTATCACACCGCGCTGAACACGCAAATTTTCGATATTGCGTAAATAAGCCGCACGGTCTTGCTTGTCCAAAGACGAAAATTTCAGCCGCTCCCGCGCTTCTGCCAAGCCTGGAGCCTGAGTATCGTTCCCTATCTCTCCCGTTTTAAGGAAAACAATCCATTCGTCCAAAGGTGTTACTGCTTTTTGGTCGAACTCATTCACCCGTAACACATAATATTCCGGAAATAAATCCCCCGCTGCCTGACAAATAAAACGTTCCGACTGTTGCTTCGATAGTTTCAGTACATCATGGTTGTGGATGCCCCGGAACTCCGTGCGACCGTGGTACACGTAATCCGTTCCCTGACCGAGGTCAAAATACACGATATTCACAGAATACACCTTACGAATCTTTTCATACATATCACCTTCGGAGATGTATTCCGTTACGGCTTTCGATACGCCATAGAGCATCCGCAGGAAATAATCCAGCTCCCGGTTATTCTGCACTTCAATAATAATCAATTCGCCTTTACTGTTTTCTGCCAACAGGTCCACACGGTTGAATTTGTCGGTAATGTCCTCTTTGTTTCCTTCGCTCTCGAGAATCTTACAAATGGTAATCTTTTCCTCAAACAGGCTGCTGAGGAAGCCTTCGAGTACAACGAAGTTGCTTTTATGTCGGAGCAGGCGTTTCATGGCCCAGTCAAAACGTACAAGATGTGGTAACGGCATAGCTTCCAGTTTAAAAGTTCTTTACAAACTTAAGCCTTTTCTTTTACATTTCCAACGGCATACAGTCGTTTGCTAATCTTTCGTGATGATTCTTTTTCCGTTTTCGATTAATTCATTATTTTTGCATTGGTGTAATCAACGAATAAATTTATGTCAGATCTTTCCGAAGTTAAGATTTTCTCCGGGGAAAACAGCAAATATATTGCTGAAAATATTGCCAAATCCATTCATTTGGAACTCGGGAAAAAAACCTTACTACATTTCAGTGACGGAGAATTTGCAACGGCTTATGATGAAACCGTGAGAGGTGATCATGTTTTCATCGTACAGTCTACATTTCCGCCCAGTGATAACCTTATGGAGTTATTAATGCTGATCGATGCGGCCAAGCGTGCGTCTGCCTATAAAGTTGTTGCCGTGATCCCGTATTTCGGTTTTGCACGTCAGGACAGAAAAGATCGTCCGAGGGTTGCCATTGGTGCCAAACTGGTCGCAAACATGTTGCGTGCTGCCGGTGTGGACCGGATCATGACGATGGACCTTCACGCTGACCAGATTCAGGGATTTTTTGATATTCCTGTTGACCATTTGTATGGTTCAACCGTATTGGCTCCTTACATCCGGTCATTAAAACTGGATAACCTGGCCATTGCATCTCCGGACATCGGCGGTTCAAAAAGAGCCAATTCGTGGGCAAAATTCTTTAACTCCGGATTGGTGATTTGTCATAAGACCCGGGAAAGGCCGAACGAAGTGGCGGAAATGAAGGCTATCGGAAATGTGGAAGGGAAAAACGTGGTTATTGTAGACGACATGATCGACACTGCAGGAACCATTTGCAAAGCTGCTGACATGTTGAGTAAAATGGGGGCTAAGTCTGTGCGTGCGGTGGCAACACATGCCGTACTTTCCGGAGAGGCGTACGAAAGAATTGAAAATTCCGCTTTGGAGGAGGTTATTTTTACCGATTCCATTCCGTTGAAACGGCAGTCTCCGAAGATAAAAATCATCTCTGTTGCCGGTATGTTTGCTGAAACCATCAGAAACGTGGTAGAACACAAATCCATCAGCGATCATTTTATTTTGTAATAAAATCAAGGCAGTCACGCTGCTTTGTTTTTCCATACTCAAAAGGGCTGTTTAACTGTCAAAAGGTTTTTCAGCCCTTTTTCCGTTTTTTACCGGTATAGCATTTCCTTTTTTCTTTTATATCTTTGTACGTCAAATGAAAAAATCAAATCGGTCATATTATGGAATATAACTTCAGAGAAGTAGAAAAAAAGTGGCAAAATTACTGGAAAGAAAACAAAACCTATCAGGTCAAAGCCGATGCCTCAAAGCCTAAATACTACGTTTTGGATATGTTTCCTTACCCTTCGGGGGCAGGGTTGCATGTGGGGCATCCTCTCGGTTATATTGCCTCCGATATATATTCACGCTTCAAACGTCTGAAAGGCTTCAACGTTTTGCATCCCATGGGATACGATGCGTATGGTTTACCCGCAGAGCAATATGCCATACAAACCGGACAGCATCCGGCTATCACGACAGAAAAAAATATTGCGCGCTATCGGGAACAGTTGGATAAAATCGGATTCTCTTTCGATTGGGACAGGGAAGTCCGGACTTGTGACCCCAGTTATTATAAATGGACACAGTGGGCGTTTATCCGGATGTTCAACAGTTTTTACTCTTACGATGAGAAAAAGGCGCTTCCTGTCTCCTCACTGATAAAAGTTTTTGAGACCAACGGAACCCAAGGGTTGAATGTGGCCTGCGGGGAAGAATTTCATTTCACGGCGGAAGAGTGGAAAGCCAAAAGCACGAAAGAACAACAGGAGATTTTATTGAATTACCGTCTGGCATACTTAGCCGACACGATGGTGAACTGGTGTCCGCAGTTGGGTACTGTTTTAGCCAATGATGAGGTAAAAGAGGGACTTTCCGTTCGGGGAGGTTATCCGGTGGTTCAGAAAAAAATGCGTCAGTGGTCTTTGCGCGTATCTGCGTATGCACAACGCTTATTGGACGGACTGGACATGATTGACTGGTCTGATTCGTTAAAAGACATTCAACGCAACTGGATTGGCCGTTCGCAAGGTGCAGATATTATATTCGATGTCAAGGACAGCGATGTGAAATTGCAGATTTTCACGACCCGTCCCGATACGATTTTCGGCGTGAGCTTTATGGTGCTGGCGCCTGAAAGTGATTATGTGAAGCAATTGGTGACCCCTTCACAACAGAAAGCAGTAGAGGAATATCTCGACTATGTATCCAAACGTACGGAACGCGAACGACAGAGTGAAGTGAAAAAAGTAACGGGAGTATTCTCCGGTGCTTATGCTGTCAATCCGTTTACCCATGAAGCCATTCCGGTTTGGATTAGCGAGTATGTTTTAGCGGGTTACGGTACGGGAGCCATTATGGCCGTTCCGGCTCATGATAGCCGTGACTATGCGTTTGCCCGGAAATTCGATTTACCTATTGTGCCGGTGATTGATAACGGTCAGGCGATAGACTTAAGTGAAAGTTCATACGATGCCAAAGAGGGGAAGATGATTAACAGCGGCATGCTCAACGGGCTGGAAGTAAAACAGGCGATAGCTAAAATTGCCGAAGAAGTAGAGGCAAGAGGCATTGGGAAAAGTAAAATAAATTACCGTCTCCGTGATGCTATATTCAGCCGCCAGCGGTATTGGGGAGAACCGTTTCCGGTTTATTACAAGGATGATATGCCGTATATGCTGGATGAGTCCAAATTACCCTTGGAATTGCCGGAGATTGATAAATATCTGCCTACTGAAAGCGGGGAACCACCTTTAGGGCGGGCTAAGAACTGGACGACGGAGGAGGGCTATCCTTTGGAACTGAATACGATGCCGGGATTTGCCGGCTCTTCCGCCTATTACCTGCGCTACATGGATCCTCACAATGATGAGGCTTTGGTAAGCCGCGAAGCCAATGAATACTGGAGAAACGTAGACCTGTATCTGGGAGGGGCCGAGCATGCCACCGGACATCTTATCTACTCCCGCTTTTGGAATCATTTCCTGTATGATTTGGGGTATGTTTGTGAACCGGAGCCCTTTAAGAAACTGATAAATCAGGGGATGATACAGGGGCGCTCCAATTTTGTGTACCGCATACAGGGTACCAATACATTCGTTTCCTGCGGTTTGAAAAATCAGTATGATACGACGGAAATCCATGTTAATGTCAACATTGTGCACAATGATGTGCTTGACCTGGAGGCTTTCAAAAATTGGATGCCGGAGTTTGCCGATGCCGAATTTATCCTTGAAGACGGGAAATACATTTGCGGATGGGCTGTGGAAAAAATGTCCAAATCCATGTTTAATGTGGTCAATCCCGACGATATTATTGAGGAATTCGGAGCCGATACATTAAGATTATATGAAATGTTTCTGGGTCCTTTGGAAGCCCATAAGCCTTGGGATACGCAAGGCATTGACGGCGTTTTCAAATTCCTGAAAAAATTCTGGCGGTTGTATGTCAATGACGACCAATTGATTGTCACGGATGAGGAGCCTACGAAGGAAGAGCTGAAGGTGCTGCATAAGACCATTAAGAAAATTGAATCGGATATTGAAAATTTCTCTTTTAATACTTCTGTTCCGGCATTTATGATTGCAACCAATGAGCTGACCGCCTTGAAATGCAACAAAAAGGCAGTTTTGGAGCCGTTGATTGTCACACTTGCTCCCTATGCTCCGCATATTGCAGAGGAGTTGTGGCACCGTTTGGGACACGCCGGAAGTGTAAATGAAACAGTATTTCCTAAATGGGAGGAAAAATACCTGACGGAAGATAGTTTTGATTATCCGGTTTCTTTTAACGGGAAAGTGAGATTTAAGCTGAATATGTCTCTGGCTGCAACCAATTCCGATATTGAAGCAGCAGTCCTGGCAGCACCGGAAACGGCGAAATACCTGGATGGAAAACCGGTGAAAAAGATGATTATCGTACCGAAGAAAATCATCAACATTGTTATCTGACAAGAGAGCTGAAAGATAGGTAACGGGGCGTAAGTCCCGTTATTTTTTTGCCGAGGGGACGATAAACAAGACGCTTGCCGTTCCGATACCTCCTAAAATCAGCAAAAGGAGCCGTATATGACCGTTTTCAATCACTCCGAAGGCCGAGATACTGATCATGGTCCACATGCAGGCTATGGAGACGAATTTGGAGCCCCAGCTCATTCCCCGGCGTTCCTCATAACGGCGGATGTATTTTCCTAAAACGGAACGATGCAGCCAATTGTGCAGTCGTCCGGAACTTTTGTAGAAGAGCCAGGAACTCAGCAGTAAAAATGGCGTTGTGGGCAGTCCCGGAATAAATATCCCGATGATGCCCAATATGACGGAAAGTACACCGACAGCAATGTAAAGGACGTTGCGCATACTAATCTAAAATCTGTTTTACTGCTTGGCAATAATCAACCAGCTGGGTCGCTTTCCGGATTTTCTTTATAATTTTCCGATCTGTATCCGGCAGGAGGTAATCCCAAAGCGTTTTCATTTTGTTCAGCAGTTGACTTTCTCCCTGCAAGTAATTTTTGTAGTCGTTTAGCAGGGCTTCATGGAAAGCATAAACCTGTTTTTTACGTTCCGCCTCCGGTTTTGTTTCATTTTTATAAAAATCGGCAGCCATCCATGGCGAAGACAGTAGTCCACGACCTACTAAAACACCTCGTAGCCGCTGATATTCTTGAAAAACTTGATGAATTTCTTCTGTCGATTTTAAATCGCCGTTATAGAAAACCGGATGCTCACAAGCCTGATAAAACCGGGAAAAAGAGTTGTAATCGGGAGAACCTTTGTATTGTTGGATGCCAATTCTTGCGTGAAGCGAGACACAGTCTAAGCGAAGATTGTTTATTATGGACAATAAATTATGAGCTTCGCCCGCATTCTTCCATCCCAATCTCATTTTGACTGAAAAACGGATATCCGGAAATTCTTCTATAGGGCTGAGAGTCTCTTTTACCAATTCCGGATAAGGCAGCATACCTGCTCCTTTTTTCTTTCCGGCGATGAGGGGAAAAGGACAGCCCAAATTAATGTCAATCCGTTGGTACCCGTTGCTCGCAACCAATCGGGTCAATTCTCGGAATTCGTCGGCATTTCCCGGCAGAATCTGGGGAATAAGCAGAGGAACGGAATTATTTGCCGGATTCATGTCCCGGAGATCCCGGTTGCGGAAAGCGTGTCCGGGTTCCAAACGTATAAAAGGGGTATAATACGCATCCGCCCCGCCGAAAAAACGGGCGAAATTGTTACGATATATCCAGTCCGTATACCCCTGCAAAGGGGCGAAATGAATTTCATATCCTTGTGCATTCATGGAATTTGAAATTTTTGTCTTTTTGCGGTTTATGCCTTACCGTTGTCAAAATGTGGTTAAAGATAAAGAAAGCTTCCGGAAGTTTTTTATCTTTGAAAAATTAAACCGTAATGAATATGAAAAAAACGAGTCTCTTTCTTCTGTTTCTTTTGCTTGTCCTGTTCACAAATGCACAGTCGGATGAGCGGGGATATATTGTAAAAGTCGGCGATATGGCTCCGGATATTGAAATCCGTTACTTGGACGGAACAGTAAAGAAATTGTCCGATTTCAAAGGAAAAGTCGTCATGTTGCAATTTACTGCCAGCTGGTGTGGCGTGTGCCGGAAAGAGATGCCCTATATTGAAAAAGACATCTGGCAGAAACATAAAAACAACTCCGCCTTCGCCTTAATCGGCATCGATTTGAAAGAGAGTGCGGAAAAAACGGCAAAATTTGCCCGGGATTTGAAAATCACCTATCCTTTGACCCTGGATGCCGAAGGAGAGTCTTTTTATGCGTATGCCGCTAAAAATGCAGGTGTCACCCGCAATATCATTGTGGATAAACAGGGGAAAATCGTTTACCTCACCCGCCTTTATAATCCCCGGGAATTTCAGGAAATGATCCGGGTAATTGAAAAGCTTTTGAAATAACGGGGACGCAACCGTTCCGATAGCAGGAAGGCCCTTTACTGTTTCAGGGCTTCCTTTATCGTTTCGTCCGTCATTCTGAGAATGGGGTAAAAGCCGTCATCGTCGAGGACGTGCCGTCCGATATACGCCTGGATATAGTTTTGAATGATTTTGTAGGAAGTCTTTAAATCCTTGGGATTTTTCTTTATTCCTCGTTGGGAGGCGTATTGCACCATTTCTCCGACCAAATCAAACCGATCAAGATATTTCAGCAAAGCCTTGTAGTCTTTGATCCCGCTCATTTCTGCCCGGTGGCGGTCCATAAAGTCGAAAGTAAAATCGTACAATTTCATGGAACGATTCAGTTCGCCCAGGTATTTTGAATACCCTACCGTGTCTACCGGTACAAAAACATCGGGCATGATTCCTCCTCCTCCGTATACCGTGCGTCCTCCGACGGTCTGGAATTTCAGGTTTTCATCAAAGTGAATACTGTCTTTTACCTCCAGTTCGCCGTGTACGACTCTCTGATAAAAATCGCTGTAATATTTTTCTTTGCCTTCATCATAGGGACGTTGAATGGAACGGCCCGAAGGGATGTAATACCGGGCAATGGTTAAACGTAAGGCCGAACCGTCCGGCAACATCCGCTGTTCCTGTACCAGTCCTTTGCCAAAGGAACGGCGTCCCACAATCACACCCCGGTCATTGTCCTGTATCGCTCCGGCAAATATCTCACTGGCGGAAGCACTGGCCTCATTAATCAGTATAACCAACGACAGGTCTTTAAAGCGTCCTTTGCCGTTGGAGTAATAATCGGAACGGGGAGAAGCTTTCCCTTGGGTATATAAAATCAGTTTGTTGCCATCCAGAAACTCATTTACCATTTTCAGGGCTATCGGCAGGATTCCTCCTTCATTGTTTCTCAAATCAACAATTAATTTCTTCATTCCCTGTTTTTGCAGTGTCTCCAATGCTGTGATAAATTCGTCATAAGTGTTCATGCCGAACGTCCTCACTTTCACATATCCGGTGGTGTCGTTTGCCATATAAGCCACTTCCACACTCTTTATCGGAATGTTTCCCCGTACCACTTTCTTGACCATTGGTTTCTGTCCACGACGCAAAATAGTGAGGGTCACTTCCGTATCCAATTGTCCCCGCATCATGGCCATGATTTTTTTATCGTCCATTTTCACTCCGGCAATTAACGTGTCATTTACTCGGATAATGCGGTCGCCGTCCTGGATTCCGGCGGCCTCCGAAGGTCCTCCGGGCACTACTTTTACCACCGTAACTGTGTCCAGGTATTTGTAAAACTGCACGCCGATTCCCCCGAAATTACCGGTCATGCCTTCGTTGACTTTTTCCAGGTCTTTTGCCGGAATGTAGACGGTGTGAGGGTCGAGGTCCTTGATAATCGCTTCGACAGCGCCTTCTTCTATTTTTTTTATATCTACCGTATCGACATAGGAATGATTAATCATATTCAGTATCATGTCCATTTTACTTCCCTGCACCGGTAAAAATAATTCCCGCTTATTCTGAATGTCCTTGCGGATAAACAGGGAGTTGATAAACATTCCTGCCACTATCGCCAGAGCGACGATAACCGGCATTAAAATCATTCTTATGCTGTTTTTGTACATAACCTTCTAATTTATTTCCACCAATTCAACTTCAACATTCGCTTTTTTCAATAATTCTATTCCATCTGCATAGCGGTATTGTTCGGAATATACCACACGCCGTATTCCGGCCTGTATGATCAGTTTTGCACATTCGATGCAAGGGGAAGCCGTGACATACAGTGTCGCCCCTTCACTGCTGTTGCTTGATTTTGCTACTTTCGTTATGGCATTGGCTTCGGCATGCAATACGTAAGGTTTAGTCACATTTTCTTCGTCTTCACACCGGTTTTCAAAACCGGAAGGAGTGCCATTGTATCCGTCTGAAATAATCGATTTGTCTTTTACAATCAGAGCACCCACCTGCCGCCGTTGGCAATAGGAGTTTTCAGACCAAATCCGGGCCATGCGCAGATAACGTTTATCCAATACTGATTTTTTTTCCTCTTCCGTCATGACTATTTTTTTCTCTCTCCCAAATAGTTTATCATTTCATAGAATGCAGCTTTCCGGCTTTCCCCGACATCGATTTTATCCAGGGCTTCCCGGCTTTTTTTGAGGTAGTTCTCGATGGTTTTCAATGTCAGTTCCCGTATTCCCAAGCGATTATAAATTGCTGTGACTGCTTCCACTTTTTCATTGGCGTCGAAGTCTTTTTTGTCAAGCCAGGATTGCAGTAGGGCTTTATCCTCTTCGCCTGCCAGTTCAAGGGCTTTAATCAGAAGATAGGTTTTTTTGTTTTCCGTGATGTCTCCTCCAATCTTTTTACCAAACTCCGCCACGTCTCCATAGACATCCAGGTAATCGTCCTGCAACTGAAAAGCCAGACCTAAAAATCCGCCGAAGTCATACAAGGCTTTGTACTCGTGTTCCGGAGCCCCTGCAATCAAGGCGCCGTGGCGCAAACTGCCGGCAATCAGCACCGAGGTTTTCAGATAAATCATGTGGATGTATTCTTCTTCCGTTACGTCATTCCGGGTTTCAAATTCCATGTCGTATTGCTGGCCTTTGCATACATCCATTGCTACCTGGTTGAATCCGTCGATAACCTGCCGCAGGTAGCGGTCTTCACAGGTTTCGATGTATTTATAGGCGGTGATTGCTGCCGCATCGCCGCTTAAAATGGCTACGTTGCTGTTCCACTTCTTGTGTACCGTCAGGCGTCCTCGTCTCAGCTCGGCATCGTCCATCACATCGTCGTGCAAAAGTGTGTAATTGTGGAAAATCTCTATCCCGATAGCTGATTTCAATGCTTTTTCAATATCATCGCGGTATAAATTGTAAGACATCAGCGCTAATACTGGCCTCAGACGTTTTCCGCCGTCTTCCAGAATGTACTGAATCGGTTCAAACAAAGAAACAGGTTCTTCCACATACTCCTGTTTGGAAAACTCCCGGCTGATGATTTCCCTCAATTGTTCTATGGTATACATCATGTTTGTTAATTATTTACGGAATTTCTGTGATAGGATTCTGCCCTATTAAGCGCCTAAATTACAAAAAAAGTGGAATAAAAACAGGGAGAAGGGATGCTTATTTTAACTTATTGTCCTCCCCACAACCTCCCTGCGAAGTCCCCCTCTCTTTTATCTCTCCTGTACCTTTCCTGTACTCCCTCCGACCTGCCGGTTACAGGAGTAATACAGGAGACATAGAGTATATATGGAACAGAGTGAGACCTTGTAGCAAGATACTACATACTTTTCCACTGAAAAACGGGAAATAAAGAACATTCCATTATTGCGATAAAAATGCCCACAGACAATCTTTGTGGGCATTTGGAAAGTATAAATATTTAAAAATTATTTCTTATCTCGTAATACTTCCTACAACAGGCTGACTTTTTCCCGTTCGGTTTTCAACAAACGTTCAAAAAATTCGGCAACTTTATCCATGGGATTAAAGTTGAGATGATAAAAGAAAAAGACATCTCACCTGTGAGATAATCCTAATATTTGTTTGTAGTTATCAGTTGCCAACCTTATAAAATTGTCAGATTGACACGGCGCCCAAGCCCCTCGAATATGCGGAAAAGGGTGCTTAACTGCACATCAGCTTTCCCGTTTTCAAGACGAGAGATGTAGGTCTTTTTCGTGCCGATTTTTTCAGCAAGTTGCTCTTGTGTCAATCCAACGCGGCGGCGTTCTTCTTTTAATGTTTCCGCGAGACAAAAAACACGGCTTTCATGATCAAACTGCTCACGTTCTGATGTCCCTTTAACGCCATATTCCACATCAAGTAATTCATTAAGAGTATTACAGGCCATCAGTCTTTTAGTCTTATTCTTTTCCATTTTCTTTTTCCTTGAAATATTCATTCATCAGTTTTTGGGCTTTGTCTATTTCTTTTTTGGGTGTTTTCTGCGTTTTTTTCTGAAATGCATGGAATAGCACTACCAGATTGCCTTCATCAAAACAACAGAATATCCGGAATATGTTGCCACCCGATTCTATCCGGATTTCATACAGTCCTTTGACATTCTCAATATTGCGGAGAATTGAATTCGGTAGTCGCTCAACCTCCTGTACCCAAACAAGAATCTGGGCTATCTTTTTCTTGACGTGCGGTGTCTGCGCAGCGAAGAACTTATTGAAATGATGTCTGTAAAATTTGACTGTCCTATTTGCCATAGGATTTATCGTTACTCCTACAAAGTTAACGAAAAAGTTTACTTCAACAAAATAAATGAAGACTATTTTGAGGGCGATAGGTGGAAGGTTCTTTACCGCCTGCATGTTGCAGGCATCCTGTATTTAAAAATGCCTGAGAAATACATCCCACAGGCGGGGATTCATGAATAGCGGGAAGATGAACCCGTACACGGCGCCGAAAAAATGGGCGTTGTGGTTGATGTTGTCGCCTCCTCGTTTTGCCATGTATTGGCAGTATATCAGATAAATCACTCCAAACACAATACCGGGAACAGGAATAGCGGCGAAAAGCAGTATCTTGTCCCACGGATTGAGAAATATGGAAGTAAACAGAATGGCGGACACGGCACCGGAGGCTCCGATGGAACGATACCACGCTGCATTCCGGTATTTTATCACGTCAGGCAGGGAGGCGATAATCATGGCGCCGAAGTAAAGCAGTAAATAGTTTAGAGTTCCCCAGCCCGCGGCTTCAAACAACTTTTCGATGTATGTGCCGAAAGACCAATAGGTGAACATGTTTACAAAAAGGTGCGTGGTGTCGGCGTGGACAAACCCATGTGTGATAATCCGGTACCATTCGTGACGGTGAATCACACAATAGGGATTCAAGGCTAATTTTTCAAACAATTGCCGGTTGTTGAAACAGGTCAGGGAGACAAAAACCGTCAGGGCAATGATGATGTAGGTTATCATGGCATTGGGTGGCTATAAAAAACAGTTTATTCCAGATAGGTATAACCATACAGGCCGGAACGGTAATTAGAAAGGAACTCCCGCCCTTCTGCTGCGGAGATGATACCTTTTTTGACAGAAGTGGTTACCCATACCTCTACAGTGCGTGCCATTTTTTTAGGATTGAATTGCACGTAATCCAATACATCCGCCACGGTTTCCCCTTCAATGACCTTATCGATGACATATTCATTTCCTTTCACTTTGATGTGGACGGCGTTTGTGTCTCCGAATAAGTTGTGCAAGTCTCCCAGGATTTCCTGGTAAGCACCCACCAGAAATACGCCCAGATAATAAGGTTCTTTATTATTCAGTTCGTGCACCGGCAAATGGTAGGAAAAATTGCGGGTAGAGATGAAATTATCTATTTTACCGTCCGAGTCGCAGGTGATGTCCTGTATTGTAGCGGATTTCGTCGGTTGTTCATTGAGTCGGGAAATGGGGACAATCGGGAATATTTGGTCGATGGCCCAGGAATCCGGAAGCGATTGGAACAACGAGAAATTGCAGAAATACTTGTCCGGCAACATTTTGGCGATTTTCTTCAATTCGTCCGGAGCGTGTTTTGTTGCTTCCGCCATGGCATATACCTCGCGGGCTACGGACCAGAACAGCCGTTCCACTTGTGCTCGGGTACGGAGATCAATCAATCCCAGATTGAAAAGTCCCAGCGCATCTTCCCGGCATTGAACGGCATCGTGCCACGTTTCGAGCAAACGGGGCTGGTTGAGGTTTTCCCACAGGTCGTACAACTCTTTCACTAATTCATGGGCGTCTTCTTTTATCTCTTCGTTTTCGTCGAATGCCGGTAAATGAGTGCTTGCCAGTGCCTCGAACACGAGTACCGAATGGTGGGCAGTCAGAGAACGTCCCGATTCGGTAATAATATTAGGTTGTTGGAGATTGTTTTTTTCGCACGCATCAACGATAGAGGAAACAGCGTCGTTTACATATTCCTGAATGGAATAGTTCATGCTGTTGCCGGAGGTGGCGGAACGCGTACCGTCGTAATCCACGCCCAGACCGCCGCCGATATCAACAAAATTGATGCTGTAACCCATGTTCTGCAACTGGACATAAAACTGGGAAGCCTCTTTCAGTGCCGTTTTGATGCGACGGATATTGGTGACCTGGCTGCCGATGTGGAAATGAATCAATTGGAGGCAATCTTTCATTTGGTAGTCCTCCAGAATTTCAAGGGCTTCCAGTAGCTCGCTCGAATTTACGCCGAATTTGCTGACATCGCCGCCCGATTCCTCCCATTTCCCGCTGCCCGAACTTGCCAGTTTTATCCGGATTCCGATGTTGGGACGGATATTCATCTTCCGGGCTAACTTGGCAATGTTGCGAAGCTCCATGAGTTTCTCCACAACCAGATAAATACGTTTCCCCATTTTCTGAGCCAACAGGGCAAGTTCTATATAACTTTCGTCCTTGTAACCGTTGCAGATAATCATAGCCTCGTCATCAATATCGATGGAAAGAACCGCATGCAATTCCGGTTTTGACCCGGCTTCCAGTCCGATATTGAATTTATTGCCGTGGCTGACAATTTCCTCAACCACGGGGCGCATCTGATTCACCTTAATGGGATAGATGATGAAATTTTTGGAAGTATATCCGTATTCTTTGGCGGCCAGTTCGAAACAATGGGAGATTTTTTCGATTCTGTTGTCCAGGATATCCGGAAACCTCAACAACACCGGGGCTTCGACATCACGCAACTGCAACTCTTCCATGAGTTCTTTCAAATCGATGGAAGGCCCTCCTGCTTTCGGTGTTACGGCGACATGCCCTTTGTCATTGATAGAAAAATAATTCAGGCCCCAACCGTTGATGTTATACAGTTCCGCCGAATCATCAATACTCCATTTTCTCATTCCTTGATAACGATAGTTTTAATTGACGTATATACGCGCAAAACTACAACATTAATTCAATATTGATGAAAAAAGGCAGCAGAAATTATGCAGGCAGAAATAAAACCTGTTGTAATTACGGATTCCCGTGAATATATAACAAGGCTCCGTCTTTAATCGTGTTGATAATTTCCCGGCTTACGGCAGGGGGGAGTGCGGGGCATCCCAGGCTTCGCCCCAGGCGTCCCTGCTTTTTGATGACGGCAGGGTCTGCGTATTTGGCCCCGTGCATCACAATCGCCCGTTCCTTCGCCTTGTCATTTTTCCCTTTTTCCAGTCCTTCCAGAATGAGCGAATAGCCGTTTTTCCCGTAATACGTGTCGCCCGTCCGGAAAAAGCCGAGGGAACTTTTGAAGGATTGGGGCTGGTTGGAGAAAGAGACGGCATAATTCCCTCCGCTGTTCCTTCCGTGGGAAACGTGTGATTTGAACAGGGTTTGCTGCTCTTGTAAGTCAATGACGCACAGCCGTTGTTCCGTAGAAGGTTTGGTAAAATCAATCAGCGTGAGAATCGCCCTTTCCTGCTCAAACTGGCGAAAGCCTTTCAAGGCTTCCTCAAATGCGGGAAAGCCGACCACGTCTTTTAAGTTCAGTTCATGATACAACCGACGGCTGTCGGTTGAAATTTTTACTGCCGAATCCGGATTTCCTTTTGTAACATGATAACAACACACCAAAAAAAATAAACACCACGCTTTGTACATACTTTAATTTAGTCGTAAATGATGATTAGCGCCCTGTCTGTCGAAGCCCAATCGTAAATGAACTTGGAATGCGACGTAGCACTTCGGACACACATGTGCGATCGTGGAACCGTTCCGAGCGACCAACTGAACTCCGACACCTTTTTGTTCGGATAATTCACCGGCACACCGTGAATGTATCCTCCCCCCGAAAAACGGCTCGCCCACGGCGCATACCCCGCAAGCTCTGAATTGCCGTCCTTGGTGAACATCATGGAGGTGGTTTTTGAGCGTACGACAAATATTCCGGTAGGAGTTTCCTGTCTGTACGGCGGCCTCCTGACACCGGTTGTGGCGGGATTCATACTCCTCACCAGCCACGCGGTATCAGTTTGTTCTAAAGTCACAATGTTCTGGTTCGTACGGTCCACAAAAATTGTTTTTGTAAATCTTCTCACCGGCAATCGGTCAACATACTTGCTTGGCACCAGCCAGACGCCGTCAAATTCTGCCGGGACAATGACCAGATAGTCAGCGCTATCCCGTAGAATCCACACCAAAGCTCCGTCCTTTCCGTAGCATTCGGGAGCGCTTAAATTGCCCGTCCGGTAAAAGGGGATGCCTTGATCCCGTTTGGTGCCGTTTTTATCCACTACATGCTTGTATGCATTGTGCTTGAATGAGTTGACTAATGGTGCCAGTCCATTCTTATTTTTATAATTATTCAGTGCTCCGAATTCTGTGGCGATTTCTTCCAGAATAAGCAACGAATCCAGTTTCTGCGAAATTTTATTCCATTGAATCTGACGCACTGTTTTCTTATATTTGTAATGATCTTTCAGCGTGTGCTGATTATATTGCAACGCCTTCTCTATCCGGACCCCCGAAACGAGGGTCCAGCCGAATAGAAAAAACGCAATGAAAATGATTGTTTTTTTCATCGTTCAATCTTTGGATTACGAATTTTTCTATTCGATACGTAAAAATACAAGCTAATTTCCGGAGTCCCACCCGCCTTTTGTATTATTTATGGAAACTTCACATTTAGAGTGACATAAGGACAGGATAGAGACGGTGGAATCGATTTTATTATTATTTGTTTTTTATCGAAAAAACCTGAAAGTTCTGGTTATATCAAAAATAAAAAAACGCACTGATTATCAGTGCGTCTCCTTTTCTGTCGAGATGACTGGACTCGAACCAGCGGCCTCCACGTCCCGAACGTGGCGCGCTACCAACTGCGCTACATCTCGATTGCGGATGCAAATGTAATAAAATAATGAATTTAATGTAGTATATTTGTGAAAAAATTTATTCATTAAATTGTTTTTGAGATGGATTCGGTAAGACAAAATAAAGTATCCCGACTGATTCAGAGGGATTTAAGCGAAATGTTCCAAAAAGAATGTAAAGAATATACCGAGGGGGCTATGCTCTCCGTGACGGCTGTGCGGGTGAGTCCCGACCTTTCCTATGCCAAGGTATATTTAAGCATTTTTCCTTCTGCCCTGGCGGAGAAGACGATGAATACGCTGAATGAAAAAAACAAATCCATCCGCTTTGTATTGGGCAAAAAAGTGGGGAAACAAATGCGGATTATTCCGGAACTGCGATTCTTTGTAGACGATAGCCTGGATTATATCGATAAGATCGACCAATTGTTGAAATAAGCCGTTTGCAACCCATGCATTTGTCCCTTTTTATTGCAAAACGGTATCTGTTTTCACGGAAAAAACAAAATGCCATCAACATCATCTCCGGTATTAGCATGGTGGGGGTAGCTATTGGCACGACGGCACTGGTTGTGATTTTATCCGTGTTCAACGGCATTGATTTGCTTTTGCAGGAAAGCACGGACAATCTGACGCCTGATCTCGTCATTTCCCCTGCTAAAGGGAAATTTATTCATTTTGATACCCTTCATTATGCGGAATTGAACCGTCAGCCCTCCATTGCGTACTATCATCCGGTAGTGGAAGAAAATGCACTCTTGAAATACGGAGACAACCTCAAACCGGTTACCTTAAAAGGAATTGGGCAGGAGTATGAAAAGCATGTGGATTTCAGCCGTAACATGATAGAAGGAGAGTTCAAACTGAAAGCGGGAGATTCGTTTTTGGGCGTAGTGGGTTACGGCGTGGCGCAGGAATTGGGTATCGGATTGAAATTTCTGACTCCGTTGAAATTTTATTATCCCAACAAAACATCCTCCTCTTCGTTGCAGGCGGCTTTGAACACGGAATTTTTATTCCCTGCCGGATTTTTTTCCTCCCAGCAGGAACTGGACGACAAACTGATACTGACAGACATTGATTTTGCGCAGCGGTTGTTCGGAATCGGAGACCGGATTTCAAAAATAGAAATAAAACTGATGCCGGATGTCAATGCCGGGACAGTGAAACAAGACATACAGTCTCTTCTTGGACAGGACTTCAAAGTGGAAGATAAATATGAAATCAACCGCTCCTTCTATGCCATGATGAAATCGGAAAAACTGGCGGTATTCATGGTGTTGCTCTTCATTCTGCTGATAGCATCCTTCAACATTATCGGTTCTATTTCCATGTTGATTCTGGATAAAAAAGACGACCTGGGCGTATTTAAAGCCTTGGGATTGAATCTCCGGCAAATCATTGCGGTTTTTAAAACGGAAGGAATATTAATCACCCTCTCGGGGGCGGCAATCGGTTTGCTTATCGGAGTGGTTGTCTGTTTTTTGCAGGAAAAATACGGATTCATTAAATTGGGGGACGGGAGCTACATCATAGAGGCTTATCCGGTGAAATTGATATGGGAAGACATCCTGCTGATCATGGGTACCGTTCTATTCATAGGTTACGCCGCATCTTATTTCCCCGTAAAATATTTGGTGAATAAATTAGTGGGTTCAAAAGGAACATGATATGAAAAAGTGGACATTAAGCATCGGATTGATATTTTTTTTCACCCTCTCGGGATTGGCGCAGGAGAAAGAGAGCTTTGCCCTGATTGAAACCAACTTCGGGACGATGAAAGTGAAACTCTACGATGACACCCCGATTCACCGGGACAACTTCATACGTCTGGCTAAATCCGGCCATTATGACGGTACCCTGTTTTACCGGGTGATTAAAAACTTCATCATACAGGGCGGTTCTTCCGATAGCCGTGGCGCCCGTCCCGGACAATTCATCGGCTTCGGTGAGCCTATGACTTTGGATGCGGAGATAAAACAGCACCATTACCATAAAAAAGGAGCCTTGGCAGCCCCCCGCCAGCCTGACCGGGTCAATTTCCTGAAAGAGTCGGACATATCCCAATTTTACATCGTACACGGGAAAAAATATACGGACGAGGAACTCGATATTATCGAAAAATCCGTCAATATCCCCATAAAAAACGCCATTCAGCGGAAATATTACACCCCCGAAAAAAAGGCATTGCTGGACACTTTGCGGAAACAGAAAAAAGTGGCGGAATTTCGGGAGATAGCCGGAAAAATCAAACAGGACATCGCTTTTGAATGGAATGCCAACACAGACAAAGTCTACATGCCCGAAGACAAGCGGGAAGCCTATAAAACCTTAGGTGGCGTACACCACCTGGACAAAGAATATACGGTCTTCGGGGAAGTCGTCGAAGGACTGGACGTTATCGACAAAATAGCCGCATTGCAAACCGACAAAAACGACCGTCCGTTAAAAGACGTTACAATAAAAGTCAAAATACTGGATTGAGGATATGAAAGAAGAAAACAAACAGCGATGGGTCTTGTTAAGCCGCAACATCATTTGGGCAGCAGTTATTTTTATCTTGTGCGCCATGCCTTCCGAGCATGTCCCCGACCCGCATCTGAACATACCCCACCTGGACAAAGTGGTTCATTTCGGTATGTTTTTCATCATGGCGGTTCTGCTCTGTAACGAATTGGAATACCAAACCCGCTTCAGCCTGCGGAGAGTATATGTGATTACCGTCGGCATCTCTTTCTTGTATGGAGGAATGATCGAACTGCTGCAACAGCATTTCTTCAACCGTAGCGGAGACGTATGGGACTTGGTGGCGGATGTATTGGGAGCCATTGTGGGGTGTTGGGTCTATCCCCGGTTAAAACGGATTGTCAGGAGGGTAAGAGAAAAAAAGAAAAAATAACAGACCTGTTTTTCACAATATATTTTTTCTACCTTTGTCCATCAATAACCAAAAGAAGAGAAAATGTTAGATAAAATCAAGCAGTTGATTGCGGAAATTTCCGGATTTTCAGCTCATACTTTGGAAGAAGCGGAGCAATTCCGGATTAAACATTTGAGTAAGAAAGGAACAATAGCCCTGTTGTTTGAGGATTTTAAAAACGTCCCCGCAGAGCAGAAAAAAGATATAGGCAAAGCTTTAAATGAATTGAAAACCGCTGCCCAGACGAAAGTAAACGAACTGAAGGAGCAGCTCTGCAATACCGATACCGGAGCTTCCGGCATGGATCTCACCTTACCGGGCGATCCGCTGCAAATGGGAAGCCGGCATCCGTTGTCTATCGTAAGGAATGAAATCCTGTCCATATTCGACAAACTCGGATTCACCGTTTCCGAAGGACCCGAAATCGAAGACGACTGGCACAACTTCTCTGCATTGAACTTTCCGGAAGAACATCCAGCCAGAGATATGCAGGACACCTTCTTTATTGAAAAACATCCGGACATCGTATTGCATACTCACACATCATCGGTACAGGTCCGGGACATGGAAACCCACGAACTGCCCATCCGTTTGGTTACTCCGGGACGGGTATTCCGGAACGAAGCCATTTCCGCCCGGGCTCACTGCATCTTCCACCAGATTGAAGCCTTATATATTGACGAAAATGTGTCGTTTGCCGATTTAAAACAGACATTGACTTATTTTGCCAAGGAACTGTTTGGCCCCGATACGCAGATCCGTTTGCGTCCTTCTTATTTCCCGTTTACGGAACCCTCTGCCGAAATGGATGTATCGTGCTCTCTGTGCCACGGAAAAGGATGCAATGTATGTAAAGGTACCGGCTGGCTTGAGATATTGGGATGCGGCATGGTCGATCCCAATGTATTGGAACTGAACGGTATTGACAAAGAAAAATACACAGGTTTTGCCCTCGGAATGGGAATCGAGCGTATCACCATGCTTAAATACGGCATCAAAGACTTGCGGCTCTTCTTTGAAAACGACCTGCGTTTTCTTGAGCAGTTTGCGGCAGTGGTGTAGGAAAAATGCAATCCGCATATAGAACAGAGAAAACAGGGACCGACATCCCGTTTTCTCTGTTTTTGTTTATATTTGAACCGGATTCAGAACACGGACAACAACCATGCAGGAAATAGAAAGAAAATTTTTAGTGAAAGGCGAAGCCTTTAAAGCGTTGGCATCGGCTGCTTTGCCGATATGCCAGGGGTATCTCTCCTCTGTGCCGGAAAGAACTGTCCGGGTACGATTGCGAGGGAAGAAGGCTTATCTGACAGTAAAAGGCATGGCAGCCGGTGACGGATTATCCCGTTTTGAATGGGAAAAGGAAATTGCTCCGCACGAGGCAGAAGAGCTTATCCAACTGTGTGAACCGGGGGTAATTCAGAAATCACGCTACCTTGTACCTGTAGGCAAACATACGTATGAAGTGGATGAATTTTACGGTGACAACAATGGATTAATCATTGCGGAGATAGAACTTTCATCAGTGGACGAGGATTTTGTGAAACCGGATTGGTTGGGCAAAGAAGTGACAGGCGACCAGCGCTATTACAATTCTTCTTTAACTAAAAATCCCTATAAAAACTGGCGGGCCGATGAATAATGCGAAACATCTCTTATTGTGCGGATTTTTATTCTGTCTGCTGTTGCCCGGGCAGGGACATCCTGTCTCAAAAGCGGACAGTCTCATTCTGAGCCGCTTTGCAGAATATGCCGCACAGGAAAGGCTTGGAGACTTGCCTGTAGACCGGAGAATCGAACGGATAGGAAGATTCTTTTTGGGAAAACCATATAAATCCGGTACATTAAACATCCCCCAGAAAGAAATGCCGGTCATTAATCTGCGGGAACTGGATTGTGTGACTTTTGTTGAAAACGTGTTGGCATTGGCGCTGTTGGATAACTACGATACCATTTCAGTGCGTGATTTTGTGAAAAATATCGTCACCTTGAGATACCGGGAGGGAAAGATAACGGATTACACTTCCCGTCTTCACTACTCTGCCGATTGGCTGTATGAAATGGGGCGACTGCATTACTTAAGCGACATGACAAAAGCACTTGGCGGGACACGCTACTCCCCTCAGGTCGGATTCATGTCGAAACACCCGAAAAAATATCCGCCTTTGGCTGCCGACAAACAACTGGTGGATAAGATGCGGGATATTGAAACGTCAATAAACAAACGGACGTATTATTACCTGCCCAAAGCAAAAATCAAAACGGCAACCCACAGGATTCATACGGGCGATGTTATTCTGATAACGACCAACATTCAAGGCTTGGACACCTCCCATTTGGGAATTGCGGTAAAAAAAGGGAGAAAAACCTATTTAATGCACGCTTCCAGTACGGCAGGGAAAGTCGTCATTACCTCAGAACCGCTGGAGGCTTATATGGCAGACATCGCCTCCCAGACAGGCATCATCATAGCCCGTCCCAACCTGCTGCTGAGTGAAGAGTGGCTCGAAATGCCCTGTTGGCACGGAAATTGATTGAAATATAATAAATTAAAATAACTTCTTATGAGACGACTTGCAATTACACTGTTCTGTTTCGTTGCTGCTTTACTCCTTGCCGGCTGTGCCGACCGTAAAGTGACGCGCGTGGATACCGCACAGGTGACAGACTTGAGCGGGCGGTGGAATGACACCGATTCCCGTTTGGTATCCAATGAAATGATTACCGATTTGCTATCCGCCAAGTGGATACCCATGTACGAACTTCAGCATGCCGGGAAAAAACCGGTAGTGATTGTAGGCACCGTACAGAACAAAAGCCATGAACACATCGACGCCGGAACCTTTATAAAAGACCTGGAGCGCGCGATGGTAAACAACGGTAGTGTTCGTTTGGTACAGGCAGGGGCGAAACGCGAAGAGCTGAGGGACGAACGGGAGCAGCACAATCAGGGTTACGTGTTGCCCGAAACCGCTAAAAAATGGGGACGCGAACTGGGAGCCGATTTCATGCTGCAAGGCACGATAAATAGCATCGTCGATTCATACAAAAAGAATAAAGCCGTATTTTACCAGATAGACTTGGAAATGACAAACCTGGAAAGCGGGGAAATCGTTTGGATGGGCAACAAGAAAATCAAAAAAACAATTGCCGACCGTTTTTGATGTAAATCTCAACTTTGACTGGAATGAACCGGAACTGCCTTTTCCTGTGGGGACTTCTTGTCCTGCTTTCCGGTTGTGCCACATGGCATAACCGGACGGCAGCTTTTCAGACGGCAGTTGCCAAAGGAGAATTTGAAGAGGCGGATAGATTGCTTCACAAAGACAAACAGATGGCGCGAAGCAAGAACAGGATTCTCTTCTGTCTCAATCAGGGATATGTGGATTTTATGCTCAATCGCTACAAAGAAAGCAATGCGGCTTTTGAGCAGGCGGAAATACTGATGGACAAGATAAGGCGGAATCCGGCAGCCCAGGCGGCGGCATTGTTGAGTAATCCGGAGACATTGCCTTATAAACCCGAAGACTTTGAAGTGATCCTGGTAAACTTCTATAAAGCCATGAACTACCTCCAAATGGACCAAATGGAAGAAGCACTGGTGGAGGTGAGAAAAATCAACATCAAACTCAACGAGCTGAACGACAAATATCCCGACTACAAAAACCGCTATCAGCGCGATGCCTTTGCCCATTTGCTGATGGGACTGATTTATGAGGCTTCCGGCAACTACAATGATGCTTTTATAGCTTACCGCAACGCTTACGAAACTTACCAATCCGACTATGTAAAAAACTTCGGGTTGGGGGCGCCGCTCCAACTGAAATATGACCTGTTGCGCATGGCTTCCCTGTGTGGCTTTACTTCCGAACTGAGACAATATGAAACGGAATTCGGACTAACCTATCAACCGGAACCTATCCCGGAAAACGGAGAATTAATTCTGTTTTGGCTGAATGGCCTGGGTCCTGTAAAGTCGGAACGGAGCCTGGAGTTTGTAAAACAGAAAGGGGAGGGGGGTGCCGTTGTTTTCCATAATGCCGAGTATGGATTGACCTTTCCTTTCTTTTGGTCCTCCGGTTATTCGGAAAAAGAGAAAAACTCCTTGGCAGACTTGAAAGTGGTGAGGGTGGCTTTTCCGCAATATGTGGAGCGTCCCTCTCTCTATACTTATGGGACAGTCCGGTATGACAATTCGGACTATCCGTTTGAAGTGGCGGAAGACATTAACCAGATTGCTTTCAAAACCCTTCATGACCGGATGGTAAGGGAAATGGCAACCTCCTTATTGCGCCTGGCGGCAAAACAAGGGGTGGAATATGCGGCTTCCAGACAAAACGAATGGCTCGGTTTGGCGGTAGGACTTGTGAATGCTTTTACGGAAAAAGCAGATACCCGCAACTGGCAGACCTTACCCAACACCATTTCTTACATCCGCATCCCGTTAAAATCGGCAGAGAATACGTTAGACCTTCATTTTACCTCGCCAAAGGGACAATCCTATACGGAAAAGATAACTGTTGAAGGCAGAAAGAAATTTACCCGGTTTCGGGTGTTTTCCACTTTGTAGTTTGTTGGTAGTGGGAGTCTATCTGTATTTCTCGCCGTTTTCTTCCATCATGCTTAAATAACTCCAGTACCTGCTTTCGCTGATGCTGCCGTTTTGTACCGCTTCTATCACGGCACATCCCGGCTCGTGGGTATGGGTGCAATTGTAAAAACGGCAATGCTCAGACACGTTGAAAAGCTCCGGGAAAAAGTGCGAAATCTCCTCCTTGGCAATGTCGATAATACCGAAACTTCTCAAACCGGGCGTATCGATGATGTAACTGCTCTCCCCCAAAGCGAACATCTCTGCGAACGTGGTCGTGTGTTTTCCCGTATCATGACAATCCGATATAGCACTCACTTTCAAGTTGAGTGAAGGCTCAATCCGGTTGATAAGCGTGGATTTCCCCACCCCCGACATGCCCGACAGTACCGTCGTCTTATTTGCCAATAAAGCCTTGAAAGGAAGCAGGCTTTCCGGTTGTTCCGCCGACACGGCATGACACGGGTAACCGATAGCGGTGTAAATACCTATTAATTCCTGCATCTGGACGGAATCCGTCTCGTCATACAAATCGGTTTTATTGAAAATAATGGCGGCGGGAATATTATATGCCTCGGCGGTAACCAGAAAACGGTCGATGAAAATGGTAGGTGTCTGAGGATGGTTCACCGTGGCGATAAGCAGAGCCTGGTCGACATTCGTTGCAATGATATGTGCTTCTTTCGATAAGTTCGTAGACTTGCGGATGATGTAATTCCGGCGCTCATGAATGTGGGTAATCACATACTCCTCGTGGTCATATTCCATATCCACATAATCACCCACCGCTACGGGATTAGTCGTGCGTATCCCTTTCAGCCGGAGCTTTCCCCGCATCCGGCACTCCACCTGCTTCCCGTCCTCCTTTCGGACCAGATACCAACTCCCTGTTGATTTAATGACAACCCCTGTTTCCATACCTTTACTTTCGTCTTGCAAACATACTACAAAATTAACGAAACACCTCCCGCTTTCTTTGCCAATTATTATTGAATATCCGGCAAAAGCGGTATTTTCACATACAGATATTAAAAAGGCATGCCGTGAACGACAAGGATATACGCCGGATACAACGTTTTGAATATACCCATGAGTTGGCATGGAAAGCAATGAAAGATTATGCGGAGTATCAGGGGTATTCTGACATTCATGGTTTATGTGACGCTATTCGCAAAGCGTTGGAAATAAATCTTATATTCGATCGGCGGTGGATGGAATCAGTGGAAGGCCGTAATCTCACTTCCCACAATTACGATGATGAAACCGCCGATACTATTTGCAGGAATATCATGACCGTATATTACCCGCTTTTTGCGGATTTTGAGAAAACAATGTTATCCATTGGCGAATTTTAATCGCAACATTTTTCATATGCCGTACGGATTGACAAACATGGACATGGGCTGTAAACACTTTCCGGCTTAACAAATGCCTGCAAGCCGGGTATTCTGCGGATATCTGATATGCCGTATGTAAAAATTTTCCCTGCCGGTATCTGCGCTACAACCTTATAAACCTCTTTGGCAAACAGAAAAGTGTTTTTATGAATTGCCATGTTTATTTTTACTCATACAGTTCGCTGAAAATCCAGTCCATGCTGATATACCGGATTTTGGTACCGGAATAAGTCAGCCAACCGTAAAAACAGACGATTTCCGGAATATTGCCATGCAATATAAAATAAAAAACGGCGGTTACGGGCAATTGATATAGACAATTTTTCAAAAATATCCTCGGTCCTCTTTTTAAAAAAGCATAGCATAAATTCAGCACCACAACACCAATCGTTAAAACGACATTCAACCATTCCGGATAATGTCCCGGCTGAATTACTCCGGCAGTAAACAAAAACATGACCGACAGGCACAATCCCTCCAACGGGACATTGATCAAATCATAAATATGTTTTTTTTCCATCATTATAAATACTTTACCATATATTCAGACCTATATTTCTTTGCATAACTTAAACTTTACAATCCGGAATCGTTCATTGTCCACGTCCACCGGCAATTCCCCATAATAGAAACCATCCCGGTATCCCAATATATTCAAGGCTTCTTCTGTGTGGATGTCTCCTGCTAAATGCCTGCCTTGGTAAATTTGCAAGCCATATCCCAGTTCCCCTTCCTGCTTGTAGCCCCGGAAAAGACAATCCCCGGCAATTGTCAAAGTCGTGTAATAGCCGTATTTCTTCAAATGCTTCTCCCGCTGGGATTCAGTTTCATCTATAGTCTTTGTTTCCGGATAACTGTGGCTTATATTCGGAGCCGAAAATCCCATCGTTCCTTTCAATGCCCCATCCATATCCCGGATATATATCAACGAATCGGCAGCAAAAGCCGAATACAGGCATCCGTCTCCCACGGCAAAATCATAACTTGAAAAATTCGGTATATTTTTCTCTCTGTACACGGGCGGATAGCTTCCGAAAAGGTTTTGTGTCCGTTGTTCGCTTATATCCACTGAAGCGAAAATATGTGACGTTCTCCAGAATTCTTTTGCCTTGCCGTTGGTTTCATATCCGTTAAAACGCACATGTTCTACCACCACAGGCACAAAAAGCAGATATCCCTGCCGATGAAGTTTCCTGACATTGAAATTATATTCATAGATAGCTACCTGTTCCGCATGAGGATGGCGAAGCAATTCGTCGTAATTCTCATCGTTAATCGGATTGTCGGAGAGGAAACGGAAAGGCGGAAACATCCATTGGTAGGCGGAATCATAGCAAAAAATCTGCCACATCCCGTCCAAGCCGAACAGTTCACCCCCTGATGTAGCTGTGGAAACAAAAAAGGGGCTTCCCATTTCATCCGGTCCTTTTCCTCTGGAAATATGCTTTCGGATGAAATTCCCTTCCAAATCATATTCCCGCACCCCCACCATGTGTTTATCCACATACACCAAACGGTCCTTTTTCAATAACCATTGTCCTTCCAGAGAAGTAGCTCCCGCTCCGATATAAAGCGTATCCCATTCGATACTGTTTATACTGGAAGGGCATTTCTTTCCTTGGTGTGCCAAGCCTGCATATTCACTTACTCCGGAGCTGTTTTTACAGCCAATCACGCACAGGAGCATTCCGGCAACGATCCACATACCGGTTACAAACCGGATATTATTTGAATTGTTCATCATAAATATAGGGGTATATAATGTTGCGCATATTTCGGTAGCGCATCCTGTCTTCTTCTTTATAATCATATTCTTTATGCTGGCTAAGCAGTTTCATCCCGTTTTCCTCAGCCTGCTGATACAGGTTACGGCCGTTTGTATGCAAATCACGGAATAATTTTTCTTTGTCAATGCCGGGTACCGTCTGTTTTTCCCACCATTCTTTCTCAAAAGGAGCGTAAATGTATGGAATATAGCTGTATTCATTTTGCATGGCTTTTTTCAGCGTTTTCAATTTTTCTTCCGAAAAGACAATACCCGAAAAACGGACATAAAAATATTCTTTCGTGTGGTGTTTCCCCGGATTTCTGCGAGGGTGCATGTTTATCCGGTAAAAATCGCGATCCGAAAAATTCAACTCCATCCAGTTCACGCTACGCTCCACGCTCTTCGTATATATTTTCCCCTCATGGTGTCCGTAATCAACTGTAAAACGATAGGTCGTTGCTGAAGGAAGCAATTCCGTGACACCCATTCTTGGTGTGACCGAATACAAATCCTGCATATTTTCCGTCACAATCCGGGTTACCCGGTACGTATCTTTCAGATAATGAATTTCAGCTTCTCCATACAACAGTGTTTTCTTCGGAAAAGCGTCCGTTTTGGTACGGAATTTTATGACAGCTACCTCTCCTTCCGGCGAAGTATAGCCCGCCTGTCTGCTGTAGTCGTAATATTTTATCCGCTTTTCATTCAAAGGAGAATAGATTTCAAAGCCCCGTTTGGCAAAAAGCGGAGAGACGTCATACCGATTATCATGGTAATTTATTTTTAACGACTTGGGATCCCTCCAGCTTAGTTGACGGGAGATAATGCGTTCCGGCTCTAAGATTTCATCGCTCTCTGCCCGTAAACGGTCACTTCTCATTGTTGTCAGAGGTTCTATCCCGCACATTCCGTTCCGGTCATTAAAAAAGATATCCGGAGCCTTCTGTGTAAAACGGGAAGAACGGAACAACCCGTGGTATCCCGTAAACTCTTTGTATTTCCCGTTACATTCCACTGCATAGAATATGGTAATCGTTGCCAGATAATCCTCTGCATAATGTTTCCGGAAATAACGTGCCACTTTCTCCATCTCTTTCTCCAAATATCCTTTCGCCACCACTGTCACCTCCTCCAGTAAGGGTGACTCCAATACCAGCTTGTCAATATAAATCAGAGAATCCACAGCAATCCTTTTCTCCTGATAAAAAACCGAATTAAAAATAAGATAGCCTCCGAGGGAAAGTTCTTTTTCCGAAAAAGACAACACGCCTTCCTCATTTGAAAGCACATATCGGTCGCTCCCGGAAAATACGGCATGAATATAAGGAATGGTCTCCCCATTCTTATCTATAACAGTTATCCGGTGCTTTATTTCGGAAGATGCTTGCAACGGCACTGCTTTCAGGACATTGTTCAAACCACCTCCCAACAGGAACAGAAAAATAAAAAAGAATTTCATATCACACGGTTTGATTTATATCCACAATAGCTATTTTCAATCCGAAAATAGCATTTCAAAACCATTTTTATTATATGCTGGAAATTCTTTTACAGGAACAAACACCTCTTTGACTTTCCGCTCCGGATCTATTTTAATACAATAAATAAAATTAATATCTGTATCCCCTAATTTTTCACTTAAATCCGCTGAATTAATACGATAGGGAAACAATTGGAACAATTCAATTCTATTAGCCAGATAAGCATTTTTATAAGAAGTCAATAATACAAAATCTTTAAAATCAAATTTTTCAGTAATTATTGATGTTATTGCTTCAATACAACTATAACAGCTATTTTCGGAAACTCTCAATATAATTTTATCCTTACAATCCCATCCCGAAACAATAGAATCAAAACAAGCAGGAATATATCTGTTCAACTTCGGTCTGTATTCTGCAATAAACTTTTGTCCTGTTAAAATGTTATCAAAGATTTTTTCCTGCAGACTAACTTTCTTTTCGCAAGTCTTTTTCTCGCGTATAGGAATACGGATAAACATGATAACAATAACAAGTAAAATTCCGACAAGAATAAGATTTAACAATTTATTTATCCCCATATCCTGACTGAATTAGATACAACACATAATTATCATTCATCGTTAAATCCGGATATAGCCGGCGGATTCCGGAATAGTCAAAATCCTGAGGTGCAATATACCCTCCGATGCCGTCCGACAAACTGAAAAAAGGGAACATGGATAATTTTATATCATTATAATCGTCATATAACCAAGACATCACGGAAATGCTTTTTTGACTTTTTCCAGCAATACACCATCGGGGTAAAATTACATTACCCATACCTTGATTATAAATAAAAACAATTCCATCCCGCCATTTCATCACTCCGCCTATTCCTAAAGACAAATTTTTCTTCATGACCTCTTCCACGATGAAATCCTTCTTATCTTCCAGATTTTCAAACCATTTCTGTGGCACTTTATTCATACCGAAATCAACTTGGGCAACGGATTTTATATCCTTAGAATTTCTATCCAAAGAATAAATCACTGAATTTTTCAAATCCGCAAACCAAACGCATTCATTCTGACAAGTAAAGACAAAAGGATATTCTATATCCAGATTTTCATTGTTTTTTACAACACCTCCCTCTTCCCGGAATAATGAATCGACCAGCAGATAACGGTATTTCAAACCTTGTTCCCCCAATAAAAGATAGCCGCCGTCAGATAAAACGGTAAAGGAGGTAAAATAACATCCGCTTGCTTTGTCTCCCATCCGTTTCCCGGTTACAGCGTCATAGAAATGTATTCTTTTCCTCGTTCTTTCATTCAACATCAACACTTTTTGCTGTGGGTCTATTGTAAAACTCTCCAAATCCCTGTATTCTTCCGGTCCTTTGCCCAGTGCATCTATCTTGTAGCGGAACCGTCCGTCTGTCGTAAAACAAAGAATACGGGAAACAGGCAATGTTTCAAGAATGAATATCATGCTGTCCAACACCTGCACATCGTAAATCGTTCCTATCAAAGCTTCCGGGGTTGTTTCCAACCGTATATATTTCACTGTGTCCGCAATATCGCTGACAGTCATACTTTCAACCTTATTTTCAGCTTTGATATTCCAGGCTGCTTCGTCCTTTTGTTGGCAGGCAAAACACATACTGATGCCCCATATAGCCAATAAGATTTTCATTTTATTCATAACGACCGTTTTCATATTGCCAACGATGTTGGCTATTCATTGGAAACTCTTTTTTTAAACGAATTGCATCCGCCTTCGACTTCACTGGCAAAGGGACTTGTTTCCAGGCCTCTTCCCGATAATCGGTAACAGCCCAAAAAGAATAATCTTTGTGTAAAAGGCTTTTATAATCAGGTTGGCTCCAAGTGCCTGTCCCGCCTTCAAAAAACAATGTATAATCGCTCACTGTAGCCTTCGTATAACTTGTAAACTCTGCCTGTTGATAACGCTTCCCTAACCACTCATATCCATTGCTGTCACGCTGGTAACGAATCAAATCCCCGGAATAAGACAAAGGATAGACATGCCCGCCATTTTTCCCGTATTTCCATACTTCATGTACCAGAGCGTCAATTTTTTGCTCTTGTTCAATGACGATATGTGTCATATTTTCCACCTTCTGTAAGCTGTAATCTCTCCGGTCTCCCCATACATTCAATTGACCGTAATCTTCCATTCCCAGTTTATATTTCAGTTCAAGATAAAAATGATTCTCGTTTTCCTCATAATAATATACTTCAGGGGCTGTTTTTCTGATTACAAAATATTCCTGAACTATAAAATGATAAGGATATCCAAAAGTAAAAAACAAATAATTCCCTTGGCGGGAGGATAAACTCTCCCTAACCCTGAAAAGACGCAAGAAATCATTGCCGGAACGATAACTTTTCGATAATATCCGGCACAATGAAGGAGTATACCCGAAACGAAAAATTTGTCCGTTACTTTCATGGAAATAAATCAAAGAATCATTCTCATGTTCCAGGATTAAATTGTGAACATCCAACAGATACGACTCCGGCAACTGATTCACATCCCAATGTTCCACTACTTTTCGCCACATCTTCATTCCCTTTTTACGCATAACTTCATCCGGCAGAATGACCACCTCATTTAACTCCAACACTTGGGTTGTCATGCGCACAACGTACTCGTTTTTCTCAATCTCACCCCATGATGTCCGGTAAAAGGCAAAGCCTAAATGACTTATTTCAATCTCCGTATCTGCCGATAATGATGCCGATTCTATTTCTATACAACCTTCATCATTACTGCAAGTTATCCAATTCAAACTCCGTATTGCAACATGAGCCAAACTTATCTTCTCTCCCTTTTCATCCAGGAGGCAAACTTTTATTTTTTCAGCCCATCCTGCTGTCACAAACAAAAGTCCCGACAAGAATAATATGAGTTTTTTCCACTTCATAATATGGTATTCCCAGAGAGGGTATCTGAAAGTTTTTCAAATACCCTCATGAATTTAAATTAATTTTTTAATCGACATGCTGTTGAACTCGGTTTACACGCATTCTTTGTTGCTATTCCTAAAAATGTACGATTTGCACTATCAGGGACAACAACCATATAACCTGGCTTTGCAATCGTAATCTCCTTACTTGTTTCAGTATTACCTTCTTCAGCTTTCACAAATAGAGATATCAATACAATGCCTAAAAGTACCAATATACTTTTTACATAAATCATTTTTTTCATAAATCTTTAAAATTATATATTCAACATTTTTTTGCAATACTTCTCCCGATAGTGTATCTTTCCGACGGTTAGCCTTGAGTCACGTTGCCATTTTCGGATGGGGATGGAAAATTGCTTCCTTAAATCCTGAATGGCAAGTGACTCAAATTATTTTTGCCTAAAAGAGTCAAACAAGTCACCATGACGATATTATCATTTTGTTTATAGTACTATTCTGCCTACACCTTCATACGTGTCGGATACGATGGAAAGCATATAAACTCCGTTCTGTTCCGGTAAGAAGAATTCCAGTGTCTCTTTTGTATCTGTATCGATGGTTTGAGTGAAAACAACGGAACCTGATTCGGTAATCAGGGACACGGTAGCTTTGTTGATAGGTCGGTGGAAATAAAGAATTACCTGGCCTGTTTCCGTGTCGTAGAAGCCGGAAACTTTTATAGTAATTGAACGAGTTATCGGACATTCCTTTCCCTGATCGCCTTGTCTTATTGTTAATCTTATTTCTTTTTCCTCTGCAAATATCATATTTTGCAGAAACAGCATCACACATACAAATGCAAATAATTTTTTCATAATACCTCATTTTTAAGTTTTACATACTGAATTGATATTCGATAAACTTTTCGGTTTTGTCTATTACAAAAATAGATTGCCTGTTTGTCATTCGGGTAAAAAATGAGCCCTATCGATCTCATTGGATGTGTAGATAACTATCTGATAATAAATTGTTTTTCAAAAAAATAATATCATGATGATATCATCTACACGATCGTATAAATTGTAATGAATTGAAAAACAGAATATTACAAAACAAAAAGACAAAAGATGTAATATAACCACCTGAAAATAAATATCATTGCAATGATTTTTACACCATTTTCTGTTTCTGAAAATCAATGCGGGAGAGTTTGAATTAATTTTTCGAGAAATTCATCCAAGTCCTCATCGGGAGAAAGTCCCATCTTTTTTCTAAGATCCGAACGCTTGTTATAAAGGGAATTTTTGTTCGTAAAGTCATACATCAGCAACATGACCTCTACCGGCATTTTCAGATAAAGCAGACAACAGAAATTTAGGTCATCTTCCGTCAGGTGGGGATAAGTCTTGCGCAGATAATCCACGATGCCGTAAAACGCCTGGTTAACCCAAGCCTGTAAATCGGAAAAGAAATGTTTGTGCCCACCTTTTAGACAGAGGTTCTCTTTGAAGGTCTCCAGAAAACGCTCCGGCTTCTGTCTGGTTCTTACAGCCATATCTCCCAATATCTTCAAAAAATCGATCCAACTTGCCAGCATCTGTTGCAGCAATCTGATTTTTTCCGCTTTTTCCTTTTCTTTCTGTTTGATTCTTACACAGATATAAACAAATAAAAAAGCAAGGATGCAAAAAACCGATAGGAAAATAGTCCACAAATAATAATTCTTGGCGGTTAACCGTTCATTTTCTATCCGTAATAATTCCGTGCGGTATTGCCGTTCCAAATTTTGTACCAATTCTGCTTTCTCTTTTTCATAAACACTATCCCTTAATTCCGCTGCCAGTTTGGCATAATCCAGGGCTTTCCGGTATTCTCCTTTTTCTTCATACAGGTTTTGTCCAAAACCATTTACACTTATTAATAAACGAAGGCTGGGGTGTGATAGTTTTCTTTGCTGAAAATAATATTCCGCTTTTGCTAAGTTTTTTTCCTTCAGATAGATATAACCCCACAAAAAATAGTCGCTTTGAGGGATCTTCTCTATATGGTATCTTGTATAGATGTCTGTTAAAAAATTCCGGGCTTGAGGAATATCTTTGTAATAAAAAATATAGTTTGCGGCGATAATCCGGGAAATTCCTAAAATATTTACAGTATCCTCCAGTTGTTTGGAAATATCCAATGCTTCATAAAGCTTTTGATTGGATAACTCTTTTTTACCTAAATCGCTTAGGATATCTCCTTCTTGTTGTAACGAATGGCTTAAATTCCGGTTGTGTCCTATTTTCCGGAAAATGTCACTGGTTTGGGCAAATATTTTCAATGCCTCCTCCGAGCTGTCTTGGTTTTTATATAGGCGCCCCATGCCACCGTATATCAGCCCTTTGAAATAATATTCTTCTTCTCCTGCCAATTGTTCCGCTTGTATGAATGCCTTTATAGCGTCTTTTGTGCGTTTGGCATTTTCGTAGATTCGTCCCAGATAATAGTACATTTTCGCCCGGTCTTCCCGTTTCCCGTTTCGCGAATAATACTCCATGGCCGGGCGGATGACCGAATCGGTTGTCAGGTCGAAATAGTTTTTATCCAATAATATCGAATGCAACAGGGAAAAACGGGCCCGTTCTTTTCGTTTCCCTAAAGTACTCTCATCGATTGTATACAGCAATTGTAACGCACTGTCGGGAGCGGATTCCGTCAGTTGCTCCACATGATCCATCACCTGCCGGTTCCTCTCCCGTTCGTCCTTCCCCGGACTGTCACAGCAACAAGCAACCCACATAACTACCCCTAAAAGAAAAATACGCCGGCACATAAATTTTTATTATTTGTACGGATAAAGATATAAATAAAAGTGGAAAAAGTTAAAATAGAGAAAAACATTGCAACCTTTCCCCCTCATCTCCTCGCCAAAACACTATCATCCCTTATACATACTGCCGTTATGCTACCGTTATGCTACCGTTATAACTCCGTTCCGAAACGGAGAGAACCTGGCAGGGATTAAAAGAGGATACAGGAGTATCTTAAAGGTATCACGATGAGCAGATAGGGAGAGGCTGAAGAATTCGCGAAGGAAAGACAGGGGGGATAAAGCAACTCTCTGAATTTTGCCGATTTTGGTGGTTGTACTCTCTGAATTTTACCGAATTTAGTGGTTGTACTCTCCAAATTCGGCAGAATTTGGTGGTTTGTTGTGGCTTTTTGTATATCTTTGCAAGAAAAAGAATATGATAAAGCGGATAATCAAAGGCTCTGTTTTGGCGGATTATAAACGCAGAAAAGTAATCGTATTGTTGGGGGCAAGGCAAGTCGGTAAAACCACATTGCTTTCCGAATTACAGGAGGGGAAAGAAAAAATATTGTTCTTGAATTGTGATAATGCGGATGATGTTTTTTCGATGGAGGGTAAAACGACTACTGAACTGAAACATTTGCTGTCCCCCTATGAACTTGTATTTATAGACGAAGCCCAAAGGGTTAAGAATATCGGACTGACATTGAAAATGATTGGGGATTTGAAGCTGGAAACACAGGTAGTCGTAACGGGTTCTTCATCGCTCGGTATGGCAGACGAGATAAATGAACCTGCAACGGGGCGGTTGATAGAGTATAATCTTTTTCCTTTTTCTTTGCCGGAACTGGCAAAAAACAGTTCGGAAAAAGAGGAAAGCAGGCTTTTGGAAAGCCGTATGGTTTACGGATTGTACCCGGAGGTGGTAACAGAACCGGGAGATGCGAAACGCACGTTGATGACACTGACTAACAATTACCTTTACAAAGATTTGTTCACATACAAGGGGATAAAGAAGCCTGAACTTATTCAGAAATTAGTAAGGGCATTGGCCTTGCAATTGGGTAGCGAGGTTTCTTACAATGAGTTAAGCAGTCTTTTGGGGGTTGATAAAAGTACGATAGAAAATTATATCAATTTACTGGAAAAATGTTTTATTGTGTTCCGGTTGGATTCTTTCTGCCGGAATTTGAGGAATGAAATCAAGAAAGGAAAGAAGATTTATTTTTATGATAACGGGGTAAGAAATGCTGTTCTCTCTAATTTTGCACCCTTGGAATTAAGAAACGATGTCGGGGCATTGTGGGAAAATCTTATGGTCAGTGAGAGGGTTAAGCGTAATTCATACTCCGGCAATTTCGCACAGCTTTTCTTTTGGCGTACCCATGAACAACAGGAAATAGACTTAATCGAGGAACAGGACGGTGTTTTGCATACCTTTGAGTTCAAATGGAACGGAAAGGCAAGGAACAGCCAGCCGAAAGCATTTGCCAATTCCTATCCGGGTTCGACTTATGAAGTGATTACACCGGAAAATTATTGGCGTTTTGTGCAATCAGAAGGATGGTGTTTACACAAAATGTAATTACAATTTATGTCATTACAAATTTTGTAATAACATATTGGCCAACAAGGCGGGCGAAATATCCTTCCGGGATCCGATTTATGCTTATTGGTTGAAAACTCAATATTTCGCTATTTAAATGGAGGTATGGAAAAAATAAAAAAATATTGGGGTATATTTGGTTTATAAAATAAACCTATTTATATTTGTGGCAACAAAAGAAGGATACACGGCGGTGTATTTCTTTTTTACCTAAATGGTTTATTTTATAAACTTATTTACTAATTAAAAACTACTGCTATGGAAGAAAAAAAATTGACTGAAAAAGAGAGTCTGGAGCTGATTGCTGAAATGATTCGGAACACGAAAAGCAAACTGGAGCTTGGCGATGGAAACATCTTGTTGTTATGGGGCTACCTTTCGGTAGGTGTGGCTGCGATGGTTTATTTTGCTGGAATGCTGACGCATAGTGTGTATACCAATTGGTTATGGTGTTGATACCGCTAATCGGTTTTCCTGCCATGAAATACCTGGACAGGAAGAAGACGTCGGAATACTCTGCAAGCACTTATGTGGATAAAATTTCCGCAGGCATCTGGAAAATGGTCGGAGGATTGGCTTTTGCAGGAATGGCGCTGTGTGTCGGTTTTATGCTTTTCAGTTACAATGTCTGGATACTGATGTTTATGTATGCTTTTGTTATCGTTGGCTTTGGAGCAGCTGTACAAGGCGTAGTCATCCGGGAGAGCAGTTTGATATTTGGCGGAATATTCGGTATACTTGCGGGGGGATTTGTGGTTTGTTGCGTTATGAGCGGTATACCGTTGCGGCATGTCTGGGTGATTCCCTTATACATGTTTTGTTTCCTGCTGATGACGGTAATTCCGGGACATATCATTAACTGTAAAGCCAAAAGACTATGTTAGAAGAATTAAATCCGGTACTCCACTCGCAACTAAGGCTTGCCGTGATGTCCGTTTTAATGTCGGTCGGGGAAGCGGATTTTGTCTACCTGAAAGAGAAAACGGAAGCGACAGCGGGCAACTTGAGCGTGCAATTGGACAAATTGTCCGATGCCGGATACATTACCATCGAAAAAACGTTCGAAGGCAAGAGGCCTCGTACCCTGTGCTGCATTACGCCTGTTGGACGGTCAGCCTTTGAAGCCTACGTCGAGGTACTGAAAAAATACCTGCATTTGGGATGAGGAGGTGGGAAAGTTGAAAGAGTTAAAAGGGGAAGGAAAAGCGGATTTTTCAACTCTTGCACTTTTCAACCCTTTCAACTTTTTTTATTTTTGTAAAAAAATAGAAAATGAAATTAGTATTCGCCACCAACAATAAGCATAAACTGGAAGAGATTTCCCGGATACTGGGAGCGCGGTTTGAGATTGTTTCTTTAGAGGAAATCGGGTGCCGTGAAGACATTCCGGAGGATTACGAGACTTTGCAGGAGAATGCCTTGCAGAAAGCCCGGTATGTTAAAGAGCATTACGGTTATGACTGTTTTGCCGACGATACGGGGCTGGAAATTGAAGCCTTGGGCAATCGCCCCGGAGTCTATTCCGCCCGGTATGCGGGACCGGCAAAGGATTCGCAGGCGAATATGAGGAAAGTATTGGAGGAAATGGAGGGACAAGGCAACCGCAAGGCGCGTTTCCGTACTGTAATCGCTTTGATATGGGAAGGACGGGAATATTGCTTTGAAGGGGAGGTGCGTGGTGAAATCCTGATGGCACGGCAGGGGCAGACGGGATTCGGTTACGATCCCATTTTCCGTCCCGAAGGCTATGCTGAAAGTTTTGCCGAAATGCCGATGGATGAAAAAAACAGCATCAGTCACCGCGGAAGAGCCGTGGGCAAATTGGTTGATTTTCTGACCGGGACATGGAAACGGTAACGGGTGTTATACTGAAAACCCAGGACTATACGGACAACCAGAAAATTGTCAGCGTCTTTTCAAAAGAAAGGGGTTATATGACCTTTATGGCCCCTTCCTTTGTTTTTAAGCGCAACAACAGCCGGACGGCAGTTTGTATGCAGATTGCCGAAATAGAACTGTATGAAAATACCCGGGGCGGACTTCACAAACTCAAAACGATGGCTCCGGTGGTCAACAATGCAGCCGTTTACCTGGATGTCTATAAAATGAATATAGCGCTCCTGTGGAGTGAAGTATTAAATCTCTTACTAAAGAAAGAGCCGAAAAACGATGCACTTTTCGATTTTATCCGTTATTCCGTGGAGTATCTCAATACCACCGATGGCGATATTGCTAACTTCAATCTCTTTTTTTTATACCGTTTGGCGGCATTGATGGGGTTTCGAATCAATACGGAAACATATGCCGACGGGTCATTGTTTAATGTCCATGACGGAAACTTCGTACTTCCCGGTAGCGGAGCATCTTTCATTTCCGGACCGAATGCGGCGAGAGCCATATACCGGTTTTGCACCTGCAAAGTGGAAGAGTTGAAAGAAATTCCGTTGGACCGCCGGAGCCGGAGTACGCTTTTGGACATCGCATTACTTTTTTTTGGTGTTCATCTCAACCTGGATTTTAATGTAAAGAGCATTAAAGTACTGCGTGAGATATTTCATTAAAAAATAGTTATTTTCAATATAGAAGCCGTTATATTTTGTTATTCTCTTCCGTTGTGGAAGGGGGCTTTCCTGCCGTTTGGAGTCCTGGGTCTTCACAGGCATCTAAACGGATAGAATCTCGGAGGAATTTTGATTTGTTATTTTAAAACACTATTTTTATAGCTTTCAAAGTGTTGCGTTGCGATGAGAATACAGATTAAGAACCTGAGCAAGATCTATCCGGACGGGCATAAAGCGTTGGATGGGCTGAGTTTGGAGATAGAACCGGGGATGTTCGGTTTGCTGGGACCGAACGGTGCCGGGAAGACCACATTAATGCGGATTATGACCTTGTTACAGGGAGCCAGTTCCGGAACCATCTGTTTTGACGGTTACGACATCACCAAAGACCGCAAGGCGATACGTTCAATCTTGGGCTACTTACCCCAGGATTTTCGTTTTTTTGAGAAACTGAAAGTGTGGGAGTTTTTAGACTACGGAGCGGCGTTGGCGGGCTTGAAAGGGACGCGTCGGCGGGGGGAGGCGGTTGACGAGATGTTGCGTAAAGTGGGGTTGTTTGAAGTGCGTGACCGGTGGGCGAACAAATTGTCGGGGGGTATGAAGCGGCGTTTGGGGATTGCGCAGGCCATTATCGGCAGTCCTAAAGTGATTATTGTTGACGAACCCACAACGGGATTGGACCCGGAGGAGCGTATCCGGTTCCGTAACATCCTGTCGGATGTCAGCGACCGGGATGTCATTATCATTCTTTCCACCCACATTGTCGGGGACATTTCCAGTACGTGCAAGAAACTGGCGTTGCTGAACCGGGGGAAATTGAGATTTGAAGGTTCGCCCGACGACATGATAGAACTGGCACGCGGAAAGGTGTGGGAAGTGTTTGTGACCGATGCCGAATTTAAAGAGGTAAAAGAGAGATACCCGATTATTTCGACGATTCCTTCCAACGGGGGATGGGACATTCAGATTGTGGCGGAAAATTTGTCCGGACTGGACGCAAAACCGATTACGCCGAATATCGAGCACGCCTATGTCTATTTCATGGACTATTTGTTGCAGGATAAGATGGATATGTATGCGGATAAGGAGGTTACAGGGGATCTGTTTAAATGATACTTTAATCGTTTCGGAATGAATATACACAACATAAATACGATTGCCCGTTATGAGGTGAAGCTGCTGCAAAGAAGCTGGCTTTTCAGGATATTTGCGATTTTGGTGTTGTTAATACTGACGTTGATGCAGCTTGGCAATTTATCGTTCGTATTCTGGAAATATTCCGAGACGTGGGGACATACGGGACTTTCTTCGCTGGTGCCGTTTTTCACCGTTTATTTTTACAGTGTCGCCCAGTCGGTGATTGTGATTTTTTTAGCGGGAAGTTTTCTGAAAAGGGATAAAAAACTGGATACGGCAGAGGTAATATATGTGCGTCCCATGAGCAATGCGGACTACATTGTGGGGAAGGTGTGGGGGATTGTCCGGGTGTTTCTGGGCTTGAATCTGATTCCCTTCGCGGTGGCGATGTTCATCACCCTGGTGCTCAACCGCTCACCGTTCAGCCTCTATCCGTATTTGCTTTATTTGTTCACCATCTCCCTGCCTTCCCTCTTGTTTGTGCTGGGATTGTCATTCACTGCCATGTGCCTGTTGAAGAATCAGGCGGTGACTTTTATAGTGATGCTGGGGATTATCGGGACGATATTTTTCTATCTGCCTGAAAAATGGTACGGTATTTTTGACTTTTTCGGCGTAAACATACCTTCGGTATTATCCGATGTGACCGGGCATGCCGATATGAAACTGTTTCTTTGGCAGCGTTTGATATACCTGTTGCTTGGTGCGGGCTTCATTTGTCTGACGATTACGCTGGTGAAGCGTTTGCCTCACCGTCCCTGGAAAACGAAATTGCTGGCATTGGGTTCGGTGGTGATTATCGCAGCGGCAGTGGCGGTAGGATGGGCGTATTGGCTGCGTTTTGAGACGCTTGCCGGAGAACGGGCGGTGATTGCCGAACGTTTTAATGCGTATGCGGAACATCCGAAAGTAAATGTAATCTCCCATGCGCTCCGTATTGCACAGGACGGAGGGAGGCTTTCCGGACGGAGTGAATTGCAGGTGCGCAATAACCAACCGGACGGAATAAAAGAATTGGTTTTTTACCTGAATCCGGATTTGGAGGTGGCGGAAGTGAAGGTAGGGGAGAAAGAAGTGCCTTACAGACGGGAACACCAGGTGTTGGTTGTTGAAAAAGCTCTCGAACCGGGTGCGGAATTAACGTTGACAATTGCCTACGGGGGAGGAATTGATGAAAACAGTTGTTATACCGACATTGAGGACAAAGATTTTTTTGCCAATCCGATAGCGAATACATTTAAATTCCGTTACGGGAAGCGTTATGCCTACCTGAGCGACGACTATACTTTATTGACGCCGGAAACGATGTGGTATCCTGTGGCGGAAGCTCCCGTTTATCCTGCTGCTCCCTATAAAATCAAGCGCGACTTTACCCGCTATACCCTGGTTGTGGAAGCCCGTCCGGGGAAGACTGTGATTTCGCAGGGAAGCATGGAAGAACGTGACGGGGAGGTGGTTTTCATCAATGAAGTTCCTTTGCCGGGCATCAGTCTGACTATCGGCGAGTATGAGAAGAAATCCATCCGGGTGGATTCGACGGACTATGAGATATACAATTTTCCGGGGCATGATTTTTATTCCAAATATTTCCCCGATTTGCAGGACACGCTGCCGAATATTATCCGGGACATCCGGAATACGACGGAAGTAGCGAAAAACAGGGCTTATCCTTTCGCGAAATTCTGTATGGTGGAAACGCCTGTCCATTTCACCGGATACATTCGCAACTGGAAAGGATATACCGAGCAGGTCATGCCGGAGATTGTCTTTGTTGCCGAACGGGCATTGCTGACGGCGAGTGATTTCCGTTCCCAGCATTTGCGGATGAAAGACTGGAAAAGGAGGGACGAAGTGGTGGAAGAGCGGGACATACAGATCAATATGCTGCGTGATTTTGTTCAAAATGCTTTTATCAAGGAATCTTCTTCGGACGGTGATATGCGGTGGAGTCAGTCGCCGGAAGTGAACAAGATGAACATGGCGGCTATGTTTTTTACGTTTACCGGATTCATTTATTCGGCGAATTACCCGGTCATAGATGTGGCGATAAACACCCTCCAGAATATGACAACTGCACCGAGGCAGATGTGGTGGTTCGGCGGGGATGCTCTTACCGATAAGCAGCGGGCGAATATCTATTTGCAGGCCAGGAGTTTCGAGGAGGCTATTGCGGACCGGAACATCAAGCCGCAGATTTTCTATGAAATGTTGAAATTGAAGAGCAGTTTTCTGAAATATCATATCGTGTCCGAAGTGCCGGCAAAAGAACTGGATGCTTTTCTGAAAGAGTTCCGCGACAGCCATAATTTCCGGATAGTATCGTTTGATGAATTTGCAGCGGGTTTCTCAGAACGGTTTAACATAGATATTCAGCAGTTCATCCGCGAATGGTACAGAGTGAACCACTCACCCGCTGTTGAATTGATGGATGTGGATGCGAACAAGGTGGTGCTGGAAGATTATACGAAATACCAGATTCGTTTTAAGGCTTACAACTCTTCGGATTTGGAGGCGATTGTTTCCGCTAAAGTGGAAGAAGGGGGCAACCGGTGGGGAGGCTTCCGTCCGGGAGGAGGGAATACGAACCGGGAAGACAATACGCAGTATTACGTTGTGCCTCCCCGTAGTGCACGGGAGATTAAGATCATCAATGACGAGCGTCCGGCCCGACTGATTATCAATACGAATATATCGCAGAATCTGCCGAATGAGTTCACTTACAATTTTTCGAAGGTGGACAATGAAATTTCGGACACTACGCGGGGGGTATTTCCGGTAGACACGTTGTTGTTTGCCAAGACGGCAGATGAAATTATTGTCGATAACGAAGATGCAGGGTTCCGGATTATCGAGCCGGAAAAGAAGCGGAAACTGAAAGATTATTTCCGGAAAGAGGATGAAGAGAAGTATAAGCCTTTCTTTCCGTGGCGATTCCCGTCGCAATGGACGGCGGTGCTGAACAGTACATGTTACGGATTGCCCGTTCATTCCGCTGTTCACAAGCGCAAAGGTACGGGTGTGCATCGGGTGGAGTGGACAGCAACGCTTCCGGAAAATAGTGTGTATGAGGTATTTATATGGAACCCCAAATTTGAATCGTGGTTCTGGAGGAGAGAGCGGCACAGGAGCGAACAGAACCAGACGTATACGATACGGTACGACATGGAAGAAGAGAGTGCAACCGTCGATTTGAGTCAGGGTGAAAGCGGCTGGATGTCATTGGGGACCTTCTATCTGCCTAAGGGGGAGGTCACGGTTTCATTGAGTGATAAGGTGAGCGGGCAGTTTGTCGTGGCGGATGCGGTGCGTTTCAGCCGTGTAAAGAATTGATGCAATGAATTAGAAATGCGATAAAAATGAAGAATGTGATGCGAAAAATGACCTTGTTGTGTGCCCTTTTTGCTTGGTGGGGGGTACCGGACGGTTTTACACAGGAGATACTGACTTTGGACAAAGCGTTGAAAATCGCTTTTGAAAACAGTCCCTCTTTGATTCAGAGTAAATTGAGCCTGCAACAGAACGAGTTGAACCTGAAAGCGCAAAAGGCGTCTTTGAAATCGCAGTTTGCTCTGGAGGTAAATCCTTTCCGGTTTTCCCGGACAAGCCAGTATGACAGTTATAACAGCAAGTGGTATGACAGCAAATCTATGGGTGCCGATGCTTCGTTGGCAATCCGTCAGCCGATTAAGTGGACGGACGGAACAGTGTCGTTGGTAAACGACTTTTCATGGCAGGATGCAAGCAACCGGACATCGGGCGGCAAGAGTACGGCATTTACGCATAATCTTTCGCTGATGATTGACCAGCCGATTTTTACTTATAACCGCACCAAGATGCAGTTAAAAGAACTGGAATTGAGTCTGGAAAATGCGCAGTTGAGTTACGCCATGCAGCAGCTCACCATCGAAAGGAATGTGACGACCGATTTCTATTCTGTTTACCAGCGCCAGAAAGACCTGAGCATTGCCCGCGATGAATATGAGAATCAGCGGCAGAATTACGAAATCATTAAGAATAAGGTAGATGCCGGGTTGGTAGCGAAAGAGGAGTTGTATCAGGCGGAAGTCAATTTGGCAACGAGCCAGTCTTCGGTTTATACTGCTGAAATCAACTACGAAAATGCGAAAGATAACTTCCGTTTGCTTTTGGGTATTTCATTGGACGAGGATATTGCGGTGCTTCCGAATACGGAGGTGCAGCCTATTTCGGTCAATACTTCGGAGGCTGTAAAACACGGATTGGAACAGCGTATGGAGCTGAGACAGAAACAGATTACACTGGAACGGGATGTGTTTGCAATCATCCGGGCAAAATCGGAGAGCGAGTTTAAGGGGAGCATTACGGCGCGTGTGGGATTGAATGCACTGGGAGATAAGGTGACAAATGTATATGATAACCCGACGGACAACGAGGAGTTCGGTATTTCGCTGAATATTCCGATTTTCGACTGGGGAGCCAAGAAAGCAAGGGTGCAGTCCAGCAAACTGGCGATGGAATCGGATGAAGTGGATTTGGAGGAGCAGAAAAAGGAGATTACGATTAACATCCGCCAGGTGTGCCGCAATCTGCCGACATTGATTAACCAGATTAATATCCGGAAAAAGAGTATTGAAAATGCAGAGCGGACGTATGACATCAATTTGGAAAAATACCGGAACGGGGATTTGACGGGTATGGAGTTGCAGCAATATCAGTCGCAGTTGACGACGGCTAAGCAGGAGTATACGAATGCGATTATCAGTTATAAGCTGGAGTTGCTGAATCTGAAGATTCAGACGTTGTGGGACTTTGAGACATCGCAGTCTTATTTGCCCGTAGAGGTAAGCAGCGGAAGGGAAAGAAGATAATCATCGGAAAGTGTAAATTTTATAAATCGAGATATCATGAACAGTTATTTAAAGGCAATCGGGTTATTTTTGGGAGGTGTGCTTTTGTGCGCTTGCGGAAGAAATCAGGACGGTTCTTCTTCTGAAACGACGACTCCGGTGTGGGTGGAAGAGGTGAAGCCCCGGACGATTGAAGAATATGTGACCGCGACGGGCACGGCCAAGGCTACCCAGACGACGGAAATCAAATCGGAGATGGTGGGGAATTATGTGCTGCAACGCAATCCGAAAACGGGCAAACCTTATCAGTTGGGTGATGCAGTGGCCAAGGGCACGGTGATTATCCGGTTGGAAAATAAACAGTATGAGAACGATGTGCAGTTGGAAAGCAAAAAATTGCAGATAGAGATTGCGGAGAAAGAGTGGGAAGGACAGAAAACCTTGTTGGAAAAAGGAGGAGCTACCCAAAAGGATGTGAATACCGCCGAAACGTCGTATATCAATGCCAAGTTGGCGCTCGAGAATGCGTATATCACCCTGAGCAAGATGGAAATCAAGGCTCCTTTTGACGGGGTGATTGTAAATCTGCCTTATTACACGCCGAATGTGGAGGTGGCTTCCGGACAAGTCATGGCGGGCATTATGGATTACAGCAAGATGTATGTGGAAACCCAGTTCCCCGAAAATTCCATGCCGAAGCTGAAAGTAGGACAACGGGTACACATTACGAACTACAACATCAAATCCGATACCTTAAAAGGGGAATTGACACAGCTGTCGCCTGTGATTAATGAAGATACCCGCACGTTCTTAGGGTATATCCTGATTGACAATCCGAAACTGAAACTGCGTCCGGGCATGTTTGCCAAAGCGGATGTGGTGACGGTGAAGAAGGACTCTGTTCTCTCTGTTCCGAAAGATATTATCACGAAGCGTCGGGGGAACCAGATTGTGTTTACGGTAGACCGTTCTGCTGCTGTGGAAAAGACCATTAAAACGGGTATTAGCGATGACAAGTATATTGAAGTGAAGAGCGGTTTGGAGAAGGGCGACCGTGTGGTCGTGAAAGGCTATGAATGGCTGAGGGACAGAAGCCGGGTGAAAGTGATGAAATGATGATTTTAGAATCGATGGCATGAATCAGATTACAAAATTTGCGGTAAAGTATCCGGTAACCGTACTGATGCTTACCCTCGCCATTTGTTTGCTGGGGGTAATCTCTTACAATAAATTGGGTACGGATTTGTTTCCGGATTTGAAAAATCCTGCGTTGTATGTGGAATTAAAGGCGGGAGAGCGTCCGCCGGAGGAGATGGAGAAGCAGTTTGTCAAGAATGTGGAGGCATTGGCTGCCCGTCAGGACGGGGTAAAGAATGTTTCGAGCAGTTGCCGGGCGGGAGCTGCTACGATTACGGTAGAATATGACTGGGACCAGGATATGGATGCCGCTTTTCTGGATTTGCAACGGAATTTGTCGCAGATAGCCCAGAACAGTGAGGTGACCTCGCTGAATGTGTCGCGCTACGATGCCAATGCTACCCCTGTGATGATTATTGCTTTAAGGCATAGTGAGATACAGGATATGAACGAACTCCGGAAGATTGCAGAGAACTATATGCGGAGTGAATTGGTGCGTTTGGACGGGGTGGCGGATATTCAATTGAACGGACAGGAAAATGCTTACATTGAGATAAAAACGGATCCTTATTTATTGGAAGCATTTAACCTGACGGTGGCGGATGTGGCATCGAAAATAGAGAGCGTGAACCGGAATGTTTCGGGAGGTACCATCGTGAATGAAGACATCCAGTACACGGTCAAGGGGGTGAGTTTGATAAAAAATATTGAAGATATCGGAAACATTATCGTTGCTTTCAAAGAAGCGACGGGCGGTTCTGCGGAAGCGGGGATGGTCTCTTCTGTCAACGGTGCCTCCAATGTAAAATCACCTGTGTATCTGCGGGATATAGGGTATGTACAGCAGTTGAATAAAGAGCCGGACAACATTGCCCGTTTTAATGGCGACCGCTGCCTGGGATTGAGTATTTACAAGGAGAATAAATACAATACGGTGAAGGCGGTGGACAATATCCGGAAAAAACTGGACGAGTTGCAGAAAAGTATGCCGGGGTATCACTTTGACGTCATCAGCGACCAAGGGGAGTTTATCGGTGCGTCGATAGGCGAGGTAAAAGACTCTGCGGTGATGGGTATTTTGTTGGCGGTGATTATCCTGTATGTCTTTTTACGCCGCATTAATACGACGCTGATTGTAAGTGTCTCGATACCGATTTCAATTATAGCAACGTTTAATTTAATGTATTTTAACGGACTGACCCTGAACATTATGACATTGGGCGGACTGGCGTTGGGAGCGGGGATGCTGGTGGACAATGCGATTGTGGTGATGGAGAATATTTTCCGGAATCTGGAGAACGGGCTTTCGGCGAAGGAGGCGGCAATCCGGGGTGCTTCGGAGGTGTCGGGTGCGATTACTTCCTCGACTTTGACGACGATTGTGGTATTTTTGCCGATTGTCTATATACAGGGGGCGGCGGGAGAGTTGTTTAAGGAACAGGCGTGGACGGTGACTTTTTCACTGTTGTCTTCCCTTTTTGTGGCGATTCTTTTTATTCCGATGTTGTCGTCGAAGTTTGTGCAACGGGGCAAGGCGGAGAAAAAATCGGTGCAGATTAAAGGTTACGGTCGCTTCGTGGGACGTTTGTTGCGCCGTCGTTATGCGGTAATTGTGACGGCATTTTTGTTGGTGGTGCTCTCCTATCTGATGTTGCCGTTTATCGGCATGGAGTTTATGCCCAAGGCGGAGTCGCGCGAGTTCAGCGTGAATATTACCCTGGAACCGGGAACGAAGTTGAAGACGACGGATTATGCTGCCGCTTCGATAGAGAATATGATCCGGGACCTGGGAGGAGATAACCTGGAATGGATATATACGTTGGTGGGACCTTCCAATACCGATACGCAACAGGACGGAAAGGCGGGGGAAGACCATCAGGCGGTGGTTCAGGTGAAGCTGAAAAAAGAGTCCGGAATGGACGCGGATTATCTGATTTCCGCCTTGAATGCGAATGCCGATATGCCGAAGGATGTGGAGATTACGTACGAAAAAGAACAGTCGGCTTTGCAAAGTGCATTGGGTACGGAGGGAGCGCCGTTAGTGGTGGAAATCAAGGGCGAAGAGATAGAAGTGCTGGAGGAACTGTGTGAAGAGGTGAAGGAGAAGATTATGGCGATAGAAGGCATTTATGACGTCAGTACGTCGATGGAGAAAGGTGCGCCGGAGGTGGATATTGCCATCGACCGGTTGCGGAGCGGTATTTATGGCGTGGATATTTCTACGGTGGCCCAGCAGGTGAGTGAGAAGCTCAACGGTAAGGTGGCGGGCAGTTATGAGACACAGGGCGAACCGGTGGATATTGAGATAAAAGTGCCGGAGGTATCGTTGAAAGACTTGCAGGATGTGGAGATTGTGCAGGGAAATAAGAAATACCGTCTGGGGGAAGTGGCGGAAGTGAAGGTGACTTCCGCGCCGAGGGAAATCAGCCGGAATAATCAGAACCGGGTGGGTCAGGTGACGGCTATGTTGCGCAAAGGCTACTCTTTAGGTCAGGTGACGCCTGCCGTGAATGCGGTGTTGGAGGAGGTGGAGTTTCCTGCAAAATACTCCGCTAAAATCACGGGTGAGGAGGAAAAACGGGCGGAGTCGTTCGGCGGCTTGAGTTTTGCGTTGATTCTCTCGGTGATTTTGGTGTATATGGTGATGGCTTCCCAGTTTGAGTCGCTGCGCCATCCGTTTACGATTTTGTTGACGATACCGCTGGCGGGAGTGGGAAGCATCTGGGCGTTCCTGCTTTTGGGCGAAACGTTGAATATGATGGCGTTTATCGGTTTGATTATGTTGGCGGGTATTGCCGTGAACAGTTCGATTATTTTGGTGGACCGCATTAACCAACTGAAAGCGCAGGGTGTGGAGTTGAATGAAGCGATTATGAGTGCGGCGCAACAGCGAATCCGCCCGATTATCATGACGAGCCTGACAACGATTCTCGCTTTGTTGCCGATGTGCTTCGGCTTCGGAGAGGGCGCCTCTCTGCGTTCCCCGATGGCATTGGCTGTCATCGGCGGGTTGGTGACTTCAACCCTTTTGACGTTGGTGGTGATTCCTTGCGTGTATTGTGTTTTTGATAAGAAAGGTTGAAAAGGTTGAAAAGGTTGAAAGGGTTGAAAGGGTTTAAGAGTTGAAAGGGTTTAAGAGTTGAAAAGGTTGAAAGGGTTTAAGAGTTGAAAGGGTTGAAGAGTTGAAAGGGTTTAATGGTTAAAGGGATGAAAAGATGGGGACGGTGAAGTATTTTGAGGAGTTTAAGATATGGCAGGATGCCAGGGAGTTGGTGGGGGAGATTTATGCTTTTACCGGAGGGGTGAGGGATTATGGATTTAATGATCAGATTCAGCGGGCGGCAGTATCCGTTATGAATAATATTGCGGAGGGGGCGGAGGCTGGTTCTGTTTCTATGTTTAAGAGATTTTTATTAATAGCGAAGGGAAGTTGCGGAGAGGTGAGGAGTATGTTATATATTGCGTCGGATTTGAATTATATGGAGAAATTGAAAGTAGAAAAATTGCAGGAAAAATGTAAAATGCTTTCTGTCGGTATTTATAATTTACTGAATTATTTAGACCGAAAGCAGGATTAGCTTTTCAACGTTTCAACTTTTTCAACGTTTCAACTTTTTTAACGTTTTAACGTTTTAACTTTTTCAACTTCTTCAACTTTTTCAACTTCTTCAACATAAGTTATTATGAACAGATTGATTAAGAGACGGGTTTTGATATCGATGTTATTCATCGGATTAACATTGATGGGGTATTTTTCATACAGCTATTTGCCGATGGAGTTGTATCCCAATGCGGAGTTGCCGGTATTGAGTGTGAATATCGGGGCGACGACCGAGCTGGACCCGAAATACATCGAGAATCAGGCGGCGATACCTGTAGAGGGGGTAATCAGTACGCTGGAGGGGGTGGAAAAGATAGAGACCCGCATTTCTACCCGGAATGCCCGGATTACCGTTTCTTTTGTGAAGGGGACGGACGTGAAATATGCCTATCTTAAACTGGAGGAAAAGATTAAGTCGCTTGCTTCCAATATTCCGGACGAGTTTCAGGTGATGGTGAACAAGGCTCCGACGGGGATGGTCAATTCCCAGTTTATGACGCTTTTTGTGTTGAGTGATGATGACATTGATTATGTGCGGAGTATTACGGATGCGGATATTGTTCCGGAACTGGAGAATGTGGAAGGGATTGCGGGGGTAACCGTGATGGGGGGACGTCAGAAGAGCATCGAGGTGATTCTGGATGAAGGCAAGTGTGATGCGCTGAAGTTAACCCGTTCGCAGATCAGTACGATGATTAGCCGCAACATGGCGGAAAAGAGCTTTGCGGGAGCCGTGTATGAAAATAACAAACGCTTTTTTGTGAATGTCACGGCAGAATATCTGAAAACGGAGGACATCGGGAATATTGTTGTGGCGGAGGGGCCTGTGCTGTTGAAAGACATTGCGGAAATTCATTTCGGCATCAAGGACGAGGAGTCCTATTCGCGGGTGAACGGAAAAGAGGTGATTACGTGTGTGGTATCGAAGTCGCCCCAGGTGAATGTGATTGAATTGTCGGAGCGGGTGCGGGAAGAGATTGACAGGCTGAACCGGGAGCTGGCGGTCAAGAATGTGGAGATAAAAGTCGATATGGATGTGGCGGAGACGATGAGCAGCAATATCGATACGATTGTGAATTTAGGTCTGACGGGAGCCGTATTGGCTATTTTCATCCTTTATCTGTTCCTTCGGAATTTCAAAATCGTGACGATTATTGCTTTTGCGATACCGATTTCCGTGTTTTCATCGTTTTATTTTTTCTATCTCGCGGACATTAGTATCAATACATTGACGCTGACAGGTATTGCGTTGGCGGTGGGGATGCTGCTGGATAACTCGGTGGTGGTGATGGAGAATATTTTCCGCCACCGTTCGTTGGGTGAATCCGGCGACGAAGCGGCTGTCCGGGGTACACAAGAGGTGTGGAAGTCGATTTTTGCGGCAACACTGACCACGATTACCGTGTTTTTGCCTTTCTTGTTTGCTGATAATTTCATGGTGAAGTTAATCGGGGAACATGTCGGGGTGTCTATTATCTCTACTTTGCTTGTTTCTTTGGTGGTGGCGTTGCTGCTGGTACCGATGGCGGTGAATTATTTCATGACGAAGAGGGACAGCGATGTGGATTTCCGTGTGCCTTCTTTACACAGCCGTCCCGTACAGGTGTATATTGCGATTTTAAAGATGTGCCTGCGTAAGCCGGCACAGGTGGTGATACTTACACTGCTGCTTCTGGTTGTTACGGTGGTTTTGTCGCTGACGCTTTCGCTGAATACGCTAAAAGAGGTGGAGACGGATACCTTTAACGTGTATGTTACCTCACCTTCGGGGTATACGCTGGAGCGGACGGACGAGAGGATACGGCGGTATGAGGAGGTGTTGCAGAACATAGAAGAGATAGAGCAGATTACTTCAAAAGTGTATGCTGCGGATGCGAATGTGACGGTGAAGTTGAAAAAGGACTATGAGAAACTCAATCACAAAACGATACAGCAGCTTAAAAATGAGGTACTTTCGTGTGCTTACCGTTTGCGGATCTGGGATGTCAGCCTGGAAGCCCGGTCGAGCAGCGAGAACTTTCAGGGAGGTGGCGGCGATGCGTTGATGGGAGGTTCGGAAGAGCTGTTGAAGTTGATGGGTATGGGTAATCAGCGGGAGCGGATTGTGATTAAGGGACAGGATTATGAGAAGATGCGGAATCTGGCGGAGTATGTGCAGTATCAGTTGCAGGACCTGGAAAATATCAATTATGCGTGGGTGAGCAGTTCCCGGGGAAAACCGGAGTCTCGGGTGCAGTTTGACGGTTACCTGATGGGGATTTATGATGTGACACCCGCAAATGTGGTGACCGAACTGACGAATTTCGCTCCGGAGAATACGACACAAATTAAGTATAAGGCAGGCGATGAGGAGTATGACATCATTATCAAGGACAAGAGTTATGCGGAGGCGAAGGAAGAGGACAAGAAGCCTGTCCGGAGCCTGGAGGACTTGCGTAATCTGGATGTGACGAATGACAAAGGTTCGTTAGTGGAGCTAAGGAGCTTCAGCACCATCAATCTGACGTGGGGTCAGGGAGAAATCAACCGGGTGAATCAGGATAAAACCATTGAGGTGAGTTACCGTTTTATTTCGGACGTGAATGAATCGAAGGAGTTTTTGGAAACTGCCCGGACGGAAATCGACGAGTTGGTGCAGAAACTGGATATTCCTTCCGGGCTTGCTGTGGAGGTGGTGCATGAGGAGGATACGACGTCGGATTTCTCTTTTTTGATTCTGGCGGCGTTTGTGATTATTTACATGATTCTGGCATCGGTGTTTGAGTCGCTGAGTGCGCCGGTGGTGCTGATGTTTGCTATACCGTTGGCGGCTATCGGTTCGTTGCTGGCTTTGCTCTTTACGGGCTATTCGCTGATGAATGCCAATGTGATGATTGGGTTTATCATCCTGATTGGAATTGTGGTCAATAACAGTATTATTCTGATTGATTACACGTCGATTCTGCGGCGGCGCGGCAACCGGAAGCAGCGGGCTTTGATTGTGGCGGGCGTGTCGAGGCTGCGTCCCATTCTGATTACGGCGATTACGACCATTGTGGCGATGGTGCCGCTGGCGATGGGAAAAGGCGAGTTTGTGGCGGGATTAGGTGCTCCGTTTGCGATTACGGTGATTGGCGGATTGTCCATGAGTACGTTATTGACGCTGGTGATTATCCCGACGTTGTATTCGGGTATGGAGGACGCCTTGAAGCGGTTGCGTACGCAGAGCCTGTTTATGAAAGTGTTGCAGATTGCCCTGATGACGGGAGCGGTGGTGTGTATTGCCCTGTTTGTGGATTCGTTGCTTTGGAGAGTGGGGTATCTGATAGGGGCGGTGATCCTGATTCCGGGAGTGACGTGGTTTATGGAAGGCAGTTTGCGGCAGGCGAACCGGGCAATTATTCCTCCAGAGGAAGAGATTGTGATTCGGATACAGAATCTGGTGAAGATTTACGGCCAGCCCTCGGAGTTTATGCAGGAATGGATGTCGGGATTGCGTATCCGGGAGCGTTTGGGATTGAAGGAGGAGTATGGACATTGGCGTGATTTGCGAGTGTTGCTGTGGCTCGTGCCGATGGTGGCGTTCCTGTTTTATTTCGTTTACATGTACCAGGAGTCAGCATTCTGGGCATATCTTTTCGGGGTGTTGTTCTGGATATTGGCAGTAAAAGTGCTGGATATTGTGCGGGAGTTTACGGATAACCGGGGCAGGCGTTTTTGGGCGAAAGTGTTGAAGAAAGTGCGTTGGGCAGTATATTATTTTACCCCGTTGGTTACGTTGGTGTGGGGAGAGATTGCACTTTACAGCGGCGGGCTGGTAGTGATGTTTACGTTGCTATGGTATTTAGGCATTCAGGTAAAATATTTGTCCGACCGGATACATAAGTATAACATCAATATTGATTTGATAGACGGTCGGTTCCGGGGGATACGTAAGGGCTTCTACCGCTTGGCGACGAAAATTCCGGTAATCGGCTATAAGAAGAAGCCGTTTAAGGCGTTGAATGCAGTGTCGTTGGATATTCATACGGGAATGTTCGGTTTGTTGGGACCGAACGGTGCGGGGAAGACGACGCTGATGCGTATCATCTGCGGGGTGTTTGAACAGAGCTACGGTAAGATTTTTATCAATGGTATAGATACACAGGAGAAGCGGGAGGAGTTGCAGGGGTTGATCGGTTATTTGCCGCAGGAGTTCGGTACGTATGAGAATCTGACATCGTGGCAGTTTTTGGAGTATCAGGCGTTGCTGAAAGGGATTTATGATAAGGAAACCCGACAGAAGCGTATCCGGGAAGTATTGGAGGCTGTGCATATGTATGAGAATAAGGACCGGAAAATCGGCGGTTTTTCGGGTGGTATGAAACAGCGTATCGGTATTGCCCAGACGTTGCTGAACCTGCCGCGGATATTGGTGGTGGACGAGCCTACGGCAGGTCTTGATCCCCGCGAGCGTATTCGTTTCCGGAATTTGCTGGTGGAATTGTCGCGCAACCGGATTGTGATATTCTCTACCCACATTATCGAGGACATTGCCAGTTCTTGCAACCAGGTGGGTGTCATCAATAAGGGTTCGGTGAAATACCTGGGTACGCCTTCCGATATGGCGAATATTGCACAGGACGTGACGTGGGTGTTCGAGATTCCGGCAGAAGAGTTTGACACATTGCCTTCCGATTTGCTGATTGTCCACCACATCCGTCTGGGGGAAAATATCCGCGTGAGATGTTTGTCGGAAACACAGCCCGTGCCGAATGCGGAACGGACGAACCCGGTGCTGGAGGATTCTTATCTGTGGCTGCTGCGGGGTGTGAAGTTGGCAGGTAATGAACAAATTATTACACAATAAAGATTATGAAACGTTTGCTCGATATTATTTTGCGGTTATCCCACTATAATGTGAAGATTGTTTTCGGGAATAAGTTTGTCTACTTTGTGTTGAGTGCGGTGATTTTCTATATACTGACCGTAGTCATCAATCTTTTTTCCGATTCGGAGATTACGGAGGCGACGGGGTATTATATGTTGTTGGTACCGTCCATATTGCTGATATTTTACCCGATGTGCTTCGGGATACAGAACGACCAGGATGCCAAGATTATCGAGATTATTTTCGGTATCCCGAATTACCGCTATAAAGTGTGGTTGTTCCGTTTGCTGATAGCGTATGTGATTTGTTTTGCCATTACGCTGGTGTTGGCGTTGCTGACTAACTGGCTGTTGGTGGAGGTGCCTCCCCTCAAGCTGGCGGGACAGACAATGATGCCTGTGCTTTTTGTGGGGACGCTGTGTTTTATGTTGAGCACTATTATTAAAAATGGCAGCGGTACTGCCGTAGTGTTTACGTTGATAGGCTTGGTGCTTTTTATTATGAGTAATATGTTGGAAGAGAGTAAATGGAATCTTTTCCTTAATCCTTTTGATGTCCCTTTGGATAAAAATCCGGAATTGTTCTACACCACCCTTTTCTACAACCGTATGATTTTACTGACAGGAACCGTTGTCTTCATTCTCTCCGGTCTCTATAAAACCCAGAACCGCGAGAAGTTTATTTAGAAAGTTGAAGGGTTGAAAGGTTAAAAGGAGAAGCAAAGCAATGGAACTGGAGTTGTGTTTTTTTGCTTCTCTATTGTTCGGATTTTATTGTATATGCTGGCTAATCTCCGGAGTTTTAGCATTTGATTGTTGTTGGGTGGATACGGATAGTTTCCCGAAATATGTTATATTTGTGAAGATAATAGGTTGAGGTGTAATATAGTATAACGTAATAAAAATATGAAAAGAGTTTGGGTTGTTTGCGTATTGCTGTGTATGCAGTTTTGTTTGTGCGCCCAGAATTACCAGGTGGATAAGGAAGGTGTGTTGCGGGATGCGGAAGGGAAAGAAGCGGTTTTCTTCGGGTTTAATTATTGTATGCCGTTTGCCCACGGTTACCGTAGCCACGGTGTGTTGGGGGCAGACCGTAAGGAGGCGATTGACCGCGATGTGTATCACATGGCGCGTTTGGGGATTAATGCTTACCGTATTCATGTGTGGGATGTGGAAATCAGTGACGGCGAGGGAAATTTATTGGAAAATGAACATTTGGATTTGTTGGATTATACCATTGCTTCGTTTGCAAAACGGGGGATGAAAACATTGATAACGGCGATTGCTTTTTGGGGGAACGGCTGGCCCGAGGCGGACGATAAGTCGTTGCCGGGATTTTCCAATCGTTTGGGCAAACGGGAGGCGACAGTTGATAAACGTTGTGTTGCGGCACAGGAGCGTTACCTGAAACAGTTGTTAAATCACCTGAATCCATATACGGGTTATGCTTATAAAGACGACCCCAATATCGTGGCGGTGGAGTTGAACAATGAGCCCGACCACACGGCGGAGGTGCCGGATAAGGAGGTTAGTGCTTATATCAACAGATTGGTAAAAGCTGTAAAGGCGGCGGGATGCCGGAAACCGGTGTTCTATAATATTGCACAAAATCCGAATCGGGCGGATGCAGTGACTGCTGCCCGGATAGACGGCGTTACCTGCCAGTGGTATCCTTCCGGACTCGTAAGCGGGAAAGCCCGGAAGGAAAACTTTTTGCCGGCAGTGGCACATTACAGTTTGCCTTACGATACCCAAGGAAAGGCCCGCATTGTGTACGAGTTTGACGCGGCAGATATTAACGGTTCATACATGTATCCGGCGATGGCGCGTAGTTTCCGGGAAGCCGGGTTCCAGTGGGCGACGCAGTTTGCTTACGACCCGTTGGCGATGGCGGCTTATAATACCGATTATCAGACACATTGGATGAATTTGGTCTATACACCGGCAAAAGCCGTTTCCTTGCGTATTGCTGCCGAGGCGTTCGGAAGTCTGTCGCGGGGAGTAGGTTACGGGCATTATCCTGCAAATAACCGTTTCGGTGATTTCCGGGTGAGTTACCGGGAGGATTTATCGCTGTTGAACCGGGATACGTTGTATTGCTATTCCAATACAACGGAAGAGGTTCCTGTGGCTCCCGAAAAGTTGCGGCATATTGTCGGACACGGTCAGTCGCCGGTAGTGAAATATAACGGTAGCGGAGCTTATTTCTTAGATAAAATGAATGACGGCAGCTGGCGAATAGAAGTTTATCCGGATGTGGTGGAAACTATGGATGCGTATGGTCGCCGGAATGCGTTGAACCGTAAGGTCGCGTTGATACACTCCGCTTTCCGTCAGATGCAGATTACTTTGCCTGGTATGGAGGCGTTGTTTGAGGTGAAGCCGGGAGTGTATCAGTGGCATGAAGGGCGGTTGGAGGAAATTACGGCACAGGCGGGTTTTCCGGCACTTCCGGACGATGTGGAGGAGACAGCTGTTTATCATACGCCAGCTGTAGAGTTATTGGAGGGACAAGCCGCTGTTATTTGTGCCGCTGTGGTGTCTCCCGAGAAGGTGGACAGTGTTGTTTTATATGGTGAGATGCAGTACGGACGGGCATTTACCGTCCGGATGTATCCCGAAAGCGGTTTTACTTATGCTGCTGCTATTCCGGGAGATTTATTGAAGCACGGTATTTTCCGTTATAGGATAGGGGTTTATACGTCGGTTGCCACTCGGCTTTTTCCGGGGAATTGTGAGGTAACACCGGGAGCATGGGATGATTATTGTCTGACGTATTACCGGAGTAAAGTCGTTACGGAGCATACGCCGGCTGTGCTTTTGGATGCGCAGAATCAACCGGACGCAGTGGAATTGACATGGCAGCCGGGTATCCGTTTCGCTTATTTACCGGAGGGTATCGTTATGGCAGAGACGGAGGGATACCAAGGCGGTGCGGCGTTATCTGCGGATGTGGCATTGGCTGACAGACGGCTTAACCGGGTAAGGCTTGAAACCGGAGAGACGGTGCCGGGTACGGAAATGACACTTGTACTGATAGACCGGGACGGATTTTGGTGGAGTGCGGATGTTATTTTGCCGGGAGGCGGGAGTTATGACATTCCTTTATCTGCTTTTAGGCCTGCGGAAGTGCAGCCTGTTCGGGAAATGTATCCCGGATTCTCTTTTGCGGGAGGTATTTCTGCAAATAAGGCTGTTTCTCCGGTCGGGGAGCTTGTTTCCGTTCGCTTAGTGCTGAAGAAAGGGGATATGGTGATACAAAAAATAATGTTGGAAAAATAGATAAGATATGAAGTATTTGCTTTTGTTGTTCTTTTGGGCGGGTTTGCTGGCGTGCAGCGATGATAATAAGAAACCTGAGTTGATCATTGATCCGCCCGAAATGAGTGGTTTTGCCAAAGGGGCGGATGTGAGTTGGGTGACTGAAATGGAAAAGAAGGGGGTGAAATTTTATAATGCAAAAGGCAAGGAGACGGAATGTATGCGTTTGATGCGCGATTTGGGGATGAATACCATCCGTTTGCGGGTATGGGTGAATCCTTTCGCGGGTTGGTGTGATAAAGCCGATATGCTTGTTAAAGCTGAACGGGCTTATCAGTTGGGGATGCGTCTTATGATAGATTTTCATTATAGCGATTCTTGGGCGGATCCCGGAAAGCAGACAAAACCGGCGGCATGGAAGTCCCTTTCTTTTGAGGAATTAAAAGGTGCGGTGGCAGGTCATACGAAAGAGATTTTACAGGCATTGAAAGCCAAAGGTATCAGTCCCGAATGGGTACAGGTGGGGAATGAAACCGGAAACGGAATGCTTTGGCCCGACGGTCAGGCAGATAAAAGCATGTCGCAGTATGCTGCGCTTAATAATGCCGGATATGCTGCGGTGAAGTCCGTTTTTCCGGATGCGAAAGTGATTGTCCATTTGCAAAACGGGCAGGACAAGAGTCTTTTCCGTTGGCTTTTTGACGGATTGAAGGCTAATGGTGGCAAGTGGGATTTGATAGGGATGTCGCTTTATCCTAGTGTGACGAATTGGAAAGGTATGGTAAATGACTGTGTCGCTAATATTCAGGAGGTCACTAAACGTTATGGCACTGATGTTATCATTTGTGAAACCGGGATGCCGTGGGATAAGGCTGCTGTCGCCAAGGCTTTTTTGACAGACCTTTTTGAGCGGACACAGGCGCTTGGTAATGTACATGGTATTCTTTACTGGGAACCAGAGGCCTATAATGGTTGGAATGGCTATACTTTAGGTGCTTTCGATGCTTCCGGAAGACCAACGGAGGCGTTGGATGCGTTTAAGTGAGATGAAAGGATGAATATTTAAGTTTAGCAATAAGTGTGGCTGAAAAAGGAATTGGGAATATAATTTCTTGAAGTGGAGAAGTGGTGTTCTTGTTCCACTTCTCCGTTTTCAATCACTCAATTTTTAATTTAGTGGTGTAATCCGCACTTGCCCATGCCCGGCTCTTGCCCCGGCAGTCATGGATGTATTGGTGAAAAACAGTCCGGAATAATGATTCGGTTGTCCGGTGTGAACGATATTTGATGAGGTTGAGGTCGCACTGATTGCATTACAACCGCTATGTCCGGAAATAAACGACGAACCGCCTGCACCAGAACCAACAAAACCGCTACCATAAGTAGCACCCCCTCCTCCATAAAAGCCTCCACCTCCTCCTCCAGCTCCATAACTATTACCACCCCCTCCTAAATATCCAGGATTACCATTTACTACAAAAGAATAGGTATAACGACCAGCATTTCCACCTGCCGTTTGGGTTCCTCCTGTTGCTACGGAAGGGGCAGCAGTAGCGTTGCTGGTTCTGGAAAGTCCACCATTACTTCCTGTTAAACCTCCTCCATGTCCTCCGTAGCCATAGTAACCTCCATAAGTTCCGTAATTGGAAGCTCCACCCCCTCCTGCTGCGATCATAATCCGGGATTTCAAGCTTTCAAAATTATTCCATGCAGCATTTATCAAACGAATATCTGAAGCTCCTCCCCCTCCTCCTGATCCTCCCCATTCGGTATAACCACGACCACCTCCATTAAATCCTCCATAGTAAGTAGCTCCGATAGGTCTTGAACCGACAAAAATGATAAGACTCTTCGCTTGAGCCAAATTAATTTCACCACCGACATAGCCACCATAACCAGCTCGTATTGAACCGTTATATGTACCGCCTGCCGCTCCCCATGCTTCTATTTTGTATTTTCCTGCCGGTAACACGACACATTGAGCCGCTCCCGTATAACCGTATGTTGTTGCCGTTGTAAGAATTACCGTATTGGTTACATTAATTTGGGTGGTAAATACATCTGGGCAACGTTCGGTTTGACCTTCCAGGGTATAAACTCCGTTTGCGGTCAAATTATTAACCAACAGGTTGTCACCGTCTTCTACTATAAGGGCATCCGGTTTTTCTACGATTTTCCATTCTTTTTTCAAGCCTCCCCACCTGTGTGGGGTAGCCACGGGACAGGGGTTAAAAGTATAGGAAGCTGCTACAAACGGCTCGGGCAATACTTTTACCGTCACTTCATTGCTCTCCGCAACTCCCATGGCACAAATGCCCGTACGGCGGAATGTATACACTACCGGAGCGGCAGTTTTGTTTTCAAAGTGCTCATAAGTTAATGACACGCCTCCGGCATTGGGGATAATATCAAACTTCGCTTCTCCCGGTTTCTTCACATACCAGTTGTATTGGAAACGCACATCCGGGAAATCGGGACAGGAAGCTGCCGTCACATTAGAAATGGTTGCCTCTGCTTGCGTACAAGTCGTATCGCCATGAATTTCCCCGCCATCTATCTTAATCCCCGACAGACTGTATACTCCCCGGAATCCCACTGTACTGTCACGTTGGGTGATTGCCGTAAAATAATTCATCACTTCCGTGCGGTCGGAAGTACGAAGCGAAGAATCGGCAGAAGAAAAGCCGCCACCCCGAACGCCATATTTATTTGCTGTCTTGTCCCACAGATCGGCATTATACACTCCCGTCCCGCAACTTCCTCCGTTAAGTGTCGTGTAGTTCACATTCGCACACAACTCTTTCAGATTACCACTCATCTCCATCACTCCCCAGTACGTCGCACCTGCTTGTGTCTGGTTCGTGGCAGAGGTGGCAAACAATCCGCATCGCACGGGACCGTTAATGCTGTTCGTGGTACCACTGTTCACATTCTTCAGATAGCTCACTGCCTGCTCCCGCTGGTCACCCTGATAGCTTAATTCATACAGTCCGCTGAGACGGTTTATTCCGTTGTTCGTATTCCAGGCATATTCCCCTCTGTCGGGTAGCTGGGGATAAAACCTGCGGCATGCCTTTTCGTATTCCAGCTCACTCATCGGACGCAAACCGCTCCAACTGCAATAGGCTATCATATCCTCCACGCTCATGTAATTACAGGCCAGAGTCTGCCCGTCATCGGTGGAAAAGAAATCGTTACCCGGATTCAGATTATTACCGAACACGACGGGAGCATCGGACTGTTTCTGCTCCACGAAAGCGATACCGTTCCGGCAACTCGGAGTCTTCAAGTCTCCAAAGACGTAATCCCCTTTCTTCATCGCAGAGAAATTGTTATTTGCCACACGAGCCTTTTGCTGTTCCAACGTCAGAGAGTTGAGGAACTCGACATACTGCTCCTGGCTTGTTTCGTATTTCATGATGTAAAACCCGGCATATCCTTTCGGGTAGGATGCAGTTAAAGAGACATTGGGCATTCTGTTCTTTGCGGCAAGTGTCAGAGCATTTTCGGAGTCAATCACAACGGCAGCCGTATCGCCAATGGTAAAACTCTTGTAAGAGGAAGCATCTCCCAGGTAGTATGCTCCGTAGGGGATATATACCATTTCAATGGCGTGGACAGCTACGTAGATTTTATCCAACGCATCCCCGAAATCGTTTTTCGTCAGTCCGGTCCCGGTAAGAGGCCATTTTACTTGTAGCCTTACACTGACATTCCCTTCCGAGATGCTGTTACGCATCACATACACCCCGTTTACTTTCCCTCCGTTGGCACCGACCATATAGGCGTAGCCTCCTCCTTCATTCCCGGCACCGGGAGTCAATATATGCCCGGAAGACGAAAGGTAGGCATGTTGCCAGGGATTCTCCAGTCCCCGTTTCTTGA